>Ga0316207_10000172_pt1 | contig 129556 bp, 119 predicted proteins | sample 6weekpyrite_MG_FD_204943 | JGI IMG/M metagenome (GOLD analysis project Ga0316207, IMG submission 204943) | Microbial mat bacterial communities from mineral coupon in-situ incubated in ocean water Damariscotta River, Maine, United States -... | ecosystem: Environmental > Aquatic > Marine >...
GAAGTTGTTGACTAGCAACGCATTTTATACAATTCTTATATACTCAAGAATTAATGGCTGATCAGTTTTGATCAGCCATATTTTTTGCGTGGGGCTCATTTATTCCTTTTTCTCAGCCCGCTTCCTGAGCTCAAGCGCGTGATCCATAATATGGAAAATTTCATTTTGCTCAATGGTACCACGAACAAGATGTGACCAGGGGCCAGCGGCGTGCGCCGCCACGTCTTCGCCGCCGTGCGTCTCGCTCCATAGCGGGTAAGCAGACTGCTGACGATAGGTAAGCTCACTGACGATCTCGGGCGTGAGCGTATCACGTTCTTTTACCGTCACTGTTGGCGGAATATCACGGTCGCCGCTTGGGTCAGGGATGATTTCGGCACCTGCCGGGTTGGATCCATTTTGGTAGCCGAGCGTTGTATAGGGTTTGCCGTCCAGCGCCATAATAAATTCGCCGTCGGCCATACCAGGTGCTGAAGCTAGCCCCAGGATGGAATTGCCGCGCTTTGGATAGCCGGCCATGGTCATGGTGTGGCTATGGTCGGCGGTAACAATGATAAGGGTATCTTTCAGGTCAACAAGTTCCAGCGCCCGCGCCACAGCCTTGGAAAGGGCAACTGTGTCGTTGAGCGCCAGGTTGGCGGCACTGCCGTGATGGGCATGGTCAATGCGGCCTGCTTCAACCATCAGATAATAACCCTTTTTGTTCTTTGACAGCATTTTGATGGCGGTTTCGGTCAAATCAGCGAGCTCCGGCATCGTATCTGACCGCATGCCGGCAAATTCAAGATGGTCAGCATTAAACAGCCCAAGGAGGCGGCTTGTCGACGCTAGGTCTACTGCTTCGAGTTCAGCTTTGTTGCTGACATATTCAGCATTTGATGTGGAAGCGATCCATTCGTCCGGAATGCTCCGGCCGTCCGCGCGTTCGCCTTCGCCGTCGCCAGTGGGCAGCATATATTTGGCACCGCCACCCAGCGCCACTTCCAGCCCGTTGCCGCCCATTGTCCCCAGTATCTGCGCCGCAATATCAGGGCAGCCATTTTCCTTGGCTTCGTCTGTCAGTGAAATATCGGCCTCCCAGCCACGGTCCGGACTGTGGGCATAAACGGCGGCAGGTGTGGCATGAGTGAGCCGGGCTGTGCTGATAACGCCAGTGCTCATGCCAATCTTTTCGGCGTAGAAGGCCAGCGGCTTTGGCGCGTCTTTCATATAGTCTTTGCAAACACCTCGCGGGTGGGTTGGTGCTGTGTTGATCACACCCATTTCGGTTTTGGTGCCGCTGTTGAGCGCTGACGCAGTGCCTGCAGAATCCGGCACCTGGGCGTTCACATTGTATGTTTTTACGAGAGCTGTGTTTGGGAAACGTTCGAACGAAAGCAGACCTTCTTCGCCGGGGCGTCCGGCTTGTTGTCCTTCGAGGATGCGCCCAGCAGTGAGCGTTGTAACGCTCATACCGTCGCCCACAAACAGAATAACATTCTTGGCACGGCGTTTATTCACACGCTCGGATGCCCTTGCCTTAACGGCGGAGGCACCGCTTTGCAGCCAGCTGGCAGTTGTTCCGCGGTAATCAGCTGCTGGAGTGCTGGCTGAAATAGTAGTCGCCGGAGTGTTGGCCCCTGTTGCACAGCCTGCAAGCAGTGCTGTTAGTATAAACCCTGTTTTTTTCATTTTTGCTTCCTCGTGCCTAAATTTGAGGCGCGGTGCGTTGCACGCCTGAAGTGGCCATATTACACAGCAATTCATTGCCCGCAAACGATCAAGGCGGCTGTGAAACGGAAAGTGGTCGGAATTCACATCTTCCGTTTATGGCATTGGTTTTAGGGATTATCGAACCAGCGCAAAATTTCGTCAATTCGTCGTTGTTGGGGTGCAAAGCGCAAAACGCATGCCTATATAAAAAACATCGACTGGCCAAATTTTAAAACAGAGCTGGCGATCCACGACAACCAAGCAAACCCATAAGTTTGCACATGAGGAGACTTAAAAATGACTTCCACAGGTATATCTAAATCAGCTTTCATCGCCCTTATAGTAGGCGGAATTTCACTTACTGGTGCTGCGTCCGCTGGTCAGCCTGACACAATGCAGGATTGGCAATCAGCCGCCGACAAATCTATCAGCAAGGCTATGAGTGTGCCTACGCTCACGAACCGTCAGGGTTCAAGCGGTTATGCCCAGTTTGCTGTGACGGTAAACCGTGACGGTGAGGTAATTAATTCGACGCAAACTATCCGTGCGCGGAACAGCGGGCTGAATAATGCAGCGTTGAGAGCCGTGCGCCGTGTGGATTTCCCAGCGCTGCCGGAAAGTTATGATGCGGAGCAGCTAACCTTCACGCTTAATCTCGATTATCAGAGCTCAAGCGGCGTGTCTGGCCTGAAGCGCCTGCGCACGGGTAATGTTGAGGTTGCAACCGGACGGTAAATTTTGGCATCAGCGCCAATTTAGGGTGTCGAATATTTAAGGGGAGGGAGCATTGCTCCCTCTTTTTTTTTAAGACAATCATAGACCTGCTAACACTACGGCCAAGTGGCACAGCGCATCACATAGTGCCAGTCACTAACGCAGGGTTTTCATGGCGCGGTCCAGCCCGTTTAACGACAGCGGGAACATGCGATCGTTCATCAGAGTTTTGATCATCTGGATTGACTGGCCGTACGTCCAGTGGTCTTCCGGTATCGGGTTAAGCCAGACCGCTTTTTGGTACACGTCAGTGATACGGCGTAGCCATGTTTCGCCTGCCTCTTCGTTCCAGTGTTCAACAGACCCGCCAGGGTAGGTGATTTCATATGGGCTCATAGAGGCGTCGCCAATAAAAAACACTTTATAATCATGAGGATAAGTGTGAAGCACATCCATCATGCTGGTCGTATCGTTATGACGGCGGCTGTTATCCTTCCAAACACGTTCGTAAGGGCAATTGTGAAAATAGAAAAATTCCAGATGTTTGAACTCAGACCGCGCTGCAGAGAATAACTCTTCACACACCTTGATATGTGGGTCCATGGAGCCACCAACATCTAGAAACAACAGTATTTTTACGGCATTGTGCCGTTCGGGAAGCATCTTGATATCTAAATAGCCATTATGGGCGGTCGAGCGAATGGTATTATCCATATCAAGCTCGGTGGCCTCGCCCTCGCGGGCAAATTGGCGCAGCTTGCGAAGCGCTACTTTGATGTTTCTTGTGCCCAGCTCGACACTGTCATCAAGATTCTTATATTCGCGCTTGTCCCAAACTTTAATCGCTTTGCCGTGCCGACCTTCTTTTTGGCCAATACGCACGCCCTCCGGGTTATAACCGTAGGCGCCAAATGGACTGCGCCCGGCCGTGCCGATCCATTTATTTCCGCCCTGGTGTCTCTTCTCTTGCTCTTCAAGACGTTTCTTCAGCGTTTCCATAATCTTGTCCCAGTCACCAAGGGATTCGATTTCTTCCATTTCTTCTTTGCTGAGGACGAGCTCAGCCATTTTCTTGAGCCATTCTTCAGGGATTTCGGCAGCTTCATCGTCAGCGATAAATTCGATGCCCTCGAAGGTCTTGCCAAAAACCCTGTCAAATTTATCGAGGTTTTTCTCGTCTTTCACAAAAACCGACCGCGCCAGGAAATAAAAACTGTCGACGCTATAGTCCGAGCATCCAGCCTCTAGCGCTTCAAGAAGCATCAAATATTCTTTGATGCTTACCGGAACTGCGTTGTTTTTAAGCTCGTAAAAGAAATTGATAAACATGGGTAACGGCTATGCTTGTTTGCGAGTTATTTGGCCTGACGGCGGTTCATAAAAGCGAGGCGCTCAAAAAGATGTACATCTTGCTCGTTTTTTAAAAGTGCGCCATGCAGTGGCGGGATTAGTTTGCTTGGATCTTTGGATTTCAAAACATCAAGCGGCAATTCCTCCGCCATCAATAGCTTCAGCCAATCAAGCAGTTCACTTGTTGAAGGTTTTTTCTTGAGCCCCGGTACGTCACGAATATCAAAAAACACACTGAGAGCTTCTTTAACAAGCGTATGCTGGATGTCAGGGTAATGCACATTGATAATGTCGCGCATTGTTTCCGGATCAGGGAATTTGATAAAATGAAAGAAGCAACGCCGAAGGAAGGCATCGGGCAGTTCTTTTTCATTGTTTGAAGTGATAATGATGATCGGACGGTTTTTTGCGACTATTGTTTCGCCGGTCTCATAAACATGAAACTCCATCCTGTCCAATTCCAACAATAGGTCATTGGGAAATTCGATGTCGGCTTTGTCGATCTCGTCAATGAGCAAAACAGGGGTTTTTTCCCGCTCAAAAGCTTCCCAGAGCTTCCCCTTTTTGATGTAGTTTTTGATGTCCTTGACCTTGGCGTCTCCCAGTTGGCTATCACGAAGGCGGGATACGGCATCATATTCATAAAGGCCTTGTTGGGCCTTGGTTGTAGACTTCACGTGCCATTCAATAAGTTCCATACCAAAAGCTTCGGCTACCTCGTTAGCCAATACAGTCTTGCCTGTCCCTGGCTCTCCTTTAATTAAGAGCGGGCGCCGCAGTTTTGCTGCCGCATTCACAGCTATTTTAAGATCGTCCGTCGCGACATATTGGTCGGTACCCGTGAATTGCATGCCGGTTTTCTCCTGACTGGTCACATTGTTTTGGTAGCTTTGTTCGAGTGTTGCGCTGTTTGAGATAGCTCATGGAGAGTATTTGTCCAGAGGCAATATTATTGTTCGTGATAACGCGGGGCACAAACGCAAAAAACCCGCTCCGCGACCCATGATTTGGGGGCAGATACAGGGAAACAGGCGCAAATGCGCTATTGAGCTAGACCGCGACTATGGCCGCAGTCTAGGCTTCGTCATCAAGCACAAGGCCTTCCGGGTCTCTAAACCGCGTGATGATTTCCAAAATCGTTTCAGGCGGGAACTGAGCGACAACTTCGCCCGACTCAGAGTCTACGCTTTTATATATAAAGCGCCCGGTTTCGTCGTCTTTATCGATACGTAGCCGGGTGCTTGTACCCGTATCGCCGATAAAGTCTTCGATGGTTTGTGCAACCTGCTCCAAGGGGTCTTGTCCCTGGGTCAGGTCTGTAACCGCTTTGTTAGTTGGTGCAGGGCCGCCTTCGCCAGCTGCTGTTTTACCCCCACTACCAAAACGATCAATGCTGCCGGCCTTTACAGGGTCCCGCGCATTAGCGGGTTGCAAGGTAGTTACCTGTGCGCCGCTTTTTACATTGCTAATTTCAGTCATTGTTCTACTCCGGGCGAAGTCCTATTCCGCCCTATCTTTATAGTATGGACCTTAGTTCTCATAAGGTAAGGAGGGTGGGCCAGATGGATGCCAAAGGCCCACCCAGCTTAATTACCTGAAGAGACCAAGTACTGTTGATGGCGCTTGATTAGCGATCGACAGTGCCTGCAAACCAAGCTGTTGCTTCACCTGCAGTGACTGCAAGTTAGCACTTTCTTTAGCGAGGTCGGCGTCCACAAGGTTTCCGATACCAACTTCAATCGAGTCAGACAGTTTATCCACAAACGTCCGCTGTAGCTCGAGACGGCTTGCGCCTGAACCCAGTGAAGACAAAGCAGTGTTTACGTTTGCAATAGAAGACTCAATCTTACCAACAGCAGCTGAGGCCAGAGCCGATGTGCTGATGGAAGTTGCAGCAGTAATTGAGACGTTAGTACCTGTCAAAGACAGATCCTGTGCAGCAATAGTAATTGTGTTGCTGCCGTCATCACTAGTGATCGCAACAATAGCGTCACCGCCGTTTTCAACGTTGTTATTACCGTTAAATTCAGCGTTTGATACGATTGAAGTGATCTGGTCGCGCAACTGCGTGAAGTCACTGTTCAAAGAGTTACGGCTGGCAGTATCAAGACCACTGTCTTTCGCTGCAACAGCTTTTTCTTTGAGTTCGATCAGAAGATCAGACACTGCCTCGCCAGCGGCGATAGCAACATCAAGAGTAGAACTAGCGCGGTCAATCGAGCCTTTTACAGCGTTCAGACCTGCCACGTCACCGCGCAGTTTTTGCGCGATAGCGAATGTAGCACCATCGTCTTTAGCAGATGATACTTTTTGACCCGTATTAATACGGCTCTGTACTGTGCTCAGTGATGAGCTGGTTTTATTGAGGTTCTGCAGCGCGAGGAACGCACCTGCATTAGTGTTTACCGAGAAAGCCATTTTGCTTCTCCTTTTTGGAGTTTATACCGGGCTTTTTGCCCGTTTGGACTTTTTGTCCTAGTTGGTAGGCTGCAAGGTTGGTGCCAGATTCTGTGTGGGCACTTATTGTCATATCTAATTGATATATAAGGACATATTTGAATGCTATCATCCTGTTAGAGATTCGCAAGGTAGGCAAATAGTGCCGCCTTGGGCAATAAGTGCCTCTATATTCTCTGCAGGTAGGCAAAATATGCACAGATGGGGGCATAATATATTTAGAGGCTTTTTTGATGCGGTACCTCAAAGCGCGTCGTTGGTTTTCACAGATCGCCTTGGCCAGGATCGGGCATAGAAAAAGGGCCCCGAAGGGCCCTTATAGTTGGTGATTCCGAGGAATCACTTACCGAAATAGTGAGAGAACCGTTCCGGGCGCCTGGTTGGCGATTGACAAGGCCTGTAAGCCCAGCTGTTGTTTCACCTGCAGAGATTGCAAGCTCGCGCTGGTTTTAGCCAGGTCAGCGTCGACAAGGTTACCGATACCAACTTCGATTGAGTCAGAAAGTTTGTCCACAAAAGAACGCTGCAATGCCAGACGATTTGAACCTGAGCCCAGTGAGGACAGTGCAGTGTTTACGTTGGCAATTGAAGATTCGATTTGACCAACGGCCGCAGACGCCAGCGCAGATGTGCTGATCGAAGTAGCGGCGGTGATTGTTACATTAGAGCCAGTCAATGACAGATCTTGTGCAGCAATGGTAATTGTATTGCTGCCGTCGTCACTGGTGATGGCAACAATTGCATCACCGCTGTTTTCAACGTTGTTTGTGCCGTTAAACTCGGCATTTGATACGATCGAAGTAATTTGATCGCGAAGCTGGGTGAAGTCGTTATTGAGAGAGTTCCGGCTTGCAGTATCAAGACCACTGTCTTTTGCTGCAACAGCTTTTTCTTTTAGTTCGATCAAAAGATCAGAAACAGCTTCACCAGCTGCAATTGCAACGTCAAGACCTGATGTTGCGCGGTCCAAAGAGCCTTTAACGGCATTCAAACCAGCGACATCAGCACGCAATTTCTGCGCGATAGCAAAAACAGCACCATTGTCTTTCGCAGAAGCAACCTTCAGGCCCGTGTTAATTTGGGTCTGTACTTCATTCAAAGATGCTGTTGTTTTGTTGAGGTTTTGCAGGGCTGCAAACGCACCTGCATTGGTGTTTACTGAAAACGCCATGATATGTCTCCATTCTGAGAGTTGTATGTGAGCCTTTTGCTCAGAGAAGCTTTTTGCTTCCTGGCCCTATTCTGGCAAATGGTGTGCCAGATTGACCTAATAATTTTTAAGTTATTGTAAATAAAGATAAAATTTTAATGATCGGTGTTTTCAGCAGATTTTGGAGCTCGCGCATCTGCGTAAGAAAACGTGGTTTCAGGCAATATTTGCAGCCCTGTATAGGCAAAAATTACCGATTAATATTCAAAACCGGAAAATAATGCCGAGCACCTGAGTGCCCGGCATTGTGTGCTTTAACCCTGGAACAGGCTAATAACCGCTTGTGGAGCCTGGTTTGCGATCGACAGGGCCTGCAAGCCAAGCTGCTGCTTAACCTGTAATGCCTGAAGATTTGCAGATTCTTTTGCCAAATCTGCATCGACAAGGTTGCCGATCCCGATTTCGATTGAATCTGAAAGTTTGTCAACAAAGCTCCGTTGCAGCTCCAGCCGGTTTGCACCGGACCCAAGCCGTGATAGAGCCGTGTTTACATTCGCAATAGAAGATTCCACAAAGCCAACCGCCGCAGAAGCAAGGGCCGATGTGCTGATAGAAGTTCCAGCAGAGATCGCAACCGTTGTTCCTGCCAATGACAGGTCTTGCGCGGCGATAGTTATTGTACTGGTGGCGTCATCATTGGTAATTGCAACGATGGTATCACCACCGTTTTCAACATTGTTGGTACCATTGAATTCCGCATTGCTGACAATTGACGTTATTTGGTCTCTTAGCTGTGTGAAGTCGTTATTAAGCGACGTTCGGCTAGCTGTATCGAGACCGCTGTCTTTGGCAGCAACAGCCTTCTCTTTAAGTTCGATTAGAAGATCAGAGACGGCCTCCCCAGCCGCGATCGCTACATCAATTGTGGATTGAGCCCTATCGATAGACCCTTTGGCCGCACGCAAACCCGCAACATCAGCTCTCAAAACCTGAGCTATTGCAAACGTCGCCGCATTGTCTTTCGAAGATGCCACTTTCAATCCTGTATTAATCGCAGTCTGAACTTTGTTTAGCTGACCACCGGTGATGTTCAAATTCTGTAGTGCCGATAGCGCAGCCGCATTTGTATTAACGGAAAAAGCCATTTCGTGTCTCCTTTCTGAGATTTCTTGAGCTGTTCTGCTCTCTGCCCCCATAAGCGCAATCTATGTGCCATAGTTAAGCGCTTGAAAATAAACAGAAATATTAGATAAGGTGGCGGTAGAATTGCCTGCACAGGAAGTTTCTATCAGGCAGTTTTTGCCGCGTAAGTCGTATTTGGGAGGTCGAACGGTGTTTGTTATGCTTGTTGCTGAGGATAATTTTATGCGTTCTTGCACCCTGAGAGAAAAACAGCGCCCAAGGCTGGACCACTGACATAAGGTCAGCTGGAGGCGTAGCGGTAGGACTTATAGGAGTGCCGGTCTAGAGGATTGAATCGATAGGATTGCTTTGCGGGCCAGATGCTTCTGCATCCTGCGCTGTTTGTGCCTGCTGCTGCAATTTGGCCTGATCCGCCAACCCTTCCATAATCGTAGTATTGATATTGATCAGGTCCTGAATGTCTTCATCACCACGCATAATCGCTGATGAATGCTTGGAAACCCATATGGAAAGGGAAACAATTCCGGCGCGCAGGGCGTCGGGCAGGGTGTTGCCTTCCGTGCCGCAGTCGCTTGAGAAAACCGACCACATGCGGCGGTTCCAGTCCAATACGCCCATAAGCTCGGCTCCGCGCAACTTTTCGGCTTGAGCGGTTTTTAGGGCGTTAGTGACTTGCACAAATAGCCGGTACTCGATCTGGCTCGGCGTCTCGGAAGACCGCTGGGCTTTCTCATATACTTGGTACGACATTCATACTTCCGGTATTGTTAATCCAAACTCGTTGTCTTATTCAGACAGTCCCAACCTGTCTTGTTCAAAAGCGATCAGCTTTTTGCAGTGCATCAGCGCCTTGTAATAATTTTTCTCCATTACAAAACGGCTAATTTTCACGCAGTTTTCTATCGCTTCCGGTGTGCTGATAGCATTCATAAATTCGGTCATGCGCACAACAAACTCTTCGTAATATGTATCCGTCTTCCCTTGGTCCATATACATCAGCATGATCGGAAAATAAATCCGTGTAGCTGGCGTATTCACATCTTGCTCTTGCAAAATGTCTTTTTCTCTCAAGATCGACGCCTTGTTATGGACAATCAGTGTTGCCCTTCTATCAGCATTTGCAATTACCGCGCCATTAATGACCAGTTTTTCATCTGGCTTTAAAGATAGCTTCAGCGCCATAATGTCCTCCCCCTCTATTCATTGCCGCTCAATTTAGGTCATTTTGTACCCAAATTGGTTTCAATCCCGTTAACTCGTTATAGCATAAGGAATTCATAGGGGGTAGGGCTACTATTTTGTTTGGCATTCGGCTTGCAACTTTGCCGTTGAGGATCATAATACCCAATCTGCTGTTCGTAGCAGGGTGAGATTTTACCGAAATTCAGGAGGCTGTATTGGCCGCAGGCAAACGTAAAGACAGACAAAAAAAGACGTCTGCAAAGCAAAAGACCAAAATGGAGAAGCTTGGTTTTGCCGAAACAGGAATAAGTGTAGGTGAATTGCGCAAGGCCCTGAAACGCGGTCAGGAGTATGCACAGAACGAAGAGTGGGAAAAAGCACTACCTGAGCTGCTGATTGCCTGGGAAGCAATGCCTGAAGATTTGGCAATCCTTACCTTATTATCCCACAGCCTAGCGCAGCTCGGTGTCCGTGATAAAGCAGTGATGGTGCTGGAGCGGACGCTTTCTATTCACGGTGCAACCCCTGAAATTATGGGCGTTATGTTGAATTTGGCGCTTGAAATGGCGATGCATGATGTGGCGGTGAAATTGTGCATGGTTCTAATCGAAGCAGACCCAAACCACGCTAATCACTATGTAAATCTGGCGACGGCCTACACAGGCACGGGCGAGCTGGATAAAAGCATCGAAATGCTGCAGAGCGTTTTGCCTATGTTCCCGGAAGATTCTAATCTGTGGAATGTATTGGCAACCCAGGTGCGTTCACGCGACGGCGTTGCAGCTTCCACAGTGTTTTTTGAGGAAGCCTTAAGGCTCGCACCCAATGATTTTAAAATTCTCAGCAATTATGGCCATAGCCTGTTGATGAAAGGCGATTGGGACAAGGCGCTTGATCTTGACCTTCGGGCTATTGAGGCCAATCCGCAGTCGCCGGAACCTCGGCTCGGTGCTGCGCAACTTTTGTTTTATGCCGGCCGCTTTGAAGAAGCCTGGCCACATTATGAATTTAGGTTGAGCACGCGCAGGAAGGTCAATCAGACCCAGATTTATACCCACAAGGTGGATCAGTGGGAGGGCCAGCCACTTGAAGGTAAAACCCTGATGGTAACGCCGGAGCAGGGCATCGGCGACGAAATCCTCTTTGGCAATCACTTGCCTTATATATATGACCGCGCCGAAAAGCTGATCATCGGCTGTGATCACCGACTGGTTGAGATATACCAGCGGCGTTTTCCAAATGCCCATGTGGAACGCTATGTCGATAAAATGGTTTCCGGCTATCGTTACCGCAGTGTTCCGAAGGCCCAGTATCTCGCTGACAATGGTGAGCTGGATATCGACTATGCCATCCCCGTTTGCTCGCTGCCCAAGTTTGACTGGCGCACGACCGACGATGTGAAGCCACACCCTGAAGGCTTTCTGCTCGCCGACCCGGACCGGGTTGCCGATATGAAAAATCGATTTGCTGCAATTGGAGATAAACCCAAAGTGGCCTTGGCATGGCGAAGCGGGCTGATGAATTCAGAGCGGTCTTATATATATAGTACGGTAGAAGCCCTCGGGCCACTCAAACCACTCGCTGAAAAAGTTGATTTTATCAATGTTCAGTATGGCGATGTCAAAGAAGAGCTGGCAACCACCAGGGAAATGCACGGTTTCACAATTCATGATTATGAGGATATTGACCTCAAAAACGACATTGAGGCCAATTTGGCGATTATGGATGCGTGTGACCTTGTCATTTCGTCTGCGTCTGCGCCCGGTCAATTTTCGCTGGCACTTGGCAGTCCAACCATCATAATGGCGTCTTCCAAACAGTGGTCAGCTTTTGGAGGAGGCGATATTATCCCATACGCCCGCGATGGTGAGCTGATTTTGGGTGATGAAATTATCGATTGGGAAAAAATTCTAAACCGTGTTGTAGACCGCGCCAACGAGCGGCTTGGCCTATAGGGCAGCTTTTTAGCAGGGCATTCGCAGAATAGGGGTTATTTCCCCAGCATGTCCCATGTTGTCGCATCACCTTTTTTAACGTCTTTCACCAGCGTTTTGCCGATAAGTGACGCCAAATGTTTTGGCTTGAGGCCGTAACCGGGCCTTACGCAGGCTATATCGCTGGCTGTAAGGGTGTGACCAGTGGGCCGATCATCCGCAATATACAAAGAACGCCGTGACTGCAAAGACCCTTCTTCTGCGTCCACAGGGCCATAGCGCACGCCGCCCACTGCAGCGTGGGCAATACGGACTGCATCTGCCATGCGTTTGAACTCGTCAGGTTCCAGTGAAAAGGCTGCATCCGCCCCGCCGTCGCTGCGGCTGAGAGTGAAATGTTTTTCGATTATTTGTGCACCGAGCGCGGTTGCCGCCACTGGCACGGCTTCGGTGAGGGTATGATCAGAAAGCCCAATGGGAACACCGTACCGTTTGGCCATGTCGGCGATGGTGTTTAAATTTGCTGCCTCTGGCGGAGTTGGGTAGGCACTGATGCAGTGGAGCAGCATTATTTCAGTTGCCCCGGCACTGCGAGCGGCTTCAAGCGCATCATCAATTTCTTCAGGAAGCGCAAGCCCGGTTGACATAATGATGGGTTTGCCCGTTGCTGCGGCCTTTTTAATGAGTTCGAGGTCCACGAGTTCGAAAGACGCAATTTTATAGGCAGGCACATCCAGGGTTTCGAGAAAGTCTACGGCGCTCAGGTCAAAAGGGCTGGAAAACATAGTAACACCAAGCTCTGCCGCATATTCAAACAGGGGCTTGTGCCAGTCTCTTGGTGTCATGGCATCTGTATAAAGCGCATGATAGCTTTGGCCGTGCCATAAGCCCCCTTTAATCTGAAAGTCATCGCTTTCACAGTTCATGGTAATTTTGTCGGGATCATAAGTTTGTAGTTTGACGGCGTCGGCGCCCGCATCCACGGCAGCTTTCACCATGTCGAGTGCACGCTGTAAATCTCCCATATGGTTCGCAGACAGTTCCGCGATGATATAGGGGGGCGTGTTTGGAGAAATGCGCCTGCCGGCAATTTCGGGGCAGGCGGCTCGTCGTTCACTCATGCTTTGTTCCTTGCCAAAAGGGCCTCTGTGATGCGTTTGGCGCCAAATGTATCAATTTCCTTGGGGATGCGGTCGGTTATTACGCTGCGTTCCTCAGGCAGGCGCCAAAGGCGCTCTGTTTCCAACAGTATTTTCCGCAGCATGTCGTCCGTATCGATAGGGTCGTCACCGCTTTTGTTTTCGCTATCCGGTAAAATGGTATGACACCAACTTACATGAGCACCTTTAACCTGATTTTGCGCGGTTATGGCCAATATGGTTGGGATGCGAAAAAGAGCAAGCTCGGAAACTGTAAGGCCGCCTGCGCTAATAGCCATGCGGGCTCGCTGCATTATTTCAGCGAGATTATCGGTATTGTGATGGTGCACCAGATTGGCTATGCCAAGGTTTTGCAGCCGCTCGGGCTTTGGGTAACCCGCGCCGGTAACGGCCTCTATTTTGGCATCAGGCAGCATTTCAGCAATAGCAGACGCGGTACGAATGGTCATGTCCAAATGGTCGCTGCCGCCGAAATTGATCAGAACGCTACCGTTGCCGTTCAACTGGTTTTTCTCGGCCTGTGCTGCTTTTTTCGCTGACAAGGCCTCGCGCGCCGCAATCATGTCTGACCGGAAAGCAATATGGCTCGGCCCCAGAAGCAAAGTGGCATCTTTGGCCCAGCCTGAATACAAGGCTTCTTCTGCGTGGGTTGACGCATTGACAACAACGTCTGCGTCACACCGGGAGCCGTTCATAAAGTCATCAAAGCGCAGCACCCTGGCGCTGGTATTTTTAAGGAGAATTTCATATTGGTTTTTGAGATGATAGCCGTCGATAAGAGCGTAGGCCGCATTTTGCTCGGCCGCAATGCGGGCAAATGCGTGGGCTGAATTATCGTCTTGGTCCAATTGAAAAACCAATATGCCGGCATGGTCAAAGCGCGCCAGAAGGGCGGGCGGCACCTCATGCATGGCAAAAACAACCCGGTGGCCGCGCGCAATAAATTGCTCGCTTATCGCCAAACAGCGCATAGCGTGGCCGATACCCATCAACCGGTTGGCGTCCACTCTCACCAATAGTGTTGTTTTGTTATCTGACATCAATGGTTCGCGTTAATTCTTTCAATACGTCATAGCCGTCCCACAGCGTGTCTATATCTAGGGCGCTGCCATTTGGCACAATGCGGTCAATACCGCGAAGGCGGTTCTTGGTTACAAACTCAGCCAGTATTTTTTTATCCAAACCCAAATAGGTTAAGGTTTGGTATTTCATATTCACGATATGGGCCACTTCCTGCAAGTCGTTCGCGTCATATTCATAGAAAAGACCGTGAATCCCGCGCATTTGATCAATATCGGAAGGCAGTGAGCTTAGTTGAACACGCTGGATCGGGTCCGCTGCACCTGTAAGCAGTTGCTGTTTTGGTCCGGTGATAAATCCGGAAAGCAGGCGGGCATAGCGGTCAACACTGGCCACTGGCTCTAGTGCGTATTTTTGAGCTGTGTAGGCGCATACAGCCGTCCAGAAACGTTGCCGTGTGTCAGGATCGGCGTTTTGCCAAACAATCAGATGCGGTGAACTACAGGCGTTTTGGTCCATTTGCAGCGTATCGTTATAAAAATTGACTGCTTCTCGCTGCAGGTCTTTGTCTGAAAGCGTGCTAATGGCGGCTGCGTCAAAAACAGCGAAGGAATAGCGGTCTGCAAATACGATTTCGTGCGCTCTGGGCGGGATCGGTGACTTGCGGATATCCGCAATTGTTTTGTCGCCGCCCCAGATTATGCGGGCATCACACCGTGCAGACAGTATATCTGTCTGCCCGTTCGCCGCATCGTAGCGCACAAAGGCGTTTGCCCCGCTGGTGGAGCGGTATTCTTGTTTGCCAAATAACAAATTTACCGCGTCAAGAACCAGATTAACCGACAGGCTGGCCTTGCTGGCAAGCCGAACGATGTTGTTGTTGCCCGCCAAAAGGCCAAAAGCAAAGCTGTAGAAAGCGTTGATAGGTACGTTGCCGGGGCTTATGTGAAAGGCGGTGCCACGGCCCATAGTGTAATGATTGCCGGCATAGCGGCCTTTCAGGTGGGCGATGTTGGCTTTTCGGCACCAAAAGGCAAAGGCCACAACGTCGGCCTGTTGTTTTGCTTCTGTATTCCGCAACAAAGTTGCCGATAGGTCAGCCAAAAAGCTGCAGGCGGTAGCATTAAACGGTACCGAAGGCCGCGCATATACAGGAAGGGTTCCTGCTAGTATTTCCAGGTCGCTATCAGGCTGCATAAGTATCACTGCACCCCCGCACCTCGGCCTGTTTGGCCCGTCCATATATATGAAAATACTTTCCGAGGCGTCCGCACCGGCAATCATCTTCGCCGAGGATCGCGCCGATATCTTCGCTTAGAATGCTGTGGCCGGGGTAGCTTTCGGGCAAAAGCGAAAGCAATTGCACAAGGCCTTTGTTTCCCATCGGGGCAGGGGAAAAATGCTGGTCTCTTACAATGATATCCGAGAATAAAGAGCAGTGAAGGTGGCCCTCATCGCATTCTGTGAAAATGCTGCCGGTTTGTTCCACCATGCCGTAATAATTATGGACCCGCGTTATCTCTGCGGCTTCTCTGAGCATGGACTTGTAGCGAAGGTTATCAACGGCCTGATCTTCGAGCTTTTTCCAGCCACCACCATGCAGCAGGATTGATCCCGCCAGATCACGCTTTAGTTTTGCAGCAAGCAAAGGCTGGATAAAGTGCTGGAAAATAATCGATGTGAATCCAAATATAAACTTTTCTCGCCCGGTATATTGTTCAGCGAAGGCTTCAATCCGCTGGAGGTTGGGTTGCATGTCGGCGTCGAGAGCAAAGGTAACGTCCCGACCAAATAGCGAAAAACCAAGGATTCCAGCCCCGCGCGCCGAGAAATTATGCCGGTTTTTGATGGTTTCTTTTGCATCAATCACCAGCATCGGCAAGCGTTTTGGGCCTATGAGGTCGGTCACTATTTTCCCGAGAACCTTGGTCTGTCGAGCAGCGGTTCCTTTATCCAAAAAGATGCGGGATACCTGCTGTCCACTGGTGCCGGATGATGTCATGGTTTTGTGGATATCAGCATCAGCCACGCTTTGCAGCGCAAATTCCTTGAACATGCGTACGGGGAGAAAAGGTTGCTGGTCGGCGCTTTGGTCCACATCCGTTTGGTGCGCAAGGCCACCCAAAACCTGACCGTAATCAGGGCAAGCGGCTTGGTGGAAACGGGTGAGGCGAGACAGTTCCCTCTGGTAGAGCGCAGTTTTTTCTTCCTGCGCCATACTGTATGGGGCTCGCGCCAGAAGCGCTTCAAATAGGGTTTGGTCTGGGTTCATAAGGCTATCCTGCCTCAAACTGTGTGTTTAGCAAGTGATAGCTTATTTTTCCGTTGTCATTGCGCGGCAATTTGGCAACAGGAACAATGGTATATGCTCGGGACAGGATGGTGGTTTTGCTGCCGAGTCGCTGTTTTATGCTCGCAATTGTTTCTGACACATTCTCATTTGGGTCAGCTTCCAGAAAAATTCGTAGATCATCGTCGGATCCGGCGCAGGCGATTGTTGTGCCGGGCGAGCTTAACAGGGTTTCGATTTCTGCAAGGTTGATCCGGTTGCCATAGAGTTTCAGGAAACGTTTTTTGCGGCCTGTCACATAAAGAAAGCCATCTTTATCTCGTGTGACAAGATCCCCAGTGTGTAAAACGCCGCCATTTTCATCGCCTTTGGCTAAGTCGGCCCTGTTTTCTGCGGTTCCCAAGGATACATTGGGGCCTTTGAAGACCAGCTCGCCACTGTCGCAAGTGTCATTTGGGCGTGTCGCATTTGGTGAGGCGGTATTTTTAAGCCAAATTTCGCTGTTTGGAATGGGAATGCCGATGCTTTCAGGGCGGGATTCGAGCTCACTTGGCGGCATATAAGTCATGCGAGCAGTGGCTTCTGTTTGACCATACATGACGAAGAATTGGGCATTAAGTCTTTGGCATGCATCAATAAAATACATCACAAGACCTGGGGACAGTTTGCCTCCGGCCTGGGTCATATAGCGGAGGGCTGGCAAATCCATTTTGGGGAAGCGCAGTTTTTTGAGCATCTCATAGATGAAGGGAACGCCGGTCAAATTTGTCACACTTTTGTCGCGCATCAAATTCCAGAAATTACGGCTCATCAACGGTTCGTCGGTAGCAACGATGGTTGCGCCGTTTAAAAGATGTGTATTGATCACAGATAGCCCGTAGCTATAGCTCATGGGCATGGTGGTGATTGCAACATCATCCGCTGTAGTGCCCAGAAACTCTGTGATTTGAGCCGCATTGCTGCTTATATTTTTTGCTGACAAGCGGACCATGGACTTGCCGCCGGTGGACCCGGACGTTGTCAAAAGCAGCGCTAAATCCTCATGAAGTGGTGGCGAAGAAGCGGCTGAAATGGCGAATAGTCCGTAATTTTCGAGCTGGACCACTGTCGCACCCAGCTCAAAGCGCTCGCCAGCGTCCAGCGGCGCATAAATAAAATCAGGATTATAAGCCTTAACTATTTGCTCTAGATCGGCTTTTTCAGTGTTCTGTGGTAGTAACAGGGGCACGGCGCCGCCTCGCAGACAGCCAACATACCCCGCTATCGAAGCAAAACAGTTGCTGGTTATAACAGCGACCAGTTTTCGCGGACCTATTTTTCGATGTATAAGATCAGACTTATCAGTTAGGTCTTTATAACTAAAAGATTTTCCGTCATCATTAAATACAGCCGTGGCTCTGCCGTAAGCCGATATCTGGTCAAACACAGACACCGGGTCTTTTTATGCCGTTGCAGGTAATTGCACTGGGGTGTTATCCACTTGATCTTCCGGGAAAATATCTTCCGCTAGCGCCGGTTTGAAAATTGTAGTGCCTTCAAATTCCATGTAATTTTTCACGAAGTCTTTGTCTTCGCCAGCGAGGCACAGCTTGCTGTGTTCGCGGAAGGGCTTGAATCTAAAGCCGTTTTCGGCGATTTCCCGGAGGGACTGCTCATATACATTGCCGATCTTGATATGCACATATGGGCACACGAGCACATCGCCGACGGGCGTGATATACATACGGTTTACCGTGTTGCAGCCCAGGATATCTTCATATTTGCGGTCGAACGGGTTCCACAGGTTCCGGAGAATATTTTTGTATTTTTTCCGCATCTCTATCAGATGTGCTTTGTCCGCCTCGTCCACCATAATCTCGGACGCCTTTTGCCACATGCCCGCTGGTGTAGCAACGTTCAGTAAGGTCGTGTAATCATTGTCTTTTGAGTATTCGACCAGGTTCTTAATATCCTCGGAAAAGGCGTTATAATGCCCCACCGTGATGTTCAGGTAAGGCGACATGCCTGCTTCCTGGACATGTTTCAAAGCTTCAATCGCTTTTTTCCAGGAGCCCTTTTTGCCGCGGAACTCGTCGTGAACTTCTTCTTCCATGCTGTCGATGCTCACAGAAACTCTGTTCACACCCGCTTCAGCCAAGCGTTTCGCCATGTCGGCGTCCATGAAAAAGCCGTTGGTTGTGAGGTAAACATAAAAGCGCGAAGTATCCATCGCCTCCAGGGTTTCAAAGAGGATATCGGGGCGCAGCAGCAGTTCACCGCCTTGGAGGTCCCATTCAAATATGCCGAGTTCGTGGGCTTCGTTTGCCACCCTTCGGATCACATCTGCATCCAGCACTTCCTTTACATGATCACCCTTTGGTGAGTTTGTGAAACAGTGCTCACACCTTAGGTTACAGGCGTTATTCAAATTGAGATCAATGCCGCGCTGCTTGGTGCCTATTTGCCCGTTGTTTTTACGGATGTAACTGTGAAAAGCCCTGAACTTTTCTACTACAATCGGTTTATCCAGTAGGGCCATTTTGGTTCCATTCTCTTTGTCAGTAAGGCATTCGCTTCAATTTTCCAGTCTATAAACTGGCGTCTGGTAAAGAATACCAGAATTGTAGGGTTTTGGGTTAATTTATGCTGACGCCGTATTTCGCCATCAATTCTTTGCCCTTTTCAAACGAGCTAAATTCAATGATATCATCGGTTTCCATCGCGATATCAAAGGCATCCTCGAGTTCGGCGATCAGGCCCATGTGGCCGATACTGTCCCACTCGGGGATCGAGTTATATTCAAGATTGCTGGCCAGCGCGCCTTGCTCAATTTCAAAAGCGTCGACAAATGCCTGACTGTATTTTTCCAGATTGCTCATTTTAGCAAAAGTCCTTACGTGATTTTCACCGCGAAACATGCGGCATCGCTTTGTGTTATTTTGATTTTCTAATATTCAACTTTTATGCCATCGGGTGTTATAGAACCACTATCAGCTCTGCGAACTGGGCGCGGCGTTTTCTCAACCAGTCCTTTTTCAGCAAATTGATCGATAAAATCGCGGATAAGGAAATAGTCGAGTTCAAGGAGGCTGGCGATATCCATTATGCTATGTTCGCCGTCCATCAAAAACTGAATTCTTTCAACGTTTTCGCGCCATCCAGGCGTAGTATCGCCCAGTGCCGAAGACATGCCATATTTAGACAGATATACCGGGCCCTTGAAAAGTGGAACCGGAATATAATCCGTTTCAAAAACCTCGACGATGCGTTGCAGCACCCAAACTGTTTCCTTCAGGTGATATGTGCTCAGGTTTTCCAGATTATCACTGTCATAATGATATTCCCGGTGCATAAGTCGGCCGATACCAAGAGTAGGAATCTTAAAGCCGGTGCCATTATAAAATGTTTCGTCGTTGCCCCAAAGTTTGCGGTAGGGCTTTTCAACGGGCACAGGCGTATGGCTTTGCATCACATTGCGCACAATATCATCAAAGCGCGAGTTGCCTTGCAAGGACCGCTGGAAGCCAAGCGGCGAATAGGTGGTGACCATATCTAGATACACACCCAGGTGTAGGTTTTTGATGTCGTCCTGATTACCTTTTTCAAGGTACGCGGCGCCGCCAAAATACTCTGGCGAGAAGAGGAAGCGGTAGCTATAGCGAGGCTTCGGGCCGCTTTTAATATGGTGATAAAGCTCAGCTCCAGCGGCAATGCAGCCTATGCCGTCAGATACCTGACCTGGGTGGCAGATGTGCGCCATCACAAATATGGTCTCGTCCAGCTCGCCCTCTATATAGGCGTCTACCACCTTGAGCGTGCCGTTCTGGTCTAGGTCAGCGTCAATTTCCACCCTGTATTCGGCGTCTGTCATGGCTTCCACAGTACGGTACGGCAGGGAAAATCCCCAGTCGCGCACTTTCGACTTGTAGCCGTTCACATAGTGGTAGAGAAACTCGTCAGGCCGCTGAGGGTCAGTATTGATATGGTCACGCAGCAGATCGTCGCGGCTGATTGTGCCGCTATAGCTGGTGGAATGGGTCCACAGGTGCAGCGGGTTATCGCTGTAATCCGCCAAAACCCTGCCGTCTGTGGTCATTAGCTTGCCGCTGCGCACTGCCCAGTGGTCTGGCATTGTCCAGGTAAGGCAGGTTTCGCCGCTGGCAACCTCTAGGATATCAGCGTCCAGTTCTTCTGCGAGGGCGGCAGCAAACTCATCAGTTTCCGGGTTAACCGCAGACCGGTTGTGTTTCCAGAAGCGCCCGATAAGCGAAAGCGCGCGGTCCATATCCATGTTCATTTCCACAGGAAAGGGATATTTGTGCGTAGAGCGCGAACCGGGCATGGGCTTACCCATCATCAATTCGGCAAGGCTGGTCGCGGGTTTATCGTTATCATCTCGAGCCATCTGTGGTCTGCGTCCTGTTCTTGTTTAGGCGATGACATAGTCGTCCCGTTTACCGGGGTGCCTCGCCTTGGCAGATACTAAAAGCAAATATTGGTCCAATTTTGCCGCCTTGCCAACAAAAAACGTTTGAAATCAAAACCATAAGGCCACACACTCCTTAACAAATTGTATGTTTGGCCCATGCGGCCTTGCACCGAAACGGAAAAGGGCTTTTGTTGAAACCTGCACTGACACAGAAACTCAAGGAAATGCTGGCTGAACTGGGTGTTAACAAGGGCGATACTGTGTTTGTGCATTCTGGCATTGGCGCTATCGCGGGTTTGCTGGGCGCGGATAAGCCTGTTGCTATCCCTGACGCGCTTGAGGCGTTTCACACGGCACTTCTGGGAACTGTAGGCGAGGGCGGCACCATCGCTGCGCCGGGTTTCTTTTATGATTATGCGCGCAAGGGCAAGCCGTATGTGGTTGAAACCTCGCCGCCAGACAGGGCGCTTGGCTTTTACCCCATGCATTTATTTAAAGAGGACGCCGTAAAACGCAGCCTCAACCCTATTGCCAATATTTTGGCGATTGGCAGGAATGCCGATGAAATTTGCGCCCATACGTCAGCTCACGCTTACGGCTTAACGTCGCCTTGGGCGCGGTTGCTTGATTGCGATGCCAAAGGATTGGTAATTGGCTTGCCATTTATGATGACATTCATTCATCATATTGAGGCTGTCGTGGGCGCGCCGCATATTTATAATAAGATTTTCCGCACCCCGGTGATCGCGAATGGTAAGGAGATCGACCTACCAGTTATCGCCTCCGTGCGCTATTTGGATTATGACATCCATTATAAAAGCGGCCCTGTTGACGAGCTGCGACAGGCCGGTGTGATGGCGGAAATGAGTGAAAACGATGTGAACTGTCAGCTGGTCAGTTTCCGAGATGCGCAGCGGGTGATCGCCGATGGGCTGGCGCGAGACAGTAATCTCACGCTCTTGCGCCCACCGAAATTCCTACCCGGCGAAGTCCCGGACGATGGGCCAAGGGGCTAAGTTGTAGGCTCAAGAAATACTACGTCATGATTTGATTGAATCACTCTGTCGTCATGCGACGGCTTGATCGGCGCATCCAGTCTTTGTTCAACCATCACCTGGACTCGCCTATCAAGTAGGCGAGTGACGAACGAAATACCTAGCCATGAATTTTCACAGGCTTGAATAGTCCGCTTTTACCTTATCAGCTATATGCTCCGCTGTAAGGCCGTAGTGCTCTAGTATATCCCCGTAATCACCAGCCTTATCGTAACTATCGCTGATACCCATCATTATCTGGGGTGGGGCGTTTCTGAGCGGCGCTTTGGCCTCTGCTACGGCGCTGCCAAGTCCGCCGATAAGGGAGTGCTCTTCCACTGTAGCGATCAGTTTCGTGCTTTCGCTCAGTTCTTTTACCGTATCTGTATCAATCGGTTTGATGGTGTGCATGTTAATTACAGCAGCATCAATGCCGTCTTCAGCCAGTATTTCTGCGGCCTTCAGGGCAGGGTGCACCATTGTACCAGTGGCGATGATGCCTACGTCACTGCCTTCGCGCAGTTTAACCGCTTTTCCGATCTCAAAGTCATAGTCCTCGGTATAGACTGGCGGGTTGGGGCTGCCGCCGGTTAGCCGGATGTAAACAGACTGGTGGTGGTTTAGCGCCGCCTCAACCGCTTTTGCCGTCTCACCGCAGTCAGCAGGCGAAAGCACGGTAATATTTGGTATCGCGCGCATCACGGCCATATCTTCGATGCAGCAGTGGGTGTAACCAAGTGTGCCCAGCACAACGCCGCTGGCAAGCCCGGTAAACACCACTTTATGCTTCATATAGCCGAGGTTGACCTTGATCTGTTCGCAGCAGCGCATGGTCTGGAACGGCGCAAAGGTTGAAAGCGCTACGGTCATGCCTTCGCTGGCCAGCCCCGCAGCAACGCCCATAGCATTCTGTTCAGCAATGCCAACATCGACATACTTTTCCGGGAAGGTGTTCCGGAACCGGTCCAGCCCTGCGGAAGTGGAGGTATCTGCGGTAACGACCATCAAGTCGTCATACTCTGGTGCCAGTTCAAACAGGGTCATGCCATAAGCGGCGCGAGACCCGATGCGGGACAGGCCTTTGGCTTTGCGTCTATCTAATATCATGCCGCATCTCCTGCACCGTCGAGTTCCACTATTGCAGCTTCATATTGGGCTTTTGTCAGTATTTTATGGTGCCAACTATTGTCGTCTTCTGAAAAGGAAAAACCTTTTCCTTTTATGGTGTTGGCAACAACAGCTAAAGGTTTACCGTCAGATCGTCGGGCCGAAAGCATGTCATAGAGCGCGCCCGTGTCATGGCCGTCAATTTCTTCCACATGCCAGCCAAAGGCACGGAATTTTTCGCCTGCGTCACCCACGTCCAATATTTCTGCATTGGAGCCGGTTTGCTGATGGCGGTTGCGGTCGAGAATAATCACTAGGTTGTCGAGCTTGTGATGCGGCGCGGCCATGGCGGCTTCCCAGTTTGATCCTTCGTTGCTTTCACCGTCACCAATGATAACAAAACAGCGGTGATCCTGCCCACGCCGTTTTGCGGCGATAGCGACACCCGTGCCGAGCGACATGCCCATGCCCAAGCTGCCGCTTGAAAACTCAATGCCCTTCGCGCGGTTCATCACAGGGTGCCCATAAAGGAAACTGTCTGTTTTCTCGAACGTCATCAGCTCATCGTGGCTTAAATAGCCCGCTTCATGCAGCGCTGTGTAATAGCCAAGGCAACCGTGGCCTTTACTGAGGATAAAACGATCACGCCCATCCCATTCAGGATTATCCGGCTTGATATTCATTATGGCACCGAACAGAGTTGCGGTGATATCCACAACAGAAAGCCCGCCGCCAAAGTGCGAGCTGTGCGCGCCTGCTTCAAGCGCCATATCGAGGATGTGTCTGCGCATACGGGCCGCCATGGCGGTAATATGTTCAATGTCTTGTTCGCGGTTTGCCATTTTACATGCCTCCGTCTACAGAAAGCGTTTGTCCAGTTACATAGCTTGCGTGGTCAGAGGCAAGGAAGAGGGCTGCGCCTGCGATCTCTTCGGGCCTACCAACCCGGCGCAGGGAAATGCGGTCCACTGTGGTCTCTAGCGCATCCTCGGGCGTGCTTTCTCGCATCATGTCAGTTTCTGTAAGGCCGGGCGCGATGGCGTTTACCCGGACGCCTGCGGTGCCCAGTTCTCGTGCCATAACCTTGGTGGAAGTCATCACTGCGGCTTTCGCACCAGCGTAGGCTGCGCGCCCCTCATTGCCTTCAATCGCTGCGCTGGACGAGAGGTTGATAATGGAGCCGCTTTTTTTCCTGAGCATTTGCCGGGCAATAAGCTGACTGAACTGCATCGCAGAAAAATAGTTCAGTTCAAACATTTCGCGCATTTTTTCCATTGATGTCATCAGGAAAGGCGCTGTGACAATAGCGCCTGCGTTATTCACCAATATATCAATCGGAAGCTTTTCTGACGTGATGGTTTTCGCCGCGGATTTTATTTGTTCACTATCAGCCAGATCAAAATACACTGGTTTTATGGTAACGCTTGTACTTGCAGCAAGCTCACTGGTGAAATCAGTAAATTCGTCGCTTTCTTTCCGTGCGCAAGCCCAAAGGTCGGCGCCATTTTCTGCGAAGAGTTTAAGGATTTCTTTGCCTATGCCGCGATTGCAGCCAGTAACGATGGCATTCTTGCCCTTGAGCATGTCAGCTCCTTTTGGTGTGTGCATTGGCACGGAAATTAACGTTTAGAAACACATGTTTGTTTTGCGGCAATGTGAATGCAAGAAGCGTGTCATCTATCACGTTTGCAGAACTTTAGGTCTTTGGACTTAGTGCCGCAAGCATGTCAGGCATTACAATGCCGAATTCCGCTTTGCAGGCTAGTTCCCCATTGACTGTGCCTGTCCCAGTGCATTTTCCGATACCGCGTCGCCAACTAAGGAGTTTGGTATCCATCACGTAACGGTCGCCCGGCACAATTTTTCGGCGCAGAACAATGTCTTTGACGTTGGTTAGATAGACAATCTTTCCTTTGTTGCCGGGCAGGGTTAGTACAGACAGCGCGGCCATTTGCACCAGGGCCTCAACTTGCAGCATTCCAGGCATGTTGGGATCGCCGGGGAAATGGCAGTCAAAAAACCAGGTTTCTTTGGGCAAGTCCTTGTACCCACGCGCACTTTTGCCGGGAATAATTTCTTCAGCGGCGTCCATCATTAAATAAGGGGGCCTGTTCATCTGGTAAGCAAGCAGTCCCTCCATGTCGAGTGTGATAGGTTGCAACTGGTGTATCCTTCCCAAGTCTAGTATTTCCCCGCGAGACTAAATCCCTTTTTAAAAATTACAAAGGTTTGTTCTTTTTTTTGATCCCTAGCCAATAGTGGCTTGGTGATTGCATCTATCATTTGATAGAGAAACCTATGTTAACATTACCAAAATCAGGCTTTGGAAAATTAAGTTTTGGTTCTTCTATAAAGGATTATGGTTGAATTCGACAACAAGATGCCACAGGATTTCTAAATGAAAGTTGCCATTATACCGGCGCGGGGCGGCAGCAAGCGCATTCCAGATAAAAATGTACGGGATTTTCTCGGCAAGCCTATTATCGCCTATTCTATTTCTGCCGCGCAGGAAACTGGGCTTTTCGACGAAATTATCGTTTCGACTGATGATGAAATTATTGCTGATACCGCGAAGGAGTGGGGCGCAACCGTTCCTTTTGTTAGGCCCAAATCTATCGCTGATGATTATGCACCGATTATAGCAGTGCTGAAAAATGCGGTTGAATGGTACGCAAACAGTGGCAGACCGCTGGATTATTTGTGCTGTATATACGCCACGGCACCTTTCGTTACGGGGAAAGCGCTTGTGGACGGTTTGGACATATTAAAAAACTCAAAGGGTGGCACAGCCATGTCGGTGGCGAAGTTTACCTATCCCATCCAGCGGGCGCTTGAAGTTGCCAGTGATGGTTGCCTTGCCATGATGAACCAGGAACATCTGCTTACGCGGTCGCAAGACCTGCCAGAAGCCTATATGGATGCAGCCCAGTTTATGTGGTGTCGCCCGGAGGCCATAATGGCGTCTCAGAAAAGCCTTTTGGAACACGGTGTTGCACCTGTGGTAATCCCGACAAGTCGAGTACAGGATATTGATACACTCGAGGACTGGGATCGAGCGGAGATATTATACCGGGCCGTAGCGGACCGTGCGGAGGAAGCAGCTCAGTGACCTTGTCAGATATCATGGACGCTTTGTCATTTGTTTCGGTGCCTGACCTGCGAGAGGAGCAACAATTTGAGCTGCTTTCAATCAGAAACCAGCAGATCATTCGGGAAAGTAGTTACAGCAGCCATGTGATTGAAGATAACGAGCATCTTCGTTGGATAGAGCAACTACAAACTGATCCGAGCCTGACCTTTTATGCCGTGCTTTACGATGAGGAAATTGTCGGCGGCGTGGGATTGCGTAATATTGATGCAGAGAAGAATACAGCTGAATGGTCCTTTTATGTCTCTGAAGGGGCCGCCGGTCGCGGTATTGGCTTGGGGCTTGGTATTATGGCGCTGGACCTGTTTTTTGAAGAGCTCTGCTTGGAAACAGTGATTGGCGAGGCGTTGCTGGCCAACAAAGCAAGCGTCACATATCACCTCAAGTTAGGCTTTAGAGAAATAGCACAACAGCAACATCTGGTTCAGCCGGGCAATCGGATGGATGATATTGCTGTATTCTCTTTGGAAAAAACAGATTGGCAAAATAGCAAAGCGGCCTTTGGCATTTGAAGGGCTGCTTTGTAAAACATGCGTTAACGCTTTTGGCTTAGGTTAATGTTGAGCGTTGTCTACGTGATATAGTGCTTTGACCAAATAACGCAGAGTGCTAATGTTCCCGTTAAATCAAATATTTAGCAAGTCTTAAGGGCGAGAAAACAGATGAGTTTGACAGAATTTTCCGGCACAGATGTCGATCTAGATGGCAAGTCTATCTTGATAACGGGTGGCACTGGGTCGTTTGGCAGCACACTGCTTCGCAAAATTCTCGCTCACCATAACCCGCGGAAAGTCATCATTTTCGCCCGCGGCGAGTATATGCACTTTGAACTGCAGATGTCGTTGAGCAAAGAAGACCAGAAAAAGGTTCGTTTTTTTGTGGGGGATATTCGGGACCTTGATCGCCTTGTCATGGCGTTTCGCGGTGTAGATGTTGTCGTGCATGCGGCGGCGCAAAAACAAGTGCCGCTTGCTGAATATAATCCTTTTGAATGTATTCGGACCAACGTTATTGGCGCTGAAAATATCGTTCAGGCGGCTATTCGCTGCGGTGTTCAGAAGGTATTGGCTCTATCAACTGATAAGGCAGTGAACCCCATCAATTTGTACGGCGCAAGCAAGCTGGCCTCTGACAAAATATTTGTGGCAGCGAATGCGCTGGGTGCGGGCACCTCGACCGTGTTTTCGGTGGTGCGCTACGGCAATGTTTTAGGGTCTCGGGGCAGTGTGATCCCTTATTTCCGGCAATTAATTGCTGACGGCGCGCGCGAAATCCCGATCACTGACGACCGGATGACGCGTTTTTGGATAACCTTAGAACAAGCTGTGGAATTCACGCTGAGCTGTTTGCCGGGATTGCAGGGTGGTGAAATTTATGTACCGAAAATCCCCTCCATGCTTATTACTGACCTTGCTACCGCGCTTGCGCCGGATTTGGCGGTGAAGCATGTTGGTATTCGCCCTGGTGAAAAACTGCATGAAATTATGATTACGGAACATAATGCGCCGACCACGTATGATATGGGTGACCGCTATTTGATCGAGCCCGAATGGTCATACAGCCCTCGCGATAACAGCCGCCTGGAAAAGGCTGCGCTGGTTAGCGAAGGCTTTGAATATAGCAGTGATAAAAATGATAGCTGGATGAGCGTAGACGATCTGCGTGGCGTTTTGAGAATGCTGCCTGACGAAAGCAAATAGAAAAATGTCTATCTTGCCCTATGGGCGCCATCAGATTGATGAAGATGATATTGACGCGGTTGTTAAAGTGCTTCGCGGAGGGGCGTTAACTTCGGGCCCAAAAGCCGCTGAATTTGAAGCTGCATTTGCGGCTAAGGTCGGCACAAAAGAGGCCGTGGTTTGTTCGAACGGTACCACAGCACTTCATTTGGCGGCGATAGGCTCGGGCCTTGGGCCAAGCGATACGGCTATCGTGCCGACGGTGACATTCCTTTCGACGGCGAATGCTGTGCGGATGACAGGCGCAGATGTTTTATTTGCTGATGTGGACCCAGATACTGGCCTTTTAACGCCAGATACCCTTTTAGCCGCTTACGAAAAGGCTAAAGGCCCTGTTAAAGCTGTCTTGCCCGTACATTTGAACGGACAATGTGCGGATATGTCGGCAATTTCGCAAATTGCGAAAAATAACCGCAGCAAGGTCATCACGGATTGCTGTCATGCTCTTGGGGCTGAATATGCTTCAGCCGGGCGTCCTGGTGATGGTCAGTTTGAAGAATTGGCATGTTTTTCCCTGCACCCGGTTAAGTCTATCGCGATGGGCGAGGGCGGTATGGTTACGACAAACTGTTCTGATATGGCAGATCGGATGCGGCTTTTGCGCGGTCATGACATGAAACGTGATCCCCGTGAGTGGGTTTTGGAGGATACCTCTTTCGGCGCAAACGGGGACGCCAATCCCTGGGTTTATGAAATGCATGAACTGGGCTATAATTACCGGGCACCCGATATTTTGTGCGCCCTTGGAATGAGCCAGCTTAAAAAGTTGGACGGTTTTATTGCACGCAGGCGTGAAATCGCAGCGCTTTACGATGCGGCTCTTGCTCCCCTTCATAACTATTTGCAGCCTGTTCCCCGTACTGCCGCGGCAGAGTCTGCCTGGCACCTTTATCCGGTTTTGATTGATTTTAAGGCTATGGGAAAAGAGCGAGCGCAGGTAATGCGGGAGCTTCAGTCTTTGGAGGTTGGAACACAAGTACATTATATTCCAGTATCGGATCAGCCCTACTATCGGGGCTTATACGGTGTGCAGGATTTTCCGGGGGCGCGGGCTTATTACGGACGAGTACTCAGTTTGCCAATCTTTCCCGCGATGCGAGATGAAGATGTTTCGCGGGTTGGGTCTGCGCTTGAGAGGGTGCTAGTCTGAATTTAGAATAAATTTAATGCGTATTTATATTCGCCCCGGGTAGCCATTGAGCCCCCGGTGGCGAATATAGTAGATACGTCATTCATCAGTGCCATTATCTTAGCTCTTAACCCTGGAAGAGTGAGAGGATAGACTGTGGCGACTGGTTGGCAATAGAAAGTGCCTGAATACCGAGCTGCTGCTTCACTTGCAGTGCCTGTAAATTCGCGCTCTCTTTGGCCAGGTCGGCATCAACCAGGTTCCCGATACCAACTTCAATCACATCAGCAAGTTTGCCGGTGAAGTTTTTGGACTGGTCCAGAGATGTAGAGCCTGACCCTAGCTTGGTGAGCACAGCATTTAGGTTGTCAATCGCGTTGGCGATATCAGTAACAGCCGCCGAAGCACTGGTCTGGGTCGATATCGTCTGACCCGAAGTAATCGGTATATTCGAGCTACTGAGCGTAATCTGCTGGTGCGCAACAGTGAGTGTTTGCGTTGCATCTGCGTTTGTAATGGCTACAATCGCGTCTGTGCCGCCATCGATCAGGTTTGTACCATTAAATTCCGCATTTTGAACAATGGATGTAATTTGGTCGCGAAGCGCTGCAAAATCCTGTGACAGGGCCGTACGGCTGGTAGTGTCCAGCCCCTGGTCCGCTGCGGCTACTGCTTTTTCTTTCATTTCGATCAATAGATCGGAAATAGATGTCGCTGCTGCGAGTGCTACGTCGACGGTCGAAATGCCGCGGTCAAGTGACTGTTGAACCGCGTTCAAGCCGCGTAGGTCACCACGCAACTTTTGCGCGATCGAAAATACGGCCGCATTGTCTTTAGCAGTCGATATTTTTAATCCCGTGTTAATTCTTGTCTGAGTGTTTTCCAGGTCTGCACTGGTAGCATTCAGATTGCGCAATGCGCTTAACGCACTTGCATTTACATTAATTGAAAAGGCCATTTAACCTCTCCTTTTTATGACGTTTCTACTAGGCCGATATCACGGCTTACCTTCATTAAAGCAACAGACGTGCCAGTTTTTGTTGATCTATAAGGTATTGAAATAACTTGATTTATTTGAGAAATTGGAAGTTTGTTAACGTTTTCGGTGGGAAAGATTTTTCAGGTGGCCTTGGCCTGGAAACCGGACTAGCAACTTCTGCCTACATTCTTGGTGTGAGGTAGCCCGTTGTTGCGATTGGTGGGCTACGTGTCGTTAGCTTTTTTTTGCCAGAGACTTCGCTGGCGAAAAAGAGCTGCCTAGGCCGGCCCTTTTTTTGTCTTTTCTCTTTTTGGTGGAATTTCCCGGGCTGGCGCCAGCGAGGCTTTCGGCACCTCCGGCTAGAAAAGTGATAGGCCTGGCAGACGTTTGAACTGTGGCAGTTAAATGCTGCTGGCTGGTGGAGGAATTGATTTGTTTGGTCAGCTCTTCGCCAAATTTGGAAAGCACGAGATTTTTGCCCGTGAACTGTTGACTGGCCATTTGCAGTTGCCTGGTGGCCGCATTGAGAATCGTGTTGGCAACCGATGTGGGCACCATTTTAGATAACCTGATTGAGCTGCAAGGAGGTGGGGGGGATCTGTGTGGGTACGCGAAAACCAGCGTTATTGTTATAGCCAACGATAGGGCGGTTTCTCTTAATAACCTCTTCACCAACGCTTTTGACAATGCCTTCGGCTACCGATTTTAGGCGCAGAACTATCCGTGCGTGGGCGCGTAGTATCTCACGGAACCGGTCAGTCAGTTTCTTGATATAGTGACGAACGGGCGAGTCCTTCGGGCCAAGCAACTTTTCATTCACCTGTAAAAGCTGCAGTGTCTCTTTGTATTCCGCCATTAGCCGATTCTTGGGTCCATGCAGCCTTTTGGCCTCCGACGTTAGGCGTTTTCCAAGCAACCTGGTTTCTTCCTGGATAAGATCGCTTAAGGAGATGGTGATAGAAGCCAGTTTTGCGCTGTGTCCTGTTAGCGCTGCCGGCTTTTCGGGCGCTTCGGGGATTGTGTCAGCACGTTGTTTGCCTTCCATGCTCTAGCCTTCCTGGAGCTTAATGAGCTCGCGGTATATTGAATCCGCGATGCCTATGCCGCCAGCTTTGGAGATAGACTTGCCCATTTCCTCTACCATAAGGCCGCGATATACAGATTCAGCTTGGCCCCCGCCGGTAATGCCGTCGGTTGGTACGGTATCAAACATGGGACGTAACATTTGAGACAGGAATACAGCTTCAAAATCTTCGGCTTTTTCTCTAAGGACAGCCCTGTTACCTGAGCTTGTTGAAGCGATGGAGCTAACACGGTTTTGTGCCGCTTGCGCCTGCGCGTCAAAAATTTGAGTTTGTGCTGTATTGAAAAGTTGGGTTTGCATTACATCACCTGAAGTTCTGCCTGGATCGCTCCGGCGGCCTTAAGTGCTTGCAAAATCGTAATCATGTCGCGGCCTTCAATCTTCAGGGCGATCAGTCCGTCAACCAATTCTTGAAGGGTTACAGTAGGGGGCAAGATGGTGAGCGCCGTTGTCTCTTCATCAACATTCACACCGGTATTTGGTGTTACCTTGGTCTCGGCTCCTTGCGGTGCAAATGCACCTGGCTGGGAAACCTGCGGGTCTTCTTCGATGCTGATAATGAGGCTAGCGAGTGATACTGCAACACTGTTGATGCGTACATCAGTGCCCATCACGATAACCCCGGTGCGTTCGTCTATAACAACTTTGGCCTTTTGGTCTGGTACCACCTTTAGGTTTTCAATGTCGGTCAACAGCTCCACCAGCGCGCGTCGGTAACCAATAGGCCGATTGATCAATACTGTTGATGGATCAACGGCTCTTGCAATCCCGATCTTTTGGTTGACATTGATGGCCTCTGCTACACGGCGGGCCGTGGTGAGGTCGGGGTTGTGTAGTGACAAGCGGACCTCATCAAGGTCGTTTAGTTCAAATTCAATTTCCAGTTCAACAATAGCACCGTTCGCGATCCGGCCATTCGTTGGAACGCCCTTTACAACGGAAGCGCCCTCTCCAGCCGCCGCAAAACCCGCAGTCGCGACCGAACCTTGGGCTACAGCATAAACTTCGCCATTCGCACTGAGCAGGGGCGTGGCAATCAAGGTACCGCCGAGAAGGTCTTCAGCGTCACCCATAGAGCTAACCGCAACATCGATACGAGTTCCCTGGCGAGCAAAAGCGGGCAGGGTGGCAGTGACCATTACAGCAGCCACATTTTCAGGCCGCATGGTGGTGCCCTTGGCGTTAACACCCAGGCGTTCCAGCATGGCGGTAAGGCTTTGCTCGGTATAGGGTGCATTTCTCAGTGTATCGCCAGTGCCGTTCAATCCGACAACCAAACCGTATCCCAGCAATTGGTTTTCCCTAACGCCTTCGACGGATACAATATCCTTAATTCTGGAAGCAGTGGCAGTCGCTGATGGAACGGCCAGGATTACGAGTGCTGTCAGGCTTAGAAGCGTTGCTAAGAATCGTTTGGCGTACCACATAATTTCACATCCGGTTTTGGTCGGCTAAACTTGCCTGGATAACATGAGTTTCCCTGTAATATGCCAGTATTGTGCCAATGTTTGTAACCTCGATAACTATTTGTTTTTAAAAGGTTTTGTCAAATACACGACTGGAGGTTGGAATTTGTTGCCGCCTGGCCATAGCAATGCTTGCTCTGTGCGCATGGAAAGCTTAAGTTTATAGGATGAAGATTAAAGGTCCTGGCCAAATTCAATCCAAAACCGTCAAAAAGGCTGCTTCCGGGCGCGGCGCAGGCGGTACTGCTTTTCGCAAGCAGGTATCAGATGATCCAACCGTCTCGGCTTCAGTTGGTGTGAGCGGGTCTGCGCCGATTAACCCTGTGGACGCAGTATGGGCGCTGCAGGAAGTGCCTGACAGTACAGACGGGCGTTCAAAAGGGTTGATGCGCGCGGAAGAAATGCTGGATGCGCTTGAGGATGTTCGCAAAGGCCTGTTATTGGGGGCCATCTCCGTACCGAATTTGAGAACCCTTGCTGATATGGCAAGGAATCAGAAAGCGAAGACGGAGGACCAGAAACTAAATAGCATTCTGGAAGAAATCGAGCTACGAGCTGAGGTTGAACTCGCAAAACTAGACGTTTAACATCAAATACTTACGCTTAAAGCTCTTATGTAATATCCCGTTCATTTCAAAAATGGTTTAATTCAGCTTGTCTACAGGCATGGAAATCATTATATAACCCCCCAGCCTTTTCGGGAAATACCCAGGTTTTAGGGCTGTGTTATGCGATGTTAGGGAGTGGTAATGTCTGAGACTGTTTCAAAAATTAAGTTGCCGGAAGGTTATGTTCCTTCCCCAGATGAAGAATTTATGAATGAGTTGCAGCAGGAATATTTCCGCCAAAAATTACAAGATTGGCGTGATGATATTCTGCGTGAGTCCGCGGAAACACTTCAAAATTTGCAAGAGGATAATTTGCGTGAGCCAGATGTAGCTGACCGCGCGTCATCAGAAACAGATTGGTCCGTGGAATTGCGCACGAGGGATCGGCAACGGAAGTTGGTTTCAAAGATTGATGCTGCTATTGGCAGGCTTGGCGAGGGTGAATATGGATACTGTGAAGTGTCGGGTGAACCGATTAGTTTGCGCCGGTTGGACGCAAGACCAATTGCGACGATGACGATCGAGGCGCAGGAAGCTCACGAACGTGCGGAAAAAGTTCACCGCGACGACTAGTTTCTGGGACATTGAATGACAAATCAGGGAGCTACGGCTCCCTTTTTTTATAAAAAAAGGGCCGGCGCCCTTTGGGTCGCCGGCCATAAAAAGTTGGCTTTATTTTCGGTAAGTGTTCCTCGTTTCGCGTTAGCGCCTCCTATGCGGTTAAAATGGGAATATTATGTCGTACAGCTGCGTGCCATAGCGTGGCTGCTGTACATCTGTAATCTGGCCTTTGCCGCCGTATGAAATGCGGGCTTCGGCAATTTGTGTATGAGCTATTTGGTTTGATGCAGAAATATCTTCCGGGCGGATAATGCCGGCAAGAAGCATTTCGCGCTTCTCAAAATTTACACGAACTTCCTGGCGGGCCTGGATGACCAGATTACCATTTGGAAGAACATCAGTAACAATGGCCGCAACAGTCATCTTTATTGCTTCGCTGCGGTTTACAGTTCCTGTTCCATTGTAGGATGTTGTTGAATCTGCGCCAACCAGAGTTGCTGGATCGACCGTGGCCCTTGGTGTGCCCTCGGTTCCGTCTGCGTTTGTCACCCCGTGCAAGGCACCTTCAATTAACTGTTCAAATCCTAAAAAGTTAGTAACGCCTGCGTTTTCAGCGGTACTTCTTGCCCGGTTCGTTGTATTGCCGATTTGCGCACTGTCAGTGATATCGATATTTACGGTTAAAATGTCGCCAACCTTGGCCGCGCGCTGGTCCTTAAAGAATGCCCTGGCACCAGTTCGCCATAGGGAATTTGGCTTATAGCGTGCCGGCGTTGTCGTTGGCATTGGTAAACTGATCGATTTTTCCGCAACGGGTGCCTTGATATCCTTAATCGGAGTGAGGGCAGGGGCCTTTCCAATGTCTGAGATACGCTGTGCAGCCCCACAAGCGGCTAGTGACATAAGAAGCGCACCTGCCAGTATGTTTTTGACAATTTTATTACTCATAACGGGTCTCCTTCACATTTTGTCGTGTAGCTTTACAGGGCTATCGACTTGCCAATTTCATTGAATTCGCGGGTGGAATTTCAACAAGTCCGTCGTTGATCACCTTGGCAAATACAGTTTTCTTGGATTTTTGGTTCATTAGGCGGATCGTCTCGCCTGCGCCACCATTTTCGAGTGCGCGGCCTTGCATGGTCAACAAAAGGCGCCCGCTCTTGTAGGTGATAGATACGATACTGCCTTTAGCGATCATCACCGGTACGGTAATATCATTCTCACGCAGTAGTTTATTTGCAGGGATTGCCCGTCTCACCGTTTGCCCGATAAGCTGGGAGCTGGCCACGATAGTGTCTCTTAAAATCCTGCGGATAGGGTATTTTTTCCATTCCAGGTCGTTTTTGGAAATTATTTCACCTGGGGCCATCACACGGCTGAACATTGGGACAAGACGAACCTCTTCAATCGTTCCGGAGATCCTTTGTTCCATTTTTTCGCTTGAGCCAGTTGGGATTTGCAGTACAGCAGAAAAACGGTTTCGCTGTTCGCTCAATTCAAAATCCGAAAGAGTGATGTCGTCGACTGTGTATCCAAGCGGGAGCTTGAGGCCGGTCTTGCGTCCGAACACTTTAATTTCAACATCACCTTCTAGCTCATGCTGTCGTGCCTGATCAATAATGGCGGCGCTGAGTTCATCCAGTGAAAAACTTGTGCCTTCCCGGTAAACATAAATGCGCTTCAGGTAGGCAGGGCGCTCCCAATCAAGCTCGTACTTTTTAGCGAGCTTCACGAGGTCGTAGCTGGAAACGGGCATCTTTTTACCCGGTGCAGGCGCCTCCAGAATGATTGTTTCACCAGACAAGCCCGTATCGGTAAAAATGTCTGATAACCGCACAACAGCATCTGTTACGACCAGCTGCTCTTGTAGTTCACTCGCTAAAAGCGCGCTGTTATGGGCGGCGCACAGTGCGGCACCCATAAGTAGCGTTTTAGCGCTGGAAAACAGTTTTTTGTAAGTGCGGTTCATCAATACCTCCTATTAGCGCAAGTTATTTGCGGCTTGGAGCATCTCGTCGGATGTCTGAATGACTTTTGAATTTAATTCATAAGCTCGCTGCGCTGAAATCATGGATGTGATTTCACCAACTGCATTCACGTTTGAGTTCTCCAGGAATCCTTGAAATACAGTACCAAAGCCGATTTGACCCGGGGTGCTGGTGTTTGCGGGGCCGGACGCTTGGGATTCCAGAAACATGTTGCTGCCGATCGCCTCGAGGCCTATTTCGTTTGCAAAGATTGATAAATCCATAGTTCCAGCGACCTGCGGGGCGGCGGTGCCGTCTTGTTTATAGCTAACTTCGCCTTGCTCATTGATTGAAACATCAATGGATCCCTGAGGAATGGTGATGGCCGGCTGAACCGGATAGCCTTGCGGTGTTACGATCTGCCCTTGAGGGTCAATCTGAAACGATCCGGCTCGGGTGTAAGCGTCCTGGCCATCTGGCAGTTGGATGCGGAAATATCCCTTGCCGTTGATCGCGACATCGAACTGGTTGCCAGTGTTTTGTAGGGCACCCTGGTCCGATATCCTGTAAACCCCCGCAGTGCGAACACCTACGCCAATTTGTATGCCGCTTGGCACCACCGTACCTGCGTCAGATGAATTGGCTCCAACACGTTCAATGTTTTGATAGAGCAGATCTTGAAACTCTGCTCGCTGGCGTTTGAAGCCTGTTGTATTCATGTTGGCAATATTGTTGGCAATCACATCAATGTTTAATTGTTGGGCCAACATGCCTGTTGCTGCTGTGCTTAGCGCTTTCATTGGTTTATCCTTTCTTCATATCACGGCTGTTTAACGGACTTGAGCGAGGCGTTTGAGCCCGTCTTTCCGCATATTTTCATAGCCGGATTCGTTCTTGGATGCGTTTTGATAGGCGCGCATCACATCGATCATCTCAACCATCGATTCAATGGCATTCACGTTCGAGCTTTCGAATGCTTTTTGCCGTACAGTGACGTCGGTCACATTTTCTGTAGGTTTTGGTGATTGGGAGGTTTCATAAAGGGACGATCCTCGTCTCTTCATGTCCTGTTCATTGGTAAATTGCGCCAAACCTAGTTTGCCGCGCTCACCGCCATTTGAAGAGATGGTGCCGTCATCAGCTATGTGAATTTCTACATCATCTTCTTCGAATTGAATGGGGGAGCCGGTATCATCAAGAACCTTTTCTCCGCTTAAAAGCGTGAGATTGAGGTCATTGTCGATCATCATACGGCCGTTGCGCGTATATAGTTTTTCACCGCCTGAACCCTCGACGGTCAAGTAGGCGCGGCCTTTGATGAAGACATCCAAATCATTTCCGGAAGGGACCATAGTTCCAGAATCCAAGTTCCTTAGAACGCCGTGATCCTGAACAAAGGCTATTTTGCCCCCGCTTGTTGCGGCGGCACCCGGGGCGTCGACAAGTAGTTGTCGGAATACGACCCGTTCCTTGTTGAAAGCTGTAGTGGACATGTTGGCAATGTTATGTGCCACTACATCCATTCGTCTTTTTAATGCGGCCTTGTGAGCCAACCCGACATAAAGCGCGGTATCCATTTTTTTCTCCTGCATTTGCAGTTGCTCTGCTTTTGCGCAGATTATGAATTTTGCCTTGGTATCAGCAGGAAGCGTGCCAAGAATAAAAAGTGTTTAAAAACAATGCATTGGGATCTAAGGGCGGAGGTGTAGGGGAATTTATTGCAAGTAGAACTACTCATTTTTTGCCGGTGGGCGGCAGAATTATCGTGATAAATTGCCGGATATGATTTTTTTACCTTCACGGCTTGTTAACTGTGTGTAATTAAAGATAAACTTGCGTATCTTCCGGTGGGGGAAGAAATGCTAATGATGAAGGCGGCGCAGATTTATGGCGGATGACTTGGAAGAAACCCTCGGCGAAGCAGAGCTTGTTGAGGGGTTGGAACGTAAAAAATTTAGTGGCAAGAAGCTTGTCATTGCAGCAGTTGGCCTTGTGGTGGTTTTGCTGGTGGTTGTCGGCGTCATGACGATTTTTGGTGGTGATGACGACGAAACGGCAGAAGACGCCGTCATGGAGCAAATGGCTTCTGACGCAGCGGACCGTAATGATCAAATTGAGGCAGAGCAGGATAAAACTGTTGAAGAGTTGCAAACTCTGTTCATCGAAATTGATGAACAGATTTATAACCTGAACACGAGCGGCCAAGGCACAAGCTTTCTAAAGGCTACGATTACTTTGGAAATCGACAGGGAGAGCTTCCGTGCCGACATACAGGCGAAAATGCCGCGAATTTTGGACGAATTTAACGTCTATATGCGAGAATTACGTCCCGAAGACCTTAACGGTGCGTCAGGTATTTTCCGGCTGAAGGAAGAACTGCTTATGCGAATTAACCAGGCGGTTGCGCCATCCCGTGTTAAAGACGTTCTGTTCCAGCAGTTTGTTGTTCAAGGTTAGGAGTTGTCAATGGCAGACGATGACGAACCAGTTGATGATGATGCAGTCGCTGCAGAGTGGGCGGCAATGGCTGGCGCTGAGGAAGACGAAGAAGGCGAAGACCAGGAGGCGATGGCTGCCGAATGGGAGGCGATGGCCGGGGAAGAGGGCGCCGAGGATGACGGCGACGGCTCTGGTCCGTCACCGGGACGTGTCCTTGACCAAACCGAGATTGACAGTTTGCTCGGTTTTGACGGTGAATCAGACGCCGGCGAGACAACAGGAATTCACGCCTTAATAAACAGCGCGCTCGTATCTTATGAGCGTTTGCCGATGCTAGATATCATCTTTGACCGAATGGTGCGGATGATGTCGACGTCGCTGCGTAATTTTACGTCGGACAATATCGAAGTTTCGCTCGATAATATTACATCTGTGCGCTTTGGCGATTATCTAAATTCGATACCGTTGCCAGCGATGCTCGCCGTGTTCAGAGCGGAAGAATGGGACAATTACGGTCTGATTACAATCGATTCCAGTCTGATCTATTCTATTGTTGATGTGCTCCTGGGTGGGCGCAGGGGCACTGCAGCAATGCGTATTGAAGGACGGCCTTATACGACCATCGAACAAACGCTCGTTGAGCGCATGATCTCTGTCGTCCTTAAAGATATGTGCGGTGCGTTTGAGCCTCTCAGTCCTGTGAACTTTACTTTTGACCGGTTGGAGACCAATCCTAGATTTGCGACGATTGCGCGCCCGCCAAATGCTGCTGTGCTGGTTAAGTTCCGTGTGGACATGGAAGACCGTGGGGGTAGGCTTGAGGCTTTATTTCCCTACGCGACACTCGAACCCGTTCGTGAGCTTCTTTTGCAGCGCTTTATGGGGGAAAAATTTGGTCGGGACACCATTTGGGAAACCCACCTTGCCACGGAGCTATGGCGCGCTGATGTCGATCTGAAGGCCGTCCTGGATGAAACCAGTATGTCGCTGGGGGACGCTATGGATTTGCAGGTTGGGCAAACGGTGCTTTTTAATAAAACACCTAAAGACGATATTGTGCTAAAATGCGGTGATATACCGATGGTTAGCGGTGCCATTGGAAGGGCAGGCCAGCATGTTGCTGTGCAGATACGGCAAATCGCCGATCGGCTGCTAGACCAGAAAGACGTCTAAGGGCTGAACCTATGACTCAATTTTCAGAATTGTTGATCGATGGATTTCTTGCTCTCTTGCTGATTGGTGCAATTGTGGTTTGTTCCTTGGTTTATAGGCGGCTCGGCACTATTCGCGCTGGTCAATCTGAATTGAAAGCGCTGGTAGACCAATTGAGTGGCGCCGCTTCTGATGCTCAGCGGGGTGTGGAAGTATTGAAAACTGCGGCTGACGAGATTGAGGCGCGGCTTAAAATGGAGAGCCAAAAGGCTTCTGTTATCGCCGATGAACTTTCGTTGATGACCGAAGCTGGCAATAATCTTGCAGACAGAATTGAAAAGGGTTTGACCGGTGCAGGTCAAGAAACTGGACCAGCAACCGGGCCAGAACAACAGAAGAGCAAAAAGCAGCAGAAAGAAATTTTAGCTGCGCTTCGGGAGGCCCGTTGATCGCGCGAATGAATACGGCGCGCGAAGACTTTTGTTTGGTTTACACCGAAAAGGTGAAAGAGGATGAGTGACACAATAGTGAATAGAGTACGCATTTTCCCACTGCTGGTCCTTGCAGCTATGCTTGCCCTTGGAGTGCGCGCCGTCGATATTTATACAGGCGTGAGTCTGATTGGTGCGACAGCGATTGCCCAGGACGCGGGCCAGCAAGATGGTGAAACTGGAACATCTGAGACTGGTGCTGCTCCGGCGGCCGCGCCAGTACAACAGCGCGTTGCACCTCTCCAAGTAGGTCTTCCCGACGATGAGGAGATGGAGGTTATCCTTCAGCTACGAAAACGTCGAGAGGCGCTAGAGGGACGAGAACGCAACCTGAACCTTCAGGGCCAATTGCTAGCCAGTACCGAAAAGCGTATCGACGATAAAATTTTGCAACTTCAAACCTTGGAAGTGAAAATCAAAGAGCATTTGCGTTTGTTTGACGAGCGTGAGGACGGTCAGTTGCGGTCTATTGTTGAAGTTTACGAGAAAATGAAGCCAAAAGATGCAGCGCCCCGGTTTGAGACACTGGATATTCAGATCCAGCTTGATTTGGTTACTCGGATGAAATCTGCGAAAGTTGCTGCTCTGATGGAAAAGATGACGCCACAGGCTGCGTCCGATTTGACCAAAGAGCTGGCGACCCGTGCTGCGCCTCCGGGAATTGAAGAGGTTCGTCAAAACGATTAGGCCTATTGGACTGTGATAAAACAAGGCCGCGCTATTTTGTGGCACTTGTCGGAAGAAGGTTGAGAAATGAGTGTAACGGCAAAAGTGACCGATTTAAGCGAACGGGTAGAAGCGGTACGTGAGGCGCGCGGCGGTCAAGTCGGCGTCGATGAAATTGCCGGCGTCGTTGGCTCGTTAGTTGAAGGCACAGTACACGATGATGACATGGGTGATGTCGCTCGGGAGCTCAAAGAATTGCTTCAATATATAAATGCCGCAAAACATGAACTGGTTGGCATGCAGCCCAAGTCGCTGTCGAACAGGGATATTCCAGACGCCAATGTGGAGCTTGATGCTGTCATAAAATCATCCGAGGATGCCGCGGGCACAATAATGGACGTTGGCGATACTTTGGGCCAAATAGCTGACGAATTAGATGGTGAGATGGCGAATAAACTCAATAACGCTGCTTCAGAACTTTTCCAGGCCTCAAGTTTCCAAGACTTAACGGGTCAGCGCATCACCAAAGTGAATACGACCTTGTCGCATCTGGAAGCTCGACTGAATGCACTTGCAGAGGCTATTGGCGATGATTTTGTGGCTGAAGTAGAAGAAGAAATTGAGGTGGATAGCGATGGTATTGCCGTCCACGACGAGGATCTGCTCCATGGGCCGCAGCTAGAAGGCGAGGGCAATAGTCAGGACGAAATTGACGCTATTCTTGCTGCGTTCGACTAGCCCATCGTTCAAGAGCTGAGCATTTATGTATTCTGACGAAACAAAAACAAAGCGACTGTTTGGCAACGAAGGGACTATGGGGCTTTTTGTTGCTTTGTATTTAATCCTACTTACGTTTTTCATTCTCCTAAGTTCAATTTCTCATCAAACTGCAGGTCGCGCTGTGGCTGCGATGGAGAGCGTGAATGTAACTTTTCAAATTTCTCAACAGGTTCGAAATCTCCCTACTATTGACCCATCCGCTGAAGATGTTGCCGCAAATGACCGGGTGTTGAACGCTGTTCAAAATGCCTTTATTGCTGAAATGGAGTTGCCTGGCAGGTTTGGTACTGAAGGCGGTAAAACTTTCGAAGTCGAGTTTCCTGCGGAATATTTATTTGGTCGTGGATCTCTCAGGCTAAGAAAAGAAATTACTCCATTCCTGGATCAGATCGTCGCGGCGGTGCAGTTGGATAATGGCGGGCAAAAGCAGCAGCTCGCCTTGTTGTTTGGTAGCGGAGCCCCGACCGTAGACCGCGTCATGACGCGAAAACAGGAAATTGCCATACGGCGGGCCGGAGCCTTGGCGCGCTACTTGAGAGCAAAAGGTGTACCTGATGGCGTTTTTGCGACGGGGTTCACTGCGATACCAGAAGGCCAAATTTTGGCGGCTTTTTGGAGCTCCCCTGCCACAGCACCGAGGGCCTTTCCGTGAGTGAAACCGAACAGCAGATAGCCGGCCCGACGCCGGGAAACTGGATGGTGACGTTCGCGGACCTCTTGTCGCTGCTCCTCACCTTTTTTGTGCTTTTGTTTTCAATGAGTACGGTAAACTTTGAGAACTGGAAAGCTGTTGTCACAACCATGTCGTCGGAGTTCAACGAGCAACGACCAAAGATAGACCTACAACCACGCGAAACTACCAATCAATTGAAACCGGTCGCAGGCGCAGGGCTTAATCTGAATTATTTGCAGGCGCTGTTAAAACGATCCATTGGGACACATGCGTCTTTTGATGGTGTTTTGATACATAAGGAAAAAGGGCAAGTCGTTATTTCAATACCAGCTTCGTTGCTGTTTGAGAGAAAAGCGACTGAGCTTAAACCGGGATCAATACAACTGTTGCGCCGATTGGCTGGGGCTCTACTGCAGATAAAGAACAAAATAAGAATTGCCGGGCATACAGATTCTATTCCCGTGAGTAGTGGGAAATATCGCTCCAATTGGGAATTGTCCTTAGCACGTGCCCGGATCGCTGCCGGAATTTTGACAGATTCTGGGTATAGACGTTCAATAATGGTTTTAGGGCTGGCTGACACCCAGCCGCCTAGCCTTGAGGATGATGCTACTAACGGTTTGAAGCTGGAACGTATTGATATCATAGTTGTAAGCGAAGGAAGCCGGAAAGGGCTGTATGACCTGTTTTGATTTGGCGAAAAGACTAGCACTGGTATTGGCGGTACTCGGTATGGCATTTCTCGGCCTATCTGGTAGGGGTGAGGTCCTCCTCCCCTCGGTCAGCGCGCAAAGCAGCTCGGCACAGCTTAAGGTGCAAGGGGCGGAACAGTCGAACTATGCACGCCTAACTTTTGATTTGCCAGTTGGCGTTACCTACAGCGTTAGCCAGAACGGCAGGCAAATTCGACTTACTTTGAACGGCAGATTCAACGCCGATTTTTCATCTCTGGAATCTGATCCTGTGCGCCAGATTGGTAATGGCAGGGCCAGAATTTCTGGGCAACAGACAACTATCGTGTTTGACACTATTGCGAACGTGTCGCCCCGAGATTTTCGTTCGGGGCAGTTCCTGATTTTGGATATTTATGGTGGCAATGCAAATGACCAGGTAGTTGCCTCGACAGGTAGCAGCTTTGGTTTGCCGCCTACACAAGGTTTACCTCCCGTGAGCAGGGGGCCGGCGACACAAGTTTCCGGTGTGCCGGCACAGGAAGATAATGCCAACCAGCCGGGCGCACCAGCTTCGCAAGGCGTGCCAACGTCAGAGGCCGCCCAAAATCCTGTAGTCAATCCACCGTCTGCTGCGAACAGTGGCTCGTCCACGCCAGATGTTTCCCCAACTCAGACGGTACCAGGTAGCGCCGACGGAGATAACACAGACGGGCAGACTGCGGCGCGTCCAGACCAAACTGAGAATAGCGGCGGTGACGGTTCCACTAGCAGTGAACGAGCTTCCGCCAACACAGGAAATGCCGCTTCCAATCCCAACGGGATTGCCCCAGACAGCGATCAGCCGGAACCAATTGAGGAACTACCTGTGGGAACAGGGGAAGAGGACGAAGCTCCAATTACACAAAGCTCAGTCAGCCTGAACGACAAAGACGTAGTCGATATCGAAGCTAATATGCCGCGTTCGGAAAGTACGTTGGTCCTGTCAGGAATATCCGACGCTGTGGCGGACCCTGACAAGGTTTTGAACGTGCAGGTGGTTGAAGCAGATAACGGCATTGCCATGCGTTTCATATGGCCGATAGAAACAGCCTTGGCCGCTTTTGAACGAGGGGGTTCGCTTTGGGTCGTATTTGACCAGCCCTATAGCTTTAATCCGAAAGGCTTGGTTGACGGCGGTGTGAAGTTCACGGACCGGGTAGCCAGTGTTGCCCAGCGTCCGCACCAAGACGCAATAATTTTGCAGTTCAAGTTAAAAAGCCCGCAAACGGCGGTTGTTGAGCGCGACCAAAACAATTGGCTTGTTTATCTGAAGGATACTCCTGCACAGCCAAGATTTCCGTTAAAGCCAACAACAAGCGGGCAGGCTGGCCAGGGTCAGCAGATTTTTGTGGCTGCCACTGATATTGGCCGAAAGGTTGAGTTTGAAGACCCGGACGTGGGTGATTTGCTAGTTACCTTACCGATGTTGAAGCAAGGGAACGGTATACCTACAAGCTACAGCTATGCCGCCGCGCGGATTCTTGCTAGCGCTCAGGGTGTGGTTGTTGTGCCAGAAACGGATTTTGTAAGCGTAGAGCGTTTTCAGGACGGAATCGCGGTTAGATCAACCGGCAATGACGCGCTGTCCAGTACTAATCTGTCGCGGGAAGAGGGAGACAATTACGAAACTGAGAATGGTTTCGCTCGTTTGATCGACTTCAAGGCTTGGCGCATCGGACCCCAGTGGGAATACCGGAAAAACAAGGCGCGCCTTTTCTACGAACTGTCATTGCGTCAAGTTGATGATCGAAACGACGTTCGCTGGCGGATTGCTCGCTATTATCTGGCGCACGGTAGGGCTGCCGAAAGCCTAGGTATGCTTGAAATTATGTTGATTGATGATCCTCTTCTTGAGCGCAATACCGATTTTCTTGCCGTTCGAGGGGTTGCAAACTTTAAACAAGGCAGATTGGAGGAGGCGGAGCGGGATTTATCTTCTCGGGAATTGGAATCTGAGCAAGACGCCGAACTTTGGCGTGCTTTAGTTGCTGAGGCACGCGGTGACTATGAAGCGGCACTGGAGTTTTATCGCCGCGGACGTGATGTTATGGGCAGTTATGATGTTCATGATCGGGCTGAAATCGAATTAGCCATGATACGGGCCGCGGTCGAGACACCTGACCTCGAGCTGGCATTAAGAGAGCTTGCTTTGATCAACGGGCTGGATCTGAATGATGACCAGCTTTCTGAACAGGTTTTTCAACAAGCCCGAGTGGCTGAGAAACAAGGCCAATATGACGATGCGTTTGATCAATATGATTCTCTGTCTGACGCACCGCAGCGTTGGCTTTCAGCAAGAGCCAGATACGCCCGTGTGAAATTTGGTGTGCAAAACGGTGATATACCAAGAGCCGAGGCCATAAACGAGCTTGAGCGACTGCGGTATGCGTGGCGCGGTGACCGCTTTGAGGCTCAGCTTCTTGAAGACCTCGCGGGATTGTATTTCGAAACTGGCCGCTACGAGGACGGCCTACAGGCCCTTCAGCTTGGTGTTTCCTATTATCCTGAGCTAGCTCAGGAAAAAAGGATGCTTCTCCGGCAACAGCATGTTTTCAAGCAACTGTTTCTAGAAGACAGGGCAGACGAGCTTTCCCCCATTGAAGCGATTGGGCTCTTTAATAAATTTACGCACCTGACACCCCTTGGCAGTGAGGGAGACCTTCTCGTCCGGAAACTGTCACAGCGAATGGTATCCGTTGATCTACTTGGCCGGGCGGCGCAAATATTGGACTATCAGGTTCGAGCGCGCACGGAAGGCGCAGCTCGTGCAGGTATCGCCGCGACGCTCGCAAAAATCTATATTATGGATCAAAAGTCAGAAAAGGCCCTCGAAATATTGCGAGCTACGCGTGAACCCAGATTGCCTCAGGACATCCAAGCTGAAAGACGACACGTGGAGGCAAGAGCCTTGGTGGAGCAAAGCCGGTTCGAGGAGGCTGAAGTCCTTTTGGAAGATGACACTGCAATGGAAGCAGAAGTGTTGCGTGCCGATATTTTCTGGGGTGCTCAGGACTGGCCGCGGGTTAGCAGTACTATCCGCCGACTGTTGGGCGATGGTTGGCGCCGTAACGATCAGCTAACTGCCTTACAGCGAATGAACTTGGTTCGTCTCGCCATTGCTATGACGTTCTCAGAAGATCGCGCAGGACTTATTGAAATACGGCGGCGGTACGGTACGACGATGCGGGGTGGTGACTTTGCGAATGCTTTTGATCTTCTGACGAATGACCAAGAGCTCACGGGACGGGAACTGAATTCGATCGCCAGCCAAATTGCAAGTGTTGAAAAGCTTCAGTCTTTCATGCGTGATTACCGGAACGAATTTTCCGGCCGTTAGTTAGGGTTTTTGCTTAGACCATTGGCATATCATTCCTTTCTCCGGCGTTAACGCTAAGCTCACCAACTCGTGATTCTAATATCATTTCTCTTTTTAGAATTACGACGCAATATTACTGTCTGTAAGCGGGATGAATTCGCTTATTGTTGTAATTAAATTGATAAAGGAAGTTTCCCGATGAAATTCAACCGCATGGCGCAGACAGCCGTCGCTACATCAAGTGTTGTTGCTTTTGCTCTTACAGTTGCGTCTGGCACTGCAGTCGCCGCAGACAAAAAGGCAAAAAAAGAAAAATGTTACGGCATTGTAGCTAAAGGTATGAACGACTGCGCCACTTCAAAGCACAGCTGTGCAGGGCAAAGTAAAGTAGATGGCCACCCGGAAGAGTGGGTTTATGTTACCAAGGGCCTTTGCGAGCGCATTGCTGGTGGTAAAACCAAACCAGGCAAAGCATAATTTACGGCCGGACGGTGTGACTGATGTCAAATCAATATATATTTACGCCGTCCGGCGTCTCTTATCCTGCAGGTGTCGGACTTAAGTCTCAGCACTTTTCCCAAGTTTTGGAGCAAAGGCCAGAGCTGGCTTTTTTTGAAGTTCATGCTGAAAATTTCATGTCGGCAGGTGGCGCACATCATCGATATTTGGAGAAAATAGCGGAGATTTATCCGCTATCGATACATGGTGTAGGTATGTCTCTCGGATCGGCATCCGGCCTGTCAAAAAAACATTTGGAAAAGTTTCGCCGAGTTGTTGATCATTATTCGCCTTGGTTGATATCAGAGCATTTGGCTTGGTCTTCTGAGGGCGGTTATTATTTAAACGACCTGTTGCCGCTCCCGTTAAACGCAGAAAGCCTCGCCGTGGTGGCTGATAATGTTGACGCTATGCAGAATTTTGTGGGCCGGAAAATATTAATCGAGAACCCTTCGGCTTATATGGAGTTTCGCGCAACCGACATGCCCGAAACTGAGTTTTTAACCCGACTAGCGGAAAAAACGGGTTGTGGTCTTTTGTTGGATGTAAACAACGTGTTTGTATCAGGAAAAAACATGGGATGGTCATTAGAGGACTACCTAAAGGACATCCCATCGTCGTTGGTGGGCGAAATCCATTTGGCGGGCCACACCCTTAAGAAATTGGAAGACAATAAAGAGATACGGATAGATGACCACGGTAGTCAGGTATCTGATGATGTTTGGGGGCTGTATAGTGGTCTTGTGGACCGTATTGGGGCACGGCCAACTCTTATAGAATGGGATACAGATATACCGGCATTGCAAGTACTTGTAGGAGAAGCGGAAAAAGCGGCAAACATCATGAAGAAGGATCAGCGATCCAGGGGAACCGGATATGCTTAGCCTTGCCAAATTACAGCAATCCGTGCGTGAAAGCATTCATAGCGGAGATGCGACAAAAGCGCTCTCTGAAGAAATTATTCCCGGAGATATCGATCCTGCAGCACGATTGAAAATCTATCAGAATAATTACAGAGAACCTTTGGCTGAAAGTTTGCTTGAGGTTTTCCCAGTAGTGGCAGCTTTTGTGGGCACTGTATTTACGCGTACAGCGCTTCGGCATTATATAAACGCAGAGCCACCTATAGAGCCTTGTTTAAGTTCATATGGGAGCGGCTTTTCTAAGTTTCTAAAGTCATATACCCCTGCAGAAGCAGTCGCTTATATCAGTGACCTTGCTGAGCTGGAGTGGACAGCGCACCAATTGCAACACGCGTCTGAAAACAATGCGCAAAGCCAGCAAAAGCCTTCTTTAAATGAAAATATAGTTTTAATCGCGAGCGTATACCCTTTGCTTAATTTGTGGATGGTCGGCAACGGACAACTCCGGGCTGAAGCGGTGCATTTGGATCAGGGTGGTCAATTTGTTTGCATTGTATTGCATGAAATGAAGGTGCAGTTTTATGCTCTTGGCGAGGAAGAAAAGCAGACGGTGTTGGCCCTTGAAAATGGCGAAACCCCTTATTGTCAAAATACGCTCAGTTCGTTGAAGAACAAGGGCATTGTGAAGCTCTAGGAAATGAAAGGGCCTATGATGGCCGCAGTATTTGCAACGCTAGAATCGTTTTTGGACAAAATTAAAAGCAAGGTTTCAATCGAAGACTTCCTGTTATTGTGGCTCCGAGTGTGGGTTGCAAAAATCTTCTACGACTCTGGGCGTACAAAGGCCGGAGATGGTTTTCTTGAAATAAATGACTTTCAAGGCATGCTCTTCGAAGAGGAGTATGGACTTTCCTTTGTAAACCCAGAATTGCTAGCCCAAATGGCCTTGTATGCAGAGACGTTCTTGCCATTAGCGTTATTTTTTGGACTCGTTACACGTTTTAGCGCATTGGGCCTGTTGGGGATGACCATATTTATTCAAGTATTTGTATACCCTGGCCACTTTTTTGAACATGCGACATGGGCAATTGCGCTGTTTGCTGTCAGCGTTTACGGAGCAGGTAGCCTGTCACTGGATCGACTTTTCTTTAAAAACAAAACGCCGGACTAGGTTTTAGTCGAAATTGCTAGCAATTTGCGGCTTTATTTGTAATTTTCTTGGAAAGAAGATCCATATACGAGAATAATACTGGAATTAAATTTCAGCCAAAATTTACTTTGAGGTTCAACCATGGATGAAACAGACCGTAAAATACTGAATTTGCTCCAAAAGGACGCGACATTAAGTACCGCTGAAATAGCTGAAGCTGTTGGGCTTTCTACTACGCCCTGCTGGAGACGCATTCAAATCCTTGAGCAGGAAGGTTATATTACTAAACGGGTCGCGTTGGTGGACCGTAATAAAGTCAATGTGCCGCTCGATGTTTTTGTGGCCATTCGCACGAACGAGCATAATTGGGAATGGCTTGACGAATTCGCCGAGATTGTGTGCGGCTTCCCGGAAGTTGTAGAACTATACCGCATGAGCGGTGAAATCGACTATTTGATGCGGGTTGTTGTACCGGATATGGCTGCATATGATGTGTTCTATAAAAGCCTGATTAAAAAGGTGCAGCTAACAGATGTTTCGTCTTCATTTGCTATGGAACGAATTAAATATACAACGGCCCTGCCGCTAGACTATGCAGTTGGTACTGGAAAGGGCCGACGGCGGCGGTCATAGGCCTCGGGCAGGGGTATGTATGAGGGGCGGAAAAAGCAGGAAGTTCGATTGGCCGATTATAGGCCAGCACCCTTTGCAATTCCGAATATATACCTAGTTGTATCACTGTTTTCCGTGAGCACTGTGGTTTCTGCAACCAGCGTCGTTCGCCGACAGGACCCAGACGTTAAGGCTATGAAGCTCGACGGTGGCCCATTTATAAAGCTTCTGTCTGTTTCGGTAGACGGAGTTGCTCTCGACCCCACTAAATACCAAGTAACAGACCATTCATTGACCCTAGAAGATGTCCCAGAATCTTTTGAGCTGTGTGTTGTAACGGAGCTGTTGCCCGCAGAGAACACGCGCTTAGAAGGGCTGTATCAATCAGGCGGTAATTTTTATACGCAGTGTGAGGCTGAGGGCTTTCGGCACATCACATTTTTTTTGGATCGGCCTGATACCCTGTCGCTATATGATGTGCGTATTGAGGCGGACAAATCACAATGTCCGATACTTTTGTCCAATGGAAATTCTGGATTAACCGGTGATTTGCCAGATGGCCGTCATTTTGCCGAGTGGCACGACCCTTTTCCCAAGCCTTGCTATCTGTTTGCACTTGTTGCAGGGAATTTTGCTTGTAACAGCGGGACCTTCAAGACCGCCGACGGGAATGAAGTGACGATAAACCTGTTTGTGGATAAGGAGGATCTGCCAAAGACAGAACACGCACTTTTATCCCTGCAAAAAGCGATGGCATGGGATGAGCTGACCTATGGCCTGCAGTATGACCTGGAGATATACAACATTGTTGCTGTGGCAGACTTCAATATGGGCGCCATGGAAAATAAGGGCCTCAATATTTTTAATACCAAGTATGTTTTGGCCAGCGCCGACACCGCAACTGACGATGACTATGACCACGTGGAGGGGGTTATTGGCCACGAATATTTCCATAATTGGAGTGGCAATCGCGTAACGTGTCGCGACTGGTTTCAGCTTAGCCTCAAGGAGGGATTAACTGTTTATCGAGACCAGGAGTTTTCCTCTGACATGGGCTCGCGGTCTCTGAAGCGACTAGATGATGTACGCATTCTCCGGCTGCTTCAGTTCTCGGAGGATGCTGGTCCATTAGCGCATCCCGTACGCCCTGATAAATATATTGAAATCAATAACTTCTACACAGCGACCGTCTATAATAAGGGAGCTGAACTTATCCGAATGATGCGTCTGATCATTGGCAATGATCATTTTATGCGTGGGATCGGGCTTTATTTCGAACGGCATGATGGCCAGGCAGTTACATGCGAAGATTTTGTGCGAGCAATGACCGACGCCAGCGGCGTGGATCTCCAACAGTTTTGTCTGTGGTATTCTCAAGCCGGAACGCCGCGGGTAGAAATTAGCCGCAAGAGAGTTGGAAAAAATCTTGAATTGACCTTCACACAGTCTTGCCCTCCCACGCCGGGACAACCTCATAAAAAACCTTTCCATATCCCTGTTTCCCTAGCATGGCTGAACCCACAGGGAAAAACGGTCGCGCTGAATTATACTGATGCCCGTCGCAACTCCAGCGTTTTGGAGCTACGTGCTCCTGAGCAGACTTTTGTGTTTGAGAATGTGTCAGAAGGCGTAATTCCTAGCTTGTTTCGTGGGTTTTCTGCTCCGATTATTTGCAAAAATGATTTTACTGCTGCTGAATTAGCTTTGTTGATGCAGCATGATACAGACGCATTTACACGGTGGGAGGCCTCGCAGACGCTTGCTATGAGAGTTATCTCTGGGCGGCTTTCAGGTATGCGCGAACTTGAGTTTGAGCGACAATTTCATGCGGCTTTTACTCGTGTGTTGATGGATGCATCGAACGATTTGGCAACCATTGCGGAACTTCTTACGCTACCGAGTGAAATTGACGTGGGCCAACATCAATCGCAGTTGGACGCAGTCGCAATTCAGAAAAGCCGCAACCGGTTGATCAGAAAGCTTATCGGTGAAAACAGGGCTGGTATTTTAAGCCGCTATAATGCGTTAAAAAACAATAACACATATGACTTAAGCCAGAGTGAAAAAGGCCGAAGAAAGCTAAGGAACGTATTGCTTCGTTATCTTACCGTTGGGAAAGATGGGGCAGATTTGGTGCTAGCGCACTTTACATCAGCAAATAATATGACCGACAAACTAGCTGCGCTCGCTCTTATATCTGATAGCAAATTTGCCTTTCGCGATGAAATATTAAAAGAGTTTTACGCGGCTTGGCAACATGACGCCCTGGTTGTAGATAAATGGTTTGCTGTACAAGCTAACTCCAGCCGTAAGGATATCGTCAAAATTGTAAAAAGACTTGCGAGGCATCCTGCGTTTTCGTTGCGTAACCCCAACAGGGTACGATCTTTAGTATCAACCTTTTCAATGGGGAACCAAGCGGGTTTTCATAGCGAGAGCGGCGAAGGCTATTTTTTCCTGGCTGACATGATAACAAGAGTAGATGCGCTCAATCCACAAACAGCAGCGAGGCTCGTGGCGCCACTTGGTCGATGGGCAAGGCTTTCAGAACCCGCAAGATCAGATATGCAGACCGCATTGAAGGGCATTCTCGATCATCAGGCTATTAGCGATGATGTTCGCGAAATGTGTAATAAGTCTCTTAAATAGTCGGCTTCGATTCGGGTCTAAATTGAATTCGGGCACCATCCGCGCGTATTTAATATGATAGGTTGCAGTAATTCTTTCGTAACTTTTATGTGCCAATCTATGCGTGTTACTATTTGTAATTACTGGATAAAAGGCACGAACTTGGTTCTGGAGTGAATTTTCTTCTTGGCAGCAGTGGCAAGAGTGGACTATAGCGAGTGCGTTTAAGTTACTGGGGGCGGTTTTTGGTGAGATTTCACCGGAGGGAAAAGTATATGATTAAGAGTCCCGATCCTGTAGATATTCATGTGGGTCAAAGAGTGCGTGCTAGGCGTAAAATGTTGGGCTTGTCGCAGACCCAGCTTGGTAAAGAACTTGGCGTCACATTCCAGCAAGTACAAAAATATGAGCGTGGTACTAACCGTATAGGGTCCAGCAGGTTGTTTCGTATGTCTACAACCTTGGATGTACCTGTCGCTTATTTCTTTGAGGGTGCTGAGACAAAATTGCCGGGCTATAATGATGCCATGGGAGTTTTGGACGGCGATGCCTTTGATCGTCAGGAAACTAAAGAACTGGTAGAGGCCTATTACCGAATTGCTGATCCACGGATCAGGAAGAAAGTGCTAGGGCTGGCACGACTGCTTGCAAGTGGTGTTGATGAATACGGCATGTAATTGCTGAAAAAAAGAGGCGGGATTTTTCCCGCCTCTTTTTTTATCAGCGCTTTTATACGGTTTTCTTTACCTGCTTGCGTCGCCTCCGTTCTCGCCTGGCGAGATAGAAAAGGCCCGGCGCTAGCAAGAATGCTGCACTTGGTTCTGCCACAGTGTAAATTGTGATAAAGGCGGTATCCAGGCTTGTCAGAATAATGTCACCAGGCAAGAACAAAGACCCACCGGTTAAGACATTTATGATCTCACCATTTTGTAACAATCGGCCATCGTAGCGAATTCGTGTACTGATAGAGACACCGCCAGCGCTGTCAAAATCGGTTCCAGCGCCGGTTTGAACGAGTAGTTGTTCTCCGGTACCTATTTCCTCGCCGTTGAGAATCCAGACAATTTCGAATTCCTCTGTGCTGGTCAATGAGCAAAGCAGTTCACCTTCGAATGTTGACCCGCAGCCATCCAGGAGGAAATCTTCACCTAGCAAGACCGGGTCGTATACTTCATCATCTCCGCCGCCAGCATCCAAAACAAGTTCTTTGGTTTCCGGTTCTGGCTCAGGTTCGGGCTCTGGCTCAGGTTCTGGCTCAGGTTCTGGCTCAGGTTCTGGCTCAGGTTCTGGCTCAGGTTCTGGCTCAGGTTCTGGCTCAGGTTCTGGCTCAGGTTCTGGCTCAGGTTCTGGCTCAGGTTCTGGTTCTGGTTCTGGCTCAGGTTCTGGCTCAGGTTCGGGCTCAGGTTCTGGCTCAGGTTCTGGCTCAGGTTCTGGCTCCAGAACAGCCACATCTTCTGCTACCTCATCCACGGGTTCAGGCTCCGGGTCGGCGGCGGTTTCAGGCTCCGGTTCTGGATCTGCTTCGGGCTCAGGCTCAGTTTCCGGCACGCCATCACCTTCCGGGCTGGTGTCTGCTTCCGGTGTGGCAGAGGCCGCTTCTTCAGATGGTAGCCCTGCTGCATTGTCTGCGAAGACTTCTTCGACGCTGACGATCGGCAGGTCAGCCGTCATGACATCCTCTGCATTTTCAGGTAATCCCTGAGCCGCTGGGGCAATTTTCTCAATAAATTCAACGATTTCAGCAGTTAGCTCTTCAGTGAAATCAACATCAGGTTCAGGATATATGATAACGGCGGTTACATAGGTATCTTGCCCGCCTAACTGCCTAAAGTTTATGCGCAAGGTTCCGTCTACAACCTCCGCCCGGGTGACGAGCATATGCCCAGCCTCCGGAATGTTGTTTGAGCCTGATCCGGCCGTTTGAAAGAAAGGCGCAAAATCTGTTGCTTGTGCCAATGGTTCGATGAGTCGCATTGACTGGAGGCCAAGTCCCGCCTCAAACCGATTTACGGCTAGTAAATTGTCGGAGGACGGCATATTTGATGGCGTGGTATGTAGGCTATAAAGCGGCTGATCAACATCGTTTTTAGACGTATCACCTGTGGCTCGGTCAAATGCATCTTCAGAGGTGGCTTCGTCGGCAGTGCCTGCATCTGACAGGCGTCCTGGGCCACTTTCTGTCAAGCGCATAACCGGGACAAAGTCATCGGTGGCACGGGTGTCCACCATGTTTACTTTGCCACCGTTTCTTTTTAGATCAACACCAAATGGATAAAGCGGAGAAGAACCGTTGAAGCGTGGTGCTGTTAATATAACTACGCGGTACATGCCATTCTTAAGGCCGGAAGCGACAAATTGCTCCACATTCCGAACGCCATTTCTTAAAATGGATGCGCCATCAACATTACCTTCATCGGCCTTTTGTTCGCCTTGCAACATCTCACTGTCAGCACTTACGCGCGTAAATTTATCGTATGGCTGTAGGTCCCGCGGGCCAAAATCCCAACCAATGGCATCTTCTTTTAGCTTGAATGACTTGTCCAAGACAAAAGGAGACATAAATGCCGACCAGTGTGCGCGGGCCCCAGCTTCAATAATCAGGTTAGCGGCATCAGATAATGTGCCTAGGTCATAGTCGCTTGCCATCGCTTCGATCCGCTCCAAAAGGGCGGTCATTCGCTCTTTTAGCAGTCCGTCATCGCCTAGTGCCTGATTCAAATAGGATTGGACAACTTGAAATCCCCATTCATCGACCGCCAACGCGCCTTCAGCAGCTTCATCTAGTGATACCGTTGGGAACGTCTCAATTCTGGCCTCGACCGGACCTCGAATTAATTCGGCACTCCGTGTGCCTGTCAAATAGAAGTCTTCGTCACTTTGCTGGTTGGCTGTGCCAGCTCCTGTTATCGTCGGTCGAATGATTTTGAGCCGGCGAACACCAGGAATTTCTGCGGGTGGAGGGGTTCTCATTACGTATGTGGCGGGCGGAGGTAACAGGCCGTTCCCTAAAATTGGCGGCAGCGTGTCATCCAAAATCATGAGATCGCGCGTATCCGAAGTGTAATAACCATAAAGCAGGGTGCCGGAGGCCACCGCTGTGCCGGTAAGCAAAGTAGCAATCACCATGGACTTGTTACTCGAAAACATTGCTGGCCTAACTCCTGATACGAGCGCTAAAATAAGGTATTTTAGCGGATTGCTAATTTAAATACTAGGCACAACTTAGCAGTATAGCCTTTATGCTTGGCAAAAAAAATGAGTTTTTGCGGCCCTATTGTTTATTCTATTTTACCGGTGTGACATGAATAATATGTTAATTAAGTCAAACAGTTGGTTGATTTGAATTTTGTTCCTTTCAGTTGTTATGAAAGGTTGGAGCAAAAATCTGAGGTCCAATAGAGGCAAAAGCTTGCTCTTCTGGTTTCATACCCTTAGTTTGATTTCAATTATATTTTATGCCTTAGAAACAGAGATTTAACGGTTAGATGGCTCGAATTTTCCGTCATTATGTGTCTCCGGTAAAGCTAACTATAGCAACAGTGGACTTTATTGTAGTTGCTGGTGCCGCGTTTGTAGCTGAATGGGCGAGATATAGCTGGTTAGATTTAGATATGGGCGGGTCTTGGGAAGCCCTATTAGCCAAAATTCTTTTCCCGGTGTTTTTTATCCCAATTTTGTTAGGTATGGGCGGATATCAGTCTGACGCAATTCGCGACGTGAAAGTTTTTTTTGTCCGTTTGCTGGCGGCTGTCACCGCCACAGGCGTAACATTGGCGGCCCTTCTCTATTTGTTGCCAATGCTTCCATTTTGGCGCTCAATTTTGTTGCTTACGATGCTGATCAGTGGCGCAGGCCTTTTACTTGTTCATCTCGCCTTTCTCTCATTGGCTGATAACAAACTTTTAAGTCGAAAGGTGATAATTTTGGGGGCAGGGGAACAGGCCCTGGAAATAGAAAATTACGCGGGCAAAGCCACGGAAGCCGGGCTGAATATTATTTGTTCAATTATATTGCCGGGCCAAAAGGTAGTCGCAAAAACGGCAGTCGCTATAGAAAATCTGGATCAGCTCGACACTTACGCCCAAGAACGGCAGGCAGAGTTAATACTAATTGCTACAGACGGACTGGGTGACCTGCCAATAGAAGCCTTGATAGCCTGCAAACTGAATGGGGTTGAAATTAAAGACAGATTATCTTTTTTTGAGCAGGTTCGCGGGTATGTGGACCTATCTTCTGTGCAGGCTGAATGGATTATATTTTCGGATGGATTTAAAGGAGGTAGTGCTATTGAACGCATTTCCAAGCGTATTTTGGATGTGTTTATAAGCGTAGTTCTTCTTTTTGCGGCCGCCCCAGTGATGGCTTTGGCCGCAGTAGCAGTACGGTTAACCAGTTTCGGGCCAATATTTTATCGCCAAGAGCGAATAGGAATGTTTGGAAAACCATTCAGTTTGCTGAAGTTCCGAAGCATGAAAAATAATGCCGAAAAAGTGGGTGAACCTAAATGGGCCGAGGTTGATGATCCAAGGTTAACCCTAGCGGGAGGGTTTCTCAGGAAAACTCGGATTGATGAATTGCCGCAAATAGTGAATGTGCTGCGAGGGCAAATGAGTTTCGTGGGCCCGCGCCCTGAGCGTCCCTATTTTGTATCGCAGTTTGAAGACAAAATCCCGTTTTATCGAGAAAGACACTGTTTAAAACCCGGCATAACAGGTTGGGCCCAGATACAGTACCCTTATGGTGCGTCATTTGAAGACAGCAAACGTAAGTTAGAATATGATCTATATTATATTAAGAATTACTCGATATTTCTTGATATATTGATAATCCTTCAAACTGTTCGGGTGATTTTGTTCCCAATTGGCGTGCGCTAGTTGAAGCAACTGAAACACGTGAAGCCGTTTACTGCTCAAGTCAGGAGCCGAAGTATGATTAGTCTATGCCGCCAGTCTCTCGTTCTGTTCATGCTTTTGGCTGTTTTTGTATTTTCAAACGGGTCTAAAGGTCAGAGCGATAGTTCGAAAGCTGAGGTTTTCGCGCAAGTTCAAAATATGTTTGATGCGCGTCAGTTCGAGGAGGCAAAGGCATATTTAACCAAATTGCAGGTTCGCGGTGATTTGGCTGTCGAGAAATATATGTGGCTGTCCCGTGTGCAGCTGGAATTGGGGGCAGGGATTGCCGCCGAGGCGGCAATTCTTCGGGCACGCGCGTTAAAAGCTGATTATGCAATTACGGCCGTCCCTTTTGCCAAAGCCTTGCTGGTCCAAGGAAAATATACCGAGGCGTTGGAGGCGATGCGGGGCGTTAGGGTACCGAACAATTTGCAAGCGCAAGCCTATATTGTTTCAGGTGATGCTCAGTTTGCTCTTAGAGATTATGCGGCAGCTAAGCGGGACTATGAATTGGCTATTGATTCCGATGATCGCAATTTTCAGCCCTATCTCGGACTTTCACGATTGCGGTTAAATGACGGTGATCTGCTTGGCGCAAAAGAACTGGCCGAGAAAGCCGCGGCGCGCGATCCACAAAATACAATGGTAGAGTTCACTCTGGGCTTAATTAGCCGGTATACTGGCGATATAAATAGCGCTGAAGTTCATTTTTTGAAAGCGGTGTCACTGTTTCCAAGCCATATCATGGCGAATATCGAACTCGCGAGTATCCGTATCAATCAAAACCGAATTGCCGAGGCTGAGAGCTACCTAGACGTAGTATATTCCGCATCTTTGAACCAGCCGATGGCCATATTTCTGAGCGCGGCAATTCTCGCAATTCAGGGAGACTTTGAGAATGCGGAGCTGAATCTTTTGCGGGTTCGGTCATTAACCGAAAACTACCTTCCTGCGATTTATGTTAGGGGGTTGGTCGCTTATCAGTTGGGGAAAAACCAAGTCGCTGCACAGGCCTTAGAAAAGGTTTTGACGGTCAGTCCAAATAACAAGGCAGCGCGCATGGCCCTGGCTGGGGCATACACAAAGGAACAACGTCCACGCGCTGCTTTGCGCACTCTACAGCCGCTCCTGCTCGGGACCTCGAAAAATGATCCCGCAGTATTAACGATGGCGGCCTCTGCAGCCATGGCGTCCGGTGAGGTTGATAGAGGCAAGCTTCTATACGAGCGGGTAGCGCTGTTACAGAACAAGGACGGGGCTCAGGCTATTTCCGGGAGCGATGTAAAATTGGCAATGGCGCAATTTATAACCGGGAGCCCCGAAGACGCAGTCGCCACGATATCGAGTATTTCTGGCGGGGTAGGCATTGAAATCCGTGAGCTTGGCGTGATGGCCAGTATGCAGTTTAGAAATGACGACTTGGCCGGGGCGCGAGTTACGATCGACAAGATCATAGAAACCGGCCCCAATCGCGCGCTTGGGTATAATATGAAAGGGACTCTTGCCTTTAGAGAGCGGGATTTTGAAGCCGCGGTTTCGTCCTATACGGAAGCCTTGAACCGAAACCCCGATTATTATGCTGCTTTGCGGAACCGTGGCCTGGCCTATTTTAACCAAAAAGATTTTGATAACGCAGAGGCAGACCTAAGAAGCTTGCTCGATCGGCAACCTAATGATGCCCGCTCGAAAGCTGTCTTGGCAAAAACTCTTCTGACAAAGGGGAATGCAGAAGAAGCCGTTTCTTTTTTTAAAGAAGCAGTGCGGGAAATTCCTAACTCAACAGCACTCGCGGCCGATTATGCTCAAGCTTTAGCCGAAGCCGGGAAGACAACGCGTGCAATTGATCAAGCGCGCCTAGCGGCAAAAAAAGCCGCCGACAAGCCTTCGCTTCTTAAGAGAATGGGCTTGCTGCTGCTTGATTTGCAGCAACCTCAAGCGGCGGAACGCCCCCTTTCACGCTATGTGGCGTTTAATCCAGATTCTGGTGAAGCTCATCTCCTGCACGGCCGTGCGCTCTTGAGAATGGGCCTGTTTACTGGGGCAACTACTTCTTTTAAGAGGGCTCGCGCGGCCAGTGAAAAAAGGCCTGACCTGGCGACCACCGATTGGTATTTATTTGCCGCCGCCGCCAAGGCGCGCCGGCAAGATATCGCGCTAAAAAAATTGGGCAGTCTGGATTTTGAACAACGGCCTTCTGATGTGGACGCGAACGTCGTGGGCGATATTTTGCTACATTCGGGCAACCCTAAAGAGGCAGAAGCCGCTTACCGAAGAGCGTTTGTAGAAAACAAAACCGCAGCGGTTGTTATAGGTCTCGCTCGAGCGGTGAGTGCGCAAATGCGTGAAGACGAAGCAGTTTCATTGCTAGAAGATTTTGTCGTGCTACAGCCTTCAAATAGATTTGTTCGCTCGGAATTAGGTGTAAAATTTGAGGAGGCGGGCCGCTATGAGGCTGCCGCGGAGCAGTATGAGCAGATATTGCGTGGAGGAGTAGCCGAAGCATCAGTCGCCGCGAAATTGGCGTCGGTTTATTTGCACCTAAACAACAGTGACAGTATCAAACTTGTAGAACGAGCATTTTTGATTTCTCCGGAAGATCCCTATATTCTTGATGTCCATGGATGGGTAATGTTGCAAGCAGGCCGCGATGTAAAAAAAGCAACGACCTCGCTGGAAAAGGCCGTTCGCCGAGCTCCCGCAAACGCTTCTTATAAATATCATCTCGGCATGGCTTATCTGGCCGCCAACCGGCGTCGGCTGGCGCTAAAATTATTACGTCAGTCAGTCAGTTTGGACTCCGCATTTAACGGATTTGAAGATGCCAAGCGCCAAATTTCCCTGCTTGACGATGTGGACAACTAATATGACAAGTGAAGCTTCATGGCAGTGAAGCCTATTGAAATAATAGTGTTTAGTTCGCTGTACCCACATCTTGGCGAACCTACATTAGGTATTTTTGTAGAAAACCGGCTTCGAAACTTAGTAAGTGACGGGAGGGTTAAGGCAACTGTCGTGGCGCCTATACCTTGGTTTCCTTTCGGGTGCAGGGTTTTTGGAAAATATGGGCGAATGGCTATGGCCCCTCGCAAAGAAACCAGAGACGGCATTGTTATTTATCACCCGCGATACTTGGTGCTACCCAAAATCGGGATGAGGTTGACGCCTTATTTTATGTTTTTGAGCGCGCGTAGATGTCTTGAGCGGCTAATTGACGGCGGTTTGAAGCCGGATATAATAGATGCTCACTACCTCTATCCCGACGGTGTGGTTGCGTCAAAACTCGGACCATATTTTGGTGTTCCTTATACCCTTACGGCTCGTGGTAGTGACGTTACAGAAATCGGTCAAATTCCGGGACCGCGTGAAGAAATTGTTAAGGCTGTTGGGTCAGCTGGACATACCATAACTGTTAGTGAAAACCTGCGCCGCGACCTGATTGATATGGGTACGGATGGCAGCAAAATAACAACTTTGCGCAACGGTGTGGAACTGACTCGTTTTAGAGATATGCGTACCGATAATGTGTCCAATCATGGTCAGAGGCCGATAATACTGTTTGCTGGTTGGTTAATACCGCGAAAACGACTGGATCTGGTTCTGAAAGTTACCGCTCTAATTTCTAATGCAACCACAGTGGTCGCCGGTGACGGACCCTTGCGTGATGAATTGATTGAGGAGACGCGCTCTATGGGAATTGACCAGAGGGTGAAGTTTATAGGGCAAGTTTCGCCCGCCGATATGCCAGAATTATATAGTTCGGCGGATGTGTTAATCCTGCCATCTGACCGGGAAGGCTGCGCAAATGTGTTATTGGAGGCGATGGCTTGTGGTACGCCTGTTGTAGCGCGGGCGATCGGCGCGGCGCCTGATCTGATAAAGGACAGGGCAGGCGGCATTGTCGTTGATAGTGACCAGCCTGAAGTGTTAGCGAGAGCGGTACGGCAGATTTTGGCGGACCCCCCTTTAAGGGACGACACTCGAAAGTTCGCTTGTCAATTTGATTGGGACACGACTACAGACGGTCAGATTAAAATATTTGAATCTGTGTTGCCGGCTAAAAAGCCACAGGAAGGACATGACGCTGGTGGAAAAGCCTAGTACGCAATTAGGCCCCGTTCTGGTGACAGGCGGCGCAGGTTATATTGGCGGGCAGACAGTTTTGTGTCTGCTCGATGCTGGCGCTCCTGTTGTCGTGATTGACAATCTGTCGACCGGTAACAAAAGGCCATTTCATGACAAAACTGCTTTTTACACAGGGGATGTCGGTGATCAGGCTCTTGTGGAACAGGTTCTTAAAACCCATAACATCAAATCTGTCCTGCATTTTGCGGGTTCTATCCGTGTGGACGAATCCATTGCTGATCCACTAAAATATTATCAAAACAATACGGAGGCCAGTCGTCGCCTGATATCTGCGGCGATAGTGGCGGGGGTTGTTAGGATAGTGTTTTCTTCTACTGCGGCGGTTTATGGAAATATAAAAACCAATGAGCCAGTGCATGAAAGCGCGAGCACGGAACCTTTAAATCCATATGGTTGGTCTAAACTCTTCACGGAGAAAACTTTAGGTTCGGTCTGTGCTGCGCACGGAATTCAGACTGGTATCTTAAGATATTTTAACGTAGCGGGCGCGGATGCAAGGCTCAGACATGGCCAGTATCAAGCAAATCCCGTCCATCTGATTGGCCGAGCCATCAATGCCGCCATTGGGCGAGCAGGAACGCTGGAAATTTACGGCAACAATTTGGCGACACCCGACGGCACCGGTGTCCGAGACTATATCCATGTGCAAGACCTAGCAGAAGTACATGTTGCGGCGTTAAAGCATATGATCGAACAGCAAGATAACCTACTTCTTAACTTGGGTTATGGCACTGGCCACAGCGTGATTGATGTAATAAAATCGATAGAGCGTGTAGCCGGCAAAGAGGTGCCGCACCAGTATGTTAAAGCTCGCGAAGGGGAGGCCGCATCAGTTATTGCCGATGCTTCTTTACTAAATCAAACTCTTGGATGGACACCTAAATTTAATGAATTGGATGTAATCGTTCGATCAGCTTATGATTGGCAACAAAACCTTGGGCTGCGGCCCTTCAATGCGGCTTGTGAATAGATTATGGAAACCATCTATTTTTTTATCTTTTGTATCGCGAATGCTTTCGTGATTTTTTGGTGCCTTAGGTATGATGACCAACCGGAATTTAAGGGTGAGGAGCGAAATAAAAAATATTCACTTAGCGCTCCTAAAACAGACTCCGTCGAAAAGCCGAAAGTAAACTTATAATATAAGTTGATAATTATAGTGTGGAAGAATTAAAGATTATGCTTTATTCATACCGGGTTAGGTTGGCATAATTAGTTCGTAGTGTATTTGATCGACTACACTGATGAAGAACACTGGGAGATTATAGTCTGTGAATACGGCCATTTTATTGTTTTTGCGCCAGCTTCTCGTCCTGATAGGGGCACTTAGCCTCGCGGGCTGCTCGCTATTTTACGGAAATCAGCAAGAGTTGCCGCCAGCACCCTTTGTGTCGCCAAATGAAGGCCCTGGGCCGTATTATATCATTGGCCCGCTTGATAATCTCAATGTTTTTGTTTGGCGTAATCCGGAGCTGTCAAATAGTGTGACTGTCAGGCCGGACGGCTTTCTGAGCCTCCCATTAATTGACGATTTGCCCGCTACAGGCAAAACACCAACCCAGTTAGCGAGAGATATCGAAGAATCTCTTGGCAACTTTATCAATGGACCGCTCGTCTCGGTGATGGTGCAAGGATTTGTAGGCCCATTTTCCCAGCAGGTCCGGGTGGTAGGGGAAGCTGCGAGCCCGCAGTCCATTCCGTACCGCGCAAATATGACATTGTTGGATGTTATGATCCATGTAGGTGGACTTACAGAGTTTGCTGCAGGCGACCAGGCTACACTTGTTCGCTTTGAAGATGGAGACCAGAAGGAATACAGGGTAAAAATCGATTCTTTGATAAAAGACGGTGAGATCGACAAGAATATTAAAATTCTACCCGGCGATGTAATTATTATACCTGAGAGCATTCTGTAGTATATTAGTATATATTAAAGGATGAGGCGGGCCTGAGGGGGCGCGTTTAGGAGACCAAAAATGGCAGTGCAAACATTAGGTCTGCATGAAATCTATCAACAAGCGAAGGCCTTGGGATACGGCATTTGGCGTAAGCGTTGGTATATGCTGATAACAGCCTGGGCGATCGCTATTGTTGGTTGGGGCGCCATATATAATATGCCGTACCGGTATGAAGCGGATGCCCGTATTTTTGTCGATGCGGACTCGCTTTTACCTCAATTGATCAAAAGCAACGGTCTGAAAATTGATAACACCAAAAGAATTGAAGCAGTACGGAATGAGATTGTTTCACGGCCAAACCTGGAAAAAATAGTTCGCCGCTCGGAGTATTTGGAGCGTTTGGCCCAAAATAGTGGTGAGCGTGATAATCTGATCTCCCGGATGCAGCGTGATATACGAATTATTGCCCTTCAGGGAAACAACTTCCGTATTGTATATGAAGTCGATGAACCGAGGTTAAGTGACCGCCAGAGGGCAGAAGTTGCAAATACAGTTGTTAGCAACCTGTTAGCCTTTTTCCGTGAGGGCACTGGTGAAAATAGCGGTGCCGATATTAAAACTGCAGCAGATTTTCTGGACGAACAGCTCAAAGATTTGAGTGATCGCCTTAATGCCGCCGAGGCTGCACATGCCAGATTTAAGCAGGAAAACATTGAGTATTTGGGAAACGTTAATTTCCTGACCCGGCTAGAAAAGGGCAGAAGCGACCTGAAGGAAACTCGTAGCCAGATCGCTGAATTCAAAGTGACCCAGCAAACCTTTGCCAAGCAACTGGAAAGTATACCAGAAACCCTAACAAGCGCGGCTACTGATACCAGTAGGGGCGGTGCACGTGATCCTCTGGATGAGCGTATTACCGATGTTCGAAAGAAATTAGATCAACTGAAAACTCTGGGCTACAAAGATCGGCACCCTGATGTCGTTAATGTAAAGCGCCAACTTGATGCTATTCTCCTTGAAAAAGAGGAGCAAAATAAGGCGTTGCAGGCAGAGCTTTCAGGCTCTGCTGAAGCTGGGAAGAGTTCTAATTTGACCACGACAAAGCCTAATCGGCTTTATGAACAAATTATGCTGGAGAACATCAGTATTCTTGGCCAGATACGTGCTTTGGAGCAACGAGAAATAGCTCAGAAAGTAGCGGTTGAAGGCTTGGAAGAGCAAGCAAAGCGCGTTCCGGCCATTGAAGCTGAAGAAAGCACGCTAAAACGTGGTTATGATACGCTGCGAGGCCAACATCGGAAATTGCTGAAGCAAAAAGCCGATGTTGATATACAGCAAAGTATTACGAGCAGTTCAAACGCCGTTACGTTTCGGGTAATTGAGCCGCCCGTTACGCCGCAACGGCCCAGCGGCCCGAACAGAATGCTGTTTATGACCGGGGCGTTAATAGGGGCATTGGTGGCTGGATTTGGTGTGGCTCTCGTATTGTCTCAGCTGAAACCCGTTGTCATAACCGTCGAACAACTGCGCACCCACTTCGATCTGCCGGTTCTCGGCAATATTACCAGAGCCGTTTCAGATGTCGAAAGCAAGCAACGGACCCGGGAAATGCTGGGGTTTGTTGGAGCGACTGGCGGACTTTTCTTGGTTTTTGCAGTATTTGTTGTCCTAGACATTATTGGTTCGCCAGCGGTCGGATAACAAGAGAGTTGAGAGTTACATGGACTTAATAGAGCGTGCTGCAAAAAAAAATAAGGGCAAAAAGAAAAAGGGCGTGTCACTCGTAGAGCGCGCCGCCAAAACGGCTGAAAAACAACCATTTTCAGAAGTAAAGCCAGGCGGAATTGGTGTCCCGCAGAACAAAAAACTTCGTGATCCCTCTTCAATGAACCCGGTTGGGCGGCCGGGGATTGCTGAAGGCGATCTTACCAAGGGTGAACAGAGCGAAGATAAACCTCAAGGTGTTGGAATAGGGCGCCCAGGTGAGGTTAAAACCAAACGTGGCTTATCTGACAGCCCCGTAGAAGCTGACGCCAAGCCGAAAACTCTCGCTATCGGTATGACAGGAGAGGTTGACGGCGCCGGCGATAAAAAGTCAGTTCGCCGACAAAAACAGAAAGTTGAGGAAATTGACCTGACAGCGCTGCGCGAAGCGGGATATATCACACCGGATATGCCACCAAATCTTATGGCCGAAGAATTCAGGATTGTGAAAAGGTCTATTCTTCTAAATGCGTTTTCCAAAGGCACGCAAAAAAGCAAAAATAGTAATATTGTATTGGTCACCAGCTCAAATCCAGGTGAGGGCAAAAGCTTTTGCGCTATTAACCTGGCGCTCTCCATTGCTACCGAGCAAGACACAACCGTTTTGCTAGTTGACGCAGACTTTTCAAAGCCAGAAGTATTGAACAGGCTAGGGGTAGCTGGCGGTCGCGGATTGATGGACGTGGTAGCAGATAGCGAATTGGAAATTGGCGACTGTCTAATTCGCACCAATGTTCCAAATTTGGTTTTGTTGCCTGCGGGTAGGCAGCACAATCTCACGACTGAGTTGCTAGCATCAGAGCGGATGGAAACTATTGTTGAAGAAATTGCCAGCCGTTACCCGGATCGACTAGTGTTATTTGACTCCCCACCGGTGCTGGCGAGCTCGGCTGCGTCTGTAATGGCGCTCTATATGGGCCAAATCGTTTTTGTAATCCAAGCAGAAGAAACCACAGAACCGCAGATCAAGGAAAGCCTGAATATGGTTAGTTCCTGTAGCGAAATCAGCCTGCTACTCAATCAAACACGATTTAGCGGCAGCAATAAAAAATTCGCCACTTATTATGGATATGGCGGGCGTTAGCAGGGTGGCATTACCTTATCTACGGTTTGTTGTTACGGCTTGCGCTTGCGGCGTCGGGTTGGTCGAGCTTGGCCCCACAAGTAAAGCTTCGGAACATTTTTGGGTCGATTTGCGGGGTGAGGCAAGGCTTGCCATAAGCGATAACTCTCTATTGACTATTAAGGACCGTACGCCGGATGTCGTCCTTAACATGTCGCCGGGCATAAATGTGCGCTGGGAGAGTAAACGGGTGCGGGGCGGAATAGATTACGCTCTCGATTATCTTTATTTCATTTCTGATAAATCTGCTGATTATCGTCACAGTGGCTTTGCCACTATCGATGCGGAAGTGATTAAAGATCATTTGTCCCTGAATGGCAGAGCAAGCCTGCGGCAGCAATTCCTCGATCAGCGGGGATCTATTACAAACAGTTTTGCCAACAAAACGGACAACCGGAGGCTCATACAGAATTATACCGGCAGTGCCATACTAAAGGGCGGCCTTAGGGACATAGCAGATTACCGTCTCACATACCGTTATGGGTTGGCGAGAACGCCCGCCGATAATCTGGATGACTTGACTTTGCCAGTGAACTTTTCTGATACAAATTCGAGTGAATTCGTTGCTTCGATAGGTTCCGGCAATCGTTTCAATAACTTTTCCTGGCGTATATCAGCAGATAGCTCGCGAGTGATGCGAAGCCTAAATGTGAATGACTTTAAGAATGAACATATAGCTGGTGAGCTAACGTATAAGTTTAACCGTTTCATTCAGATATTTGGTAGTACAGGATATTCTCGAAACAATTTTCAAGCAGACGTATTGTCTGAAGATGGCCGAACCTGGAATGCCGGGTTCCGTTGGACGCCGGGGCGGAAGCTCGACCTAACCGTTTCAACAGGTAAAGAAGGACAAAGAGAGGTCTGGTATGCGGCGCTGCAATATTTTTTCTCAGCAAGGTTAGATTTCAACGGTACCTATCAGGATACATTGAGTTCTAACACAATTGTTACCAATGACAGCCTGCAGGGTTTCACTTTTGACGCTGAGCAGGGTATATCAAATCAATCTGGCTTGCCCATTGATGAAACTGATCCGATTTTTACCTATTCAGACGTAGATTTTCGGCGGCGCAACGGGAGAGGCACGTTCACTTTACGAAAGAAAAGAACAACCTTTTATGCCACAGGCAACATTGAATGGCGTACCTTTGACGATAGTACGGGGACTGCAGTTTCGTGGGGGATTTCCTCTGGGTTTGACCGCAACGTGACTGAAAACACAAGTATTAAAGGCAGTGTTGGTTATCGTCAGAGTAGATTCGAGGGACAATTTAGAATAGATAATTATATTGAAGCAAACCTTGACTGGACGACAGAATTGTCGCGATACTTCAGAGCAGCGATTGGGCTAAGTCATTCCGAGCGGCAATCTAATGAAGCAGGTGCGGATTTAGAAGAAAATGCGGTGACGTTTTATTTACGAGGAACATTTTAAAGCATCATGTATGAAAGCTTTTATAATCTACAAGGGCGGCCTTTTCAGTTAACGCCAGACCCACGTTTTTATTATAGTTCCCGTACGCATAAGAAGGCTATGGCCTATCTCACATACGGCCTGAACCAGGGTGAAGGCTTTATCATCGTAACCGGTGATATTGGCACGGGTAAAACGACTTTGGTTCGCCATCTATTTGACACCTTGGACCGTAATGAATTTATAGCAGCAATGATTGTTAGCACCCAGCTGAGTGCCGAGGATTTGTTGCGGAGCGTTGTGGCGGCGTTTGGCCTAGATGCGCAAGCAGAAGACAAAGGTGTATTACTGGCGCGATTAGAACAGCACCTTAGGGAACAATATAAAATGGGCCGCCGGGCCCTGCTGGTGGTTGATGAGGCCCAAAACCTGTCTAACGCCGCGCTTGAAGAAATGAGGATGCTTTCTAACTTCCAGGAGGGAGACAAGGCCCTCGTGCAGAGTTTCCTAGTGGGCCAACCTGAGTTTAGGGAACGCATCTTTGTTGCTCCTGAGCTTGAGCAATTGCGCCAGCGAGTGATCGCGACACATCATCTTGAGCCTATGGAACGTGAAGAGCTCGCATATTATATCGAACACCGTCTTAAGCTGGTAGGCTGGGACAATGACCCTTGTTTCACGGCAGATGCGGTTGAAGCTATCTACAACCATAGCGCTGGCGTACCAAGACGCCTGAATACTCTTTGTTCACGTGTTTTGCTTTATGGGTCTTTAGAAGAAATCCATACCATCGACGAGGAAGTGATCAACGCCGTAGTTGCGGACATGTCTAGCGATACGAGGCCTGTAGTTGCAACGAGTTCGGCGAGATCATCAACCCCAAAAAATCATACAGCCAACGACGCAAGCATCCCTCTTGAAACGGGAGGGTCGTCAGCGGGCGAAATGGAAGGTCGTATGGAAAAACTTGAGGGTATGATGAAGTCCCAGGATGAAACCCTTCAAAAATTGACCAGTATAATGGCGCAATTGGCCTCGGGCGGTGACAAAGGCGATGAGGACTGATTTCTTTTCGGCGCAGGATTTTGTTTTTCCAAAAACCGCCAATTATGGGCCGAATGGCAAGTTTGCGTTCACTGTAGATGTTGAGGAATGGTTCCAGGTAGGAGCCTTTGAAAACTGCTTTGACCGCAGTGAATGGGTTGACCTCGAAAGCCGGGTTGAGCAGCAAACGCATGTGGTTATTGATCTGTTGGCCGCGTTGGGCATCAAGGCTACCTTCTTTATTCTTGGTTGGGTGGCCGAACGTTTTCCCAAGTTGATTTCAACCATCGGGCAAGCCGGCCACGAAATTGCCTGCCACGGTATGGACCATCGTCGACTCTTTGAGATGAGTCGATCCGAATTCGCTTCCGATTTGAAAAAGTCTAAAGATGTACTGGAAGCCGCCGGCGGTAAAAGCGTATTTGGCTACCGAGCGCCAAGCTTCTCATTAACGCCTGACGTTTGGTGGGTATATGAAGAATTGGCGCAGGCAGGTTTTCGTTATTCCTCGAGCTTGTATCCTGTAAAAACAGATCATTACGGCTCTACTGAAGCCCCGCGCCGACCATTTTTCCCAACCGAAAGACAAGATGTTCTAGAGATTCCGCTAACTGTCTGTGATATGCCGTTTAAACGGGTTCCTGCTTCAGGAGGCGGGTATTTCAGACTTTTGCCATATTGGCTCTCCAGCTTGATGATCGGGACCGGCAGATCACAATCTGATAGCCCGGCGATATTTTATATGCACCCTTGGGAGATGGATACAGAGCAACCTTTTGTTGCTCACGCTCCGTTATTGTCACGTTTTAGGCATTATACCGGGCAGAAAACTTTGCCTGAGAAATTGGGAAGGCTCAGTCAGGCATTTGCTTGGGGCCCCATAGAAGAAGTATTTGGATCAGTAATTCCTGCGGGCGGGAAAGTTTAACCGATGGGTCTTGCGATACGTCAAATGAACCCGGGCGAAGAAGCAAAATGGGACAAGTTTGTTTTCGAACATCCTGACGGCACCTTTTGTCATCGGGCCGGCTGGAAGCACGTGATCGAGCAGGGAGCGAGGCAGAGCGCTTCTTTTCTCTTCGCCGAAGACTGTGGCAAGCTTGTGGGCATTCTTCCGCTTTCGCACCGTAAAAGCTATTTGTTTGGCGATGCGATGATTTCCACAATGTTCGCTGTGTATGGGGGGCCGCTCGCTCTGTCAGAGGCTGCCTACAGCGCGTTGGATGCGGCCGCTTGGGAATATGCTTCTGAACACGGGAGTGGATCTCTGGAATTTAGATCGATTAAAAGTCGTACTCGGGCAAACAAGGATTGGGTTTGTCACGGAGATAATGCGGTGACATTCAGAGGCGCATTGCAGACAGATAAAGAAAGTGCATTGCTTTCCATTCCGAGAAAGCAACGGGCAGTGGTGCGTAAAAGTCTGAAGGCAGGTCTTACTTGCTCTTGGGATCATGATATTGACCGGTTTTACAGCCTGTATGCCGAAAGTGTTAGAAATCTGGGTACACCCGTTTTCCCGAAGCAGATGTTTCGCGCTTTTTTGGATATTTTCGGAGATGACGTTGAAATACAAGTGATTTACACTCCCGATGGGCAAGCAATTGCAAGCTTGATGAGTTTTTATCACGGCGAATATGTGCTGCCTTATTATGCCGGCGGTAAAGCATTGGCACGTAAGTACGGCGCGCATGATTTTATGTATTTTAAATTGATGCTCCGGGCAATTGAACGAGGAAAAACCAAGTTTGATTTTGGGCGCAGTAAGGTTGATACTGGACCTTATCGGTTCAAGAAAAACTGGGGCTTTACTCCAACGCCGCTCGAATATGAAATACGTCTGGCGGAAGGGGCAGTTGCCAGCAATTTTAGCCCAACGAACCACAAGTTTGAATTAATGGTAAAGGTTTGGAAGAAATTACCTTTGCCGGTTGCTAACATTCTCGGGCCGCTGATCGCGCGGCATTTGGGGTAATTCCTTGGCAAATATTCTTTTTTTAGCACACCGAATTCCTTATCCACCGACAAAAGGGGATAAAATTCGGTCGTGGAATTTTTTATCAAGACTTGCCAAGCACCACACGGTTCATGCCGGTTTTTTTGTAGACGATAAAAAAGATCTGGATCACCTGCCGGTTTTGGACCAAGTTTTGGCCAGCTATTGCGCTGTACCGGTGTCCAGTTTTGAACAAAAACTTTTAAGCCTTCGTGCTTTTTTTACAGGGGTTTCTCTTACAGAGTGTTCCTACCCCAGGAAAAAAATCGCGAAATATTGTAATCGACTGATTTCAAATGAAAAAATAGATGTGATTTTTGTTTTTTCCGCTGCTCCAATGGCGTTAATTGATGGTGACTGTTCTTTGAATGTGGTTGCGGATCTGGTGGATGTGGATTCTGAGAAGTGGCGGGACTATTCGCAAAGGGCCGCATGGCCTTTGTCTGGAGTGTTTGCCCGCGAGGCTATAAAGCTAGCCAAGTTTGAAGCCAAAGTTGTAGACCGTTCCGCTCGAACATTATTGGTAAGTGAAGAAGAAGCTGGAATTTTGCGCGAATGTAATCCTGGCGCGGCAGAAAAGATAGTGGCCGTCAAAAACGGTGTTGATACAGCATTTTTTAATCCGAGGAATTACGAGGCCGAAACTGTAGAGAATTCTCTACTATTTACAGGGGCCCTTGATTATCAGCCAAATATTGAGGCGGTTAGCTGGTTCTGTGAGGCGATTTGGCCCTTGGTTCTGGACAAGAACAGCGAAGCGCTGTTTTACATTGCCGGGTCGTCGCCAACCGCCGAAATATTGGATAAGGCCTATCTGCCTGGAGTTGAGGTGTTGAGAGACGTACCTGATATGGCAGAGGTTATCGCCAAGGCCCAAATTGTTGTGGCGCCTTTGTTAACCGCGCGCGGCATTCAAAACAAAGTATTGGAAGCCATGGCGATGGCGACACCGACTGTATCGACGAGTGTTGCGAATGCGGGTATCAACGGGGTGTCTGGCGAGCATTTGCTAGTTGCGGACACACCGTTAAAATTTGCAGAAGCAGTAGCAGGTCTGCTTGAGGATACGAATAACGGTGCTAGCATTGGTTCAGCGGCAAGAACGTTTGTTAAGAAAAATTTCTCATGGGAAAGTTCCTACGAGGAGCTGGACAATATAATCGCTGGTCTTTCTTGAGATGGAAAAGACGCAGCCCAAATATGCGTTGGTAGTATTTGCAGTTTGTGTCGCTTTATTGTCATGGGCGTGGTGGGGTACGCTTTCTCATTTAGTAACGATTCTGTGGACGGTTGATAGCTTTGCCCATGGGCTTTGGGTACCGTTCATATCTCTCGGTTTGATATGGGGTAGGCAGGATCATGCGCCGCCGCTTGCCTTGTGCGGCGAATGGCAGGGGCTTGGGCTCCTAGGGGCAGGCGCGCTGGTTTGGGTGATAGGTGTAGTTGCTGGCTTTCGCCTTTTTGAGCATATTGCTTTTGTCATGGCGGTTATAGCTATCGTTTGGGTTTGTTTTGGTGCCCGCTATTTACAATACAATCTGTTTGCGTTTCTATTTCTGTTTCTGGCCATACCTTTTGGCGATAGTTTGATACCGATTTTGCAGATAATGACTGCTGAGTTGGTTTTACTTATGCTTTCTGTCTTGCAGGTGCCCTATGAGGCTGAAGGCGTATTGATCACGCTATCAAGCGGTATATTTGAAGTTGCTCGCGCGTGCGCCGGGATCAAGTTTCTGTTCACCAGCGCCGTTATGGGCGTTCTGTTAGCGCATTTGGCGTTTAAAAGCTGGAAAGGCAAATTCTCGATTGTAGCCGTTTCGATTGCGCTACCAATTTTGGCCAACGCGTTCCGAGTGCTTGGAATTTTAGTTATTTCAGAATTTTCCGATCCCGATTTTGCAAAAGGCGTTGACCATATCGTATATGGCTGGGGGTTTCTTTCAGTTATACTGTTGTTGCTGCTGGCAATTGCATACAAATTTTCAGACCCGCCCGCGCCAGTCGGCGTTGCACAAGCAAAGAGTATGATGAAACATCACAGCGCTAACATTGTGATTGTTTTTCTGGTTCTGGTGGGTGTCCCCTTTCTCGTATCGCCAATGCAGACCGACGATCCTATGATGGAATTTAACCCATCAAGTGTAACTGCTCCGCAATGTAAAGACTGCGCGATCCGGCTGTTGGGCAATTCTCCACCTAATCTTCTTTCGTTATGGGAAGAACCAGATAGCGCGTTTGAATTCCGTTATAGGTTGGCCTCAGATGTAATTGCCATTTCCGGCGCTCTTTATTGCGCACAGTCGCCAGGTCAAGGCCTTTTGCAAGGGGCCAATCATTTGGCGGGTGCCGGTTGGGCAATGTTGCCGGGGGTTGTTGGGGAAATAAAGAGAGTTGACGATTGGACGCTGGCGAAAAAAGTGTTCTGGAAATTTGATGCCAGAAGAACCATCTACTTTGGGTATTACATTAATGAAAAATTTGTATTTTCCTCTGACAGTGTGAAGCTTGAGACGGCGATGCTTAGACTTAAGGGTGCGCAAACCAAGGGTGCTGTATTTGCCATTTCAATCCCGTATGCGATGGATGAAATTGGCATGGATAAAAAAATAGAGCAGTTCCTTTCTGTATTTCCTATAGAGAATTTCCTATGGTCTGGTCTTAAGACAGATTTTGAAGGGGCTAACGCGTGTGCGGTATAACCGGAATTATGGTGCCTTCGGGTATTGATGTTGACCAAACAACCCTGCGCGCAATGACAGATGAAATTGCGCATCGGGGGCCGGACGGAGACGGTTACTATTTCGGCCAAACAGTAGCTTTGGGGCATCGCAGACTTAGCATTATTGATCTGGACGGTGGGGCGCAGCCCATGTACTGCGCTGACCGTCAAGTTGTGCTCTCCTACAACGGTGAAATCTATAACTTTAGGAACCTTAGGCGCGAATTAGAGAACCTAGGGCACCATTTCAATACTCACTCCGATACCGAAGTGCTGCTTGAGGCTTATCTGGAGTGGGGCAGGGCCTGTGTTCAGCGGTTACGAGGTATGTTTGCGTTTGCCATTTGGGACAACAGGACACAGGAACTGTTTTTGGCCAGAGACCGGATCGGTATAAAACCCCTGTATTACTCATTGTTACCGGGCGGAATATTTATATTTGCCTCCGAATTAAAGGCAATATTGAAGCACAAGCAGCTAACTAGGAAGCTTAGAACGGACGCGCTTGAAGACTATCTAATGCTCGGTTATGTGCCGGACCCAAAAACGATCGTAGAAGGGGTCTGTAAGCTGCCGCCTGCGTGCACTCTAACGAAACGGCAGGGGTTGCAGTCTTTACAAATTTCCACCTACTGGGTCCCTGACCTCGACCGGGGCGACGCTAATATAGTAGCAGAGCCGCAGGAGTTGATTTCCCGACTTGAAGAAGCTGTTCGCATGCGGATGATTTCAGACGTGCCGCTTGGCGCGTTTCTTTCGGGCGGAGTGGATAGTTCGGCTGTTGTCGCCTTAATGAGCCAGAATAGCGAAGGGCCGATTGAAACCTGCGCTATTGGGTCAGAAGACCCGGCCTATGACGAAAGCGGTTATGCGCAGCTTGCCTCAGACCATTTTGGCACCCATCACCGCCTTCGGCTAGCTTCAGCAAATGATGGCTTTTTGTTGGACCGTATGGCGACTATTTTTGACGAGCCATTTTCTGATCTTTCCGCGCTCCCCATGTTCAGGGTGTGTGGACTGGCCAAAGAAAAAGTGAAAGTTGTGCTTTCTGGAGATGGCGGCGATGAGCTGTTTGCTGGCTACCGAAGGCACAGATTCCACATGCTCGAGGAGCATTTGCGTGGAACATTGCCTCTCGTCGTACGCCGCCCAATTTTTAAACCCCTGGCAGCTATTTACCCGAAACTTGACCGTGCGCCTCAATTCCTAAGGGCAAAATCAACTCTTGAGGCTCTCAGCCGGTCTTCTGCTGAAGCTTATTGTCATTCTGTCAGTAAAACGCCAGATAGAGACCGTTACCGCCTTCATACACCAAAGATGCGGAAAATACTTGATGGCTATCACCCCCACGAACGGTTCAATGAGTTGGCTGAAGAGGTGCGGGGGTTGGACCCGCTTTCTATGGTTCAGTATCTTGATCTTAAAACGTATTTGCCGGGGGATATTTTGACGAAAGTTGATCGTGCCAGCATGGCGCAGTCAATTGAGGTTCGTGTTCCAATTCTCGATCACAAGTTTATCGAGTATGCGCTTAGATTGCCGGCCGCGACCCGCATTGTTGATGGGGAAGGTAAACACACATTTAAACAGGCTTTGCGAGGCACGGTTCCCGATGAAATTTTGGACCGACCAAAAAGAGGTTTTGATGTACCAATAAGTTCCTGGCTGAGAGATGAGCTTGCGCCTGACTTGATGCGCCTGGAGGAGAGTGAAACGTTGCTCGACACTGGCTTAATCGATAGACGCGGATTACGTGGCCTTGTAGACGAACATCTGCGCGAGGCCAGAGATCATCATACTACGCTGTGGTCATTACTCTCTTTGGACAGGTCGCTTAAAAATTTGGAACTGACCTACTAGTCCACGTTTTATGTATTTCAGGCTTGTGCAGGGACCGTTTTCTTTGCATCAAGCCGATCAGTTTGAAGGCGCATAATTTAGCTTAGAAACATTTCGACAAAAAATCCTGCTGGACCACCAGGCACATTCACTGCTAAAATGGCTAAGAATTTGCTTATGATTTAAGTATTTAGAGCCGCGGAAAATATTTGTATGGCAAAAAAGAATTCAAATTCGAACCGTTTCCTCGAGCAGCGACGTCAGCTTTTAAAGCTTGGGGCGGCGGGTATGCCGATGGTGTTGACATTGCGTGCCAGCGCGCAGCAGGCGGTTATCTCACAGTTGCGGTGCGCAATTACAGTACCCAATAGCTTTAAGATATTGGTAGATGATGCGGGGGCAGCCTGGGTAGGTAGTGGTTCGATTGCGCAAACCAGCTCTGGAAACTACAAAGACAAAGACATTATAGCTTTCCAGGAAAGTGCGAACTTTATCTTTCCTGAGGGGAGTGTGGCTGCCTCGTATCGCCCTGATGAATGTGAGTATGAGACTTGCGATCCGGACGACGATGACGATGACGACGACGACCTTTTGGCGCATCTGTCTGATGACACGGGCACTTATTCATTGAATGATTATCTCGCAGGCAGTGGTGACGAAGATGATGCGCATAGTCATACTCAATGCGACGATGATGGACATACACTGGATGAACACGATCATAGCATCGTTACCAACGGTGTTTGCGGGTATGCGTGCTACGAATATTCTAGAAATTACGAGGTTTCACCAGGTGACTATGTTACGGAGGGCGGTAGCTGGAATTTAGCTGGTGACGATGGCCTTTATCTTTCGTTGGCAATTCAGTATGCCGAAGAAAATGGAAATGACGGTGTTTGGCCTGGCGTTTCCTGCATTGTGTCTGTGCTCAATTATCTTGGCCAGTAACCCCGCATAGCTGCAAAAGCCGATAGGAAAAGCTATGCCGGCTGGGCCCTATTCAGACCAAACGCAATGGTTGGCGAACAAGGATCAAATTATCCTGCGTCAACTTGACGATGCGACTGTCGTATTTCACAAAACATCTGGCGACACGCATGTTTTAAACTTTCTTTCGTTGGCAATTATCAACATCCTTTCAAATGATGCTGAAACGTTCAATTCAGCTGCCCCTAAAATACTTTTGGAAATTGGAATGGAGCAGGATGATTGCCCAATTCAACTGATTAAAGACACTTTTTTGCAGCTTGATGATGTTGGATTGATAGTACCAAGGGTGGCGGACGAATGAGTTCAGTTTTTAAGCCAGTATGCGAACTCAGCATCAATGCCGTACGGTCCAGCTTACTAGAGGGCTCACTTGAGCTTAGCCTTGGTGTTTTCAGCATGCGCATAGGCGGCACGGAAAAGTCCTTGGTGGATTTTCTGCTTGATACCTACCGCGATGTGCCAGCACGGCTTGGACCTAAGGACGTAACAGATATTTCTGTGAACGTTCGCGCGCCGAATTTTTTTAGAAAATATATTCGTCGTCAAGTGATACCAGATCCAGGCTTCATTGTACCCGCAGTTCCTCTTCCGCCCCGACTGGCTCCGTTAGCAATGGAGATGGGGCTTAATTTGTCGGTAGCGTTAAAATGCTGCCGAATGACAACATTTCATGCAGCAGTTGTTGGCAACGAGGAAGGAGCAATTTTGATCAGCGCCCATTCGGGCGGAGGCAAAAGTACGCTAGCCGCGGCGTTGATGGCTGAGGGGTACAGGCTGTATTCCGATGAGTTTGGATTGCTGGATATGCGTGAGGGTTTATTGTGGCCCCATCCGCGTCCTGTATCGTTAAAAGCCGAATCTATAGAAGTTATAAAAGAGCTTTCTGGTGATGAATGGATGTCCCCTACCTTAACAGGCACTCCAAAAGGGGACATAGCCTACAGGCGTGTACGCCCTTCAGAGATAGATAGCGCCGCAGTCCCTGGAGAAGCGAAACTGATTTTGTTTCCTGTATTTTCCAAGGGATGTAACCCAAGCGCAAAAGAGCTTCCCAAAGCCGAGGCTCTGATGAAACTTATACCAAGCTCTACCAACTATCACCTGCTCGGGGAGGCCGCATTTAACGCCAGCATTAATATGGTTCAGAATGCCAGGGCTTTTGAAATCACCTACGGGAATGTGGAAGACAGTCTGATGATGGCCCGTGACCTTGCGGGCAAGGCCGGTCTCTGATGGACGATCGAATTAACATAGTAGCGGGACACGCACTTCTTCCGGCTGATCCAACGAAGCGAGCCGAGTTGCTGGAGTTTGCTGATGCCCATCATGTACTTGGCCAAATGGCCCACTTCCATCTTGAAAAGGCCAGCGATAAAACCGCGGAGGTTCTAGAGAACGGATTGTTCCGGGCCAATTTTGATCATCAAATGCTGCGATTTGAAATGGACCGTTTGCAACGTGCTTTGATTGGAACCGGCATAACGCCAGTAATTTTAAAAGGTGGAGCCTATGTTGCCACTGGGTCCAATGCGGGCAAGGGCAGGCGTGTCTCCGACCTGGATATCATGGTTGGCCGGGAGCAAATCGCGGAAACCGAGGCCTTGCTGAAGAATGCGGGTTGGGAGTTTGAGGCCGGTGTCGATAATTTATACGATATCAACTATTACCGAAAATATATGCATGAGCTTCCACCGCTGCGCCATAAAAGCCGCCGTACATTGATAGATGTTCATCATGGGTTGGTGCCACAGACGGCAAGCTACAGCTTTAAAAGTGACCTGATGTTGCAGTCTGCCGAGTTTATTCCTGGGACCCGACTAAAAGTTTTTACTCCCGTCGACAGATTTATTCATTCGGCAATCCATAGCTTTGCTGATGGCTCTTTTGATACGCCCTCACGCAGTGTGTTGGAGCTTCATTTGTTGCTGCAGGACCTCACTGCCCCTGAGAAATCTGCGCTAGTGGCTCGCGCGGTGCAATTAGGAGCTGCGAAGCCGGTTGCTACGGCACTCTACCTCTTGGGCCAGGCGCTGGACGATACCGCTGCTAAAGATTTGAGAGCGTCCCTGGGTGGTAAAGCTGTCGTGGACGTACCCATCTGGGCCTTTAAGCAAAAACTCTTACGCCCAGAGAAAGCCCGCGCCGCTAAGTTGGTGCTGTTTCTGCGCAGCCACCTTATTAGGATGCCGGTCTATTTGTTGATTATTCACAGCCTAAGGAAGTTTCTGAAATTCAGCCGTAGGTTATTATCGCGGAAACCTGGTTGAGAGAACTTACAATATGATCTGGACTATGACTTTCAATAGGGGTCGTGGAATAGCCGAAATCAACGGCTATAATTGGAATGTTGGCTGATTTGGCGCCAAGAACGTCAGGCTCACTATCGCCAACCATAACAGATGCACCGTCCCCACTCAGCAAATTACTCGTGGCCAACAAATGTCGACCATCTGGTTTTTTGTATGGCAGGCTATCGCCGCCAACCACCGCACCAAAATAAGTTTCAATCTTTAGCTCCTTAAGGAGTGCATTGGCCATTTTTATCGGCTTGTTGGTACAAACTGCCATTTGAAATCGTCTGGTTGCCAGTTCGTCTAGCATTTCTCTGCACCCTGGATAGGGCTGTGAATAGACGCAAATGTGTTCGGTATAATAAGCGAGAAATTTTTGACGAAGAGCATCGAAATCGAGCCCGTCAGTGCCTCCCGTGGCTTCAAGGCCCGTTTCGATTAGGCGTAAAGCCCCGTAACCTGTCATGTCCTGCACTTGGGTGAGGCTGACTTGCTCCCTTCCAATCGAGGTTAGTACATGATTAGTTGCTGCGTGAAGGTCTGCTGCAGTGTTGACCAGGGTTCCGTCAAGGTCGAATAGTATTTTTTGAGCTGTAAAAACTGACATTATTATAATTTCACATTGGCTGTCTTGATTTCATTGCCATATCAATAGAGGTTAATCAAAGAGTTACCAAGAAGCTTCGCCTCATTTAGCGATGATTTTTAAAAGGAAACGCATTTGTGCGTGAAAGCCCTTGATTGCCACGCGTTTGCATGATTTAAGCGCTAATGAAATTGCGCGGACGGCGCTATAATTGAAATTTTTGAAAACAACTCTCTGATTAATAAAGGTAGTGTGATGAGTGATTGGCAGCCTGATAGTTGGAAGAACAAGCCGGTAACGCAGTTGCCCACCTATCCTGACGAAACAAAGGTCCGTGAAGTGGAAACGGAGCTTTCCAGTTATCCCCCGTTAGTTTTTGCTGGAGAAGCTCGGAATTTAAAGCGCCAATTGGCCGAAGCAGCAGAAGGTAAAGCTTTTTTGCTTCAGGGCGGCGACTGTGCCGAGAGCTTCAGGGAGTTTCATCCAAATAACATAAGGGATTCGTTCCGTGTCCTCCTGCAAATGGCTGTTGTATTGACCTTTGCGGCGAGTTGTCCGGTGATCAAGGTCGGCCGTCTGGCAGGCCAGTTTGCAAAACCGAGATCAAGCGATAGCGAAACGATGGACGGCGTCGATTTGCCGAGTTATCGCGGTGATATTATCAATGGGATTGAATTTACGGCTGAAAAACGTGTACCAGACCCAACGCGAATGCTGCGGGCATACAGCCAGTCTGCGGCTACGCTCAATCTATTGCGCGCTTTTGCTCAGGGTGGGTATGCAAACTTGGTTTCTGTACATCGCTGGAATTTGGATTTTGTTGAGCGCAGCGGCGCAGGTGAGAAATATAAAGAACTTGCCGACAGAATTGGGGAAGCCCTTGCTTTCATGGAAGCTTGTGGCCTCAACCCTGGTGACGTGCGCCAGCTGCAGGGGACTGATTTCTACACCTCACATGAGGCACTGCTCCTGGGATATGAGCAGTCCCTGACGCGAATCGATTCTACCAGCGGGGGGTGGTATGATACGTCCGCCCATATGCTTTGGGTCGGCGACCGAACACGGCAAACGGACGGAGCTCATATCGAATTTTTGCGGGGCATATCAAACCCAATCGCAGCCAAGGTAGGCCCGACTACTGATCCCGATGAGTTGATTCGTATGATTGATATTCTTAATCCAGAGAATGAAGCGGGTAGACTGACCCTTATCAGCCGTTTTGGCGCTGACAAGGTGCAGGAGTATTTACCAGCACTCCTTCGCCGTGTGAAAGCAGAGGGGCGCACAGTTGTGTGGTCTTGCGATCCGATGCACGGAAATACCGTGAAAACGGCCGGTGGATTGAAAACCCGGCCGTTCGATCGGGTTTTGAAAGAAGTCGAGCAGGTGTTTGCTTGCCACAAAGCAGAAGGTACCTACGCTGGTGGCATTCATTTGGAACTTACCGGGCAGGAGGTCACGGAGTGTACTGGCGGTGCTTCGGCAGTAACAGAAGAAAGCCTGTCATCCCGGTATCACACGCACTGTGACCCTCGACTCAATGCCAGCCAGTCAATTGAACTAGCCTTCAAAGTTGCTGAAAGTTTGAAAGCAGAGCGACAAGAACTGGGAGAAACCGCTGCGGCCTAGCGGCATCACCCACTACTCTAAATGTGCTAATTGAGTGACTGTCTTTTTGCTGTGTTGTTTGGGCTTGTTCCGGCGCAACTGGCGCGGTAAAAGGCAGGCATGAACAACGAGCTTTCTATATATATCGCACAATTGAATGTCACAGTAGGGGCGCTAGCCGCGAACTGTGCGAAAATCAGTGCCGCCTATGATGCTGCGTTCAGCGACGGCGCGGATTTGGTACTAACTCATGAGCTTTCTGTCACGGGTTACCCTTTGGAAGATTTGGTCCTCAAAAAACATTTTTTTGAGGAGGCCCGGATGGCGGTTGAGGACTTGGCTCGGGTGACACAAGAGCCAAACTCGCCGGGCTTGCTGGTAGGATGCCCCTGGCATGATGGTGATAAGCTGTATAATGCAGTTGTTCTGCTGGACGGTGGTGAAATAAAGGCCGTTAGATATAAATCTGAGCTACCGAACTACGGCGTTTTTGACGAAAAACGTGTATTTGAACCGGGTCCGACTTTGCCAGCCCCGATTAGCTTCAGGGGTTTCGAGCTTGGGGTCATGATCTGTGAAGACATGTGGTTTGCTCGTGCTGCAAAGGCACTAAAAGCCGAAGGTGCGGATATCTTGCTTGTCCCGACATGCAGTCCGTTTGAGGTTAACAAGCAAAATGAACGGCAAGTTTTCGCCAAATCAAGGGTGGCAGAAACCGGATTGCCCCTGATTTTTTGTAATCAGATTTGCGGACAAGATGAGCTCGTGTTTGACGGCGCTAGTTATGTCGTGGCGGCGGACCAGACTGTGCCGGTACAATTGCCAAGCTGGGCAGAAGCAGGGACAGTTACCGAGTGGAAGCGAAGTGCAGAGAGTTTGGAGTGCACAACGCAATTGCGAGCTGAGACTCCCGACCGGATGACAACCATCTATCAGGCTATGATATTAGGTTTGCGGGACTATGTGACCAAAAACCGCTTTCCCGGTGTCGTTTTGGGCTTGTCCGGTGGTATCGATAGCGCTTTGTCTGCCGCGGTCGCGGTCGATGCGCTGGGTGCAGAGAAAGTGCACTGCGTTATGATGCCGTCCCGCTATACCTCGGATGAAAGCCTGGTGGATGCGAAGGCATGCGCCAAAGCGCTGGGTGTCCGGTATGATACCATACCGATTAAGCCAGGTATCGCGGCGTTTGATGAAATGCTGGCACCAATATTTGAGGGCTGTGAGGCTGATACCACTGAGGAAAATATACAGTCCCGGCTGCGCGGAATGATATTGATGGCGCTATCGAATAAATTCGGCAGCATGGTACTGACTACGGGAAACAAATCAGAAATTTCAGTAGGTTATGCAACCTTGTACGGTGATATGTGCGGCGGATATAATGTTCTCAAGGATGCCTATAAGCTCGAGGTCTTTGCCCTTTCGGAATGGCGGAACGAAAGCCAAACACCCGATGCTCTTGGCCCGAGCGGCATGGTTATACCATCAAATATCATTAACAGGCCGCCAACAGCTGAACTTCGAGACGACCAAAAAGATGAGGATAGTCTTCCGCCCTATGAGGCCTTGGATGATATGCTTAAGTGTTTGGTTGATGAGGAAATGTCGGTTGCAGAGGTGATTGGTCGTGGCTATAGCGCCACTGAGGTTGCTCGCGTGGAACACTTGTTGTACATCGCTGAGTATAAAAGGCGCCAAGCACCTCCTGGCGTTAAAATTACACGAAAGATTTTTGGCCGTGACCGACGATATCCCATAACTAACGGGTTCCGAAGCGCTCCGAAAAATGATCAATGAATAATTCAGGCGCTACGCCTACGGAAATGACATGACAGTAAAAGTACGTTTCGCACCATCTCCTACCGGAAAGTTGCACGTCGGGAACATTCGCGCTGCTCTGGTAAACTGGCTTTTTGCTCGACAGCAGGATGGCACGTTCATCCTGCGTATTGATGATACGGACACGGCACGGTCAACCCAGGCCTACGAAGATGCTATTCGGGCAGACCTTCAGTGGTTGGGGCTGGACTGGGACGAAAGTTTCCGCCAAAGCGAACGCTTTGAGCACTATCAAGATGTGGTGGCTGAACTAAAGGCCGCCGGTAGGCTTTATCCTTGTTACGAAACTGCCGAAGAACTGGATATGAAGCGGAAAATCCAGATGGGCAGGGGTATGCCGCCGGTTTATGACCGGGCAGCACTGGTGTTAGAGCAAGCCCAAATTGATGCCTATGAAGCTGAAGGCAGAACACCTCATTGGCGTTTTAAGCTGGATGTACCAGCGCGCATTGAATGGGTCGACCTGATTAGAGGCACGGTTTCGATCGACCTGGCTTCAGTTTCTGACCCTATTTTGATCCGGGGAGACGGTAGTTATCTTTATACTCTGCCGAGTGTGGTTGATGATGCCGATTACGGCATTACGCATATCGTACGCGGTGAAGACCATGTGACAAATTCCGCGGTTCAAGTACAGATTTTTGAGGCCATTGGCGCTAAAGCGCCGAAAATGGCGCATTTTGCTCTGTTAACGGGCAAAGGCGGTGAGGGCCTGTCAAAAAGGCACGGTGCCATGTCGATTGATGAATACCGCGATGTGGCGGGCCTTGAACCCATGGCGATCATCTCTCTTATAGCGAGAGTTGGCACAAGTGAGCCGATAGAAGCTTTTGCAACCACTGACGGTTTAATTGAGGCATTTGATTTTGGAAAATTCAGCCGCAGCACAGCAAAATTGGATCCTGCTGATCTTGAAATCCTTAACGCTAAAATTCTTCATTCCTTGCCGTTTGAAGCGGTAGAAGGTCGTATCGACGGTATTGGCGAGGCTTTCTGGAACACTGTTCGCCCCAACCTCAATAAACTTTCCGACATTCAGGATTGGAAAGGCCTGGTTGAGGGGCCAGTGGCACCAATAATAGAAGATATGGATCATATGGCGCAGGCCGCAACATTGTTGCCTGCAGGCGTGCTGGACAGCAATAGCTGGAAGGTATGGACAGATGCGATTAAAGAAAACACAGGTAAAAAAGGCAAAGACCTTTTCATGCCGCTACGCCATGCCATAACTGGACAAAAGCACGGGCCTGATATGGCGTCGCTTTTACCCTTAATCGGCCGGGACAAGATATTATCACGCCTGAAGGGCGAAAATGTGTGACTGAGATTTTTGTCTATAATACGGAAGCGCGCGAAAAACAGAAGTTCGAGCCAATTGATGCCAAAAACATCAAGTTATATGTTTGCGGCGTAACGGTTTATGATCATGCTCATATCGGGAACGCGCGGCCATATACTGTATTTGATTTACTATATCGTATGCTACGGCACGTTTACGGTGAAGCAAGCGTGACCTATGCACGGAACATTACGGACATCGATGACAGAATAATGGCGAAAGCCGCTAGCGAGGGGGTTGGAATTCGCGCTGTATCCTCGCGGTATACAACCATTTTTCGTGAGGATATGGATACTTTAGGGTCATTGCAGCCAACGATGGAGCCAAAGGCGACCGAGCATTTGCCTGAAATGATAGCGATGATGCGTACACTCATCGAAAAGGGTCATGCCTACGAGGCTGAAGGTCATGTCCTATTTGATGTGACTTCAATGATAAATTATGGCCGGCTGTCGCGTCACAGCCGGGACGAACTGGTTGCTGGTGCAAGGGTGGACGTAGCTCCTTACAAAAGGGATCCTGCCGATTTTGTGCTTTGGAAACCGTCAAGCAAGGACCAGGTTGGTTGGGGAAGCCCTTGGGGGCGCGGCAGGCCAGGTTGGCATTTGGAATGCTCTTGCATGATCGAAAAACATCTTGGCGAGACCATTGATATTCACGCTGGCGGGCAAGACCTGATCTTTCCGCACCATGAGAATGAAATCGCCCAGTCTGAATGCGCGCACGGCAAAAAATTTGTAAAATACTGGATGCATAATGGGTATTTAACCGTGAACGGCGTCAAAATGTCCAAGTCGCTTGGCAATTTTTTCACCATCAGGGAAGTGCTTGAAAAGCACGGCGGCGAGGCAACACGGTTATCGCTTTTGACGGCGCATTACAGACAGCCTGTTGATTTCTCGGATGAGAATGCGGTTGAACAGAAACGTCGTCTGGATCGTTGGTATCGCCTTACAGAAGGCGTTGTAGCTAGCGAAAATATTCCAGAAACAGTTATTGAGGCACTGGCTGATGACCTGAATTCGCCCAAAGCAATTGCGGCCCTTGATGCTTTGGCAACGGAAGAAACGGCGGCAGACCTTAAGGCGGGTGCCAACTTTATGGGCCTTTTGAACCAGTCTACGGAAGAATGGTTCCGGGGTGATGCACCAGACGGTGTCAGTGCAGCAGAAATTGAAGCGATGATCGAGGAGCGAAACCAAGCCAGAGAAAATAAGGACTTTGCCGCGTCTGATCGTATTCGCGGTGAGCTTATGGCCATGGGTATTGCGCTTGAAGATAGCGCGGGCGCAACAACGTGGCGCAAGGCGGACTAAGCGCGTGCAGCCAGCCATCATCCTCATTAGGCCGCAGCTCGGCGAAAACATCGGTAAAACCGCTCGTGCGATGCTTAATTTTGGTCTGACAGACCTTAGGCTTGTGGCACCGCGGGACGGTTGGCCAAACCCAGACGCTGGTCCCACTGCAGCTGGGGCCGGTATGGTGTTGGACGAAGCGCGCGTCTTCCCAAGCGTTGAGGCGGCGATTGCGGACTGCAAGTTCGTATACGCGACAACAGTGCGCTCACGCGATATGCCGAAACCAGTTGTTTCGCCAAATGAAGCGGCGCAACAAATGCGCGGTCTCATTAAAGCCGGGGAACGGCCTGCCATCATGTTTGGCCCTGAACGCTCCGGTATGAGTAATGATGATATTGCTCTGGCCGATATGGTACTGACAGTACCGATAAACCCTGACTATGGTTCGCTCAACTTGGCACAGGCTGTCATACTCGTCGCATACGAGTTGTTTCAAACCATGGACGACACGCCTGCTTATCAACCGGCGCATTCAGATGGTCTAGCGTCCAAAAATGAGCTCATTGCCTTAATGGAGCACATGGAAACCGCTCTCGCGAGCAGAGGGTTTTACCGAAGTGCTGGTCGCCGTGCTACGCAGCAACGGACTTTGAGAAACCTGCTGCAAAATGCTGGGTTTTCGTCGCAGGAGGTCATGACCCTCAGAGGCGTAGTGAAATCGCTGGTCCGGGAAACTGAAGATTAATCCTTCTTTTTGACATTATTGGCGATAAAATAGACTTTGTGTTGGTAGTATTAGCTGAGGGAAAAATATGTCGTTTTCTGGCCTTCTTATCGGTGCAGCCATGCTGCTTCAGGGCGTGGACGCAACAGGAACTGCCATTGCCAGGCCTATCGGCGAAGTGCATCTGGAGCCTACGACTGGCAGCTATTTCCAAATTTTCGAGTTTTATGGGCGCCCACCCCATACCTGGCGGCATGCCAAAGAAATGGTGAGAGGTTATTTCCACGAAGGACGGGAAGGTCAGCTGGCAACTATCAAGGCACAGACCATTCATTATTTTCTTTTGGTGAATTTCCCTATGGTGCAACAGCATCAAATGTGGATTGGCCTGAGCGCCACCTGCAATGAACGGGCGGAACTTGCCTGGACCGACGGCACGACCCTGCAAGAGTACCCATTTCGAGCCTGGAATGACGGGACTCAAAGAAAAATTTCTCGTACGTGTCGCGATAGAGCAGAAAGCGGGCTGGTTTTACCGGTTTTTTATGACCCACATGAACTGGGCACCCGATGGGAAGCCGGCAATGCCAACCAAAATCTTCGCTATATGATCGTGGAATTTGCTGTGCCTGTGGAAGATGGTGAAGAACAGTCTGAGACTGAACCTGCTGCAAGCGAAAGCCCTTCAGATAGCGGTCCAGCCGACTAATTGTTTCAGTGGTTACTGATCAAGGATAGTTGCAATTTCTTTGGCAAAGTACGTTAGAATACCATCCGCCCCGGCGCGCTTGAATGAAAGTGCCGCTTCCATGATTACCTTCTCACGTTCCAGCCACCCGTTCGCGGACGCGGCGGTGATCATCGCATATTCCCCCGATACCTGATAAGCGAATGTAGGTACACCGAACGTGTCTTTAACTTCACGTATGATATCCAGATAGGGCATGCCGGGCTTGACTATCACGCTATCTGCGCCTTCGTTGATATCCAATTCAACTTCGCGCAAAGCTTCCGCACGGTTGGCCGGGTCCATTTGATAGGTTTTTTTGTCGCCTGCGAGAACACCAGTACTGCCAACGGCGTCTCTAAACGGGCCGTAAAACCCTGACGCATATTTGGCGCTATAGGCCATAATCTGAACATTCGAATAGCCCGCCTTGTCTAGTTCTGAGCGGATAGCGCCAACCCTGCCATCCATCATATCGGAAGGCGCAATGATGTCGGCTCCGGCTTCTGCCTGAACCACGGCCTGCTGGACAAGCACGCCAATGGTTTCATCATTAAGAACTGTACCGCCGTCCACAATGCCGTCTTGACCGTGGCTGGTATATGGGTCAAGCGCAACGTCGGCTAGCAAGCCGATTTCCGGCACGGCGCTTTTGATCGCTCGCAAGGCTTGATTGATAAGATTGTCTTTATTCAGTGCTTCATCGCCATAATCAGACCTAAGGTCTTTTGGTGTACTTGGAAAAAGCGCCAGACAGGGAATGCCGAGCCTGTGGGCCGTTTTTGCCTCTTCGACAAGCAAGTCCACGCTAAGCCGGTCAACGCCCGGCATCGACAAGACCGGGTCACGCACTTTCTTTCCGTCACAAACAAATAGAGGCCAAATCAGATCATCTGCTGATAAGCTATTTTCTTGCACCATGCGGCGCGACCAGTCAGTTGAACGAGTACGACGTAGCCTTGTGGACGGGAAACGAGCTGACATAAATATCCTCAATGTTGTTCGGTCGAGAGATTAACGTTATTTGGTGACTATGTCATCTTTCTAGATGAGCTATGCTTCAGCAGCGAAATTTGCTACAATTTTGATCTAATTTTAGCTTTAACAAAGCGTTAGGACTTGTAACAGAGAGTAAACACCGTAGATTCGATGAAAAATATACTTAAATTTTTCGGGGAGTTAAAAAAACAGCTTCCTGCGGTATTTAACACTAATCAGGCAGACGAGACATGAGCGGATATGATTTTAATGATCCAGGGTTTCTATTTTTAGATATTCTTTCTTTGGTTGAACGCCTTCACAGGCGGCTTCTAGATGTCCTAAAGGGCCACCTCGAGCATATAGGTCGAAATGATCTAAACCCGGTACAGGCGTTGCTTTTGCACAATATTGGCGAGAATGAAATGACGGCGGGAGAGCTGAAATCCCGGGGTTATTATCAAGGCTCCAACGTTTCCTACAACCTCAAGAAATTGGTTGAGATGGGTTATCTTCGCCATGAACGGTCTGATTTTGACCGGCGCGCTGTCCGCATTTCACTTACGGACAAGGGCTATGAAATCCGTGAATTGATGGACGAACTGTATAAGCAGCACCTTGGTGAACTGATGCAGGACGATCTGATCAATCATGAAAACTTGAAAGATTTGCGCAAAAACCTACGTAATCTTGAGCGCTTCTGGTCTGACAAGATACATTTCGGCCTGTAAAATAGGGGCTACGCTATAAAAGTTGCCTCTATTAACGAATTATTTTCAAAAGTGCGACAAATTCTACAGTAGACTAGAAGGTGTTCATTGCATTATGTAGGCCGCGATTGTAAATTCGGTCGGGCATGTGCTGGATGGGAACCGTTATGGACTACGAAAAAATCTTCGCCGATGCGATTGAAGCCATCAGAGAAGAAGGCCGGTACCGGGTGTTCGCGGATATTTCTCGTGACCGCGGTAATTTCCCTCGTGCAGTAAGGCATGATGCGGGCGATAACGCGCGCGCGATCACCGTTTGGTGCTCCAACGATTATCTGGGAATGGGCCAGCACCAGGATGTATTGGGTGCAATGCACCTGGCCCTGGACGAAAGCGGCGCCGGTGCTGGTGGAACGCGAAACATAGCGGGTACAAATCATTATCACGTATTGTTGGAAGATGAACTAGCTGATCTTCACCAAAAAGAGGCCGCTTTACTGTTTACGTCTGGGTACATCTCTAACGAGGCAACACTTTCTACAATCGCAAAGGTTCTGCCGAATTGTGAAGTTTTTTCCGATGAGTTGAACCACGCTTCGATGATACAAGGCATTCGCAATAGCGGTGCTAAAAAACATATTTTCCGGCACAATGACATCGAGCACCTTGAGGGGCTTTTGATGCAAGCCGACCCGAAAGCGTCAAAAATAATCGCGTTTGAATCTGTGTATTCGATGGATGGCGACATTGCCCCAATTAAAGAGATTTGTGATCTGGCCGATAAGTACGGTGCTATGACTTATCTTGACGAAGTTCATGCTGTGGGTATGTACGGCCCTCGGGGCGGCGGCATTGCTGAGCGTGAGGGACTGCTCGACAGGCTCACCATAATTGAAGGCACTCTTGGAAAAGCTTTCGGTGTCATGGGCGGATATATTGCTTCTTCTACAGCGCTGGTAGATGTGGTGCGGAGCTATGCGTCGGGTTTCATCTTTACGACAGCTTTAAGCCCGGTCCTGGCGGCCGGGGCGCTCGCGAGCATAAAGCATCTTAAAGTTAGTAGCGAAGAACGGAACTGCCAGCAAGAGCGTGCAGCAAAGCTAAAAACTATGTTCAGGGAAGCCAATTTACCGATTATAGAATCGGTGAGCCATATCGTTCCCTTGCTGATAGGGGACCCGGTGCTTTGTAAACAGGTTTCGGACATCCTCCTGAACGAATTTGGGATCTATGTTCAGCCAATAAATTACCCCACAGTTCCCAGAGGCACTGAACGGCTGAGGTTCACACCGGGGCCGTTTCATGACGATGCCGCAATGAATGCGCTTCTGGAAGCTTTGAGTGAAATTTGGGAACGCCTTGGCCTTAGGCGGGCAATGGCAGTATAATAAACTATGTCACAAAGAGGCTCTATCATTGTTGAATTTGTTAGCGTTGGCCACCTTGTTAAGGTGAACGCTGTTTGCGAGTTGACCGGCCGTGAGGTGAGTATGGTGGGTGACCCAAGGGTGAGCAGGGAAGAGCTGCGACGGTTGGCAGTAAAGAAATTGCGGTTTGTCCTGGATAAAGAGGCCCGCCAAGCTGCTGGCCCGAAAAAGGGTTTTTCCGTTTAGGGAAAGTAAGATTTCAACCAGGATTTAGGGTTTTCGGCCTAGGCCAATCTGTTTGGCAAATTCTGAACGTTTTGCGGCATAGTTAGGCGCTACCATAGGGTAACTGGCAGGCAGCCCCCATTTCGTGCGATATTCTTCGGGGCTCATATTATACTGAGAACGCAAATAGCGCTTCATCATTTTTAGGCGTTTACCGTCTTCCAAGCATATTATGTAATCCGCAGTATATGATTTTTTTATGGGGACGGCTGGTTTTAGGTCTGTCGACCGGCCTGCTATTTTATCAAGTTGATTTAAAGTCGCATATACAGCTTTAATGATTTCGGGCAGTTCAGATGATGAAATACTGTTATTACTTACATATGCTGTAACTATATCTGTTGCTAAACCAAGCATTTCATTTGTAGAGCCCAAGTCAATTGAACTGTCAGACATGAATACGTCCCCAAATAAACGTCCCAATACGGATTCGTTAGTGCGTCGTTTCTAGTAAAAAGAAAACATGTAGTACCAACAGTTGTCTCCGTAAAGCGTTAATAAATTGTTAACGAATTCGTTCGTTTTCCCAAAGTTTACTGACCGGGCGAGATAGAAATTTTTCCACTATATTTTGGAACCAGCGCTTGGGTTGCGACTATATCTATGATATTTAGCCCGGATAACACTTAATTTTTATTTCGGTTTCGCCCGTTCAAACAGGACATTGCCAATGAACACAGGTCCAATCGCAATTGCCAGCGATCACGCTGGGTTTGAAATGAAGACCGCGCTTCGGCAGAAGCTTGAAGCCGATGGCTATCAGGTTCTCGACCTGGGTACAGATGGCACCGCATCAGTTGATTATCCGGATTTCGGCGCAAAGATGGGGCAGGCTATTGAAAGCGGCGATGCCGCAAGGGGGGTGCTGGTTTGTGGGTCGGGTATAGGTATTTCTATCGCAGCAAACAGGAATAAATGTGTGCGAGCGGCTTTGGTTCAAACCGGACTTGCTGCAAGTTTGGCAAGACAACACAACGACGCGAACGTAATTGCTTTGGGTGCGCGTTTGATAGGGCTTGATACGGCCTTTGATTGTGTTGATAAATTTCTAAATACCGCTTTTGAAGGCGGGAGACATCAACGGCGAGTGGACATGTTGGGGTAGCGGGACCAGCGTCGACTTTTTGTTAATTTTTTTAAGAGTATCTGAAGGCTTTTTAGTATGACCAAGTTTACACAGGACGGTTTTTTCACAGCGGGACTGGCCGACAGCGACGCAGTTATCTTGAAATCGATTGATGGAGAGTTGGACCGTCAGCAAAATCAGATCGAACTAATCGCTTCTGAAAATATTGTAAGCAAAGCGGTCCTGGAAGCGCAGGGGTCGGTCTTAACCAACAAATATGCGGAAGGCTATCCAGGTCGGCGCTATTATCAGGGCTGCCATTTTGTTGATCAGGCCGAGGCGCTGGCTATCGAGCGGGCTAAAGCGCTCTTTGATGCTGGTTTTGTGAATGTTCAACCCCATTCTGGCGCACAGGCAAACGGTGCTGTGATGTTGGCGCTTTGTAACCCTGGCGATACAATATTGGGTATGTCGCTTGACGCAGGTGGCCATTTAACACATGGCGCCGCGCCGGCCTTATCGGGTAAGTGGTTTGAAGCTGTGCAATATGGTGTTCGGCGCGATAATGCGCTGATAGATTATGACGAAGTTGAAGCTTTGGCGAAAAAGCACCAGCCTCGCCTTATTATTGCTGGGGGTTCAGCCTATCCCCGCGAGATTGATTTTGCTCGTTTTCGGGAGATCGCGGACGGAGTTGGTGCTTTGTTGATGGTAGATATGGCTCATTTTGCTGGCCTGGTTGCGGGCGGCACGCATCCCAGCCCGGTCCCTCATGCCCATGTTGTTACCACGACAACTCATAAAACTCTGCGCGGGCCGCGCGGAGGTATGATTGTTACCAACGACGAAGCAATCGCCAAGAAGATCAATTCGGCGGTGTTCCCTGGGCTTCAGGGTGGCCCATTGATGCATGCAATTGCAGCAAAGGCCGTGGCGTTCGGCGAAGCATTAAAGCCGGAATTTAAATCATATGCAGCGCAGGTTGTTGCAAATGCGCAGGCCCTTGCCGCCCGATTGAAGGAAAACGGTTTTGATATTGTCTCTGACGGAACAGATACTCATGTTGTGCTTGTTGACCTACGACCCAAGGGCATCACGGGGAAGGCGGCGGATGAAGCGTTGGAGCGGGCGTTGATGACATGCAATAAAAACGGGGTGCCGTTTGATCCGGAAAAACCATTCATAACGTCTGGAATACGGTTGGGTACACCGGCTGGTACCACCCGTGGGTTTGCTGAGGCAGAGTTTCTACAAGTGGCCGATATGATCACAGAGGTGCTTGACGGACTGGCTGCCAATCCTGACGATAATGAAGCCATAGAGGCTCAGGTTCGTGGGAAAGTCGCAGCAATGTGCACGAATTTTCCGATTTATGAGGATTAACTAGTCAGTATTTTGGGTTTCGAGTAACTGAGGTTGAAATATTAGAAATACGAGGGGAGTAGGGGCGTAATGCGTTGTCCGTTTTGTCAAAACGAAGATACTCAAGTGAAAGATTCCCGACCTACCGATGATAAATCATCGATCAGGCGGCGGCGTTACTGTCCTGCGTGCGGGGCGCGCTTTACAACGTTTGAAAGAGTGCAGTTGCGAGAGCTGACTGTTGTGAAAAAAACGGGACGACGGGTACCATTTGAGCGAAACAAGCTCGAAAGGTCGCTGGATATTGCGCTGAGGAAACGGCCCGTCGAGCCGGACCGTATTGAGCGAATGATCAATGGGATTGTGCGTCAACTCGAATCGATGGGTGAAAGCGATGTGGAGTCGGGTCAGGTCGGTAAGCTAGTGATGGAAGGGCTGGAGAGCCTGGACCAAGTCGCCTATGTTCGATATGCCTCGGTTTACCGTAATTTCCGCGAAGCCTCTGATTTCGAGAAATTCCTTGGCAAGATGGCTGGAAACGGTGGCGAGGCAGAAGAATAGAGCGAGGAAAGCTTTTTGCCTGACCATGCCAAATGGATGAGAGCCACGCTGGTGTTTGCCAAGCGTGAGCTAGGTAATGTCGCTCCTAATCCCAGTGTCGGCTGTTTGCTGGTCAAAAATGACATTGTCGTGGGCCGCGGCTGGACCCAAAGAGGTGGTCGGCCGCACGCGGAAACACAAGCGCTTGCGATGGCTAAGGATGCCGCTAAGGGCGCAACAGCATACGTAAGTTTGGAACCATGTTCTCACCACGGCAAGACGCCACCCTGCGCTGAAGCGTTGGTGAGAGAGGGTGTTGAACATGTGGTGGTCGCAGTGGAAGATCCAGATCCCCGTGTTTCAGGCCAAGGAATTCACATCCTCAATGAGGCAGGAATAAAAACCACTGTCGGTATTTTGGCGGAAGAAGCCAAGTCGTTGAACGCTGGATTTTTCCTGAAAAACGTCGCGGATCGTCCATATTTTACTTTAAAAACAGCTGCCTCGATCGACGGCAAAATTGCTACCGCGACCGGCGAAAGCAAATGGATTACCGGGCCCAAAGCCAGGAGTTTCAGCCATTTATTGAGGGCCCAGCACGACGGGATACTGGTTGGTGTCAACACGGTGGTTGCCGATGACCCGAACTTGACTTGCCGAGTAGAAGGGCTGGAAAAACGGTCACCAGAGGTGATTGTTTTGGATAGCAAACTCCGCATCCCGCTGGATTGCAATCTACTGAAAAACACAGATAAGCAGCTGGTTCATATTGTTTGCGATGAGAAAAGCGCTTCGACCCAAAATGGAGACCCACTGAGGAAAATGGGTGCGAACTTGATTGAAGTAGCTGATACCCACAACTTGAAAGAGGTTGCTAAAAGGCTCGCTAACCAAGGCTTTACGAGGGTTTTAGTAGAAGGCGGCGCGCAGGTTTTAGCGTCATTTGTCGCATCGAGACAATGTGACAGGCTGCATGTCTTTCGTGCGGGGAAGCTTATTGGCGCTGAAGGTTTGTCTAGTATTGGCGACCTCGCCCTTGCCAGATTGGCAGACGCGCCCCACTTAACGCTGGAGAGCTACCGGAAATTAGGTTCGGATTTGCTTGCAACATACCGGAATGCGGAGTAGGTCAAGCGCATGTTTACTGGAATAGTTACAGACGTTGGAATGATAGAGTCTGTTGAAGGTGACGGTGATGTCCGGGCCACTATCAACACGAGCTATGATACCTCCAGCATAGAAATAGGCGCTTCCATCGCGTGTTCAGGTGTTTGCTTAACCGTTGTAGATAAAGGTGAAAACTGGTTTTCTGCTGATGTGTCCAGGGAAAGCCTCGACGTCACTAATCTGTGTGATTGGGCAAAAGGTGACCTCGTTAATCTTGAACGGGCGATGAAGCTTGGTGACGAGCTTGGTGGCCATATTGTTACTGGCCATGTTGACTGCGTCGGAACTGTGACAAAATGCACCCCCATAGATGATAGCGTAACGCTTGAAACCCTTGTGCCGCCAAGCTTTGGGCGTCTTGTGTCGCAAAAGGCAAGTGTGACACTGAATGGTGTCTCACTTACTGTGAATAAAATTGACGATTTAGACGAGGGCACCAGCGTCACTATAAACCTAATTCCTCACACACAGGAAATGACAAGCTTCCGAACTGTGAAAGTTGGCGACAAGCTGAATGTAGAGTTTGATATTTTGGCGCGCTATGTTTCGCGCCTGCAAGAAAAAGGCTAGCGCAAGTGCCGCAAAATTTTCTTTCTCCTATCGAAGATGTAATTGAGGATGCCAAAAACGGCAGAATGTTCATTCTGGTTGATGATGAGGATCGCGAGAACGAAGGCGACCTAATTATTCCCGCAGAAATGGCTACCCCCGAAGTTGTGAATTTCATGGCACGGCACGGAAGGGGCCTCATTTGTTTACCCCTAACCAGTAGGCGCGTTGCAGAATTGGGTCTCGACCTGATGAGTACCAACAACCAAAGTCGGCACCAGACAGCATTTACAACCTCTATAGAGGCCCGGGAAGGTGTTACGACCGGCATTTCGGCAGCTGACCGCGCTCGTACAATTGAAGTGGCAATAGACCCGAAGGCTAACAGCGCTGATATCGCAACGCCGGGCCATGTTTTTCCACTCATTGCTCAGGATGGCGGTGTATTGGTACGCGCCGGGCATACGGAAGCTGCGGTAGATATTTCGCGGCTGGCCGGCCTAAACCCTTCAGCGGTAATTTGCGAGATCATGAATGAAGACGGGACGATGGCCCGCCTGCCTGATCTCGTTGAGTTTGCCAAAGAACATCAGCTCAAGGTCGCCACTATTCGCGACCTTATCGCATACCGTTTGGCAAATGACATTCTGGTGGAGCGCATATCAAATTCCGTATTCCGCCGCCAAAGCGGGAAGGAATGGCGTGTTTCCGTGTTCACGTCCACCGGGGACCATAAAGAAACTGTGGCGTTGGCGCTTGGAGATATCGACGAAAGCAAGCCCGTTCCAGTGCGAATGCATTCGCTTAATCCACTTGAGGATTTGCTGGGAATGGACCACCCTCGCACAGGGCAACTTTCACGGGCCATGGCAGCGATCGAAGCAGAAGGTCAGGGCGTGGTTGTGCTGTTCCCTGGGCTAACGGCCATGAGACCTTCTCAAATTGTAAAGGGCGGCAATTCGGCAAAGGCACCAGACGCCTTGCGTGAATACGGCATTGGTGCGCAAATCCTGCGGGATTTGGGCGTACGCCACATGATCCTTTATTCAAATACACCAAGTCACATAGTAGGGCTTGAAGGGTATGGGCTGGATATTGTAGAACAGCGCGTAATTCCAGAGGCCTAGCTACAGCTAGGCCATTTTGTTACTAAAATATTTTCGAAGCAGCTCCCAAAGCCGGGTTCCCAGTTTCAATGAAGGACAGCATACATGTCGAAACCGCATCTTCTGATCGTAGAAGCGCGATTTTACGCCGATCTTGCCGATGAGCAGGCATCTGGCGCGATAGAGGCAATCGAGGCCGCAGGTGCAAGCTGGGAACGCGTGAGCGTACCGGGAGCCCTTGAGATACCAGCTGCCGTTAAATATGCCTCCAGTCGGCAAGACAGGCCGTTTGACGGCTTTGTCGCTCTAGGCTGTGTTATCCGCGGCGAAACATCACACTATGACAGTGTTTGCAACGAAAGCGCCCGCGGTCTTCAGGACCTCGCCATAATTTATGATCTGGCGATTGGAAACGGCATATTAACCGTTGAGAATTTTGATCAGGCCTGGGCGAGGGCCAATCGAAACGAGAAAAATAAGGGTGCCGGGGCCGCGGAAGCTGCGCTGGCGCTAATCAATATCAAATCCAGTTTTGGTGCCAAATAATGAGCAATAAAAAGAATAACAGTAAGGCTGGCAGCCCTCGTAGTGCCGCGAGACTAGCCGCCGTACAGGCGCTTTATCAGCTCGCAGCCGGTGAAAATGACAAGGCAGAGCAGGTTGCGACCGAATTTGTAGCGCACCGTCTGGGAGCCGAAGTCGACGGCGACCAGTTTGTTGAAGCCGATGAACCCTTGTTCAGCGATATCCTCAAGGGTAGCTGGGAGCGCCGCGATGAATTGGACGAAATGGTGAAACCATTTCTCACAGCCAACTGGGCATTGGACCGGATAGAGCCTATCATACACGCTATTTTTCGCGCGGGCAGTTACGAATTGATAGCAAGGCCTGACATACCCACGGCAGTGGTGATCAATGAATATGTTGATGTGGCCCATGCTTTTTATGATCAAAGCGAAGCATCATTTGTAAATGGTGTTTTGGATAAAGTCGCCAAATCGGCCCGGACATAAAAGAGCCGACCTAACAGATGGGCAATACGAGGAATGTCATCAGCCAGCAAACCATCGATGCCCGAGCTCTCTGAATTCAATATAATTGAACGCTATTTTGCGCCGCTTGCTGGTCCTCCGGGGTTGGCACTACAGGACGACGCAGCCTGTTTTTCGCCTGCACCGGGCGATGATCTGGTGATCAGCAAGGACCTACTAGTGGCAGAACGTCATTTTTTTGGTGACGATAGACCGCAAGATATTGCCTTCAAGGCAGTATCGGTGAATGTTTCTGATCTGGCAGCCAAAGGTTCGAAGCCAAAATACTATCTGTTGGGGCTATGTTTACCCAAATCTCGCGCCGAACACAATTGGCTCAAAAACTTCACCGAGGGCCTGGCAGACGCGCAGAATACATATGGTATAAGCTTAATTGGCGGAGACACAGTCTCCACAGATGGGCCGCTGAGCATTAGCATTACGGCCATGGGGTATGTTGCAAAAGGTGCGATGATAACCCGCGCTGGCGCCAAGGTTGGCGATGACATTTATGTCTCAGGTTCCTTGGGGGACGCCGCACTGGGCCTAAAAGCGATTAATTCCGGACGAGGGCAGTGCGATGCGTTTCTCAAGCGCTATCATCGGCCACAGGCGCGGCAACTGCTGGGCTCGCGGCTTGTTGGTGTCGCCAGCGCCGCCGCAGATGTATCTGACGGTCTATTGGCCGATATGCAGCATATTTGCACGGCTTCTGGGGTTGGGGCCCGTATTCTGCAGGAAAATGTGCCCCTTTCAGACGATGCTGCAAGCAGTGTGGAAAATGATAGCTCGCTATGGCCCGTTGTTCTATCAGGCGGTGATGACTATGAAATATTATTCACTGCGCCGTCTCACAATGCCGCCCAAATTGCCGACCTCTCGCAATCACTCCAACTAAAGATCACAAGAATTGGTACCGTTAGGAAGGACGCATCGTTGGAACTTGTTGATTGCAATGGTGAATTGAGGCAGGTTGCTGCAAAAGGTTTTCAACATTTTTGAGATAAAAGGTGCTGCAGGATGTCAGAAGAAACCCCAGAAGCTGAAGGTGATAGTGGTTCAGGAAAGGTCTTTCTAGTTTTAGGTCTTTTGCTCGGTGCAGGCCTTGGTGGCGGCGGGGGCTATTATTATTTTGGCGGCTCTGGAGAAGAAGCCGCACCAGAAGATGTGACGGAAGAGGTTGCTCCGGCTGAGGAACTTATTCCTATTACGTTCGAACGTATCGCCGTACCTATTTACGCAACCCGTGGGACATCCCGCAGGTACATTGGGAACTATTTCCTCGATTTGCATGTAAATGTGGTTGGGCAGGAAGACCAAATTTTGGTGAAGCGGTCATTGGCACAGCTCCAACATGCTTTTATCTCAGCGATAACCAAAGGCGATTTGATGCGTGAAGGCTCGCGAACAGAGCTCGACATCGATAAGGCGGCAGATCTTCTTAAAAACAAGGCGGCAGAAGTGGTTGGGGCTGGGGTTGTAAAGTCGGTAACCATTACAAAATCCATGCGGATTCCGCACTAGGAAGCCATCCTGGTTCGCTGAAGCCTGCCAATGCACGGCACAATTGCGTTTTTTTTACCAATATTAGCAAAACAGGCGTTTATGGCACTTGCCAGCCCCCATTAAGCTACCTACTGTGTTTTTCGCCGACGGAGTGCTTATCTCTGTCGGCCAATTATTATTCGGGCCAGGCAGACTCTTAGGGGAAATAATCTGCCTGTGAATGTTTCATCCTAGGGGAGGGATATTCAATTGCTTTTTGTTAGGATTTTTAGGGGGAGGATATCCCATGACGGTTTTGATGGCAGCCATGCTTTGCGGCTTGGCAGCAGTTATTTACGGCGTGATTACGCGCAGTTCGATTTTGTCTGCAAGTGCAGGCAATGAAAAAATGCAGGAAATTGCTCTGGCAATTCAGGAAGGCGCGCAAGCCTATTTGAACCGCCAATATAAAACGATTGCAATTGTTGGCGTAATCGTTACAGCGGTGATCTTTATGACAATTGGGCAATTGTCAGCGATTGGCTTTATCATTGGCGCAGTGCTTTCTGGCGTTGCAGGCTATATTGGCATGCTAATCTCTGTAAAAGCGAACGTCCGTACAACCCAAGCAGCAAGCGAAAGCCTTCAGGGCGGTTTGACCCTCGCGTTTAAAGCTGGCGCTGTAACCGGTATGTTGGTAGCAGGCCTGGCTCTCATTGGTATTGCAGGCTTTTTCTGGTTGCTTACAGTACAATTGGGCATGGAAGCCACAAGCCGTGATGTGATCAACAGCCTGGTTTCCCTGGGTTTTGGTGCGTCTCTTATTTCAATATTCGCGCGTCTTGGTGGCGGTATCTTCACAAAAGGTGCTGACGTTGGCGCTGACCTTGTTGGTAAAGTTGAAGCCGGCATTCCCGAAGATGACCCGCGCAACCCGGCCGTGATCGCCGATAATGTTGGGGATAATGTTGGTGACTGCGCTGGTATGGCTGCTGATCTGTTTGAAACCTATGTTGTGACCGTGGGTGCTACGATGATTATCGCTGCGCTCTATATGACAACAGGTGCTTCAGACATCATGACCCTGCCTCTTATCATGGGCGGTGTCTGCATCATCACCTCAATCATCGGAACGTTCTTCGTTAAGCTCGGCTCAAACAACTCAATCATGGGTGCACTCTATAAGGGCTTTATTGTAACGGCCGTTCTTTCAGCGGTATTCATGTATTTTGCCATGGAATGGGCGCTTGGCGGTATGGACAGAATGTTCACAGCCGGCGATGTTACATTCAACGGTATGACACTGTTCTACTGCAGCCTTGTGGGTCTTGTAGTTACGGGTTTGATCATTTGGGTAACCGAATATTACACAGGGACGGAGTATCGCCCTGTGAAATCAATCGCCAAATCTTCTGAAACCGGACACGGTACCAATGTGATCCAGGGTCTTGCAATTTCTATGGAATCAACAGCGATCCCTACGATCATTATCGTTGCAGGCATTATCATTGCCTACAGTCTCGCAGGTGTCCTTGGCCTTGGCTTTGCGGCTACTGCGATGCTTGCGCTTGCTGGCATGGTTGTTGCGCTTGATGCCTACGGCCCTGTTACAGATAACGCAGGCGGCATTGCTGAAATGGCGGGCCTCGACGAAGATGTGCGGAACCGTACAGATGCGCTCGACGCCGTTGGAAATACCACAAAAGCTGTTACCAAAGGCTATGCCATTGGATCAGCTGGCCTCGCAGCACTGGTGCTTTTCGGCGCTTATACAGCCGACCTGAAAGAGTATTTCAGCGATGTGACCGTAGATTTCGGGCTATCAAATCCATATGTGATTGTTGGTTTGTTCCTCGGTGCGATGTTGCCGTATCTGTTTGGTGCCATGGGTATGACAGCCGTTGGCCGCGCAGGCGGCCAAGTGGTTGAAGAAGTACGCGCACAGTTCCGCGATAACCCTGGCATTATGAAAGGCACGGCCAAGCCTGATTATGCTCGCTCGGTTGATCTTCTTACCAAAACAGCGATCAAGGAAATGATTGTTCCAAGCTTGCTGCCAATCGTGGCTCCAATTGCGGTTTATTTCGTGATTGACGCTGTGGCAGGGCAGGCCGCTGCATTTGCGGCACTTGGTGCTCTGTTGGTTGGTGTGATCGTTGGTGGTCTGTTCCTGGCAATCTCTATGACAGCCGGTGGCGGCGCATGGGATAACGCCAAGAAATATATCGAAGATGGCAACCACGGCGGCAAGGGCTCAGACGCTCACCACGCTGCGGTTACAGGCGATACTGTAGGGGACCCATATAAGGATACTGCAGGGCCGGCGATTAACCCAATGATCAAAATTACGAACATTGTGGCGCTATTGCTGTTGGCGACCCTCGCTCATTAAATCATATGAGCATTGAAACACGAAAGCCCCGGCAATGCCGGGGCTTTTTTCGTTTGGGACCGAAGCTGATAAAACGTTAGCCGTTCGGGCCTCGGCCGCCACCGTCTGACCCAACCGGGGCCTGACCAGAGAAGCGGCCAACATTGCCAAATATCTGCTGGAACATATTCAGTTTCTTGCCTTTGGTCGGCGTCTTGTCGTCTACAGGGTTAATGGCAACCATATTGGACATATCATAATTCTCAATGCCCTCGACCACGCCTTGCTCATTAAAGCTTACGGCCATAACCCGGTGGAACTTGGCGTCAGGCCAAAAAACAGGCCGAATACGAACCACGGTGGAAATATAATACCAGGTGTCGTCGTCAAAAGTGGCCGCCAGAGTGGGTGTGCCGAGTGTTGATTGAACTGACTGGCGGTTGTCAACCCCCGCCAGAATGGCGTCTGCCAGCTCAGTATCAAACACATAACCACGAACAGCCCGCCCGTTTCCGCATGCAGAAACCGTGAGGCCTGCTGCTATGATAAGAGCGGCTGAGATGGCCTTGCGGCCAGAACGCTTCACTGGATCAGTCATCTTCATTCAACCTTGTAATCAAGCAGCAAAACACCCAGCTGCCTTTTAACCGTTTGCTTTAATAGCCGTACCCATTGCGCGGCGCAAGGCTCCATGTTAGAGCGTGCCACAGATTTTCCGCCACAGGCAGAGTTTTCGCGCCTAAAAACGGCGAAAAAAAGGTAAAGGTGATGTTGGCCAAATTATTTCCTGCCAGGGCAGAGCGCAAGAACGCTCATCTGATCTATTATGGCCTTGTCACCAAGGCGCGCACGCCGTTTCTGTATGCCGACCTTGGCGTCCCGGACACTATTGACGGCAGGTTTGACCTCATATTGCTGCATTTGTTTATGGTTGATAAACGCCTTGAAGCCGAAGGCGCGGCTTATGTACGGTTGCGGCGCTTCATACAGGAAGCCATGGTTCGTGATATGGATCGCTCGTTCCGGGAGCTCGGTGTGGGTGACATGAGCGTTAGCAAAGAAATGAAAAAGGTTGGCGCCGCTTGGTTAGGTCGCCGAAGCGCCTACGAAGAGGCGACTGCAGAGGCTGCGGCTGAAAATGCCTTAATGTCAGCCATTGAAAAAAACATCTTCCGGGGCGAGAAAGCGACTGGGGCAGGCGAACTGGCAGACTATGTCAAAAAGACAATTCTCAGCTTGGCCGAGCTTACGTTTGAAAGCCCCCGGAGCTGTGTCCTGTTCCCTGCGACGGAATAGCCCCGTGTATAAAAGAAAGTTGAATAAATGACTTCCACAACTGATTTGTCTTTGGTGCTTCGGGCATCGACCCTTGAAAAAAAGCCGACCAAAGCTGTACTTGTCGCCAGTGCTGCCGACAAAGCCAGCCTGGCGGAACGCTTTGGGCTTGTTTCGCTGGAGAGCCTGAACGCCGACGTTGAAATACGCAACAACGGGGCAGACAAAGGGGTTTTGATTGAAGGGCATCTGAAGGCGGCATTTTCGCAGCGCTGTGTGGCGACTTTGGCAGAGGTGCCTGAAGTTTTGGATACAGACTTCAGCTTGCTGTTGGTGGACCCGGAAATGGCACTGCGGATGGATGAAGAAGAAAGCTACCTTGACCCCGATGCCCCTGATTATGACGCCCTTGAAGGGGATGATATCGACGTGGGCGAAATTGTCGCTCAGACGCTTTCCATTTCTATGAACCCATACCCAAGAGCAGAAGGTGGCGTAGTGAATGCACCTAAAAACAGACATATCACCCTTGATGAGCCTGAGCTTGAAAAGCCAAACCCCTTTGCGGCCCTGTCAAAACTTAAGGACAAATCTTGAAGATTATCACGAGATCGTTATGGTCTGTTTTGACTTGGGCAAGCAATTTATAAAAATTGGATTTAATAACGGGGCATAGCTTCGAAGTCCCTAATGAATTGGAAAATTGAGTGGCGAGCAGAATTACGATCGCAGTTGATGCAATGGGCGGAGACCACGCACCAGATATGGTGATTGAAGGCATCGCGCGTGCGCGCACGCTGTATCCGGATACGAAGTTTCTTGTTTATGGCGATAAATCGCTGATTAAACCACTTCTTGACCAGCACCAGGACTTGAAAACCGCCAGCGAAATTATTCACACCTCAGATATTGTGTCTTCCGATATGAAGCCTTCTCAGGCTCTCAGGAAGGGCCGGAAATCTTCGATGGGCCTTGCCATTCAAGCGGTGAAAGACGAGGTAGCCGACGTCGCCATCTCTGCTGGTAATACCGGCGCACTGATGGCCTTATCGAAATTTATGCTGCGTACGATGCCAGGTATCGATCGCCCAGCTTTGATAGCGCCTATGCCAACCATGCGCGGGGAAAGCGTTATGCTTGATCTGGGCGCAAATGTTGAATGCGATTCCAATAATCTGGTGCAGTTTGCAATCATGGGCGCAGCCTATGTGCGTACGGTTCTGGGGCAAAGTCGGCCCTCAGTAGCGCTTCTAAACGTTGGCACTGAGGACCTTAAGGGCAAAGACAGCATCAAGGCAGCGGCTGATACACTCAAAAGCAGCCGCCATTTGCCGCTGAATTTTGTCGGTTTTGTTGAAGGTAACGATATTGGCATGGGCGAAGTTGATGTGGTTGTAACTGACGGCTTTACTGGCAATGTTGCCCTTAAAACCGCCGAGGGGACGGCCCGTTTGGTCACTGATCTGCTCGGCCGGGCCTTTCGGTCGTCATTACTCACAAAAATTGGGTATTTCTTTTCAAAACAAGGCCTGCGCTCGCTAAAAAGCCACCTGGACCCCAATAACCACAATGCGGCTGTGTTTCTGGGCCTGAATGGCCTGGTGATGAAAAGTCACGGCGGCGCAAATGCACACGGATTTTCATCTGCTGTCACGTCGGCCATTGATATGGCGCAAAATGATCTGATTCGCCTGATAAGCGAAGATTTGCATGAAATTTCCAGAGATGAAGTGGGCGTGTCTGACAAATAGGCTCCGCCCAGAAGAGCTACTGCCGGGCAGTGTGGTTGAAGTGCGTTAGTTAAACCCTTAATAACCTTATATATTTAAGGCCTCTGGATTGACAGAAATGCCAACTTGAGATAGCATTTTCGGTCTGTCCTAATTTTAGCGCGAAAGGGGAGCCCTATGGCCACGACACTCACAAGAGCTGATTTAACCGAATCTGTTTATGAAGAAGTCGGACTTTCTCGCAATGAAAGCGCTGATTTGGTGGAAACGGTCCTCGATGAGATTTCAGACAGCCTGGTAGCTGGCGACAACGTAAAAATCTCTTCCTTTGGTAGCTTTTTGGTTCGTCAAAAGAACGGCCGTATGGGACGTAACCCCAAAACCGGTGAAGAGGTTCCTATTGATCCCCGCCGCGTTATTGTATTTCGGCCGAGCCAGGTTATGAAAGACGAGATTAACGCCTAGCAGGGGCAGGTTCAGTGGACGACACCCGAAGCAGCGGCAATCGACGCGCAGGCAAAAGCCGTGAGGCTTTCCGTACAATTTCAGAGGTCGCTGAATTGCTTGACCTACCACAGCATGTGCTGCGGTTTTGGGAAAGTAAATTCACCCAGATCAAACCGCTGAAGCGCGGCGGCAATCGGCGCTATTATCGCCCCGACGACGTAACTTTGTTAACGGCTATTAAAAAGCTTTTGCACTCTGATGGTTACACTATCCGTGGGGTCCAAAAGCTTTTTAAGGCGCAAGGGCTGCGCTCGACAATCGGGTTGGCGCTCGAGGAAGACAATGCGGCAGCGATCGCCGCCTATGATTCCCGAGACCCTGTGGCTGTGGTTGAAGATCAGAAACCTGACGCGGCGAATATAGCTTCAGCTGGCGTACAATCTGTTGCAGAAGGCGCTCGATCTGCGAAAGCTCCTGAGCTTAAGCCTGTATTAGCACGGCTAAAAGCCATTCGCTCCCGGTTAGATTAACAAACCAGGTTAGATAGCCTTAACTTTATAGCTACAGCGGCGAGCGCCCTTTAACAGATGTTCTTCGCGCTCAATACTGACCTTTTCGCCTAATGTCTCTTTAAACACTTCAAGCTCTTTTTTACAGAGCCCACTACAAGCCTTGGCTGCTTCACAAATAGGACAGTGGTTCTCAAAGAACAGAAAACTTCCGTCTGGGTTTTCAACTGCATCTGCCATATAGCCTTCATTACTGCGGGCCTTGGCTAAAAGGCTAAGCTGTTCAGCGAGGGTGGTGGCCTTTTGCGTCGACTTTCTATAGTGCTGAAGCTGTTTATGAGACCGGTGGCTCACCACCTTGTCGAGGGCGGCTTCTCCTAGGCTTGTTTTGATGCTTTCTATAAGGTCTAGTGAAAGATCACGGTGGGTATCCATAAAATAAACATCGGCTTTGGGGGTCAGTTTCCAGAATTTGGCCGGTCGCCCGCGCCCCTCTGCTTTGCTAACACAAGTAACGGCACCTTCCTCCTGCAGTTGGTATAGGTGCTGACGCACGGCCATGGCTGTTAAGCCCAGCGGTTCCGCAAGTTCATCGGCTCTGGAATCTCCCCTTAGTTTCAAAGCATTAATGATGGTTTCCCGTGTCGACATATGTACCTCCTGTTTTTTAATTAAAGTTTTTTCTTGATTTAATCAAGGCTAATGTGCATCTATTAATTCAAGCTAAACCTTTAGAAAAGGAAACGCCATGAGCCAGGACTTCAATTGGGTTGAGGCCGCACGCATCCGTTCAATCGTAAAAAGTGAGGAAAAATCGCCATGTTACGACAGGAAGGCACAGAATTTTGGCATGAAGTTGCAACTCTGGAACAGCTGGACGTTGGCGATCGAATTGTCATCAAAGTAAAAAACCGACAAATAGCCGTTTTTCGTACTGACGATGATTTTTTTGCCATCAACAACCGGTGCCCCCATGAGGGATATCCACTGAGTGAGGGTACACTGAAAGACGGGTGCAGGCTCGCATGCAATTGGCATGGCTGGACATTTGATCTTAAAAGCGGTGAGGCGCTGCAGGGCAGGGATGCAGTGAAAACCTATCCCGTCAAGACTGAGGGCCAGACTGTTCTTATAAAGATCGTGCCTCCGGACATGCAGATTGTAAGAAAAACGGCGATGCATGATTTTGAAGAGGCATTCGAAGAACATGACTACGAGCGTATGGCTAGATCTTTGTGTCGGTATGAAGAAGCCGAAGGACAGCTTGAAGACGTGGCAATCAATGTTCTTAAATCAAGCTTATTCGCCCTGGAGCGCGGCTTTGGCCACGCCCATGCTGGCCTCGCAGACTGGATTTCCCTTGCTGGCGAGGATGCAAGTCTTCGTCTCGTCGCGTTTCTAGAGGCGCTGGGTCACTTTTCATGGGATTCCAAATTTAGCCAGGCGCCCACTGCGTTAGCAGCAGCTACTGAATGGAATGAGGACGAGTTTATTGTCGCCATTGAAGCGATGGATCAAACTAAGGCTCTCTCGCTATGTAGGGGAGCATTTGTTGGTGGCTTGGAGTTTAGCGAGATCAAGGCCTTATTGCTACGTCAGAACTTTACCCATTATGCGGGTTTTGGTCATCCAGCCATATATCTGATGAAGTCCGAGCAGCTATTGATGCGTTTTGGCCAGGTGATAGAAGAAGAGCTTTGTTTGCTCCTTACCAGATATTGGTGTTTGGCGGCACGGGAAGATTTGATCCCGGAATTCAAAGTGTTCGGCGATTTACTTGAGCGTGAGCCTGTTGGCGATGTTGCGGCGCTGCCAGAGGCGGGTATTCTTTCTGGCATTGGTACCCGAAAACTGTTGCCACTGGTTGACGGCAGCCCTGAAAGCAATTTTGAAAAATGGGAAGCTTTGCTCGCGGCTTCAGCCGTTTCCATGTTGCGGTTTGATGAGGAGCTACAAAACGGGGTCGAACAACCCATCGCCAAAAACGTCGGCTGGTTAGACTTTACCCATGTCATCACATTTTCGGAAGCTCTGTATTTTCATGCCCAGGACGATGAAAGGTTATGGCGTTCCGGCTTGCTGCAGCAGGCCTGCTTTATCGGGAGAAACAGCGGATTTCTGCAATCAAACGTGGTCCCCGGTTTTGAAGTTTTAGACAAATACACATTCTTCAGTGGCCAAAAAGCTGCGCTTTTCGATATGGATGAGGGTGAGTATATATACAGCGTTCACCGACTTAAAATGGTTACGGCTGTGGAAAAATTGGTAGAGCTGGTATCCCAAGATACAGCTGATCTGCTGATGACTGCGCTAAATCGGTATCTTAGCAGCGCGCTGCGCCAAAAACATCCCGCGCGCACGATAATGCAAGCCAGAGCGACTGTTTTACGAGAATGAAAAAGATTATTTGCTGGCTTGCACACTGGGTGGCTGGTGGCTATATTCCGGCCGACCAGAATGAATTCCCTTGTGGAATTGCATGTTGTGGCGGGAAGTAGCGCAGTCTGGTAGCGCACTACACTGGGGGTGTAGGGGTCGCAGGTTCAAATCCTGTCTTCCCGACCAATTTTATATAACTATATCAAGGACTTAGGTGATTTTCGCCTGGGTCCTTTTTAGTTGCAAAAAGTCTTTCCGGGTACCAGTCGGGTACCATTTGGGTGGTGAAGGCTAGGGAGTTATCCGGATTCGGCTGAACTCAGCTAGCGAGTTACATATGTTTTGCGACGACGTTCAATCAAGTGGGTGGGATATGTTTTCAACAATGCATTTCGCTCGCTCATAAAGCTCGTCAAATGTTAGGATGTCCGGCGACATCGTGTTGCGGCGTAGCAGTTCAAAGCAGGCAAACTTATCGTCGTTGTCTGCCAGTTCTTTGAGATTGCCTATTACTAAATAACTTTTAGGCTCTACAGCGTACACCGAGTTTCCTAGCTCGTTACCTTGTGAGTCTTTGAGCAGGTCTTTAAAGCGAGATTTCGTAAACTCGAATTTGGTTTTTTGGACTTGAGTGATAGCGCCTGCCAATTCGTCTGAAATTTGCCAACATCCCGGTCGATATGGTTCCTTGACGGGCTTGAGGAGGGCAGTATTGGCCTTTTTTATTTCCACGAGAACATATTGACTAATTTCAGCGCGGGTCTTCATGAGCGCGTCGATGCGTTTTCCGTTGGTGTCAAATGCATGGCCTGTGGTGGTCGATTCGAGTTTTTCATTCACCTTGTCATTGAATACATAGTTTAGGCCATGGCCGAAAATCCATGGGTTCTTCTCGAAAAAATCCTGCCAAATCTTCTCAGGGGTATCTGAGGCGAGAATTGATTTAAACTCCTTCAATGCTTCTTTCTTACTGGCAACTGCGAAGATGTCGCGACCAAGATCTGGGTCTTGTGCAAGCTCTGCAAGCAATTTGGGCCCTTGATCAGACGAGAGCAGACTTCCAACTGTTTGAAGATCAAGATTTTCTAGTTTGAGTTTAGCTCTTCCTGTGTCGGAAAGGTCCAGGCTCGAGATAAGAGATAGAAACTGTTCGATCTGTTGAAGTTGAAAGCCGTTTATTACGACTTCCTCTTTTATCTCCCATCCTCGCGTTTTGTGATTTTGCATTTTGGTTATTTTGAAACGACCAAAGTCTTCTCTATCCCGTACATGAAACGCATATAAGGAAAGTTTGAAAACAGCTGGGACAGAAATTTCTCCGACCAACGTTCCCTCATCCACAAAATCGTGAACTATGCCAGTATGAGTGCCTCTTGGTGTCGGATACACATGTAGAGTCTCTGTATCCTTGCGTACGGTATATTCTATATCGTCGGTCATGCCTTCGGCCTATAGTTGCGAGAGTTCGCCCACTTTAGCAGCGATTGGGCGTCCGATCAAAAAGTTGGGCACTAAGCCACGAGGAAACCCAGAATGGAATACGGAGGGGCGGGGCACTGTTCCGGGTACCATCCGGGTACCAGTTGGCATGAAACTTTATGAAACGCTTTGAAACACTTTGAACCAGCTATTCGGCTCAAAACGGCAGATTTCCGGCCGAAAGGGTGTTTCAAGGTGGTTCAAGTTGTACCAGTGCGTTTCATTTCGCACATTCTGGGGGTGTAGGGGTCGCAGGTTCAAATCCTGTCTTCCCGACCATAAAACCAATTTATTAAAGGCTTAGGTATTTTTCGCCTGAGCTTTTTTTATACAGATTACAAGGGACGGCGAGGTGACTTCCTTTCTAGCGGAATATCTTGTGAGTGTGCAATGGCCATTCAGGCCCCGGGTCAAAAGGGTCTCTACGCATAACAATTTCTTTAGAAACACTGGGTATGCTTCGTTTGTTGGCGGAAAAATGCTCTCATAATTCAGCAGGTGGGCCAAAGCCCCTAAGTCGCTGGAACTATATATAAACAATTTGGCACAATAGTTTTGTTGCTTTTTGTTGGGCTGACCTTAAGTTGTTATCCGCTTTACGAATCTATTGTAGGTTTAGTGCATAATACTGCAGTTTATTAGGGTATAACATTGATCACTGGTTGTAAATTGAGCCTATCCATTATTGCCAGCACGGTTTTTGTTGCTGCTTCGCTCTTTGGTGGCTTTGCGGCGGCTGATGAAGACACTCTCGCGATCACCTTTTATCATTACCCGCCTCAATTACGCGTCGAAGAGGGCAAACCAAGCGGATTATATTACGAACAACTTGAAGATGTGGCCAGACGGGCGGGCTATAGGGTTGATTGGCTCCATTCAGACATGGATGAAGAAGCAGCCATGTTGAATGCGGGACGACGGTCCTTTTGCACAACGGGCCGCATGCCGAACAAAGACCGGACGCGGCGCTGGAAGTTTCTGCCGTATCTTTTTGATGTAGTGCCTGGTGACACAGTGCTGACCCGCGCGGAGCTCTCCAAGGCTCTGTCTGGTTACAATTCAATAACTGAGGTGGCCAAGGATAAAACCTACACCGGTGCCTTGCTCAAAAGCGGAATCTACGGCGCCGCCATAGATAAACACCTGGCAACCGGTCCCAGATGGGTTTTGCGTTCTGGCGCTACTGATCTGCAGTTGATGAAACTGGTGTTGGCTGGGCGCGCTGATTGGACAATTGTGCCACAGCAACAATGGGAGGAGGCGATGCAGCTACATGCGCCAACGGCAGAGTTGGTAGAAATACCAAATTTTGGCGCCCACCCAGATTATCCGATTTATATTGCCTGTAGTCGGGCTTTAAGCGATGACATGTTTCAGCGGCTTTCAAAAGCCATGGGCGACGCGGGCTTCCCGCCTGGAAGTTTGGCCAACTAGATTTTCTGAGTGGCTTTAAGCGCCCGCTTCCGAAAACGCCTATTATTTTAATTCCGCATATGCTTGTCAGAAAATGGCGGGCGGGGTGGGATTCGAACCCACGAAGGGCTTGCACCCTTGCTGGTTTTCAAGACCAGTGCATTCAACCGCTCTGCCACCCGCCCGCTAAGGTCGATGACCGTTGAATAAGGCGCGTTTTAACGGCTGAAAATTAATCCGTCCAGACTATTTTTTGCCTTTTTTAATAATGGTGGCCAATCCACCTGTATTCGCCTTGCATGGCCCAGTCTAAATTGGTAGAAATACACTACATCTCGGGGGGTACCTCCTTAGGGACAACTATATAATATGTTTAAAGTTATGGCAGCCGTGGCTGCTGCATAGAGAGGGCTGCAACTGGTGAGCGATAATACCCCCATTACACCGGAAGACGAGAGAGGCATTGAGCCGATAAACATCGAAGATGAGATGAAAACATCTTATCTGGATTATGCTATGAGCGTGATTGTCTCGCGGGCACTTCCTGATGTGCGTGACGGGCTAAAACCAGTGCACCGCCGTATACTCTATTCAATGCATGAAAATAATTACGAATGGAATCGTCCGTTCCGCAAATCGGCACGTATTGTCGGTGACGTAATGGGTAAATACCACCCACACGGTGACAGTGCTATTTATGATGCATTGGTGCGTATGGCGCAGGAGTTTTCGCTCCGGGCGCCTTTGATTGACGGGCAGGGTAATTTTGGCTCGATGGACGGCGATAGCGCCGCTGCTATGCGTTATACCGAAGCCCGAATGTCAAAAGTGTCTTCCATGATTTTGGCAGATATTGAAAAAGACACTGTAAATTTTCAGGCAAACTATGACGAAAGCGAGCGCGAACCGATCGTGCTTCCGTCGCGCTTCCCGAATTTGTTGGTGAATGGTGGTACCGGTATTGCTGTTGGCATGGCGACCAACATTCCGCCTCATAGCCTCCGCGAGGTCATCGACGCTGTATGCGCCCTTATTGATAACCCGGAAATTGACGTAGACGGCCTGATGGAACATGTCACAGGCCCTGATTTCCCAACTGGCGGTATTATCATGAATGCCGGCAACATTAAGCTGGCCTATGAAACAGGCCGCGGTTCCATCACCATTCGCAGCCGGACCAATGTTGAAGAGATTCGCAAAGACCGATTTGCCATCATCATCACGGAAATACCCTTCCAGGTGAATAAATCGGCTATGATTGAAAAAATAGCCGAATGCGTACAAACAAAGCGCATTGAGGGCATTTCAGACATTCGGGACGAAAGCGACCGACAGGGTGTGCGGGTTGTCGTTGAACTGAAGCGCGACAGCGTGCCAGAGGTGATCCTCAATCAGTTGTTCCGCTTCACGCAGGTGCAAACGAGTTTTGGCATCAATATGCTCGCCCTCAATGGCGGCAAGCCCGAACAGATGGGTCTTAAGGATGTCCTGAAAGCCTTTGTTGACTTCAGGGAAGAGGTTATCACTCGCCGCACCAAATTCGAATTGGCCAAGGCTAGAAACCGTGCCCATGTGATGGTCGGCCTGGTGGTCGCCGTGGCAAACATCGATGAAGTGGTAGCCATCATTCGCGGCGCACCTTCACCTGCGGACGCACGCGAGACACTCGGTGCGAAACGCTGGGATGCCAAGGACATTTTGCCTTATCTGGAACTGATAGGCGAAGTGAGCCTCTTGAATGAGGATGGCACTTTCCAGCTTTCCGATATTCAGGTTAAAGCGATCCTTGATCTGCGCCTGCACCGGCTAACAGCGCTTGGTCGCGATGAAATTGGCGGAGAACTTGAAGAGCTAGCCGAAAAAATCCGCGGATTCCTGGAGATTTTGCAGTCCAGAGAGCGTTTGTATGAAGTGCTGCGCGGTGAACTGGATGCGGTAAGAGCCGAGTTTGGCAATGATCGTCGCACAGAGATAGATTATTCTTCTGTCGGTGGCTTTGATGACGAAGACCTGATCCAGCGGGAAGAGATGGTCGTTACGGTAACGCACACCGGTTATATCAAGCGAGTGCCGCTATCGACGTACCGCGCACAACGCCGCGGCGGTAAGGGCCGCGCTGGCATGCAAACCAAAGACGAGGATTTTCTCTCGACTGTGTTTGTCGCCGATACGCATACGCCTGTGTTGTTCTTTAGCGACATGGGGCAGGTTTATAAAACCAAGGTTTGGAAGCTGCCGCTTGGCTCTCCAACGTCGAAGGGCAAAGCAGTGATCAATCTGCTTCCGCTTCAGCAGGATGAGAAGATAGCAACAATTTTGCCGCTTCCGGAAGACGAAACCAGTTGGGCTGAGCTGCACGTTATGTTTGCAACAGCCAAAGGCAATGTACGCCGTAACAGATTGTCTGACTTCTCGAACGTTATGGCAAACGGCAAAATAGCCATCCGTTTTTCTGATGATGATGACAAACTTGTTGGCGTAGATATCTGTACTGAAAATGATGATGTTATGCTGGCTGCGAGAGGTGGCCGGGCGATCCGCTTCAAATCGACCGACGTACGGCTGTTTGTTGGGCGTACCTCAACGGGTGTCCGCGGCATGAAGTTTGCCGCCGGCGACGAAATTGTTTCCATGTGTATCATCAACGGCACCGATGCAACCACCGAAGACCGTGACGCCTACTTGCGCGCGGCATCATGGAAGACAGAACCGGGGGAGCAGACCCTAAAAGATGAACGCATGGCTGAACTGGCTGCTACCGAACAATTTGTGATTACCGTGACCAACCAGGGCTTTGGCAAGCGTACCAGCAGCCATGAGTACCGGGTTACGGGTCGTGGCGGTCAGGGCATATGGAACGTGCCGTCTGACGCCCGCTTGCGTGAGCAAATCGGCGAAGTGGTAACGGCAGTGCCTATTACCGTCGACGAGCAAATCATGATGGTGACAGATCAGGGCAAGTTGATCCGTACACCGGTTCATGATGTTCGCATAGCGTCGCGAAATACCAAGGGGGTTACGCTCTTCAAGGTTGATGATAAAGAGCATATCGTATCTGTCGCAAAACTTCAGGAAACAGAGGACGAGGAAGAAGGTGCAGAGGGTGAAAGCCAAGGTGTTGAGGGTGACATTGAGGGACCGGAGGATGCTTCAAATGAAGAACCCCAAGATAGCACCGAATAGGGCCTGAATTTTGTTTAACATTATGACCTCAGGGAATTTTCAGTGAGCAATAAACGCGTAGGCATCTACCCGGGCACATTCGATCCTATCACAAATGGCCATATTGATATTTTCAAGCGCGGTTTGCGCTTGGTAGACAAATTAGTTGTCGGCGTGGCCACCAATCCGTCCAAGGACCCAATGTTTTCTCTTGAGGAACGGGTTGCCATGGTGGACCGGGAAGCCCGACCCTATGCAGATGCGGCTGGTGTTGAGTTTGAAGTTGTACAATTCAATGATCTGCTCATGCATTTTGCTGAGCGTGTGGGTGCTAGTATCATTGTGCGCGGACTTCGCGCTGTAGCTGACTTTGAATATGAATTTCAAATGACAGGCATGAACTACCAGATCAACCCAAATATCGAGACTGTGTTTTTGATGGCAGATCCCAAGTATCAAACCATCGCATCGCGGCTCGTAAAAGAGGTAGCCCGCTACGGTGGTAATATTGCCTCATTTGTGCCTGAAAAGGTGCAAACAGAAGTTTTACAGAAGGTTGGCTAACCGGCCGCACAGGAATTAATCGATGAAATATCTCTATGTATGTTTAGCATTTTTGGTGGGTTATATGAGCGAAACAAGCGAAGCCGTCGATACCAGCAAGGAAAATATTCTTTATCTCGATATTGAAGCGGGCAGGATCGAAATTTTGATGCGCCCTGACGTGGCGCCGGTACACGTCGCGCGCATTAAAGAATTAACCAGGCAGGGCTTTTATGAAGGTACCATTTTTCACCGTGTGATCCCCGGCTTTATGGCGCAGGGCGGCGACCCTACAGGCACAGGCACAGGTGGATCAGGCCAAAACCTGGAGCCTGAATTTAACCGACTGCCACACCTGCGTGGAACGGTTTCCATGGCGCGGGCTGAGACCGAAAACAGCGCTGACAGCCAGTTTTTCATCGTGTTTGATCGCTCACCTTTCCTCGACGACAAATATACTATTTGGGGTAGGGTTATTCGCGGAATGGAGTTTGTAGACCAGATTGCCGTGGGCCAGCCACCAGCTAATCCAACTAAAATCATCAAGATGCAGGTTGCAGCAGACGTAAACTAATACGAACCGAGAAAACACGGTAACAGGGCGCTTTGTGCGCCCTTTTTCTTGTGCTCAGCCCTGCTATTCGTTAGAAGGCGCGCCATGCAAGTAAGTTTATTTGATTTCCATCTGCCTAAAGAGAGTATCGCGTTGCGACCCGCAGTTCCGCGAGACAGCGCTCGCATGCTCGTGGTGAATGATGAGCTGGCGCACAAAAATGTTAAGGACTTGGTCCAGTACCTAAAGGCTGGCGATGTTCTCGTTTTCAATGACACCAAAGTAATACCAGGTAGACTGTTTGGTAAACGCGGCGACGCTAAGATACAGGTCACACTCCATAAAAAGGAAGAAGCAACCTTATGGAGGGTCTTTGCAAAGCCCGCCAAAAAATGCCGTTTGGGTGACGAGCTGGACTTTGGCGGGTTGAAGGCGATTGTCGTAGCCATAGGCGAAGACGGTGAACGAACCCTGCGGTTTGCAGTAGACGATGGCGAAATCTGGGATAAATTCAAGGATCACGGCACCATGCCGTTGCCGCCTTATATCGCCTCCCAGCGGTCTATAGATACGCGCGATGCAGATGACTACCAAACCATGTTCGCGGCGGAAGAGGGGGCAGTTGCTGCTCCAACCGCTGGCCTGCATTTCACCCCAGCACTAGTGAGTGCACTCAAAAGTAAAGGCGTCGAACTGGTCTCTGTGACGCTTCATGTGGGAGCGGGAACTTTTCTTCCTGTTAAAGTAGACGATACCGAAGACCACAAAATGCACAGTGAAATTGGTGAAATAACACCGGAATCCGCCGCCCTTTTAAATGAAGCTCGTTCAAAAGGCGGACGCATTGTGGCTGTTGGTACAACGAGCCTGCGATTGCTAGAATCAGCTACAGACGATAACGGCATTATACAGCCGTTTAGCGCCGCGACGGATATTTTCATTTCCCCCGGTTACCGGTTTAAGGCAGTTGATATTTTAATGACCAATTTCCACCTGCCCAAATCAACATTATTCATGCTTGTTTCGGCGTTTTCAGGCTTGGCGACAATGCAGGAGGCCTATAAAACGGCAATTGGTAGTGGCTATAGGTTTTACTCCTATGGCGATACCTGCCTGTTATTTCCAAAGGATCATCTCTAATGTCACCGAGATTCAAATTTGACGTCCATAGTACTGACGGGGCTGCACGCGCGGGTACTATCAGGATGGCTCGGGGTGATATCAAAACCCCCGCTTTTATGCCTGTAGGTACGGCAGGAACCGTCAAAGCCATGATGCCGGAAAATGTACGAGATACGGGTGCAGATATCCTGCTTGGCAATACTTACCATTTGATGCTGCGGCCCACGGCAGAGCGCGTCGCGAAAATGGGCGGGCTGCATAAATTTATGAACTGGGACCGGCCTATTCTCACAGATTCTGGCGGCTTTCAGGTGATGTCTCTCACCGAATTGCGTAAAATGACGGAGGAGGGCGTAACATTCAAAAGCCATATTGACGGCCAGAAAATACTGCTCACGCCTGAAAGATCGATGGAAATACAGCGCTTGCTCGACAGCGATATTGTCATGGCTTTTGACGAATGCACGCCGTTTCCAGCAACCTACGATGAAGCTAACAGCTCAATGGAACTTTCAATGCGCTGGGCTAAACGATCTCGGGACGGCTTTGACAGCGGCGAAGAGCACGCGTCGCGTACTGCTCTTTTCGGCATTGTGCAGGGTGGTGTGTATGAGGATCTGCGCTACCGATCCATTGATGCTTTGGCGGACATCGGCTTTGACGGTTATGCCATCGGTGGTTTGGCCGTGGGGGAAGGGCAAGACATGATGTTCAAGGTGCTCGATTTCACCATGCCCAGAATGCTCGAAGATACACCCCGCTATTTGATGGGCGTTGGCAAGCCTGACGATATTATCGGCGCTGTCGAGCGCGGGATAGATATGTTTGATTGTGTGATGCCAACAAGGTCTGGGCGCACCGGGCAGGCTTTCACGCGGCGCGGCGCTATTAACATGAAAAATGCCCGGCACAAAGAAGACCACCGGCCCATTGATAGCCAATGCGGATGCCCTGCCTGCGGTGAGTATAGCCGCGCTTACACCCATCATTTGATCAGGGCTGGTGAAATTTTGGGCTCGATGCTGCTTACATGGCATAATTTGCAATTTTATCAGGACCTGATGGCGGGTTTGCGTGGAGCCATTGAAGCGGAAAACCTCACAAGTTTTGCCAATGGATTCAGGCAAAATTATAAAAGTGGTGACGTTGAAGAACTTTGATTTGTTCCGTTAGCATGATTGTTTTAAGGGTTGTTTTTGACAGCATACCGTTAGCAGAAGTAGCTGGAATACCGCGGATAGAGGGGGCTTTTGCGAGACCTTTAAAAGCCCTTGATAAAAAATTGAATAATCATGCGGGTTTTTCTTGACCCTGCAGATGGATGCCCCTATGTTCCGCCGCGTTCGTGAGCACATGCTCCGATACAAAATGAGGGCCCGTAGCTCAGCTGGTAGAGCGGCTGACTTTTAATCAGTAGGTCACAGGTTCGAACCCTGTCGGGCTCACCAATTTCAAAGGCTGGCGCATTATGCGCCGGCCTTTTTTGGTTCCACAGGTTTCTTTCTTTTAAAATCTCTATTTGTGCCTTGAAATGAGCATCTTTCTGCGCTTGTTATGAAGCCAAGGGCGTCTTAAAGTCTCCGAGCGTGTCGAGGCGCAAACTAAACCGTATAAACAAGGCAAATTGAATGGCGAACCTCTGCAACACCCTTCCAAAAATGCTGGTTTATTTAGGTTTTTTATTTTCATTTGCTTTACACGCCCAAGAGGCATCTGATTCAGACGTTGATCCTGCGTTTCAGACATGGCTCGAGGGTGTACGGGCTGAAGCTCTGGAACGTGGTATTTCCCAGCAAACCCTGGATACGGCGCTTACTGGCATTAAGCCAATCGTACGCGTGATAACCAGAGATAGAAACCAGCCGGAGGTCACACAGCCTTACCTGCGGTACCTGAAAAGCCGTGTTAGTCCGTGGCGCAAAGAAAAAGGTGCTAAGATGATGGCTGAACACGGCACCTCGTTGGATGCCGTTGCAGAGCGTTACGGCGTCCAGGGCCGATTCGTAGCAGCCATTTGGGGAATTGAAACCAATTATGGCACAGTCCCTCTAACATACAGCGTTTTTGATGCAGTGGCGACGCTGGCTTACGATAAAAGACGCGCCGCAAGGTTCAGAAGAGAGCTCTTTGCGGCACTGGAAATCCTCGACAGTGGTGACACTACATTTGACAAAATGAAGGGGTCTTGGGCCGGGGCCATGGGGCAGCCGCAATTCATGCCGGAAAATTACCTCAAATATGCTCAGGATTTTGACGCTGATGGCTCCAAGGACATATGGGACAGCAAACTTGATGTATTTGCGTCTATTGCAAACTATTTGAAGGCCTTCGGATGGCGTAATGACCAAACCTGGGGCCGCAAGGTGAAACTGCCAGCTGGCGGAGAAACCTCACTGGCGGCGCGTCAGGAAGATGGCCTGGAGCCGGACAGAATATGCAAGCGTTTTAAAAGCATGGGCGCATGGCGGGATCTACAGGACTGGCAAGAGCTGGGTGTCCGCCGTTTAAACGGCACTGACCTACCGCCGCGATCAATCCCTGCCGCTTTGATTGTAGGCGACACGGGCGATGAGGAGGGGTATCTGGTTTACAGAAATTTTTGTTCGATTATGCGCTACAATCCTTCCTTTAAATATGCTTTAGCAGTTGGCCTGTTATCGGATGTAATTAACAAATGAATGTACCGCGCTATATTTTCGCCTGTGTATTGGTAATGGCACTCGCAGCCTGTTCATCCACCGGTGGCCTCTATTCAAGTGGCGCGCCTTCTGGGCGCTACCCAAATGATAATGAACTTCCAAAGGGAGACCAGGGCGTAAAGCGTAAAGTTGGCAACCCCTATAAAGTGGCTGGGCGCTGGTATTACCCAAAAGAGGAAGATGGCTACGACCAAGTGGGTATGGCTTCCTGGTACGGAAAAGATTTTCACGGCAAAAAAACCGCGAACGGCGAATATTTTAATATGAATGCGCTAACTGCAGCGCATAAAACATTGCCATTACCAACCTTTGTAAAAGTAACCAACCTATCTAATGGTCATTCTATCATTTTGAGGGTTAATGACCGTGGGCCATTTGTGAATGACCGGCTGATTGATGTTTCTCGTCGTGGAGCCCAGCTTTTAGGGTTTCAAAAACAAGGTGTTACCAGGGTTCGCATTCAGGCCGTGGATGCAAACGGAAATTTGCCTCGACGACCACGGGGCCAGGTTCGCACTGCGCAGAACACACCGCCACCTTCGAGCGCAGCGCCAGTAGATGCCCAAGATGCGCCTATTGCAACCAGCGCCATGACACACTTTATCCAGATCGGTGCATACAGTCAGCGACATAATGCAGAGCTGCAGGTTCGCAAGCTTAGCCGTTCCGGTCACCGCGCAAGGGTCGAAAGTGCAAGCTCATCGGGCCGAACATATTGGCGTGTTCGCATTGGTCCCTTTATTGAGCGCACAATAGCAGAAGATCGGCTTGACCGGGTAGTATCAGATGGGTTCTATGAGGCTCGTATTTTTACAGAAGCCGTTGAATGAGTAATTTTATCAAGGGAAACGAAAAGTGACAGTATTTTTAGCCCGTATGGGCATGATTGTTTTGGCAGTGTTTTTTGCGGCACAGGGTGTCGAGGCACAGCGAATGGCAACGCCTGCCAAAACAGCAGTTCTCCTTGATACAAGCACCGGAAGTATCCTGTTCGAAAAGGATGCGGACACACCGTTCCCACCGGCATCAATGAGCAAATTGATGACCGTATATTACGCCTTTGACGCAATAAAACAGGGTGAACTTGCGCTTGACGATGAGGTTGTGGTTTCTGACGAAACCTGGCGCGAATGGAACAATCGCGGTTCCACGATGTTTTTACGGGCGGGTGACGTGGTTACGGTAGCAGACTTGCTTCGCGGCATCATAGTTTTGTCTGGTAACGACGCGTGTGTTGTTCTGGCGGAACATATGGCCGGCTCACACGAAATATTCGTTGATTGGCTCAACGGTAAAGCGACGGAGCTTGGCCTTACTGGAAGTAACTTTGTAAATGCCAATGGTTGGCCAGCGGAGGGCCATGTAATGACTGCGCGTGATCTGGCGACGCTGTCGTATCGCCTAAGCAGCGATTTCCCGAGCCTCTACGGCATGTTTGCCGAGCGTGAGTATCTGTATAAAGAATTCACCCGGAATAAATATAACCGAAATCCGCTTCTAGGGCGGTTCCCTGGTGCAGACGGCCTCAAAACTGGGCATACAGAAGAAAGCGGCTACGGCCTGGCTGCGTCTGCCGAGCGGGATGGCCGCAGGCTCGTTCTGGTGGTTAGTGGTCTTACCTCCACAAGCGAACGTAATCGCGAAAGCCAGCGTTTGATGCAATACGGCTTCCGAAATTTCAGTCATTATCCCTTGTTCCGTTCTGGCGAAACCGTGGATTATGCCGAGGTTTGGCTAGGCGATACCGCGACGGTGCCCTTGATGGTAGATGGAGATGTTGCCATCACCATGTCACGGCGACAGCGCGCGCAAATGACCGTGAGCATCGAATATTTAAATCCGGTTGCTGCACCTATTGCGCGGGGTCAGAAAATTGGTGAATTGATCGTCGAAATGCCGGGGCGGGAGACAGTTCGCACGCCTCTTTTGGCGGGAGCCGCGATTGAGGAAATTGGTGGCATGGGTAAAATAGGCGCTGCATTCCAGTATTTTCTCTTTGGCTCAGCTGGTGCTGAAAACCCACCACAATGACCAATAAAAGGACAGGTCCGCCGTTTTTTATCTCACTGGAGGGCGGCGAAGGCGCAGGCAAATCCACCCAGATCAAGATGCTGACGCAATGGCTAGGTAAAAAAGGCATCAGTGTTTGCACAACACGCGAACCCGGTGGTTCACCGGGCGCTGAAGAAATTCGTGCGCTGCTCGTAAAGGGTGCAACCGACCGCTGGGCGTCAATGACAGAGGCCCTGTTGATGGCAGCTGCGCGGGCTGAACATGTGGAACGAACGATTAAGCCGGCCCTTGATACCGGGCAATGGGTGTTATGCGACCGCTTCCTCGATAGTTCCGTAGCATACCAGGGAGCAGGGCGGCACTTGGGGATGGACCGGGTTGGCGCGCTGCAAACGCTTGCCCTAGGGGACTTTAAGCCCGATCTCACAATAATACTCGACTTGCCTGTTTCTGTAGGTTTGGACCGGGCGAAAATGCGCGAGGGCGCTAAAGCGGACAGTGAAGACCGGTTTGAGCAGCTTGACATTAGTTTTCATGAGACGCTCAGGAATGCATATTTGAAAATCGCAGCAGGCGAGCCAGAGCGCTGCGTTGTTTTAGACGCAAATAGGTCGCCCGAAAACCTGCAGTCCAGTATCCAGTCGGTTCTGTCCAAGAAATTTGCGTTGGCTGATGACTGACGCAGCAGCAAATAACGCCGGGCCTCGCAGCACCAACGAGCTGATTGGGCATAAAGCGGCAGAGCGCACTTTTGTAGAAGCTTTCCAGGGTGACAGGCTGCACCATGCCTGGCTGATAACTGGCCCAAAAGGGATTGGGAAAGCCACATTAGCGTGGAAGTTCGCCAAATTTTTGCTAACTCAACCGGAGCCGGAAGATGTAGGCGGACTATTTGGTGACGATATATCGAGTGATATCGACAGTGCAGCTCTGAATTACGATGCGGATAGCGCAGACATTAAGCGTATTGAAGCGGGGGGCCACGGTGGTTTGTTGCCCGTTCAACGAACGGAAAACGAAAAAACCGGGAAGTTACGCAATGATATCGTAATTGGCGACATTCGTCGGGTGAATTATTTTTTCTCACAGACTAGCGCTGAAGGCGGTTGGCGCATTGCCATTATAGATGCCGCCGATGAAATGAATCGCAATGCGGCAAATGCTTTATTGAAGATACTCGAAGAACCACCTGAAAAATCTATACTTTTTCTTATTGCACATGCTCCTGGCAAATTGCTGCCAACGATTAAAAGTCGGTGTCGCGCGCTCAAACTTAAGGCGTTGCCAGAAGAGAGTGTTCAAGCTGTTCTGGCTGCGCGCTATCCGGAACTAGGGACTGAAGAACTTTTGGCCTTGGCAAGGCTGTCAGACGGCGCACCAGGCCGGGCTATTGAACTCCAGGAGCAGGGTGGGATAGAACTTTACCGTCAAATGGGCGGCCTAATTGCGGCTATGCCACGCCTCAATATCCCTGAAGTTCACAAGCTTGCGGGACAACTAGGGCCTGTGAAGTCAGACGGTCGATACCAGCTGTTTATCCAAATATTTCAAGGTTGGCTCGAAAGATTGATCCGGCAAAATGCGACGGGAATGTCCGCCGCAGACATTATGGACGGTGAAAGTGCTCAAATTGCAAGTATTTCTGCATTGGCCGGGGTTGATCGCTGGTTGGACCTGTGGGAAAAGGTGGGGAAATTGGTCACGAGGGCTGATGCGGTGAATTTGGACAGGAAACAAGTGATTGTTAGTCTGTTTACATCTTTGGCAGCTGTGGCGCGTGGCCGTTAATAAACCCAATACAAAGAGTGTATTATGAGCGACCGGCCTTCCTATTATGTCACCACGCCTATCTATTATGTGAATGACGTTCCACATATTGGCCACGCTTATACGACACTCGCGTGCGATGTGCTCGCCCGTTTTAAGCGGTTGGACGGATACGATGTGTTGTTTTTAACTGGGACAGACGAGCACGGCCAAAAGGTTGAAAAGTCTGCGGAAAAAGCAGGGATCCCGCCGCTTGAGTTTTGCGACAAGGTTTCTGCTCGGTTCCAAGACCTAGCTACTGCCATGAACTTTTCAAATGACCAGTTTATCCGCACAACAGAAGAGCGGCATAAGGTCGCGGTGCAAGCCTTGTGGAAGCGACTAGAGGAAAAGGGCCTCATTTATGAAGACAGCTATGCCGGGTGGTATAGTGTCCGTGATGAGGCATTCTATACCGAAGCAGACCTGAGCGAAGGCGAGGGCGGTGAAAAACTGGCACCGACCGGCGCGCCGGTTGAATGGGTTGAAGAGCCCAGCTATTTTTTCAAGCTATCGGCCATGCAAGAAAAACTGCTTCATCTCTATGAAACGCAGCCTGACTTTGTCATGCCAAAGTCGCGACTTAATGAGGTAAAAAGCTTTGTTGAGGGTGGTCTTTTGGACCTGTCAATTTCTCGGACTACCTTTAGCTGGGGTGTCCCAGTACCAGGCCAACCCAAACACATCATGTATGTTTGGATTGATGCCTTAACAAATTATCTTACGGCCACCGGCTATCCGGACGAGAACGCAGCAGACTATCAGAAATTCTGGCCCGCCAATGTCCATATGATTGGCAAGGATATCCTTAGGTTTCATGCTGTCTATTGGCCTGCCTTCTTGTTGGCCGCCGAACTGCCATTACCAGGCAGAGTATTTGCCCACGGTTGGTGGACAAATGAAGGCAAAAAAATTTCCAAGTCTCTTGGAAATGTTATTGATCCATTTGAGATGATCGATTCCTATGGTTTGGACGCAGTGAGGTTCTTTCTCATGAGAGAGGTGCCTTTTGGCAATGACGGTGATTTTTCAAGGCAGTCATTTGTACTGCGCTGTAATGCAGACTTGGCCAAAGGACTTGGTAATCTTACGCAGAGAACTCTATCGCTGATCCATAAAAACTGTGATGGAAAGATCTCTAGCTATGGGGAATTCACAAGTTTTGACAAAGAGTTATTGGATAATGCTCAAGAATTGATTCAAACGGTACGCGGCCATATGGACCAGCAGGCTTTTCATCTAGCCCTTGAAGCCATTTTTGCCCAATCAGCTGCAGCCGACGTATATATATCGCGACAAGAACCATGGGTTTTAAAGAAAACTGATCCGGCCAGGATGAAAACGGTGTTATTTGTCTTGGCCGAAACCATTCGGCAATTAGCGATCCTTATCCAGCCAATCATGCCAGAATCGGCTGGGAAAATCCTTGATCAACTCGGCGTTAGTGCTCGCGGATTTGATCAGCTCGGGGAAACAGGCCGTATTGCCGTTGGCACCCCAATTCCCAAGCCTGAAGGAGTATTTCCACGCCTTGAGATGCCTGAGAGCGATGCCTGATGCCTAATTTTGGGTATATCGTAGATAGCCACTGCCACTTGAATTACAAAGGCCTGGTTGAAACGCAGGATGAAGTGATCGCCAGGGCTCGGTCAGCCGGAGTTGGCTGCATGCTCTCAATCAATACGAAGATTAGAGAGTATCAGCAAATTCTTGATATCATTGAAAAATATGATGATATTTTTGGCACGATTGGCATTCATCCCCATGAGGCCGAGAGCGAGGCCAACGTCGCGGTTGAGACGCTTATTGACAAGGCCTCGCATCCAAAAATTGTGGGGATAGGGGAAACAGGGCTCGATTATTATTATGATAATGCGCCACGGGACTTGCAAAAAACAAATTTCAGGGCCCACATTCAAGCGGCACAGCAGACCGGCCTGCCTGTTATCATTCATACGCGCGACGCCGATGATGACTGCATTCAAATTCTTGAGGAAGAACTGAAAAATGGCGCTTTTAGAGGCGTTATACACTGTTTTACGGCCAGTCAACGCCTTGCCGACGCATGTCTGGCCATGGGGCTCTATATATCGATATCAGGCATTGTTACGTTCAAAAATGCACAGTCGATACAAGAGACGGCGAAGAATCTACCCAGCGACAAGATACTAATAGAGACAGATGCGCCTTTCCTTGCGCCGGTTCCTCACCGCGGCAAGACCTGTGAGCCCGCATTCGTGGCGGATACTGCTGCATTTCTTGCAAAACTCCGAGGTGTTGATGAAGTTGTTTTTGCTGAGCAGACAACAGCTAACTTCTTTTCCCTGTTTGCAAAGGTCAGGCCTCCGAAGCCTTGGAGCTGAACCCACATGCTGTTTTAAATGAGTTTTATAGTCTTATCGCTATAACCACAGTTTGATTGAGTGTTCTAGTAGATTGGCTTATGGTGGCAGGTGCAGCAGGAGCCCAGTATGACAAAAGATCCGTGGCAGGTCCCTGACCACAAAAACAAAGTCCATAAGCCCAGTCAGGCCTGGAAACGGCCTGCAGAGGACCGTGGGCCAGAACCTGCTTCAATTCAACATCCTCGCCTGGTTCGACTTATCGTCTTTTTGTTAGGTATGGCACTGCTAGTGTTTGGTTTGTCCTTGGCATTTCCTGTGGCGGGCGGGGTGGACCCATATTTGGTCCGCAGCGTCATCATCGCCACCATTTTCGGCGGGGCTGCAGCTTATTGGAGCCGATCAAGCCTGTTGCGAATTGCTAAGGTTGCTGGCGTTTGGGCCGTGATAATTGTGGGTGTTTCGGGTTTTTATTTGGCGCAGTCCAATTTCGGTGACAGGTTCATGAATTCCCTCGACCCCTCTGGCGTTACAACGACAGACGAGGGTTTGCTTGTTCACAGGTCGCAAGATGGACATTTTTGGCTAAGGGCGAAGATAAACGGGACGTCAATTTTGATGATGGTTGATACAGGCGCGTCCAATGTCGTGTTAAGCCCGGATGATGCCGACGCAGCCGGATTTCCCGCTTCGTCGTTGGTATTCGACAGCCATGCAGAGACTGCGAACGGCAGTGTTAGGTTTGCCAGGGTTAGGGCGTCACGCTTTGAAATTGGATCACATGTATTTTATGATATTCCCGTAACGGTGAACGGTGCTGAGATGAAAGGCTCGTTGCTTGGGCTGTCTGTACTTGATCGATTTGTAAGCGTGGAGTTCCGGGGCGACCAAATGTTATTGCGGCGCTAAGTGTTGGTTTTCCTACTGAACGATAGCTATTATTTCCCATAATATAAATTATACGCATTGATGCTTAATGTCGTGCTTTTAAACATCATGTAAAGTTTGAGTAATTTTGGGCCCTGTTTTCCCCTAGAAAGCGAAGTCTTCTGCGGCGAGATCCGCCAGCCGTACACCTGCGAGGAACACACTTCCTGCGCCAAGACCAATAAGCACACCCTCTTCGCCTTCAACAGTCGTCTCAACCGCCTCATTTAGCAAGTCAGCAAAATCGACAAATGACCCATCCGAAACGGACAAATCCAAAATGTCGGCGTTCACGTCAAAATCCGTAATAACGTCATGACCATTATTTGCGCTGATTACAAACACATCCTCATCACGGCCGCCAGTTAAGGTGTCATTGCCTGCGCCGCCATCAATGGTGTCATTACCGCGACGCCCGTCGATCACATCGTCCCCGTCGGTGCCGGTGTTTTCCTGCGCTCGGTTCCTGCCGCGAATTCTAACCCCTTCTGTTTCAACACCTTGGCTTTGAACCAGATCACCAAGGCTCACGCCCTCAACAAACAGGCTGTCTCCGGATAGGAAGTTAACGAGAACCCCGTCCTGACCATTCTGTGTGGTTTCAGCGGATGCATCGAGCAAGCTCGTTCCGTCAAATGTGCTGGCTCCATAGTCAAAACGGTCAGCACCCGGATCAAAGTCGGTGATGACATCATTACCGGTGCCTGTTTGGAAGGTATCGTCCCCCGAACCGCCGCTCAGCGTATCATCACCGCTGCCGCCAGCGAGCGTATCATCACCCGCGTTGCCCGCGAGCACATCATTCCCGCCGCGCCCAAGCAATGTATCACCGGTATTACTGCCCGTGAGCGTATCGTCACTGTCACTACCAAATTGGAGATTTCCCGGACCGAAATAGAAATCTGAACCACCGAGCGTGCTCGCAACAACATTCAGCAACAAAATGCTGTTGCCGTTGCCGTCCTCTATCAGGGTATCACTGCCCTGCTGGCTTATGGTAATCGACGTGCCGCCCGCAGAAGCAGACAAATCGATAATATCAGTGCCCTGAACGAAATCAGTGATGGTGTCATCGCCCCAATTCCCGCTAAAGCGGAAACTATCTGAGCCCACACCGCCGCTCAGTGTATCATCACCGTCGCCGCCATCAAGGGTATCGTCACCCGCGCCGCCAACCAGCTGATTGTTGCCGTCGGAGCCTATAATTCGGTCGTCGTGGTTTGTTCCCAATATATTTTCAAAGTTTCTATAGGTATCGCCTTCAATGACTGTATCACCAGACGCCGAAAGCGGCCCTTTTGACATATCAATTCCAGCTTCAGCTGTGGAAAGGTCTATCCAGTCGGAACCGGCGCCGCCGTCCAGGGTATCGCCAAGGCCAGTAGCGCCAGATATAACCGAAGTACCGTAAGCATCATAATCTTCAGGTGCTGTATAAAGAAGATCTTCACCGTTAAAGGCAAAGCTAACCTCATGGCCGCGTGAACTGCGGGTGGAATACCCAGCTGCAATCGGCACATAGTCACCCGTCAGTCCGGTGACAATCGCATGGGAGGTATCGCCGGCTTCAATCTCTGCCAACGTGGCACCGTTCTGCCAAACGCCGTTAACCGATAACCAGAGAGATCCGCTGTCTGCGTCGTATGCAACGCCGATAACATCGCCTTCCCGCAAGCGCGGTAGCCCTCTCAGCTCTTGCGTGAGCCTTCTGCCGTCGCTTGAATAAAGCCGACCATTGCCGCGGTAGAGAAGAACATCGTTCAGTGTTTTGATATCATCAGAAAAGTCAGAACCCGCTGGTGCAATAAGGCCAAAGAAGGCACTGGTACCGCCGCCGCTCAGGTCATCAATGCTCTGTTCCCAATAATATTGGCCGCTTGAGAGGGCTTCTGTACCAGGTACCGCCTGCTGCACACCTCGGCCGCCCTGGAAGCTAAAGCCAAAGCCGTCTTCATCAACCGTGATAAAGTTGGCGCTGGCATCGCCGTCAAGGGTGCCTGCAGGTGTGCCTGGAGCTGAAGGTTCCCCTACCTCAACCGCGCGGACCGTATCATTGCCGGCGCCGCCAAGGATGCTGTCATTGCCGCTACCGCCGATAAGCAGGTCATTGCCGGCGTCACCGCTGATCAGGTCGTTGAAACCACCACCGTCGATGGTGTCATCACCATTGCCGCCAGAAATATCGTCACGACCAACGCCGCCATTCAACACATCACCCGCGTCAGTACCGACCAGTGTATCTCCAAAGCTGAAGCTTGAAATTGTTACATCGGTCGCCGTTATGCCGGTAAGGGTGATGCTGTTACCATTGCTGTCTTCAATCCGTGTATCACTACCCGATTGTACAATTGTTAAATCGCTGAATGTAAGCGTGGAGGTGGAGAAATCGAGCGTATCAGTGCCAACTGCAAAGTCGCTAATAATATCTGCACCCCAGACATCTGCAAAGAAGAAGTCGTCAGCGCCCGCGCCGCCCTCTATATAATCGGAACCAGAGCCTCCAATCAGCGCATCATTGCCGTCCCCACCTAGCAACGTATCGTTATCTTCCCCACCAAGAAGAGTATCGCTTCCGTCACCGCCTGAGAGAGTATCATCACCTGCACGGCCATCAATATGGTCGGCTCCAGAAGAGCCCGCAAGCAGTTCGGCTCCCGAGGATCCAAGGAGCGTATCGTCGAACGCACTGCCTTGCACACCCTCTATGGCTGTAAATGTATCAGTGTAGCCGGCAGCCGCATCTGTTGCCGTACCAGATTCGACATCAACCAAAATTGCGTTGGAGGAAGCTGCATAGCTAAGACGATCAAAACCAGCCCCGCCAAGGAGCTGGTCATTGCCTGCGCCGCCGTCAAACGTATCGTCGCCGTTGCCGCCGTCCAGAGTGTCGTCACCATTGCCGCCAACAAGTGTATCGTTACCAGCCATGGCGTTTGCGGTAACGCCTGTGTCGCCAAACTCCATGCGGTCATCACCAGCAGAACCAACAAAGCGTTCTATATTCACTGCGCCAGTGAGATCGTAATCGCCCGATGAAGCGATTAGTACGACATCTTCGCCGTCACCGCCATCAAGCGTATCGGTGCCACCTGTTGCGATCAGTGTATCATCGCCGCCCGCGCCAATCAGATGGTTGTCACCTGCACCGCCCGCAAGCACATCGTTACCTTCGGTGCCTTGAATATGTTCAAAACCAGAATAATAGCTGCCAGCAATTAAGGCGCCGCCGGCGTCATCAAGCCGGGCAGCTGACATATCAACTGCACCAAGCCCTGTCAGGTCAATCCAGTCTTCTCCGGCTTCCCCATCTACCTGATCAGTGCCCTCGCCTTCAGCAACCACAGCAGCTCCGCTGCCGTAAGCACCATAGCCGTCTGGGGCTGTATAAAGAAGATCTTCAGCATTAAAGCCAAAGCTGACCTCATGGCCTCGCGAACCGCTGGTTGAGTAGCCAGCTGCGATCGGCACATAGTCACCAGTGAGCCCGGTAACAAGCGCATTGCTGGTATCTCGCGCCGCAATCTCGGCGGCCGTGGCACCGTTTAGCCAGGTACCATTCACCGATAACCAGAGAGATCCGCTGTCTGCGTCGTAAGCAACGCCGATGACATCGCCTTCGCGCAGGCGTGGCAGTCCTCTGAGCTCTTGTGTGAGCCTTCTGCCGTCGCTTGAATAAAGCCGGCCATTGCCGCGGTAGAGAAGAACATCGTTTAGTGTTTTGATATCGTCAGAAAAATCAGAACCGGCTGGTGCGATGATACCAAAATAGGCACTGCCCGAGCCGCCGCGAATATCGTCGATGGTCTGTTCCCAGTAGACCTGGCCACCTGAGATTGCCTCAGTGCCAGGTACAGCCTGCTGGGCCCCGCGACCGCCCCTGAAGCTGAAGCCAAGGCCGTCCTGGTCGACCGTGATAAAGTTGGCAGATACGTCCACATCGAGCGTAGCGCCCGATGCGCCCGGAGCAGCAAGCGCGCTAACCCCGAAGCCAGCCGAAACATCTGCAACCGCCTGCACCGTGTCGTCGCCGTTGCCACCAAGAATACGGTCGTTCCCAGCACCGCCGATCAATAGGTCAGCACCGTCGCCGCCGAGCAGTGTGTCGTCACCGCCCGCGCCCGAAAGCGTGTCGTTGCCGTCTGCGCCGTCCAGTGTTTCTGAACGGAACTGGCCTTCGATGCTGTCCGCTCCGGCAGTGCCCGTGTAAAGCACATCACCAAAATAGAAGTCGCTGCCAGAAAGATCGGCTGCGGTGATGCCGCTCAAAAGGACAGTATCTCCATCAGGCGTGGCAACAAGCGCCCCCCCCGTTACATCCGTGATAACAAGTTGGCTGAAGCTTAAAGGTTGGCTTGAAAAATCAATCCGATCTTCACCTATGGTGAAGTCAACGATTACATCATCACCAGAGCCTGCATCGAAGACAAAATCATCATTGCCTGCCCCACCGTCAAGCGTGTCATCGTCAACGCCACCTTCAAGGGTATCATTGCCAACACCACCATACAAAGTGTCCGTTCCAGCTAAACCTGTTAGATCATCGTTGCCGGCCGATCCCTGTAGCCAGTTCGCACCTTCATTTCCTGACAATGTATCGCTAAGGGATGTGCCTACCGCGTCTTCAATGCCAACAAGGCTATCTGTCACGTAAGTATTGAGGCTAACGGCGGTACCCGCACTAAGATCTATTACTATACCACCTGAGGAAAGACTTAGACTAGCATAATCAATTCTATCGATGCCGGCCCCACCGTCTATATAGTTAGTGCCGTTCCCGCTGACAAATGAATCATCGCCATCATCACCCATGAGCGTATCATCACCAAATCCACCAAGAAGTGCATCGTCACCTGAGCCACCAATTAGAAAATCAGCTTGTTGTCCTCCAAAAACCGTATCGTTTCCAGCACCACCATCAGCCCGCAAGCCAATGTTCGAGTGAGCAAATATAGTATCACCATTCACTGAGCCTAGTACGCGTTCGATGCTGATGAAACTGTTGATATCGCTTAAATCTACTGTGCCGCCGCCTGGCGCGATAACAACCGTATCAATACCGTTACCGCCGTCGATTGTATCTGCGCCGCCGTGGCCCTCAAGCGTATCGTCGCCATTGCCGCCGATCAGGTGATTGTCACCATTGCCGCCAGAAAGCCAGTCATCACCGTTCGAGCCAAGGATATGCTCGAAGTTAACATAGGTGTCGCCTTCAATAACGGCACCACCCGCGTCGTCGAGCCGCACACCCGACATATCAATACCGTCTTCAGCGTTTGAAAGATCAATCCAGTCTTCTCCTGTACCGCCGTCAACACTGTCGGCTTCGCCCTGTGCTGGTCCAGATCCGTAGGAGCTAAAGCCGTCTGGGGCTGTATAAAGAAGATCTTCAGCGTTAAAGCCAAAGCTGACCTCATGGCCTCGCGAACCGCTGGTTGAGTAGCCAGCTGCGATCGGCACATAGTCGCCAGTCAGCCCGGTAACAAGCGCATTGCTGGTATCTCGCGCCGCAATCTCGGCGGCCGTGGCACCGTTTAGCCAGGTACCATTCACCGATAACCAGAGAGATCCGCTGTCTGCGTCGTAAGCAACGCCGATGA
>Ga0316207_10000173_pt1 | contig 129499 bp, 100 predicted proteins | sample 6weekpyrite_MG_FD_204943 | JGI IMG/M metagenome (GOLD analysis project Ga0316207, IMG submission 204943) | Microbial mat bacterial communities from mineral coupon in-situ incubated in ocean water Damariscotta River, Maine, United States -... | ecosystem: Environmental > Aquatic > Marine >...
GAAGCAATGCAAAATCACAAGAAAATGAAGGTGTCATGGTTAAATAATCGTGAGCTTAAAATCGAAGCGGCCACGATATCTTGAGGGATCGAAATTAGGGATCGTTTTTTGCCGTGAAAATCCGTGTCCAACACGATTTCCGAAAGATAAGCGATATAAAAAATGCAACTGCCTGAAAGAAAGCTCGTCATCGGGATTCGACTCTCGATAATTGGTAAATCTGAATTGTAAACCCAGAGCACCTCGTCCTAATTCTAGTCTGTAGTCATCTGCAACCAAATCTTGATTAATAATTTGAATATGGCTATCTAATCGAAAAAATGGCAATAATAGCTCTCCATTTTTTCTTATTAAAATACCTTCTGATTTTCGGCTTCCATCCATTCTCGCATTTGAGATTTCGCCGCCATATTCAATTAATCCCAAAAATCCACGTAATACCAATTCCGTAATAATAAAAGCGGAATCGACATCACAATCTTGATCATTGCGACAATGTCGATGGGTATGAGTACTATTTGTGGATTTATTTTCTGGTGTTGTCGATGCTTCTTTTTCAAAGTCATCTAATTGACCACTAATAAGTGGAAAGGAAATGAAACATAAAATAATGATTAAATTAAACTGGGAATAGGCATTATTCACGCCGCCAACTCGTACCATCTGAATTATCTTCCAACACAATACCCAATGAATTTAACTCATCACGAATTTTATCAGCTTCAACCCAATTCTTAGCATTTTTTGCGTCAATACGCTGTTGAATTTTATCTTCAATTTCATCGTTTGTAATCTTAACATCAGTGGATACAAAACCCTTTAAGAAAGAATCGGGATCATCCTGTAATATTCCCAACGTATTTCCCAGGGCACGCAAAGTTTCACCTAACTCTGCGGCTTTCGTTACATTATCATTGTTTCTTAGTGAATTTATTTCACGCACTATTTCAAATAAAACAGCAAGAGATTCGGATGTGTTAAAATCGTCATCTAATGCTTTGTTAAACAAAGATACATAATTTTCATCCTGACCTGCGGCAGAATCAGGTAAACCTCTTAATGCAGTATAAAAACGATCTAATGCGGATTTCGCATTTTGTAAATTTTCCTGGCAATAATTTAACGGACTTCTATAGTGACTTGTTAAAATAAAATATCGCACCACTTCCGGTTGAAATTGTTTTAATACTTCTCTTACCGTGAAAAAGTTATTCAGAGATTTTGACATTTTTTCTTCGTCAATCATCACATGCCCATTATGCATCCACAAGTTCGCAAAACATTTTCCAGTTGCTGCTTCTGATTGTGCAATTTCGTTTTCATGGTGTGGGAATTTTAGATCCATACCACCACCATGAATATCAAAATTATCCCCAAGACATCGTGTTGACATTGCAGAACACTCAATGTGCCAACCAGGCCGACCATTTCCCCAGGGCGCATCCCAGGCAGGCTCCCCCGGTTTTGCAGATTTCCACAAAACAAAATCCATCGGATCATTCTTGTTTTCGTCTACTTCAACCCGCGCACCAGCTTGATCATCTTCCAGTTTTCTGCCAGATAATTTTCCATAACCTGGAAAAGAAGACACTGAAAAATATATGTCGCCATTCTTTCCTTGATAGGCAGAGTTATTATCCAGTAACGTTTGAATCATATTGATAATATCTGCCATATGTAATGTTGCTTTTGGCTCTAAATCCGGTTTTGTTATTCCCAATACATATGCATCCGCATTCATTTCATCAATAAATCGATGCGTTAAAGATTCAATTGATTCTCCATTATCATTGGCTCGTTGAATTATTTTGTCATCAATGTCAGTAATGTTTCTGACATAGGTCACCGATTGTTGGCCAAATTTTTCTCTCAAATATCGATTTACCACATCAAAAACCACCAACACCCTTGCGTGGCCAATGTGACAATAGTCATAAACAGTCATTCCACAAACGTACATCCGTACATTGCTCGGATCTATCGGTGTAAATATTTCTTTATTGTTTGTTAAACTGTTATAAATCTTCAACATGTAAAAATAAGCCTTTTTATTAAAATTCCACTACTGTCCACGTTTAAATAATTTATCTAAATCATTCATACTCATTTGTATCCAAGTTGGCCTACCATGATTGCATTGACCACTTCGTTCTGTTTCTTCCATATCACGCAATAAAGCATTCATTTCGGGATGTGTTAACTGTCGATTCGCACGCACTGATCCAAAACATGCCATACTCGATAAAATTGCATTACGGGTTTCTTGAATCCTATCACTATGCTCATAGTTTATTAGGTCAGACAAAACATCGCGGACCAATTTTTCCACATCAATATTTTTTAACAAAGAAGGAATTTCTCTAACCAATAAATTTTCTTGCCCAATACGGTCAATAACGAAACCACACTGTTGAAACATTTCTTCAAATTCTTCTGCAATATTGGCTTCTTTCACACTCACTAAAATACTCACCGGTACCAACAATGGCATGGTGACAATATTTTCTTTATCAAATGCAGTTTTTAAACGCTCATAGGTAATTCGCTCATGAGCAGCATGCATGTCAACCACAACAAGGCCAGTTGCGTTTTGCGATAAAATAAAAACGCCATGCAATTGTGCAATTGCAAAACCCAAAGGCGGCGCATTTGTGTCTTCAGCAACGGTGGATTCTATCGAATCATTCGGATTAAGTTTTTCATTAATGTCAGAAGAAACCGCACTATCTTTATATAATGATTTATATCCCGAAATTTGCTCAGCAACTTTTAATGCCATTGATTGCTGGTCAGTCATCTGGGGTCGATACGTAGCATAATTATTGGACTGAGATTGAGGTGAAACCGGAGTCGAGGAGAAAACCGATTCCTCTGTAGTAACATTCGTAGTTTCCGGTTTTATATTCGCTAATGCATCATGTAAAGATCGGAAAATAAAATCGTAAACGGACCGACTTTCTCTAAAACGAACTTCGTGTTTTGCAGGATGGGCATTGACATCAACGGCTTCTGGATCCATGTCCAAATACAAAACAAACGCAGGAAAACGCCCTCCATAAATGACATCTCGATACGCTTGTCGTATCGCATGAGACACCAGTTTATCTTTTACCATACGACGATTTACATAAAAATATTGTAAGTCACCCTGGCTTCGGGTAAATGTGGGCAGACCAACCCATCCATGAATTTTGTAACCAATTGCTTCGACTTCAACATATACTGAATTTTCGACAAAGGGTTTACCACAAATACTCGCAATGCGTTTTTCTTTCGATACTTGATCAAATGCGCCATGAAGTTGCAATACTGGACGTTGATTGTGATGCAATCCAATAGCAATATGAAAATTACTTAAACTAATTCGCTTGATAACATCTTCAATATGCCCAAATTCTGTTTTTTCTTTTTTAAGAAATTTACGTCGAGCGGGCGTGTTATAAAACAGTTCTCTTACTTCAATGGTTGTGCCATTTGGTTGCGCGACAGGTTCGGGCTCGTTACTCACTTCGCGACCATCGCCAAGCAAGCGCCAACCTGTGGATTCGGATGCAACGCGAGAACAAATTTCCAATCGGGAAACAGAGCTTATGCTAGGTAAGGCCTCACCACGAAACCCTAATGTCCGTACCGCAGTTAAATCATCAACGGATTCAATCTTACTGGTAGAGTGTCGACTCAATGCTAACGCCAAGTCTTCTTTAAAAATACCGGCACCATTATCTTTTACACGAATTAAACGCACCCCACCCTGCTCGATGGAAATATCAATTTGAGTTGCGCCGGCATCAATACTATTTTCTATTAATTCCTTGACCACAGAAGCCGGTCGTTCGACCACTTCACCAGCTGCAATTTGATTTGCTAATTGCATCGGTAAGCGCTTAATTCGTTTACTTTCAGAGTTGCTTAATTCACTCATTTTTTGAATAGTTCAATTTGGAAAGGACGTACGTAACAATATTTTGGCCAAATAAACAAAATAACATTATACCGTTTAGTGCACATAAAATCTCAACCCAATCCAGTAATAGAGAACGAATTTATCCGACTCTAATTGCTCGCTTTTTCACCTTTCACTTCTTTAAATGACACAAATTCGTACTTAATTTGGCCAGACTCCATGACGATTTGCTTCACAACGACCTCTTTGTCTTTTGTAAATGTCATTTTTTCTGGCGCAATCACCTTCACTTTATTACCAGTTGGTAAAACTACCTTTAATTCGTTGACTCGCATATTATTCTTATCATTGATGACAATACTCGACTCCACTGTTGCAGTATAATCATTCATCACTTTTGGCCGATCATAGTTTTTATACTGCGCAAACACTAAAATACCGCCTCCTGCTACCACCAAAAGCCCGTACATTAAAAACCGCATCACTTTTTGCATTCGTTGCTTTCTTACCATTTCATCTAACGCTGCATACTTATTTTCCATTATTTGTTTCCTTAAAATTAAAAAATCCTGCTAAGTGCTAATTTCTCTTAACTGTTTAACATAAACGGTTTTCGAGCAAATTCAACGCCATTTACAATAATTCCTATATAATGTTTCCCTGGATAATACTTTCGAGTCGTAATCGGCTTAAAAGAATAGGATTTTTTCACTTTCTTCTCTGTTTCAGCATAATCTGCTTCGGCAATTTTAAACACTTTTCGATTATGCTGGTTGTTATTTCGTAAAAAATCAATGGCATATTCTAATCTAAGTTTTCCTAAATTCTTTTTTGTTGTGAATAAAGAAAACTCAAATTCTACCATTCCATCAAATACGACTGATTTGCTTAACTTAAATTTCCGCAATTGAATATTCGAGGGATTTTTAAATCCAAACAATGATAAAACTTGTGGCTCTCCTGATTTAAGTAATGTACGACAAGCGTGTTTTATTAACTTATCCGTATCCGACGACAATCCACTCCAGTGTTTTGCAATTTTAATAACGGTTTCTGGATTATCCTTCGCTATGTCATTTAAATTGTTGGCAACACTACGTCTTACATATTCTTCACCATCAGTTTTTAATTTTTCCAAAATGGGTAATATTGGTTTTGGATTTTTTTTAAATTTAGGAAGCGCCATAGCCCAAGGTAATCGTGGACGACAACCTTCGCTCGCTAAGCGCCTTTCATGGTAATTATCCGATTCGGCCCAAATATGCATTTGTTTCATCATTTTATTCTCGTAATGCATTATAAATGGACGAACTGCAAATTCAGCACTACTGGATTTAGTAAAATGCGTCAGAGCAGAAATGGATTCGTCAAAATACTGCAACCCAAATTGTTCGACAAAATCCGGCAAAAACATATATTCAAAACCATTATCTTTAACTTCCAAGGACATTAATATATCCAATGCAGATTTATAATCTTTAGGCAAATGCACTCTCAACACACGACTTATGTGTTGCATGCGTTGTTTTAATTCAAAATATTGCCACTCATTATTCAGCACATCTTTTTTAAATTGAACTGGCTTAAATTTATTGTCTACGCGTTTTATCGACTTTGATAATTTAGAAATAAAAGACTCGTTATATATATGTTTCAACAATTCCGCCATTATCGTTCCTTTCTCATGCAGCGCACTTTTCCCAGATTGCTTGTAAATCCCCACTTCTCATAAAAAGGAAACATTTCCGGTAAACAATGCAAATCGAATGTCTGCACATCTATCAAATTGGGATGCCCAAATATGGCATTCATCAAATCCCGTGCTAAATTTTGTCCTCGATGGCCTTCTGCCACAATCAAATCATAAACTGTTGCTTTATACACATAATCACTTAATAATCGACAAAATCCTACCAATTGTTTTTCTTTGACCGTTTCAATTCCAATAATAATATCCGTATTGTCCAACATTTTAAGCACATCGCTTTTTTCCCTCGTATGACACCAAAATTCTTTTTCGTAGAGACTAACTAATTGATCCACTTGCCAATCATTTAAGCTTTCGATTTGTTTATAATGCACAACTATTCCTCAAATAATACAATTATAAATCTCACACTATCACTTGCACCCAGTTCTGATATATTATTGATTTTCACCTATAATTAAACTAATTTTTAATTTATTGGTCAAAATAAGATCGGATATTTAGCAAGAAATAAAAGGCCACAAGCACACGCATATCATCCACACAGAAATTTGTAGTACTTTACGAAAAAGAAAAAAATGAAAGCTTACAAAACAGTTTAATTACAATTTATAGAGGAGTTATTTTTAATGACAGCGTCAATTGATTCTCAAAAAATATATTTATCCGTGTTAGGAAAAGAGCTGGATGAAGATGAGTGTAAAAAACTTGCAACAATTATGGACGCTCGCTCCCTAAAAGTAGACGATGTGTTAGTAAAAGAAGGCGAACCCGAGTCAACGTTATTTTTGCTGACAAGTGGCAAATTAGCAGTATCCAGCACGTTCGATGGACAGGAAATGACTTTGTATACGATGCAATCTGGAGAATGCGCAGGAACGCGTGCTTTTGTCGACGGAACCAGCCGTAAAGCAACGCTTCGTGCGGTTGAAAATTCAGTAGTCTATTCTCTTGAACCTACTAAATTTGAAACCTTATTGGAATCTGAGCCAAAAATTGTTTATAAAGTTATGCGGGCCTTATTCCGCATTACACACATGAACTTGACACGCATGAATATGGAAAGCCAGGAAATGGCAAATTACATTAGTAAATCTGGGGGACGCTATTAAATTACGATCCAATGTTATAAAGCGTAATTCTCCCTATCATATTTCCCGCAAATAATTGCATACCTCAAATTTTGACCGTTGGCAGCATGGACGCTGCCGTCGAGCGTATAGGGATATATTTACAGCGAATCAAAATTTGAGGTATGCAATTATTTGCAGGACATTTAACATGATTGCGCTTTATAAACCTTGCTTAAGTTAAAATTCCCATTCATAACGCAAATCTATTCCAACATAACGCGCTTCACTAAAACTATAATGATCCGATTGAAGAGTTAAAGAAAATAGTTTCCGTTGATAACTAATGCTGGGTGCATGATATTTCCAGTTATATAATACTCGCCAAATACCTTTCCAATAAAAACCTGTTCCTACAGATACAAATGTTTTTTTATTGCTATTCAATAGATCCAATAAGAATTTAGTATTGTTTCTCATTATTAGGTCTGCTGAAAAATGACTAATTCGTGTTAATTTCTGAGAAAAAGAAGTAAATCCTTCAAATCCTTCCAAACTCGGACTAATTGAAACGTAGCCATTTTCATCATAGGTTTTTTTATTTGAATTCACTTCCGCAGTCGTATTTGGCGCATTTTTCCAATTTAAATAAGATACTAAATTGTAAATATCAGCTGTTAACATTAACCTCGGGTGTATTTGCCAATTCATGTGGATATCCGTACTTGCACCTAAACCAGTGGGTGGATCAACGGGTCGATCAAATATCTCATCCTCTGTATACGTGTAATCTAATTGAAGATTTTGAAATGACAAATCTGAATCAGTATCAGCATGCACATCTCCTGTTAATGTACCTTCATTTAATAGGTAACCGTATAAAAAATTCACATCGGCTTTAAATTGAAGTGCGTTACGAAATCGAAATATTTTTGCGATTTGCAAACCAACGATTTTAGTCTGTGACGCCTCAATTTCAATTTTATATGTTTTATCTGCGGGCAAATCTTTTTTGTTAGCGTAAAAGTAAATACTTTCTGCGCTATCTGGGGAGAAATTAGCAAATCCGTGGTGTCGTTGAATAAAACCCAAATACCACGTTTTATAGGAGAAACCTAATGTTAAAAATGTGTGGTCCATAGCAAATGAACCGGCTTGATATGATGACGTCTTTAAATCGTCGGTAAACGCTTGATAAGGAATTGTCTCAACATAAGCTTGTTTATATATCGAAAAAAAAACGGAATAGTCTTCCTTTGCATTAACATTCAAAGAAAAAAAAAGGACAAATAAAGGAAGAAATATTTTACAGCGAAAAATCCAACTACACAGACACATCAAAAACAAAGGGTGACATCTTGCCACCCTTGGTTTAAACAATATAAAGTAACGAATCAATATCAAATCAAAAATCTAAACTTTGAATTTCTCCATTGATGTAACGTACGATAATCGCGCCAGATGTTGTGCCTTCAATACTGGCAATACCGTTTCCATTAACAATGACATTACCCGTCACTTTCTCATCGTTTATATCTGGATAAACTGTCAATCTAGCGGCAGTATTAGAATCAATTACCACCAAACTAGGTAGTTCTAATCCTTTTGCGCCATTTGACGCGTCACCTGCAATGCTAAAAATTAATTCAATGTTATCGTATTTCGCGCTTGCAGATACTTCCGCGGCAACAACACCGGTTCTTTTAGCCGTTAAAGTAATGTTTGCTGGGGGTAAATCAGCAGCTTCTGTTAAAAAATCACCAACAAAATCCATGGTTGCATTCAGTTTTCGATAATTATCAGGACTTTCGCCAAATTCCTTTGTGAATGGATCTTGCTCCACTAACACACCATTGAAAGTTCCACCTTCAGCAGAAAAATCGACATCACTGCTCGAAAATCGAGTTTCATAATCACCTTCACCTGGAATAAATATATCAATATTTGAAAAAAATGATATTTCAAACAAAGAATTCTCACCAAATGAGACAAACTGTTCATTATTTAAAACTTCTAATAAATTGGCACCGTCCGCTGACGAATAGTAACTTGAAATAGTATCTTCGTTTCCAACAAAATTCACTTCAGTCAATTGAATGTATTTAAAACCGGACAGGCCATCATTTAATTTTAAACGAATATAAAATTCCTCATCGTTTACCATTTTTATATGCATTGTATTTTTATCGGTTGAAAATGAGTAGGTTGCAAAGTCTGATTTAACGGTATTCAGTTCCGGTAAATTTCCTATTGCTTGTGAATCCGGTGACCACGTCGATGCATTTTCCATATTTGCAGTAAATGTTGCAGTAATTTTTTCACCGTTTTTAAATCCGATATCGCCGCTTGAAACAACCTGAGAAAATCGAAGCCCAGTTAAATCATTGTCATCATCATTTTCTGTGTCGTTTAAAATAAGCCCTCGAAACCCGGATATTTTTGTTTGTCCTTCAAAATAAAACGGATTTTCAAACTCTGCTTCGAGTTGCTCAAGCCTAACTTGAAAATCCAGATCCAATCCGCTTGGAAAATTTGTTTCCAATTGTTTATCAACGTCAACAATTACATCTTCCCGCTCATATAAATCCTTGAGTTCTTTTTCAAAATGAATCGCTGCTGTACCGCTACTCACTGTAAGCGAAACATGAGTGTTTTTTATTACACTGTTAGCCGTTATTGCAGCATTAATGCTTGTTCCGGACTCTTGTGGCATTGTAAATCCAAGTGTCACTTTATTCTCTGTCTCACCAGCAATGACCAAAGCGTCGGTTACTGATACAGTCCGATTCGAAGTATTAATATCTATTGTACCCTGCCCACGAATATTTGAGTCATCATCTGCATGCGTTATTAACTCAAACGGCCCGGTTTCACCTTTTAGTGCTTCGATGTAGTCTAAAACCATCGCTTCAATGGTAAATCCAAGGGCATCACCCAAACTATCCATAAATGCTTCACTTACGTCACCTGCTGCATCCAAATTATCTCCAAAAGTGTCTGCTGCTTTTTCCAGTTCTTCCAACTGAGTGGTCCAGGAGTTAACAGCCGTAACAATCTCTTTAGCAGCATCGATATCTTCACTGGTAATGTCTACTGTTGTTTCTGTGGGAGTATCCTTTTTACTTTCATCATTTGCATTGTCATGTAAATTCTGTAATTCTGAAACGGCAGTCGCAACATCAGTATCCGCAGCAGATGATGAATCGCTGTTTATATTATCAACAGCAGCTTGTGTCAATTCGGCCAAACTAATGACAGCTGTGGAATTGACACCCTCACCTTCGTTTTGAATTAATTCACCATTATTTGCGTTGTAACTCTCATTCAACAAGCTAAGGGTTTTATCGATATCCCCGGAATAATCTTTTTGTGCCAAACTCGCAACTGCCGAAGCGATATAAGCATTTTTCAAATCATCCGCTGATGCAGCACTAACACTAGTTTCGTCTGTCACATCAACTGGATTAGTATTGATAATGTCTGAAACCCCAAACATAGTGGCAATTTTTTTGTTTGCAGCTTCAATTCCATCTTTACCCAACCCATTCTTTTTCGCAGCGGCTGCCGCCATATTGGTGAGTGGCGTAATTGAGGCTTGCACATTCATTCCTGGTGTTACACTGGGAACGACAGATTCCATGCTAAAACTAAGATCCACCGTTTCCCCAAATGCGACATCGCCACACCCAGCTTTTGCATCACATTTCATTTGAGATGCACCCAACGTATCAGGACTGACAACAATAAATAATGGACCAGAATAACCTGCATCCCCACCAATGGTGAAAGATCCGGCGGCGCCTAAATCAATAACACTTTCGGATGGAGAAATGGTAAGCGTGTATTTGCCAGTGCTGTCCGTCACGGCAGTACCAATAATGGTATTTTTTATAATTTGACCATTTACTATGGGATAGGCGGTTACTACACCATTGATAATAATACCTTTTGCCGCAATTCCAGAAACCGTCACTGGATCTGCTTTTTCATCCTCCCCACATGCGCTTATTAAAAGGGTAAAAGAAAAAACAATCATAAATTTTAATGCACTTTTCATAGCCATCCTCATTACAAATAATTTACTGTTAAAACGTAAATAGACACAACATTAGTTCCCTTTTGAAATTTTTGCCCAAGAATCCCGCAAGGTAACCGTTCTGTTGAAAATAACTTTTCCATCGGCGGTTTTCGCAATATCACGACAAAAATAACCCTCTCGTTCAAATTGAAATGTCTTACCAACTTCCACATCAGATAAAGTAGGCTCAACCACACACTGGGTTAACGTTAATAAGGAATTGGGATTTAGATAGTCAATGTATGACTTATCTTCTCCAGTATTGTCTGGCGAAGCATGGGTAAACAAACGGTCATATAATCGCACCTCCGCCTCAACGGCATGCGTTGCAGACACCCAATGTATTACACCTTTGACTTTCCTATCAGTCGGATTTTTACCTAAAGTATCGGGATCATAACTGCAATGTAATTCAATGATATTGCCGTGAGCGTCTTTGATAATTTCATCACATCGAATAACATACGCATTCCGTAACCTAACTTCCCCATGCAATGTCAATCGTTTATATTTTTTGGGCGGAATTTCTTCGAAATCATTTTGATCAATATATAGTTCTTTGGTAAATGGAATTTCTCGTCTACCCAGCTCTTCCTGTTGAGGATGATTTGCAGAACTTAACCATTCTTCACTATCGTCAGGGTAATTTTGAAGGACAATTTTAAGGGGCTTCAACACTGCCATACGCCGCTCTGCGTTTTCGTTTAAATCGGTTCGAATACAGTCTTCCAACACTGCCATTTCAATTAAATTATCCGATTTTGTCACTCCAATTCGATCGCAAAATTCTCTAATCGCTTGTGGTGTGTAACCCCTACGACGTAAACCACTAATGGTAGGCATACGTGGATCATCCCAACCTTCCACATGACCATCATTTACCAGTTCGGCCAATTTGCGTTTACTGGTGACGGTGTGCTCCAGATTTAGTCGTGAGAACTCAATTTGTTGCGGGTGGCAGTCCAACGCCAACTCATTTAAATACCAATCATACAAAGGTCGATGATCTTCAAATTCCAATGTACACAAGGAATGTGTAATGTGTTCAAGGCCATCAGAAATGCAATGCGTAAAATCGTACATTGGATAAATACACCATTGTTGGCCAGTTTGGTGATGAACAACACCATGCCGAATGCGATAAATCGTGGGATCTCGCAAATTTATATTTGGTGACGCCATATCAATTTTAGCGCGCAACACTTTTTCTCCATCTTTATAATCACCTGCACGCATGCGACCAAATAAATCTAAATTCTCTTCAATACTTCGATCACGGAAAGGACTGTTTTTGCCAGGTTCTGTCAAGGTTCCCCTATAGTCTCTGGTTTCTTCCGGACTTAAATCACAGACATAAGCCTTATTCTTTTGAATTAAACTAACTGCCAAATCGTATAATTTTTCGAAATAATCGGAAGCAAAATACAGTCGATCCTGCCAATCATATCCTAACCAGCGTACATCTTCTTTGATGGCGTTCACAAATTCGCTGTTTTCTTTGTGCGGATTGGTATCATCAAAACGTAAATTACAGGTACCACCATATTCCCCGGCAATTCCAAAATTCAAGACAATGGATTTGGCGTGGCCAATATGTAAAAATCCATTAGGCTCTGGCGGAAATCGCGTTGCCACACGACCATCATTTTTATTTTCAGATAAATCTTTATCAATTAAATGGCGAATAAAATGACGAGGTTTATCAATGTTACTTTCTGACATATTTACAATTTCCTAAATCTTATTAATGAATACAATAAAAAAACAAATTTTACACCAAAATCAACAATGTCCCTATTGGCCATTTCATCAACGATTGCGAAATAAGCGAAACAGGATGATTTGACTTAATTTTATACATTAGGGTGCGCAGAATAATCGCTTGAATACATAAATTAGATAGTAAGATCCAAACGAAGCAAATCAATATGAAAAAGCGCCGTTAACGCGCGCTAAATGACTTAAGCAGCGGATCCCAAAATAAATTAAACTAGGCATATTTAATATCGTCCAAGTACGAATACAAAAGGATCTTCATGTTATGAAAGAAAAATCTATCAACATTTATTCAACTCTCTTCATCCTTTTTTTAATAACACCTGTTAGTGCAATTGCCAGTGATTCAAACGTTAGAATTGATGAAATTAGACAAGATATGAAACAAACCTTGAGTCAATTAGAGGAAAATATTGGCACCGCAGAATGCCAGACAACGGCGCAGTGTAAATCTGTCGCAATTGGTCAAAAAGCCTGTGGCGGTCCAAGACATTACCTTGCTTATTCTACAACGGAGTCAAACGAATCAAATATAAACATGTTGGCGAAAAAACACAGAAACCTAAATAAACTATTGAATAAATTAACCGGTGCGATGTCCGATTGCATGATGGTATCTCCACCAATACTGCTCTGTGAGAATAATAAATGTGTCGCCAAATGAATATTAAGCGCTAGCAACGTGTTGTTGCTGTAAGAGGTATTGGCCAATAATGTGGTTAATTTGATTTTCATCTAATGGAATTTGAATCACATCATCCATTCCATTTTTAATACATTTATCTTTTACTTTCGCCACATCACCGTTAACAATTGCAATGATGGGTGTATGAATTTGATTTTGTTCACTCGTGCTCAACGCTTCATTGAACTTAGATTCGTCATTTCTAAAATTCTTAGAAAATTTGTACACGTTCATATTCGGTATATCGGTATTTAATAAAATTAAATCATATATATTATCTCTCAACGCATTTTCCGCTTTCATTCCACCATTTGTCACATCAACTAGAAAGCCTTTGTTAGAAAACAGTTTCACTAAATCTCTTTGTGTGTCTGGATTTTGCTCTGCAAGAAATATTCGCTGAATATTTTTCGCTTCGTCCTCTTTTAAACTATGACGAGTGATTATATCCTTTGATTTATCTGTTCGATTATTCAAAATACGTCGAACCGTTTCGCGCATCGTTTCTCGAGTAACAGGTTTTGTTAAATAAGCTTGTGCACCCAATTCTGCAGATTTTTTTGCATCCCCTGGTTGCCCCTGTGCTGTTAGAATAACAACAACTAATTCATCTTCGGTGTACTCTCCCCTAATCTCAGTAACAACTTTAAATGCTTTTTCACTGGACGACGTTAAGGAGACATCAATAATACATACATCAAAGGTGCTACCTTTTATTTGCGCATCACGCAATACATTTATGACACGAGGGAACTCTTCCATTGCAGCGCCCGACATACCCCACTTGCTAAACGCAGCAGATAAGGCGTTTCGGTTGGTTTCAATTTCGCCGACAATAAGAACTCGTTCACCTTGTAAATTGGCTTTTGGCATCAAGGTCTCAACGTCTGATACCACTTTCATGGGAAGTCGCACCCTAAAAGTATTTCCACCAATGTTATTTGTTCTTACGCTTAATTCACCAGACATGAGCTCTATCATTTGCTTTGAAAGCGCAATTCCCAGCCCTTCACTGTTGTATTCTTCTTCCTGATCGTATCGAGTATCACTGAGTAACATAAAATGATCCATCACTTCCGCTTGATCAATTACATTACCGGTATCGCTAATATCAATGTAAATATCTCGAATGGTATTATCAAAACCATCAACGGCGGATAAACAAATTGAAACTTCACCCTTCTCCGTATACTTTATGGCAAAACCAATCAAATTAATGAGTACTTGGCGTATTCGGGTAACGTCACCAACCACACGTTGCGGCACATCTGCACTGACAATGTGAGATATCTCTAATCCTTTTTTATACGCCAATGCTGACATTTGCTCGGTAATATGGCGGATGGTCGTCCGCATGTTAAATTCTATTTTTTCAAGATTCAAATTACCCTTCGCCATTTTGGCATAATCTTGAAATTCATCTAATAATTCCAGGACACAATCAGCGGAATATTTTGCAGTTTCTAAGTATTGAGCTTGTTTAGTAGAAAGTTTTGTTTCTTGTAATGTCACCAACGAACCCATCACGGAGTTAATAGACGGTCGAATCTCATCGCTAATAGAGGAAAAATGTAATGACTTTTGATTTGAAAATTGTTTCTTTTCTTCTACTACTCTTTTTGCACTCATGGATGCACTTGCGGTTCGTATTATTAGAATAACGAAAATCAAACTACTTATACCAAATGCGATGGCGAGTTTCTGATATTCTTTGTCCAAAACCGCAGTTATTTGAGATCCCTTTGTCGAAAACAGAATATAAAAATCAAAAGATTTGTTGCCAATAAAACTCCAAACATTTTGCTGATATTCCACAACTGGATGTTTATCAGAAGCATGTTTCACAATGGAAAAAACTTGTTCCAATTCCTTTTTATCGTTAGGTTCACCAACCGCCTGATGCAATACTCTTCCCTGTCGATTTACTATCAACAGTGTATCTATGATTTTCGCATCAAATAAATATTGATATTTATTTAATAACTTTTTCAGATCAATGGTAATTGATAAGAACCCAACCACTTTCCCATTATGTCTTGCCAATAAACTCTTATGTAATAATGAATTTTTTTTATCAAAAATTGTGTTTGAAAATTTAGTTGATTGCGCTCGAATGGATTGCTGATACAAAATGGATCGCGATATATTGTTTAATTCTTTTCTCAATTGACCATTTTCTAACGCCAACAACTCACGCCCATTTGCAGCAACAAATCGTAAACTTTTTACATGATTTGGGCGGTACTGCCCTTGATTATTAAACAGTTTAATTAATTCGATCGTGTTAAATGAAATGGATTTACTATTTTTACTGTCGAGCGCAGCAAGGAAGTTTTTAAAGGTTTTATTACTGTCGAGTGTGGTTAAACTCTCCAACCAGGAGTTCGCTTCATTTGTAATAAACTTATTTTCTTGAGTAATAAAATGACGATTAACCGATTTCGTATCGAAATACAGTTGCTGACGCTGATATAAATACAGAAATACAATGGCTATCGTCATAACAATTATAACGATAATGCTCGAATATGCGGATTTTAATGTTTTTAACAGCATGAATTTTTTAATATTTCAGCCTAATTATTCAATTGACTAGAAAATACAACTTTAGTCTTCAGACGCTAATCAATTCAATAATTGTTCCCGATTCCAAAATCACCAATCGTAGATGGTGATCTTTACTGCAAAACTCTAATCCGTGTATCTCATAGGATCGTGAAATTATCGCCAGAGAATTGATCCCACAAGGGATTTTCTGACTGAACGGAACAGTGGACTGTATTTCCGAAAGAAGAAAGTTCTTTGCAGGATCAAGAATCAAGTGAGAATCGGTGAATCCTGTGAGACATGTGGGCTAGTATCAGCCTGTTATTCACCTTGAAATTCAGCAATTGATTATCGATTCGCTATACTTGCCGGCAAAATGGCTTGATTTTGACGTGCACCTTTTACTTGTTTTGCTAACCAAGTACCTGGTGGAGGAGTTGATTTAAAATAGGCCTTCACACCTTTCAAAATCGCTTTTGCTAATTTGTTTTGGTAACGAGCATTATTAAGCCGCTTTTCTTCCTGTGGATTTGAAATAAATGCAGTTTCAACCAACAATGATGGAATATCGGGAGATTTTAAAACTACAAATCTCGCATTCTGTACTTTTTTCTTATGCACTGGGCCAACTTGGCGTATTTCCGATAGGACATTACTGGCAACTCGTGTGCTCGCATCAATCGTCGCGGTTTGTGATAAATCCAATAACACCATTGCTAAGGTTTGGTCTTTATCATCCAAACTCACCCCACCAATTAAGTCAGATGAATTTTCCTTGTCAGCTAACCATTTTGACGCTTCATCGCTTGCACCCCGTTCTGACAAAACATAAACCGAGGAGCCTTTTACCCGTGGATTATTAAATGCATCGGCATGAATAGAAATAAACATATCCGCCTTTGCTTCCCGTGCAATATCCATTCGCTTACGCAAGCTTATGTAATAATCGCCTTTTCGTACCAAAACAGCTCTCATACCTTTTGTATTATCAATTCGTCGTTTTAATTTTTTGGCGATACGTAGGGCAATTTTTTTCTCTTGTGTTCCATAACGCCCAATTGCACCAGGATCTTCTCCACCATGTCCTGCATCTATGGCAACAATGACATCTCGTCCTCGCTTAGCTTGAATTGGAATCGACTTTATATGATCAACTGGTTTGGTTTTTTGCGCTTTCGATGGTTTTGTAATTTCGATTACTAAGCGGTGACCGTAATTGTCATTAGGTGGCAGAGTATAAGTGCGGTACTGAATTTTACCCTTTGCATCAATCACAAATCGACGTGATTCATTTTTTTGTTCAGCCGAGCGTAAGTTTTTTAATAGTGGATGGCCACGTTTGATATACGGAATTTTACCCTTGAACTTGGTTTGATTTAAATCCACTACGATGCGGTTAGGATTACTCAATTTAAAAATGGCGTAATCCGCCTTTTTCTTTGAATCTAATACCACACTGGTCACATCGGGAGAATCCCAAATGCGCACTGCGTTAATTGTGTTTGCCTTACTGAATGCATCGTTACTAACAACGAGTAAAAACATCATTACAATAAAGTAAAATGGTTTTTGTAATTTCATACTCAAATCAAATTAGATGGTCGCGTCAATTTATTGTCCATCCTCCAGATTTCGGTAAAGCTCACTAAAATCAGAAGGTGATAAAAATTCTAAAAGAAATATCGACTGCTTTAGCCAATTATAAACAGCCAAATTCTCGTATAATTACCAATAATTAATCAATTTTTAGCTAGATGCAGAATATAGACCAAAATGAGGCTCTATGATCAGGTATATATCCCGACCTCTTTGACTCACTGGCTCTATATGTAACCGACGCTGTCCCGCGTCTTGGTAATGAATTTTAATGATTAAATCCGCTCGTGGCAAAATTCCTGAGCCATTTTCTGCCCATTCAACCAAACAAATATTTTGTTGCCGAAAATAGTCTCGAATCCCCATGAATTCTAACTCTTCGGGATCACCCAAACGATATAAATCAAAATGATAAACAAACTGATCTTGAAAACGATAATGCTCAACGATTGAATAGGTTGGACTTCTCACAGGGCCTTCATGGCCCATATGTCTTAATAATCCTCGAACCAAGGTTGTTTTACCCGCACCTAATTGACCATGCAAGTATATGATTGCCCCCATGGAACAGCCGCCCGCCAACTGGCCACCAAACTGTAACATTTCGTCTTCACCATTGATAAATAATTCAGACCGTAACTCATCCATTTATTAAGGCTCGCACTTGGGGGAATAAATCGGTAGCTAACATGCCTTTTTCACCATTTTGTTTTGCCACTTTATCTCCTGCTAATGAATGGAGCATAACGGCATAACAGACTATTTCATCAATGTTTAACGATGAACGATTTTGCGCTAGCAGGCTAGCAATAATGCCACTGAGTATATCGCCCATACCTGCCGTTGCCATGCCAGGATTACCAGCGATGCAAACATAAACAGACTTATTGATAGAGATCAAACTGCCTGCTCCTTTTAATACAATCGCACAATGATATTTATTTTGTAAGGCATTCACTGCGAAAAAACGATCCTTTTGAACATCAACAGTACTCACACCAAGTAGTGCAGCAGCCTCGCCGGGATGAGGGGTGAGTACAGCGTTAGAAACATCATGATGATGTTTTGACAGTAAATTTAATGCATCTGCATCAACAACAAGTGGTTTAACATTATGTTTAAAAACAGTGGCAAACACATTTTCAGACCAACTGGATAAACCCAATCCGGGGCCCAACACAATAATATCGACTTTATGAATGATTTTTTCCAAATCTGATGGATTATGTAAACCAATTGACATAATTTCAGGTTGATACACATTGACGAGCGCGGCATGATCTGGATGAGTTGCCACTGTCACGAGCCCGCAACCACTTCTTAATGCTGCACAAGCTGCCATGGTAACCGCGCCACTCATGCCCACATCACCACCGATTACTAAAACGTGACCAAAATTACCTTTATGACTATTTTTATTTCTTTTGTTATGCGCAAATCCACTTAAATCAGGTTTCAAACAATAATGATTGGTTGGTATTCTTTTATAAATGTCATCTGGAACACCTAAATCAGAAAAATGAATTTCACCACAACACTGTTTACCATCATTCGTATAAAGACCTTGTTTTCGCCCGATGAAAGTAGTTGTCACATCTGCTATTACAGCGTCACCCAAAATACACCCTGAATCCGCGTGCAAACCAGATGGGATGTCAACAGCGATGACTGGCGCCGAATGTAAATTAATAGCTTGGATAATATCAAACCATTCACCATTCACGGCTCGTTTAAGTCCAGTCCCAAACATCGCGTCGACTATGACATCGACTTGATCTGGCAAATTTCCCACAAATTTCTCAATGGTTAATCCGTTTTTTTCCATTTCTAAACGGCAAGTCAGCGCATCGTCACTTTGACTTTCAACGTTTCCTAACTGAATTATTGACACTTGTTTACCAGCTTGTTTCGCTAATAACGCAATGACATATCCGTCTCCACCATTATTTCCAGTTCCGCACAATACCAGTACATGCTGGCAATTTTGCCATTGGTTCAGTAATACCTGCCATGTGAATTCACCAGCACGATGCATTAAGCTAAGGCCACTAATGCCTGCTTTTGAGATTGTCAGGTTATCGAGGTCTCTCGTTTGCTGTGCTGTGAATATAGGATTAGATTGTTGCAACATAGGGTTAAAAATATCAGTTTATGAATAAAGTCTCTGAGTGAAATAAACAAATTATTGCTTCTCAACAATGCAATGTAAGCTAACTAATCCACCTACTAAAATGGGCGCAACGGAAAACCGTAAATTACGAGTTGTAAAATATCGGACATGATGTCTAGTTGTGGATTTTTTTATGGCAAGTTTGATTTTTTTGCGCTCTTCCTCCTCATTTGTACCCAACACAATTGATGCGAATTCGGTACACAGCTGTTTTGCGTTACGGGTTTGTTTGCGACCAATAAAAGGCGATATGATTTCTGATTTTTTATCACTGACTTTAATTTTTACCCGTTTTAACGCCGTTTTGGCCTTCCATAACGGTTTATTACTGTCCTTCACCCAATCACTTACTTTAAAAACAGTGGAATTTTTCAAAATGTTTGTTTTTATTTCATCGACGTTATAATTCGCAAAACCATATTGTGGTAGAAGCAAAAACAGAAACAAAAATAATCGGAAATGTGTCATAATTAAACCCATATAGACTTATCATAGACTAATATTACCATGCTTAGAAAATGAAAAAAGCCATAGTAAAAAAATCCAATAACGTGAATTTTAAAACTGCAGATCAAATAAACAACTAATATGTGACATTCAAAAGAAACAGGTACATTGTTATTCAATTTTCAGCTAACACTTTGTCATTAATCGAATATAACCATTACGATGATAGTTAGATTTTTATTTGTTATTTATTGTCTTTTAAGTCTCGCTAGTTGTAGTGAAACGGAAATTCCGAGTTACACGGAATCGTCACTTTATGTATTTGGTGACAGTTTATCTGATGTAGGCAATGCCAATATTGCCAGTGCTGGCTTAATTCCAGACAGAAATTATTTTGCGGGAAGATTTTCTAACGGTCCTCTTTATGCTGACCAATTAGCTGTCATTCTCAAAACGGCAATGAAACCATCCCGGTCCTACGGTTCTAATTATGCTTTCGCAGGGGCTAATAGTAATGTAATTAACGCGCAAGTCTCAAATTATAAAGCAAATGTAAACGACTCTGCAGACCCAGATGCACGATATATTATTTGGAGTGGTGCTAATGATTTGTTGGATTTAGTCAAAACCCCGGTTTCAGATCCAACTACCACTATTGATACAGCGATCGCGCACATAAAAAATGCCATTCGCAAATTATCATCCATTAATGCCAGTCAGATTTTTGTTATCAATCAAATCAATCTCGCGCATTTACCACGAGTGATTCAGTTAGACACAGATCTAGCGAATTCAATTAGTTTAGCATCACAACTCAGTACGCAATTTAATTCCGCATTACAAACTATGCTTGATTCACTGAATACAGAAGAAAATATCATGACAACATCAATCGATGTTTTCACACTTTTCGAAGATGTCGTTGCCAATCCCGAAAATTACAATTTAACTAGCGTAACTGATGCTTGTTATACAAGGGACGAATCGGAGTTCGAATTAACCGGTAATGAAACCATTTGCGCCAATCCAGATGAATATTTATTTTGGGATAGTTTACATCCAACAACGATTGGACACACTATTTTAACATCCCATATTAACCAGTCCTTTTCGGCAAACTGAAATGACCTTTCATTCCAAATACCCTTTATTCATACTTCTAATCGGTTTTCTCAGTTTTCATTGTTCAATATCAATAGCAGATACATTGACGATAACGGTATTTCAAAAAGGTACCGGTGATCCTGTAGAGGATGCAACCGTGGTAATAAAAAATAACGGTGATTATGATTCCACAAATCACTCGGGTGAAATTAAATTTGAAGATATTACGTTACCGGTTGAGATTAAAGTACTTAGTTCTGGTTATGAAACAATTGAACAAAAAGTTGAAACGAACAAGCTGGAAATCTATTTGGAACCACTGACAATTGAAGGTGAAGGCATTGAAGTGGTAGAAGAGCGTATAAAAGAAAAGGCCTCAAAAATCGTTTTGCAGCAAGAAGAATTACGCTCTGTCGCAGGTACGCAAGGTGATCCCATCAAAATGATTGAAACATTGCCTGGTGTTATCACTAATTCTGGTGGTGGCGGTGATGGAGGCGGAGATCCCAATGCAATTTATGTTAGAGGTAGCAGTGGTGGAGAAAATAGCTTTTGGATTAATCGGTATCCCGTTGATTATCTTTATCACTTCTGGGGTATATCCGTGGTAAATCCAAGCTTGGTTAATAATTTTAATATATTTTTGGGTGGCTTCCCCGTAGAGTATGACGATGTTTTGGGCGGAGTTATCGACATAGAACTTCGTAAACCAAAGACCGATCGATTACATCAAACGTATCGCATTGCTTTAAATGAGTCCGCTGCACTGGTGGAAGGCCCAATAAATAAAAACCAAAGTTTTTATGTCGCCGCTCGCGCGAGTTATATTGATAAAGTGTTAGATCCTTTTATCGATGATATTCAGGAAGCGCTAAAAGATGAAGAAAGTGAAACAGATGTTTCCGTGATCACGTTACCCAAATATTGGGACGCCCAAGCCAATTGGCATTATAATCTCAGCAAAGGCAGCATGGATTTGTTCTATTTTGGTAGCAATGACGCACTGGCGTTTGACATAAAACAATTAGACACATCAGACCCCGATATTCTAGGGAAACTGGACGTGGATTTCGGATTCCACACATTTGGGTTTAATTTACGAACCGCATTAACGAAAAAAACCACGGCGATTGTCACTACGTCCATAAAACGGGGGCATCAACTCACCACATTTGGCACAGATGATAACGGCGAACCGTTTGGTATTGATATTACAATTACGCAAAGTTTATTACACCCACAATTATTATTTAATCCAATTAAAAATCATGAATTCACAGTAGGAAGCCATATTAACTATGGTGTATATCCGGTTGATGTCAACATAAGTTCATTTCCCACAGAAGAAAATTTTACTGGAAGAAATTTTTCCAGCCAAGAAAAATTTCGTGTTAACGACACAATGAAATTAGCGTCTGCTTCCCCCTACTTAAAATGGCGTTGGACCTGGGAAAAGCTCACCACAATTCTTGGGGGGCGTTACACCAAAGTACGTGGCACAGGTGGGATTGATATGATGGATTATTCCCCCCGTGTTACGTTTGAATATCAATTAACGAAAAAACTGTTGGCCACAACCAGTTGGGGTCGATACATACAAACACCCAATGAGGCACAGCTGCTAAAAGGTTACGGCAATCCTGAATTAGAATTTACTGTGGCTGAACATCGAATTATTGGCATGCAATATCAATATAATCCCTTATGGTCCATTAAAATGGAAGCCTATCAAAAACCCATGAAAAACCTGGTTCTCACTCGTCCTTTTGAGCAACCACCCAACAATTACAAAAATGACGGCGAAGGCGAAGCCTATGGTTTTGATGTATTAATAAAACGTGAATATGGTAACCGAAAAATTGGCTGGTTAAGTTACTCGTATTCTAAAAGCTCTCGTACGTTAATCGATGGTAGTAATCGGGATTTTTCTGCAGATCAACCCCATGCATTAAGCCTTGTGTGGAGTCAACCTTTTACAGGGTCCTGGAAAAAATGGAGTTGGGGTTTAAAGTTACAAGCTGGGTCTGGGCAACCATACACACCGGTTGTCGGCCGTGTTGCCATGTGTAACACAGCAGCCGATGTTGACGTGTGTCCTGATCAAGAAAATGCAGATGATGATAGCAATTTAGCATATTGGAATCCCATATACGCAGAGCGCAATATTTTAAGACGGCCTTTTTTCCATAAGTTAGACTTACGAGTTGATCGCTTAATTCGTTATAATACCTGGACACTCAAACTCTACCTTGATTTGTTAAATGTCACCATGCAGGAATTTGGCGTCAGTGATGATTATGGTAAAAATTATGAAAATTATAATAATCCGAAAAAAAGTGGATTTCCGGCAATCATTTTGCCATTCTTTGGTGTTGAAGCTTCATTCTAGTTTCATATAACGTTATCACTATTAAACGAATAAGTTTTTCAATCTCAAATGCATTCTCTCTCTCCAGACAAACTACACAATTTAACAAATAAAATAAATTTCTGGGCGAAAGAAATGGGATTCCAAGCAGTGGGCATTTCTGATACGGATTTATCTCAAGCAGAAAAACATTTACACCAATGGTTAAAAAAAAATTACCATGGTTCAATGGATTATATGCAAAAACATGGTAACAAACGTAGCCGCCCCGCTCTACTACACAACAATACAATACGCATAATCAGTTTACGAATGGATTATTTTCCGCAAGAAAGTAACGATCCCTTTGACCTATTAAATTCTAGTAACCTAGCCTATATTTCCCGATATGCGCTGGGACGGGATTATCATAAAGTTTTACGCTCACGTTTAAAAAAATTGGTCGCAAAAATTGAACTGGAAACTGGATCGATTGATTCACGCATATTTGTCGATAGCGCACCAGTATTGGAAAAAGCCATTGCAGAAAAAGCAGGGCTCGGCTGGATTGGAAAACACAGTAATTTATTAAGCCGTGATGCGGGTTCCTGGTTTTTTCTCGGTGAGATTTATATAGACTTGCCCTTGCCGATTAGCACTCCCAGCCAATCACATTGTGGTGATTGTAGTGCATGCATTGATGAATGTCCCACTCAAGCGATTGTTGCACCGTATCAAGTGGATGCGCGACGCTGTATTTCCTATCTCACAATAGAAAACAAAGAAGCCATTCCGGTGGAGTTTCGTAAAGCGATGGGAAATCGAATTTATGGCTGTGACGATTGCCAATTAGTTTGCCCATGGAACCGCTTTAGCGAAAATACAAATGAAACAGACTTTGCTATTCGACACAAACTAGATAAACCAGCATTGCTGGAATTGTTTGCGTGGGACGAATCCACTTTTTTAAATAAAACAGAAGGCACAGCAATCAGACGCATTGGATACCGCTCTTGGTTACGGAATATTTGTATTGCGTTAGGCAATGCCGATCCTCACCCCAACATTCTTCAAGCATTAAACAATAAGAAAACAAACAATTTTGATCCACTCATACAAGAGCACTTGGATTGGGCATTGCAAGAACAAACCGACAAATTAACCATCAAATAAAATCAATTGTTATCAAATATAGCAACTATTTAACAACCATACACAAATAGTACAAATGATAAAAAAGGCGATATTTAAACCTAGAATGTTCATAAATGTGGCACAGTGTTCTCATAAATTTGTTAAATTTAAATACCTTAGCCATAATTAATAGAATCCCAAAAACCAAAGGAGCTGTGAATGAGTGATAAATTGATCATCTGGTTTGAAAAATTAGGATTGGATGATGTTAATCGTGTCGGTGGCAAAAATGCCTCACTCGGGGAAATGATTCAAAATTTATCAGCTTCTGGTGTCAGTGTCCCGAATGGTTTTGCAACCACTGCGGAAGCCTATCGCATTTTTTTACAACAAGATGATTTACACCAACGAATCGAAACACGTTTATCGACATTAGATATCGAAGATGTTACTGAATTAGCCAAAGCAGGCAGCGAAATTCGTAATTGGATTATCAGCACGTCACTTCAAAATACATTAGAAACGGAAATTCGTGACGCATACGCCACAATGATAAAAAAAGCAGGTCATGACATTGCTGTTGCAGTACGTTCATCTGCCACCGCAGAAGATCTCCCCGATGCATCATTTGCTGGCCAGCAAGAGACCTTTCTTAATGTCAAAGGAATCGATAATGTTCTAATCGCCGTAAAAGAAGTGTTTGCCTCACTTTATAATGATCGGGCAATTTCTTATCGCGTACACCAGGATTTTATTCACAGTGAAGTGGCCTTAAGTGCCGGAATTCAACAAATGGTTCGCAGTGATATCGGCGCAAGTGGCGTTGCATTTACATTAGATACGGAATCTGGCTTCCGTGATGCGGTTTTTATTACTGGTGCATATGGCTTAGGTGAAACCGTTGTACAAGGCGCAGTAAATCCAGATGAGTTTTATGTTTATAAACCCAATTTGAAACAAAACAAACCCGCAATTTTGCGTAAAACTCGGGGTGAAAAAGCCATTAAAATGATTTACAACAACGAGAAAAATCAAAAAAATCCGGTTAAAACAGTCGATGTTGAAACTGAGCAACGGTTAAAATTTTGTTTGTCAGACGAACAATTGCATGACTTGGCTAGAACTGCAGTCACAATAGAAGATCATTATGCTCGTCCCATGGATATCGAATGGGCTCTGGATGGTGAAGACAACAAACTTTATATTGTCCAAGCTCGACCGGAAACGGTTGAAAGCCAAAATAGTGGCAGTGTCATTGAACGGTACCAGCTACTCGATAAGGGTGAGATTGTCTCGACTGGTCGCTCAATCGGACAACGCATTGGCCAAGGTCAGGCACGTATTGTCATGGGCGTCAATGCAATGGACAAGGTAAAAGAAGGTGATGTACTCGTAACAGACATGACCGATCCCGATTGGGAACCCATTATGAAACGTGCATCCGCGATTGTTACAAATCGTGGAGGCAGGACTTGTCATGCCGCAATTATCGCTAGAGAACTTGGCATTCCTGCTGTAGTGGGCTGTGGTAATGCGACCGAGCTCATAAAAGAAAATCAAGCAATCACAATATCCTGTGCAGAAGGTGACACTGGCAATGTTTACGATGGTTTATTAAAATTTGAAGTGCAACGTAACGACGCGGGTAACATGCCTAGTTTACCGGCTAAAATTATGATGAATATCGGCAATCCTGAACGAGCCTTTCAATTTTCAAACATTCCAAATGATGGCGTCGGCTTAGCACGATTAGAGTTTGTTATTAACAACACAATCGGCATTCATCCTCGCGCATTATTGGAATTTGAAAATCAAAGTGCTGAGCTTAAACAACAAATCAATGAAATAACGGCAGGTTATGCCACTCCTCTGGATTTTTATGTTAGAAAACTCACCGAAGGTATTGCTACGTTAGGTGCTGCATTTTATCCAAAACCGGTTATCGTTCGCATGTCAGATTTTAAATCCAATGAGTATGCAAATCTTATTGCTGGCGACTTATATGAGCCGGAGGAAGAAAACCCAATGATTGGTTTTCGCGGTGCATCCCGCTACATATCCGAATCATTTCGCCCCTGCTTTGAATTAGAATGCAAAGCGTTAAAAACAGTACGCGATGAGATGGGTTTGGATAACATCCAGATAATGATTCCGTTTACACGCACAACAGATGAAGCAGAAAAAGTCATACAACTACTCTCTGACAACGGATTAAAGCGTGGGGAAAATAAACTAAAAGTTATCATGATGTGTGAAATTCCTTCTAATGTTGTATTAGCGGAAGAATTCTTAGCGCACTTTGATGGTTTCTCTATTGGCTCAAACGACTTAACACAACTCACCTTGGGTTTGGATCGTGATTCGGGCTTGGTTGCGTCGCTGTTTGATGAACGAAATCCGGCTGTGAAAAAAATGTTGCATAGTGCAATTTCAACTGCGAAACAACAAGGAAAATATGTTGGAATTTGTGGACAGGGCCCATCGGACTATCCTGATTTCGCCGAATGGCTGTTAAAAGAAAATATATCCAGTTTATCCCTCAATCCAGATACCGTGGTCGCAACGTGGTTACAACTCGACAAATCAAAATAATTCATATGCACCACACAATATTTTACGTATCAGATGGCACCGGCATTACCGTGGAAACCTTGGGTAATACCCTGCTCACACAATTTCAACATTTTGAATTACGAAAGATTCATCACCCTTATATTGATAGTGATGAAAAAATTAAGGCGGTTGCAGAGGAAATAGATCAAACTGCAAAAACTGATCATAACCCACCAATAGTTTTTAACACACTTGTTGTAGAGGAACATCGAAAAATTCTTGGCGCATGTGAAGCGCTCCATTTTGATTTATTTGATTTGTTCATTAAGCCGATGGAAGAAAATTTGGGCCTGAAATCCAATCGTGGTATTGGTCGCTCCCACGGAATTGGTGTATTTGATACATACAAAAGTCGAATCGATGCGATTCATTTTGCTATGGTCAACGACGATGGAAGTTCAGTTGATAATTATGCTAGCTCCGATGTTATTATGCTAGGGGTATCACGTTGCGGTAAAACACCAACTTGTATTTATCTGGCACTCAACTATGGCATTCATGCAGCAAATTACCCATTAACCACCGATGACTTAAATGACAATCGATTACCCGAATTCTTAAGACCGCATCGAAAGAAAATATATGGATTAAGCATAAACCCTAATCGCTTGCATCAAATACGCGAAGAACGTCGACCCAATAGCAAATACGCTACGCTAAGCCAATGCCAATATGAAGTCCGTACCGCCTTGTCTTTATTTCAAAAAGAAAAAATTCCTTATTTAGATACAAGCACAATATCAATTGAAGAAATTGCAGCGTATTTAATGCAACAAAAACAGTTAAAACGAAGAATAAATTCATAAAGTTGATTTGAAGTAAATAATCCAACCTTGAAAAATTAGTTGACAATGCTAATAAAACAAAGGCATCATTGTTCGCATGAACACAAACTATTTTCAAAATTTATCAATTTCTCTTAAACCGTGGCGAAAACTCGATTTTCACCACGGTTTTATTTGTTAGCTTTAAAATATTTATTTAACAAAAAAGCCGTGGAATAATTCCGCGGCTTTTTTTATGCGCGGTTTGATTCTCATTTATCTAGAGTAAGCAGATATGACGCGCATTCAAAAAATGGCTTCAAATGATTTTATTGTCGGAATAATTTGTGTCGTGATAGCGACATTTGGATTATCCTTAAAAGCCATATTTATTAAACTAACCTATCAATACGATGAAAATATTGATGCAATATCAATTTTAGTGATACGCATGGTGCTAGCCCTGCCCATATTTTTTGCGTTTTTATTCTATTTTGTTAGTAATAATAAAATTCAATCACAAAAAACAACATGGACTGATTTAACAGTAATATTCCTTTTGGGATTCATCGGATTTTATTTATCAGCCTTTTTAGATTTTTCTGCATTAGCCTATATTCCTGCGGGATTAGAGCGATTAATCTTGTTTCTTTACCCTACTTTTGTGGTCATTTTCACTTTTTTTATACACCCTAAACAAATAACCCGCATTGTGATTATTGCGTTAATTCTAAGTTATTTAGGCATAATTATTGTCTTTTCAGATCAATCCATCAGATTTGATGAAGCCACACTAACAGGTATAACTTTGGTATTTTTGGCCGCGATTATTTTTGCTGCTTATACAGTTGCCAGTGTTAAATATATAAGATTTTATGGCACAATTCGATTTTCTGCTTTTGCGATGTTAGGTGCAACAATTGCTACCGTTATACATGCATTGTTGATTAATGGGATTGATGTCTTCTTACAATCTACGTCTACCTATTTATTTATTATTCCAATGGCAATTTTATCAACTGCAATGCCTTTAATCCTAATCGGCAAAGGCGTCATTAAAATCGGTGCGCCAAACGCTTCCATTATTAGTACGTTTGGACCAGTCATAACAATAATATTAGCGTATTTTTTATTGAATGAAAATTTTGGATTCGTGCAAGTAATCGGGGGTAGCTTAATATTATTAGGTGTTTTTCTTATTGTAAAAGTAAAACAAAAGAAGCATTGATTATTTGATTTTCAATTAAAAAAACTCTCTTTCATCCTCAAAATACTCAAAAGGTGAAAATCGTTTTTCGTCATATCGATCTTCAAGATGTGTTTTTAAAATTTTTAAATTTCGCAAACTAAGCACAAATGAGGATAGTTCATTAATTGAATTTTTAACATCATTTATATGTCGATTTATGTTTTTGTCCCGAGTCTTTTTGCTTTTGCTGTAAAGTAACTCATAAAGTGATGCTTGAACTGGATTACTATAAAGTATGGATCTATTTTCTTCTTCAAGTTGAGATATTTGCAAACTCAGCTGAGTGCATAAACCCTCCATTGTTTCATCTGCAATTAGTAAATCTGCTTCATCATATTTAGCATATTGAGTATACAAACTTAGCATTGTAAAAACATCATTTTCTTCCCGTGCAACCATTAATTGTGATATGAGCTTCTCTTTTTCCAACTTTCGTTTATCGTCTTTTTCTTTATCGGGATGCAACGCTTTTGCAGTGCGATGAAACACTGTTTTTAACCATTTGTCATTAATTGTTACTTTTTCAGATAACGGTTCATCAAAATATTCATCGTGAAAAAAATCTTCAAAACGCACCCTTTCTCCATTTTTCCGATTTTTACTCTCCTCATTTTCAAAACCATCAAAGCCAAACATATCTTCTTGAAAGTTTGGTTTCTCTGATTCTTCATTTTGTTTGTCTGAATGGGATTTTTTGTTTCCACTTTCAAACATTTCTTCAAAATATTCCTCAGCGTGTTTTGCCTGCTCCTCCAATTCTTCGATAGAAATTTCATGAAAATCGGAAAAAACTTGCTGAAATGATTGATGCAATTCGTCGCAGATTTCGGTATCAAAACGGCTAATATGTTCAATATTTTCCATAATCCATAAACTTAATTCTTCCCGCTGCCATTTACTTAAACTTTTACGACGATAAAAATCAATCAACCGTTTTGTCAGTTCAGAATACGGTTTTGCCGATGCTTGTTCTATCGGTAATATTTTATCTTGATAAATTTTATGCATTTCAGATAATTCATCTCGAAGATTTTCATTTTCTAATTGCTTAGTTTTGATTTCCTGTAATAATTTATCGAAGCGTTTTTGCAATCGTTTTTTCTTTGGACGATTGCTTTTTGAATCAGTCGATTTATTGGATAGAGTAATGTTCATAGCGGCAGAATCCATTTTCAGTAAGCCCAGAAAACAAGCAGTATATTTTTGCCATAAAGAGGATTGTATTTTACCGTTTATTTAAAAAGTAAAAAACGATAATTCAGGGTTTAATGTAAAATAATTGAAGGCGGTTTAAACGTAATGGTACTTCGATAAAATACGAATAATAAGCAATTGAATGTAAAAAAGCCCAGCATACATGCTGGGCTTTTTTAAATAGTGGCGTCCCCTAGGGGACTCGAACCCCTGTTACCGCCGTGAAAGGGCGGTGTCCTAGGCCACTAGACGAAGGGGACAATAAACCTTCGATCAAATTTGGCAATGCTTCTTCAGGACTATAAATTTGGTGGAGCTAGGCGGGATCGAACCGCCGACCTCTACACTGCCAGTGTAGCGCTCTCCCAGCTGAGCTATAGCCCCGAAAGGAAGCCGCATTGTACGGATGGCTCCCATAATCGTCAAGCATATAATTATGATTTTATGTGAATTTATTGCGTATTTCGCATTTTTTGTTTGAAATATTAAGGCTAATTGGCCATCCATATTCACAATGAAACAGGTGTTTTTTTACGCTAGTGTTTCTATATAGTTGATTGCTTTATCTAATCGTTTTAGAACCTTTTCTTTGCCGATTAATTCAGCGGTTATATCAATTGCCGGTGACACTGCACCTCCGGTAATTGCTACTCTTAGCGGTTGCGCGACCTTTCCCATCTTCAATTCCAAATTTTCTGATACCTGAATAATCACTTTGTGAATATTTTCTGCTCTCCAATCTTCGACTGAGGTAAGCAGATTTATTAGTCCGTTTAAAGGCAATATTGCTGCGGATTTTAAATTTTTCTTTGCGGCTTTTTCGTCAAACTCTTCAAAATCAGAATAAAAATAAGAAATGGATTGTGCTAACTCTATTAATGTTTTTACCCTTTCCTGATGAAGCTTAATCACCTCTAAAATATCTGGCCCGTTATCAGGGTCTATGTTTTCATTTTGAAGATGAATATTTAAGTGACGCAAAATATGTTCTGGTGAACTGTGTTTTATATATTCTTGATTTAACCAAAGTAATTTTTCTGGATTATAGGTTGAGGCAGCTTTGTTAACATTTGAAACATCAAATAAGGTAATCATCTCCTCTAACGAAAACGTTTCTTTGTCTCCATATGACCAACCTAATCGAACTAAGTAATTTAATAATGCCTCAGGCAAATAACCTTCGTCATGATATTGCATAACACTCACTGCGCCATGTCTTTTTGACAATCGTTTTCCATCAGATCCTAATATCATCGGAACGTGTGCATATTGAGGTGGCGCTACACCCAACGCTTTTAAAATATTAATTTGTCGTGGAGAATTGTTTAGGTGATCATCCCCTCTGATGACAACATTTATCGCCATATCCATGTCGTCAACAACGACTGTCAAATTGTAGGTAGGTGTTCCATCGGATCTTGCTATGATTAAATCATCAAGCTCTTTGTTTTGAAATACGACTTCTCCACGAATGATATCGTTTACCACGACTTCTCCGTCTAATGGATTTTTAAAGCGAATTACGGGCTCAATTCCTGGCTTTTCTGAATCTCTGCCTCTGCAGCGACCATTGTACCGTGGCTTTTGTTTGTTCGCCATTTGGGTATTTCGCATTTCTTCTAATTCTTCTTTTGAACAATAACAATGATATGCATGACCTTCATTTAATAATTTCTCTATAATTTCGTCATACCGATCAAAACGATGAGTTTGGTAGAACGGTCCTTCATCATATTCCAGCCCTAACCAGGTCATGCCTTCTAATATCGCATTGACAGATTCTTGTGTATTACGTTCTCTATCAGTATCTTCAATTCGTAAAACAAATTTACCACCATGTTTTTTAGCGTGAAGCCAGGAAAATAATGCGGTTCTCGCACCACCTATGTGCAGATAACCAGTTGGACTGGGAGCGAAACGAGTTATTGGATTCATTTTTCTTCCTATTTAATAGAGAAGCGTATTATCCTAAAAATTTGCTTTAAAGGCGACTCTAGTTTAAATAATTTAACGATTTCCTAAATCAAAGGACTACTTTTTTCTTGAGCTATGGAATTTATGGGATTATATATTAGCAAGTAGATGAGTTTGTTTTTTAAACAAGGCGATATAGGTTAGATTGTTATCTGAACGGAAACGATATTCAATACAGTATCGTTATAGTTTAATGAAAAGGGAATTTAATATTTGGAATGGATACTTGAAAATGCGCTTAGATTGCACGAGATTAATACTAACTCAATGTTGTTTCCATTAAATCTTGTGCTTCTTTTTTCTGACTCTCGGTGCCTTCATCAACAACTTCATTCAACAAGTCATATGCACCATCATGGTCACCCATTTCCATATATGCTTTTGCTAAATCGAGTTTCGTTCCGACTTCATCAGATAGTAGAAATAATGATGAATTATCTTCTTCTGGGTTTGTATTACTAACTTCATCAATTTCTGTATTCTGATTTTCAATCAATTCTTCTGTTGAAGATGTATCAATTTCCGCAGATTGGGATGAATCAAATTCAACAACTGTATCATCTTTCCCATAATCCCCAGTTTTGTCTTTTTGCCCTAAAAGGTTGGCGTCCTCAGGAAGTGAAGTTTGGTCTTGGATCTCATCATCAAGCGTGTTTTCAATTACTGCTTCAAAGTGTTCAACAGAATCTTCTTCAGTTTTTGTATTTATTAGGTCTTGGTTGATTTTTACATCAGGCAGGCTTTCTTCGCGATCGTCTTTTGATTCTAGATTTTCTAATTCATCAATTGATTCAGGTGAAAATTCAGTGATTATTGATTCTGGAATGGGTTTATCTTGCCCAGACTCTTTTACTTTTAGAGAATCGGTATTTTTATTGTTCTCTAATAGGGCTTTTTCAACTGCAGTTGGTTCATCTAATTCTTCAATTGGTTTAGTATCAAAATTTTCTATTTTCTCATTGGTTGATGGGGCTTCTATATTTGATAATTGTGAATCGTCTTCTGTCTCAACAAACAGTGGACTTATTGATTCAATATTCTTTGCCATCAACTTAGCGTGCTTCCAATATTGATGATTAACATCTCCACCAATTGCTTCAAAAACATTCTCAGCTTGTTTATCAAATTCAATTAAATTATTTGATAATGTATAAACTTCTAATAACTTTAACTTTAAATCTGTTCGTGTCGGTGTTGCATTAATTGCATCCTTTAACAAACTTTCAGCTTTATCATATTTTTCATATGTCAGATATACATCAGCCTCTGCTATAGGATCTAGCAAATTTTCATTACTCATAAAAACTTCAGAGTTTTCAAACGTAATATCTTTTAATTCTTCTTCCTTTTTCTCTACTGCATTTTCTTCTGGTTTCGATTCATTGAATTTAATAACTGGTGTGCTTGATTCCCTAGTAGCTTTGTCGTCTTCTGGAAATAACTTTTCTATGTCTTGTTCGAGTGGCTGTTCAACCTCAAATGTATTTACCGTTTCTTTTTTTCCAGATTTGCTTCTTAAAATCCAAAATATACTCAAAAGTAACATTACACTAATGATTGATGCTGCAATCGTCACTACATCATCAAATAAGGTATCTTTTGAATTTTCAGTGATCGCTCTAGCTTTATTAACATCAGCTTGAGTAATTTTTGCATCACCATTATTTGCATCCATTGAGACGAGCGGCTCGACATTTTTTCCAGATTGATCTGGACTAACTCCTGACTGTAATTTCTGTAATTCTGCATTTTTGAGTTGAATAATACTCTGCATTGATGCCATTTGCTCTTGGAGCGATGAAATACGACTAATCAGCTCTTCATTTTCTCTTCGTCCTGCCTCTATCGTTTCCCGAGAAAGTACTAATTCAATATTTAATTGCGCTAAGTCTTCTTGTGCCGCTTCAAGTACCGCATTAGTTTGAGACTCTCTTTCCGCCTGCGCACCATCAATGGGTGTTTCCAATCTAAGTTTTGTTCCAGTACTTTCATTAGTAGCAATGTCAACCTCTGCTGGCTGATCAGAAAGATCTGATCCCTTAGGTACTTGATTTGCTGATTCCACGGCTACTGCATTTCTAGCTTGCCTTTCTTTTCGATAAGCTAACCAAGCTTGATTTTGTTTAGCTATTTCAATCTTTGCGTCGGAATCACTGATAGCATCTAAACTTGAACTATCATCCACACGTAATACAGCGCCGGCTTTTAACATTGAAACATTATCACCAAAAAAAGCGTCTGGGTTTTGCTGCTTGAGTGCTAACATCATTTGCTCGATTGAGATTCCACTAGGCCGCATCTCATCAGCGATTCGCCATAGATATTCAGCTTCTCTCACTGTGTGGCTAGCAATTTCAGTCGTAATATCAGATTCTGTACTCCGATCTGCGACACCACCACTTTCGACTTCATTTTTAGTAATTTCTTCTATTTCTGCAAGTAACCTTTCACTTACAGATTCTTCTGATTCGGTTATCGGTGATGTTAATGTACTGTCAGTATCTGATTCTTGATCTGTTGTAACAGTAAAACTTGGAGGCAAGTCTGATTCCGGTGCAGCAACTGCTGGCGGTTTTTCATCGATTAAAGGTGGGTCCAATAAAACGGTAAATTCACGCAGCAATCTACCTTTGTTCCAATTGACTTCTATTAAAAAATTTAAAAATGGTTCTGCAAGGGATGGTCGAGTACTAATATGAATATAATATCCACCATCTTCGTGTTCTTTTACGCGAAACCTTAATCCATCCAATTTCGGATTACGATCAATACCCATTCTTTCGTATACATCTGGGGATGCTAACTGAATATCTATGCCTTCCAATTCATCAGGCTTGATTCCCAATAACTCAACTTCTGCGTCTAATTGTTGATTTAACGTTGAGTTTAATTTTATCCCGCCAACTCCCAACGCATGCGCATAAATGGGGCACAATAGTGTTCCGACTAGAAGCCAGTGGATAATTTTTTGAATGTTATATTTACGCAGCATAGTAGGATATAGAAGCACAATAAAAAACCGTATTTTCTTTAAATTTTTATACTAAGTGTTTGACGATGCGCCATTATTCCTACATTTTCTTAACATCTTCTTTAATCCATTAAAATCAAGGAAAATATATCGTCGTAAATACGTATTTTTATAATAATTACAGATGAAACTTGACCAATAATTCAGCTATTTGCACACTATTTAAAGCAGCGCCTTTGCGAACATTATCTGCTACAACCCACAGATTCAAACCCTTAGGACATGAAATATCTTCCCGAATACGACCAATCCATACTGCATCTTTTCCAGCTGATTCTGTAACGGCAGTAGGATATCCACCATCTGCCCTATCATCCAATAGCTTAATGCCAGGTGCACCTTCCAATAAATCTCTTGCCATTAAAGTAGTGATTTTTTCATTGGTCTCAATATGGATTGCTTCTGAATGACCAAAAAATACCGGCACCCTAACCGCTGTAGGATTGACTAAAATTGCTGGGTCTTCAAATATTTTTTTTGTTTCCCAGACCATCTTCATTTCTTCTTTGGTGTATCCATTATCCATAAATACATCTATCTGAGGCAATACATTAAAGGCGATTTGTTTTGGATAAACCTCTGTTTTAATTTCTTTAACATTTAAAATTGCTGCAGTCTGGCCGGCCAACTCTTCTATAGCTTCTTTTCCAGTTCCTGAAACGGCTTGATATGTTGCGACATTAATCCGAGAAATCCCAACAGCATCATATATTGGCTTTAAGGCAACGAGCATTTGTATAGTGGAGCAATTTGGATTTGCAATGATATTTTTTGTTTTATAGCGCTCCACCGCATGGGAGTTGACTTCAGGAATAATTAGAGGAACGTCATCGTCCAATCGAAATTCAGAGGTATTATCTATAACAATGCAGTCACATTTAGCTGCTTTAGGTGCATACTCTTTGGAAATACTTCCACCGGCAGAAAACAAGCCGATATCTGCATCATTAAAATCAAAATCTTGTAAATTCGTTACTTTTAATTGTTGCCCACGAAATTCAATACGCTTCCCTGCAGATCTCTCGCTTGCCAAAAGGTATAAGTTGTCTATGGGAAAATCTCGCTCTTCCAGTATAGAAACCATTGTCTCACCGACGGCGCCTGTTGCACCCACAACTGCTACATTGAATTTTTTCGTCATCTGTTATCCTTGATTAATCAAAATCGTTGCTAATACTTCCATTTCTGACACATAAATCATCTTGCTTATCAATACCACCGGCGTCTTTCCACATATTTCTCATCATTGAGGCAACCACTGCATCACCCATTTCCTCTGTACCAACTTTACGTGTGCCATCTTCGTAAATATCAGCTGTACGTAATCTTTCATCTAACACTGTTACAACGCCCGCTTCAATTTTTTCAGCCATCTCCGCTTCATCAAACGTATAACGCAGCATCATTGCGACGGACAATATTGTGGCCAAAGGATTCGCAATGCCCTTACCTGCAAGGTCTGGCGCAGAACCGTGAATAGGTTCATACATACCTTTATTATTCTTATCAAGTGAAGCACTTGGCAGCATTCCGATGGAGCCAGTTAACATTGCTGCACAATCAGATAATATGTCACCAAACATATTGGTTGTTACGATGACATCAAACTGTTTTGGCGCTTTAACCAATTGCATGGCAGCATTATCAACATACATATGACTCAATTCGACTTTTGGAAACTCTTTTGATAAGTCTGTCATGACATCACGCCACAATTCAGTGCATTCCAAAACATTGGCTTTATCGACAGAGCATAATTTTCCACTTCTTTTTTCTGCAATTGAAAATGCAGATCGACCAATACGTTCAATTTCTGATTCAGAGTAAACAAGAGTATTGTATCCCTGCTTTTCTCCATTCTCTAACTCTCGAATTCCACGAGGCTGTCCAAAATAAATTCCGCCGGTTAATTCCCTTACGATCATTATATCCAAGCCTGAAACAACTTCGGGTTTTAATGTCGACGCATTGGCAAGTTGAGGGTATAAAATCGCAGGCCTTAAATTTGAAAATAAGGATAATTCCGAACGCAGACCCAATAAGCCTTTTTCTGGTCTTATGGCAATATCTAAAGATTCCCATTGAACACCGCCAACGGCGCCCAGTAAAACCGCATCGGAGGATTTACATAACGCTAACGTTTCAGGGGGTAAAGGAATGCCCCTCGCATCAATCGCGGCACCACCAACAAGGGCTTCTTCCATTTCTATTTTGAAATCATATTCTCGCTTCAAGCATTCCAACACTTTAACCGCTTCAGCAACTATTTCAGGACCAATTCCGTCCCCAGGTAACACTGCAATTTTTCTTGTCATATTCCGGCCCACACCCTTAAATATTCTCTTCTAACGCATTTTTGATAAAGCAAACCAGCTGTGAAAAATGATACACGAATATCTGTATTTTTCTAAACCTTATTTGCTCTCAAAATCATCAATAAATAACCAGATTTGAAATTTATTATAACCAAGGATTATTTTTTCTCCTATTTTCTTCAAATTGTTTAATTTCATCCATGTACTTTAACGTTATACCGATATCATCTAGACCTTCAACTAAGCATTGTTTTCGAAACATATCCACGGTGAAATTAATATTTTCCCCATTTGGCTTTTTAATAGCTTGATTCGGTAAATCCACTTTAAGTTTGTATCCCTCATTTTCATTAACCTCAGAAAAAAGTTTTTCAACATTTTCTGCATCCAACACAATGGGTAAAATTCCGTTTTTAAAGCAATTGTTAAAAAATATATCAGCGAAGCTTGGGCCTATTATCACTCTGAAACCAAAATCTTCTAACGCCCACGGTGCATGCTCACGGCTAGATCCACATCCGAAATTTTCTCGTGTCAGTAATATTTTTGCGCCTTGATAACGTGGCTGATTTAAAACAAATTCTGTATTGATGGGTCTATTACTATTATCCATTCCTGGCTCACCAACATCCAAATAACGCCATTCATCAAACAAATTTGGACCAAAACCGGTGCGTTTAATTGATTTTAAAAATTGTTTTGGGATAATGGCATCAGTATCAACATTTGACCGATCTAATGGCATCACCAATCCATTTATTTCTGTTAAGGGTTTCACTTTAAAACTCCTATTTGTAAAAGTCGGTAATATCAATAAAATGACCAGCAACTGCCGCTGCCGCTGCCATCGCCGGACTAACCAGATGTGTTCGCCCTCCATTTCCCTGCCGACCTTCAAAGTTCCTATTAGACGTTGAAGCACATCGCTCCCCCGACTCCAATCTATCTGCATTCATCGCTAGGCACATTGAACAACCTGGGTCTCGCCACTCAAATCCAGATTTAATAAAAATTTTATCCAATCCTTCTTTTTCTGCCTGGGATTTTACCAATCCTGATCCTGGAACCACCAGTGCAAGTTTGACGGATTTAGCAACTGTTTCACCTTTAACAATATTCGCAGCGACACGTAAATCTTCAATTCGTGAATTGGTACAGGAACCAATAAAAACCTTATCTATTCTAATTTCTGAAATCAGAGTATTCTTAGCTAAATCCATATATTTAAGCGCTGACAACATACCTTCCTGTTTTACTGGATTAGTTTCTTGATCAGGATCTGGAATGGATTCGTTAATTGACACTACCATTTCAGGGGATGTTCCCCATGTCACTTGTGGCTTTATTTCTGATGCGTTTAATATCACGTGCTTATCAAACACTGCACCTTTATCACTATGTAAGTTACCCCAAGCTTGAGTCGCTAATTCCCAATTATCTCCTGATGGCGCGAAGGGGCGACCATTAAAATAGTCTATTGTTTTCTCATCAACAGCAACCAATCCGGATCGGGCACCCGCTTCAATCGCCATATTACATAAAGTCATTCTACCTTCAACACTGAGCCCAGAAATTGCCTCTCCTGCAAATTCAATGGCACACCCAGTACCACCAGCAGTCCCGATTTTACCAATTATCGCTAATGCTAAATCTTTGGCAGACACACCAATTGGCAAACTACCATTCACTTCCACTAACATGTTTTTAGATTTTTTTTGCAGCAAACATTGAGTTGCTAAGGCATGCTCCACTTCAGAGGTACCAATACCTTGTGCTAGCGCAGCAAATGCACCATGTGTTGAGGTATGAGAGTCACCGCAAACCACTGTCATACCAGGAAGCGTAATACCTTGCTCGGGCCCTACAACATGGACAATACCTTGACGAATATCACCCATTCCAAATTCTTCAATCTCAAATTCTTTACAGTTTTTATCCAATGTCTCAACTTGTAATCGAGCTATCGGATCAGAAATCCCATTTTCCAAACCTGTTGTCGGTACATTGTGATCGGCTGTCGCTTTATTTGCAGAAACACGCCATGGCTTGCGACCCGCCAATCGTAAGCCTTCAAATGCTTGTGGTGAGGTGACTTCATGGATTAGTTGCCTATCGATATACAATAGCGCGGTACCATTCTCATCTTGTCTTACCACATGTGAATCCCATAATTTGTCGTACAGAGTCTTGGCTGTCATTATCCTAATCTCATATTCTCATTGATCTATGTTTAATCTCTCAATCGAATACCTATCACTCAATTCGATTTTACTTACTTATCTGTTTCAATATATTTTAGCGACTTGACATATATTACACAAATTCATATCTTTTATATTTTCCATTCCCAATAGGAATAGCTTAATGCAACAACTTGATATAGCCAATATTGAAGCTTTTGTAAGCGTAGCCGAACTTCAATCAGTCAGTGATGCTGCCAAACGCATTGGCGTAACCCAGCCAGCCATTAGTAAACGAATTGCCTCGTTGGAATCTGGACTACAAGAAAATTTGTTTAATCGAATTGGTCGTAGAATAATTCTTACCGAAGCCGGTCAATTGATTTTGCCAAAATGCAAAAATATTCTTGATGCGATTTCTGATACCAAAAAAACCTTAGAGAATTTGTCCGGAACGGTAGGAGGCATTTTAAAAATCGGCACCAGCCATCATATCGGATTACATCAACTACCACCTATTCTTAGACGCTTTACACGCTTATACCCTGATGTAGAGCTGGATATTCATTTTATGAATTCTGAAAAGGCGTATGAAAATGTACAATCAGGTGAATTGGAATTAGCTATCATCACTTTACCAAATCAGATAGCTGATAATTTAGTTTCACGATTACTGTGGGATGATCCAATGAGAATAGTGGTTGCAAAACAACATGAGTTAAGTAAAGAGCCAAACATTACTCTTCAGCAATTAACACTACACAATGCCATTCTTCCAAACAGACACACTTACACCAGAAATATAATTGAAGAAGTTTTTAAGAAAAACAACTTGTCGTTAAAGACGCGTCTTTCTACTGACTACCTTGAGACAATTAAAATGATGGTTTCTGTAGGATTAGGTTGGAGTATTCTTCCTGAATCATTAGTCGATACACAATTAAAGCAATTAAATCTTGAGCACATAAAATTTAAAAGAAAACTTGGTTACATTCAGCTAAAAAATCGAACTCTCTCAAATGCAGCCGTTGCCATGACTAGCTTATTAAAGTCAAACTAAGCAATCGTATCTTTATTAAATTTGAAAGCTAAGGAATATTAACTTATCACTTTTAAAAACAGTAAAAATATTACCTAGTTCACCACATTTATACAAAAGCTATTTGTATGCTATATATCATCGTCTGGCGTGGGAAAGCTAATATCTTGATAGTCATCAAAATCATCAAGATAATCTTCCATCATGGTATCCCAATCGTCAGTAATGTGTAATGAATTTGGTTCTGTATATGGCTTATCATCCATTGCAGACAATTCATCGATTTTTTTTGAAGAATCACCTTCATAGAAAACTCTACCCATTTTATTTGTACCCCACTATTATCTAAAACACAGCCTTAGGTCAAATTCTTTTACGTCCTAATTCATCATTTTTCAAGCAAAATTCCATTGGTAGATGTGATACTTTTCACATTTTCCTGTGAAACAAAGTCTTGATATTTCACAAAACCAATATACGCAAAAAATTTCTAGATAGATTATCAACTAAGTATAGATAATCATTTGGGGAAGATAGAGAAAAAACCAAGATAAATTAAAAATATTTTAATTATTAATTTCTATGTGGTGGCGAAGATAAGTTTTTACACAATCACTTGATCGACAAAATAATAATAATTCTGCCAGTAAACGATTACTTTGTTTCTTTTCATCTGGTAAATACATATCATCATTCGGATAACTATAATGTGGCTTAATCCGCCTGTGCCCTTGAACAGTCAATACTTCTGCAACATGCGCATCATGATACATACGTACATTTAACTTAATTCTGGGTAAAAAATCAGTGTAGTCCAGTGTATTGGAAACTATGTTAATTAATGTTGTATATTTTGTACGTTCGACTACATCAATTTGAAGTTGAGTATCATGATTTTTACCGGTTATCGTTACATGGTCCATATCCGACAAATCAGGCAACATCGAAACCAACAACTGATAGTTGGTCTCCAAAAGTAGTTGCGAATTTTCTTTGTGTACTCTAATCATAGTTTTTACATTAATACGTTTTCAAATTCCGTTGCGACCAAATATATTTTATCTTTGATCGCAAAAATTTTTGATGATGCAATATTCCTGCGAAAATTTATCAAATTAACAATAGCAAATAATACGAATTCTGTGAATTCAAAATATTCAATAACTCATTCACGCTTCTAGTTTAGCGAAAAAAAAAGTGAATAAAAAGCTTGAATTATTTAAAACAGCAAGGCAGGGAATTTAATTTGACTTTTTCAAAAACTATAATAATAGTACTAGTTATTCCCCAATCCATTCTTTCATTCTGGCACGTAAACGAATCATAGCTTGACTCAATAATTGACTGATACGAGATTCACTCACTCCAAGCACGGATCCTATTTCTCGCAAATTAAGTTCAGAATCATAGTATAATGTTACGACCATTTTTTCTCTTTCTGGCAATCCTGCAATTGCACCAGATAAATGCCCCTTAAATCGTTCATGAGACATTTCCTCAAATGGACCAACATTTCTATCTGTCAAACCTAATTCAATCGCGTCTTCGTCAACGCCAATTTCTTCGAATCCATAAATACGTGCGTTACTTGAATCTTGCAGAATCTTATAATACTCATCTAATGTAATTCCCATTTCATCTGCAATTTCATCGTCACGTGCATCCCTACCCGTTCTTGCCTCAATTTCTCGAACAACCTTAGAAAGTTCGCGATTTTTTCGATGTACTGATTTTGGCGCCCAATCGTTTCGCCGCAACTCATCCAGCATTGCACCTCTAATTCGAATGCCAGAATAGGTTTCAAAACTCGCACCCAAATCGGGCTGATAGTTGCGGGATGCTTCTAACAGACCCACCATTCCAGCCTGAATCAAATCATCGACAACAACAGATGAAGGCAATCTAGCCATAAGATGATATGCAATGCGTTTAACCAAAGGAGCATGCTTTGTCACCATATCATCTTTAGGATCATATTCTTGTATTTTCTTATAAGGGTTAGTTGCCATATGTCTGCCAATTAAATGCCGCGATATCCATTTTTTCGACAAACGATCGCTTTTCTTTAGACTAATATTGATACGAGGTCAATATGAATACAGCACTTAAGAATTTATGGAAAAATAAAGTAAAGAACCAATCTAAATTAGTAATACTTAGGAATGGGGAACTGTTGAAAACCGAGATATTTTTACAATTATTCTAACAATAATAATCAGCTTATAAAAACGTACTTATTTTCATAAGTACGTTTATATTTTATAGATTGTAATTAACTTGAAATTATTACACTAAATTGATTAGGAAACGTGTATTGTTTCACTTTGTGCATCAGATTCTTTTGTTAACATTTCAGCAATAAATCCATGATGCAAAGACTCGGTTTGCTTATCTCTTTTCTTTCGATTATGACTCAGAAGTTGTCGACGAGCGGCGTCAAATGCCTCTCTTACTGCAATTTGCAAATCTTCATGCTTTTCTTTCTTTACGACTAAGTCAGCACCAGGAATGGATACCTCAATGCTTACATTGTACAAAATACCATGGTTTTTATGTCTATGTGGTGTATCCAACATTACCTTACAACCTATAATTTTGTCATAGAATTGTTCTAACTTCATTGCTTTTTGTTGGATAGTTTCTTTAACACTTCTAGATAGGAATAATTTACGGCTTGAAATTTGTAGTGGAATTTTCACTCGACACCTCCTTATAGCAAACGAGTCATGCGACAATCAATTGACAGAAATGGTTTTTCTATCGCCCAAAAAATAAATAAACTGCTTAGTTCCAAATCATTATTTTTGTTAGCGATTAAAAATTCTTACTTCCCAACTTTAAATTCCAATAAGGCATACCAATTATAAAATAAATTGGTGATCCCCTAATATTACTTTTATTAATCAATTTTTTTACATAAACAACCGTAAAACGACAGTGATAGAGAAAACATATTCACATGAAAAACGAATTCACAACTATTCTCCAATTGGTAAATTTTATCACCAAGGTTGAAAATATTTTGGCAACAATATAACCGAAATCCATTACCTCCCCCCCTCTTTTGGTTTTATTTATGCAGATATTTTTAAATACTATTTTGAATTATTATTCACACTATGTGTTATTAATTAATCGATTATTTTTCACAAAGGACGCATCGGCTCTACTTTCAAGCAAATAATATCTACCTTTCTTAGATGTGCACCCATAAATAACAATTTCAAAAATTAAAGCACATCTCGCTTATCCAAATAAATAATTACAACTAAAATTGTTTATTTTCATACAGTTTTAATTACAAATTTGGTAAAAACTTGAGTTATGTACTTGAAACGATATGTAACTATATTGGTCTAATTTTTTAACTAAAAATAATTGAAAATTTCTTAACGATTTTTTTACACAATCCAGATCTTTTTTTTAATCGTTAATCAGACTTAATCTACTGGCTTGCTTATTGCTCTAATATTTATAGATTCTTTAACAACAGTACATACACTGCAGAGCCGGCATGAAGTAAACAGAGGTGATTTATGAGCATATTCAGTCAATACAAGGAACGTTACGACGACGCACAGGAAGAGACGTTGAGTATTCAGGAATATTTGGATCTATGTAAAGAAAATCCAAGTGTATATGCATCCGCATCAGAACGTATGTTAAAAGCAATTGGAGAACCAGAGCTATTCGACACTCGAAAAGACCACAGGTACAGTCGAATATTTTCTAATCGTGTTATAAAAATCTACCCTGCCTTTAAAGAATTTCACGGTATGGAAGAGACGATTGAACAAATTGTTTCTTACTTTAAACATGCGGCGCAAGGACTAGAAGAGAAAAAACAAATACTTTATTTGTTAGGTCCCGTAGGTGGAGGAAAATCATCCTTAGCGGAAAAGCTAAAATCGTTAATGGAAAAAGAACCATTTTATGCGATAAAAGGATCACCTGTGAATGAATCCCCATTAGGCTTATTCTCCCCTTCGGAGGATGCAGGGATTTTAGAAGAAGATTATGGAATACCAGGACGATACTTAAGTGGCCTAATGTCACCTTGGGCAGTTAAACGTTTGCATGAATTTAACGGTGACATTTCTAAATTTCAAGTCGTAAAACTTCATCCCTCTTGTCTTGAACAAATCGCTGTAGCCAAAACTGAACCCGGCGATGAAAACAATCAAGATATCTCATCATTGGTGGGTAAAATAGATATACGAAAACTAGAAGAATATTCACAAGACGACCCAGACGCTTACAGTTACTCTGGCGGCCTTAATTTAGCAAACCAAGGATTGCTAGAGTTTGTAGAAATGTTTAAGGCTCCCATTAAAGTATTACATCCACTATTAACTGCTACACAAGAGGGTAATTACAAAGGAACAGAAGGTTTGTCTGCCATTCCATTTGATGGGGTTATCCTCGCCCATTCAAATGAATCCGAATGGGTATCCTTCAAGAACAACAAAAACAATGAGGCATTTCTCGACCGAATTTATATCGTAAAAGTCCCTTACTGCTTACGTGTAACAGAAGAAATGAAAATATATGAAAAGCTATTAGTGAATAGCTCATTACACGAAGCGCCCTGTGCTCCAGATACGTTAAAAATGATGTCAGAATTTGCTGTACTCTCTCGTTTAAAAGAACCAGAAAACTCGAGTATCACATCAAAATTGCGTGTGTATAATGGCGAAAATTTAAAAGACACCGATCCAAATGCCAAATCTTATCAAGAATACCGCGATTTTGCAGGTGTTGATGAAGGAATGAGCGGCTTATCAACTCGCTTCGCATTTAAGATTCTTTCTCGGGTTTTTAATTACGATAACTCCGAGGTAGCTGCAAATCCAGTTCATTTATTATATGTACTGGAACAACAAATTGAACAAGAGCAATTCCCTTCCGATATTGAAGAAAAATATTTATCCTATATAAAAGGATTTCTTGTTCCTCAATATGTCGAATTTATTGGCAAGGAAATCCAAACTGCTTATCTAGAGTCTTATTCTGAATATGGACAAAACATATTTGATCGTTACGTGACATATGCAGACTACTGGATTCAAGATGAAGATTATCGCGATCCTGATACAGGAGAAATTTTTAGCCGCTCTGCTCTTAATGAAGAATTAGAGAAAATTGAAAAGCCAGCCGGCATTAGTAATCCTAAAGATTTCCGAAATGAAATTGTTAATTTTGTTTTGCGCGCTAGAGCCAATAATGAAGGAAAAAATCCAAAATGGAACAGCTATGAGAAATTAAAAAATGTAATCGAGAAAAAAATGTTTTCAAACACTGAAGACTTACTTCCAGTCATTTCCTTTAATGCAAAATCATCAGCAGATGACAAGAAAAAACATAAAGATTTTGTCAATCGAATGGAAGAAAAAGGATACACTGGAAAACAAGTTCGATTACTTTGCGAATGGTACTTACGCGTACGTAAATCCTCTTAAAATTTAGGTGTTATTTTGACACGTCTCATAGATAAACGCTTAAACAGCAAAAATAAGAGTGCTGTAAACCGCCAACGTTTTTTAAAGCGATATAAAAAGCAAATAAAGAAAGCGGTTGCAAACGCTGTAGCGAACAGAAGTATAAAAGACATCAATAGTGGTGAATCAATCACTATACCCTCAAAAGATATTTCCGAACCTCACATTTATCATGGACAAGGTGGGAAAAGAGATATCGTTCATCCGGGCAATAAAGAATTTGTTCAGGGTGATAGAATCCCTCGCCCTTCTCAAAAGAAAGGATCAGGTGGAAGAGATAAAGCCAGCAATCAGGGTGAGGGGGAAGACGACTTTATGTTTGAAATCAGCAAGGAAGAATTTATGGACTTCTTCTTTGAGGATATGGCCCTCCCCAATCTTGTTAAAACAAAAATCACAACAGTTTATGATAAAAAGAAAGTTCGCGCTGGATTTAAAGCAGATGGGATTCCCGCAAATATTAACGTAGTTCGATCATTACGAAATGCATATGGACGTAGAATCGCATTACGCGCACCTCATAAAAAGGAATTAGCAGAAGCGGAACAAGAGTTAGAAGATTTACTCCGCAAACCTGATGTAGAAAATAGCATTGTAGCAGAACTTCGTAAACGAATTGAGTTTTTAAAAAATAAAATAAAAAACGTGCCCTATATTGATGAATTCGATTTGCGATATAATAACCATGTTGATATGCCAAAACCAACAACCCAAGCAGTCATGTTTTGCATTATGGATGTTTCGGGTTCAATGGATCAAAACAAAAAAGACATTGCAAAACGATTTTTTATTTTGCTTTACCTCTTCCTCACCCGAAATTATGAAAAAATAGATCTAGTATTTATTAGCCATCACACAACCGCAAAAGAAGTCGACGAAGAAGAATTTTTTTATTCGCGAGAGACGGGCGGGACTGTGGTTTCAAGTGCATTGCATCTAATGTATGAAATAGCGACAGAACGGTACCCATGTGATGATTGGAATATCTATGTCGCACAAGCCTCTGATGGTGATAACTGGTATGACGATTCTCCTTTTTGTAGCGAAATACTGTCACAAAAAATAATGCAAATCGTACAATATTTTTCCTACGTCGAAATCACACCTGATAGTCATCAAAGTCTATGGTATGAATATGAAAAAATTGCCAATGCTTTTGAAAATTTCGCTATGCAAAAGATTGATTCTGTGGCCGATATATTTCCAGTATTGCGTGAATTATTTAAGAAGAAAGACGAAGTGAGTAAAGTATCTTAAGAGGACAATAAATCATGACAAAACGTGAACCTCTATCAACTACCTCGGAATGGACCTTTGAGCTTCTTGATGAATACGATGAAGAGATCTCCCGCATTGCTAAGAATTTTCAGTTAGAAACCTATCCTAACCAAATAGAAATCATTGGTGCAGAGCAAATGATGGATGCTTATGCATCTTCAGGCATGCCAATTGGGTACCATCATTGGTCTTACGGAAAACATTTTCTTGACACTCAAAAGCAATACCGTCGTGGTCAAATGGGCTTGGCATATGAAATTGTCATAAATTCTAATCCCTGTATTTCCTATCTAATGGAAGAAAATACGATGTTAATGCAGGCATTAGTAATTGCACACGCTGCTTATGGGCATAACTCTTTTTTCAAAGGAAACTATTTATTTCAACAATGGACTTCCGCTGACGCAATAATCGATTATTTGATTTTTTCAAAGAATTATATTCAAAATTGTGAAGAAAAATATGGTGTTGATGCAGTCGAAGATATTCTCGATTCATGTCATGCACTCATGAATTTTGGCGTGGATCGTTATAAAAGACCACAGCAACTTTCAATGAAAAAAGAACAATCCCGACAAAAAGAAAGAGAAGCGTATTTACAATCTCAAATCAATGAACTTTGGCGAACCATTCCCAATTATTACGATAGCAAGCTGGAAGATAAGGAATTTCGATTCCCGCTTGATCCTCAGGAAAATGTCCTGTATTTCATCGAAAAAAATGCCCCACTCCTTGAGCCATGGCAACGAGAAATTGTTCGAATTGTAAGAAAAATTTCCCAATATTTTTACCCTCAAAAACAAACTAAAGTTATGAATGAGGGTTGGGCAACTTTTTGGCATTACACAATTTTAAACCAAATGTACAAAGAGAATTTAATCACTGATGGCTATATGATTGAATTTTTACAATCACACACAAATGTCGTAAAACAACCCACATTTGATAGCCCATATTATAGCGGCATGAATCCCTATGCTTTAGGATTTGGTATGATGAGCGACATACGTCGCATTTGTGAAAATCCCACTGATGAAGATAGAGAATGGTTTCCTGAGCTAGCGGGCAAAGACTGGTTGGAATCGATGGATTTTGCCATGAGAAATTTCAAGGACGAAAGCTTTATTTCTCAATATCTATCACCGAACATGATGCGAAAACTAAAACTATTTGCCTTAGTCGATGATGACAAAGACACACACATTGAAGTCAATGCTATTCACAATCCTACGGGATATCATACACTGCGTCAGAAATTAGCAGATCAATACAATCTTGGTAGCTTAGAACCAAATATTCAAATCTACGATGTTGATATTCGTGGAGATCGTTCCCTAACGCTCAGACACTTCCAATATAGTCGTAAACCATTAGCGACTTCATTAGATGAAGTGTTGCGTCATTTGTCTCGATTATGGGGATTTACCGTAAGAATTGAAAGTGTCGACGAAAAAGGTAAAGTAGAAAAATTATCCGAATGCGTGGTCAATTAAATCCATTATTATTCAGAATTGGCGGCTTCATTTACATCGTTATACGTATGGTATAATCCCTTTATATAAAACTTTTCGCTTTTCTTTTCGACAATAACTCTAATTTTTCCTTCAATTTCTTGCTCAATTTCAGATCCTTTTCTTAACACCGTCACTGAAAAGTCCCCTCTTCCAGTTGCTTCAGACTTTTTAATTCGCCAATCTAATTTTTTCATCTCGATTGTACGAAAATCAGTAGACTTAAACAAAACTCTATACTCACTGCGGATAATATCAGCTGACTCAGCATCGTTTGTTTTTGCATCCTCAGCAAAGAATCCCATGAATTTATTTAAATCACCGTTTTTGTAGGCTATTGAAAATTTATCGATAAATTTATTTAAATTGGAGGATGTAATTTTTTCTTCTTTTCTCGCAGCAGGTTTGCTTTTCTCCACTGGAATCTGATTCGGAACATTTGTCCTTAGTATTTTTTGAGGTGCTAACGTTTTTTCTGGTGTTTTTAACTTCGAGCTTTTGATCGGCGGTTGGGGATCTGGCTTTACAGTTTTATCAAAACGTTTTTCTTTATCTACTAATTCTATTGTTTTAATATTTTTAGTTTCTTTTTCTATAATTTTAGGTTCTTTTATTAAGGGCTTAGACTCGATATCAATTTTCTTAGCATTAGTTTTTTTTTCACTTTTAAGAGGAACTGGTTTTTCTGCGCTTTTTTCAATTTTCGTATTCTGTTCCAAATTAACTTCTTTTTCTAATTTTGGTGAATCAATGGGTTTATTTTTCACTATCGTTATGGGTTTTTCACTACTCTCTTGTAAGACTCTTTTGCTGTCAGTTATGAGGCTTCTGTTTTCATCAATAGGAGAAGTTTCTTCTATGATCTTTATATTCTGTGAAACGCTAGATACTGTTTCATCATTTTTAAAATACGATTTGAATATTTCATTAGATTGCAAAAAATCCATCACTTTATTTTGAAATGCCGGATTTGAATAATAATAACCACCGATTCCGAGACTAATTAAAAGAATTAAAAATAATATCCAAACTCCAATAGACACACCTTGTTTTGCATTTTCATTGTTACTCGATGGATTTTCATCATCATATTTGATAACCCAAGATTCATCTAACAAAGAAGTTGGCGATTCCTGATAGCTCTTTTCACTATCCTCGTCAATTACACTAAATCCAGTAATCGCTTCAGATAAATAGTTGTCATATTCTTTTCTTTTCGGCTCGGAACGAAGTGTTGCATATGCTTGATTAATAATTCGAGTGTATGATTCATCCCAATCTTTTGCTTTATCACCTTTTTCAGGTTGAAATAGCCTGAAGAGATATTTGTAGTGTAAACGAATATTTTCAAAATCTTCGTTATTTTGCACACCTAGTCTTCGATAGTAATCTGAATCCTTAAATAACATGATGTCACTTATATAGAAAATTATTGCTAGACGAAGTTCTTCATCTGTCACATTTTCCATACTGTCGATTCGCAAATATTGCGGTACAACCAGTTTACCAAGTGCGATTTTAAATAATTCTGTCGTACCAGGTAACAATGGCCTTTCACGCAAAGATTGCACAGAAAAGTTTTCAGGTGTTTTATAAAATGCAACTGCCTCTGCAACTAAATCCCACCACCGTGGTTTAGTTTCAGAAATGTCTTGATCTGTTTTTGGAACAATTTCGGGGAATGATGTTTCTTCAGCAGTATTGTTATTATTTTTAGCAACGATTCTTAAATTCGCTGCTTGATTTGATGATTTAGATTCGTTTACCTTATCCTTTCTATCATGAAGTATTTTTTCTTCCAGGCTGTTTTCTTTGTTTGAAGCTTCGATTTCTGTTGATTTATTTGAGTCTTTATCTTTTGGTTTATCAATATTCTGCTCTAATTCTTGCTCCTCAATGTCGTCATCAAAGGAAGTTAGTTTATCACTGTCAAGTTGTGATGCATCAAGGTCTACAGGTTTTTCATTTTCTGTATTTTCAGCCTGTTCTTTGGCTGGTTTTATATCTGAAAGTTTTTTTCCTGATGGGGTTATTTCCATCATTAGTTCAGATGCAACAGCCTTTATTGTTTCATCTTTAAACTCATGTATGTCTTCAAGTGACCCGTACAAAAACAAACGATCACAAAACGTATTGATTCTTCTCGGTACACCTTTTGTTAACGAATATATTCTCGCGAATGCCCTTTCAGAAAAACGAGGATCCTGTTTCCAACCAACATGCTTTAGCCGGTGCAATATATATTGCTTAGTTTCACTCTGTCCTAAAGGCTCTAAGTGGCAAGATGCGACAACTCGTTGACGTAATTGTTCTAACTCTGAAGAATACAAGCTATCGCGAAACTGCTCTTGTCCGAGCAGAAAAATCTGAATGAGTGCATCATTGCCATGATAAAAATTGGAGAGCATTCGCAACTCTTCTATTGAATCCGTTGGCAAATTTTGCGCTTCATCGATCAACAATAATACATGGAAACCAGCCTTAAATCGTGACAAACAATACGATTCGAGCTTTTTCAAGATGGTTGCTTTTGATGCACCTTCGTGTTTAATTCCATAGGAGGAAGCAACCATGCGTAAAACATCATCCGCCGCAAGATGAGTGGTATTTAGCTCAGCAACTACGACTTTTTCGCGACCAATTTCTTGCAATAGCGCTCTGGCCAACGTGGTTTTACCAGTACCGGGTGTACCAGTAATTACGATAAATCCTTCTTTCTGAGTCAATCCATATTTGAGATAAGCTAACGCACGCTTATGCCCCTTACTCCCGAAGAAAAAATCTGGGTCAGGGCTGAGTCGAAAGGGTGATGCGCGTAGGCTATAAAAATTCTCGTACAAAATTTAATTCCGTATTTAGTAACTAATCTATTTTACCATTAATTGTACTAGGTCTAAAATCCAATGCTAACTTCTGGTGCAATATTTTTTCCACTAACGAGTACTAATACGTTGTCGACCAAAATCAGTATTAACTTATTAAAATTAAATGGATGGAGCATTAGTTAGGTGATTTAACGAATTGTTCAATTCGGTTTGAGAAATGGAATAAACATGAACGGCTTGGAGATGAATTTAAGGAACCACTTGTGTTTGATTCATCCATGCCAAACACAAGTAGCTCATATAGGTATTGTTATTTTTATTCATTTTGATTTTGTTTATTTTTATTGTTTGATATCAGATTTTTCATGAAAATCCTAATCAAGATCAAGCCCGACGTTGTTTTGTTCAGCGCCCTGAAATGTATTGTTCGCTTTTCTTATGCAATGGTCTCGATTAATGGGATAAAGCATAATTCAGACCACATCTATATTCATAACGAATTCATACTGTTACAGTGGAGCTGCGTAGTCAACTTTGAAAACTGCGTAACAACGTAAAACAAATCGACTATAAGGACAAAAAGTAGAGAAATAAAATTTATGATGTATTTATTATGCTTTTTACAATATGTTTTTAACAATAAAGATCAATTATTTAACTCTCTTCCTGCATTTTTTTAACTCTATTTTTTTGATTACCGTTTTTTTTGTCTTTTCATAATGTAAAAAATACCGATACTGATGAACTAAGGACCGATAAAATAAAAGAAACCTGCATTATAAAAAATGTGTAAAAGTATCGAAGGTAATAACAAATTATATCTGTCTTTAAAATAACCGAAAACTAACGAAGGGATAAAGACTAGCAGTGCCCATACAATTGATTGGTTAATAAGATGCAAAAGTACAAATATTATGCTAGTTGTTACATTTGCGAGTGATATTCCGAACCAAGTGAATATCATCGATTTTTTTTTGAGTAGCATCGATTGCAACCAGCCCCGAAAAACAATTTCTTCAAGAATTGGATAAATTAGAATCATGCTTAAAAAAAAATCTAGTGAGGAAAATACATTAAAATATTGAAGAGGTGCAACAAGGTACCCATAACCCAACCAAAAGATCAGCGCGGCTACTATTGCACATAACCAATGTGAGTCTTTGTAAAAAACGATTAGTATTTGTTCTGATTGATTCATGCATGATCCTAAAAACCGCAGTTGAACACAGTAGAGTGTACAGATTTCAAGGTACAGGACAAGGCGCAGCGACAAGGAATAGTCATTCTATTCCGAGGAGTTGCAACGCAGTCATGTGCCTTGAAATCTGTACAATCTGCTGTGTAGCGTGGGACCACCAAATGGGTGATATCAGAAAATTGTAAAATACTCTTGTAAACTGCAGTTTATCTATTTATAGAGTGGTCAACTGCAGTTTTTTGGATGATGTAAGGTATAAATTAACTTACATCATACACGTTAACGAATAAATTAAAAAAGGTGGTTTTTAAAAACGTTTTTCTAATTGACTCAATAGTTCTTATTCCAAGATATACTTTTGTTTGAATCTCTCAACTACTGCCTCTTTAAAACCCTTTTCTTTTATAATTTGCAGTTCTTCCTTAATTTCTTTTTTAGCTCGTTCAATCGTCTCATGATGGTAGTCAGTTTTAGGTAACACACCTGCCTGTGGCATATTCGCCAATCCAGCCCCTCTAGCATGCTCTTCGAATCCTTGGTTTTTCCAGAAAAATGCGCCAGGCATGGTCGTTGGCACCACTAAAACATAAAACATAGCTCGCCCAATGACGGCTGTTGATATAATTATTGCTGCAGCAACAAGCCAACTTGCAACACCAAGTATAGAATTGGGATTAACAAACATTAAGGTAATCGCTAAAATCAAACCAACCCCTAGCCCTATGTTTCGCGCGAGATAGGTATTCCCAAATGTTGTGGTTTGCTCTTTCATCGCAACGGCACCTTCACCACCTTGATCCTTCATATCTTTGTAGTGCTTATATAATCCAATCGCTTCCAACGTTAATCCAACTGCAATTAAATAACTTAAAATCACAAATTCATTTGTACTATTCACATCCGATGTTGTCATAGCAATTGTAAAAAATAATCCAACAGAGAATGAGCCAAGTACTAACATATTTCCATAAAATGATGTTAATACCTGCCAGTGATTCCAAAACGGTCTCGCTTTAATGCGATATATTTTATGCATAGCATAAATCGCTACCGGTCCCATAATTGCTGCAATTAAACCAAATAACACTGCAATTCCACTCACAATACTTTCCGGCAAAATCCAACTAATTATTCCGGGAAAAGTATCTAAGACAGCGTATACCAGCAATGCGTTAAAAAAGATTGCGACAGATGCCACCTCTCTACTCACTGGCGAATATTTTAAATTATTAAATGCACGATAGAACCGATGGGGTTTACCTAAATGCATCGTCGAAGTAAACAAGCCGTACATTGCAATAGCAATTAAACTAAATAATAATAAACCTCGTGTAGTAGAAAATTCCTGACTAGCAAATAAATCTAATCCAAATAAGCCTGGGCCTAAAAACAAAATTAAAAAAGCACCAATCACCGCTTGTGTAATGAGTGTAAACACAACTAGCGGATCTTCACGAGATCGCAGTTTTCCAATATTCCATTGACGTGGCTTTTTAACATCATCCTTCACTTTTGGTTTGTAATCACCCTGCCCTTGTTCATCTCGTTGATAATGCACTGGCATACTATCAGTACGATTCAAATCCCGTGGTAAAGACTTGGTTTGTTGAAATCGAATATTTGGGTGCGTGATGTTTGGATCAGGAAATCCTGGTATTTTTATTTTAGCTTGTTCTCTGTTTTCTGGTTTTGATTCAATTATGCCAAAGTCTAGAGCGCCACCTAAACAAGCCGCAGCGCAAGCTGGCTTTAATCCAACCTCTAGCCTATCAACACACATATTACATTTAGACACTTGACCTTTAGCCAAATCTAATTGAGGCGCATTATAGGGGCACACCCAGGTACAGTATCCACAACCAAAACAAATTTCAGGATCTTGTAAAACTGCGCCATATTCAGCAAATTTTGTATAGGCTCGTGTAGGACACCCTTTTAAACAGACAGGATCATCACAGTGATTACACGCCATCGATATGTTAAGACGTTTAAATGCAGGATAGCTTCCACCCTCAAGATAACCAACAGATCTAAAACTTAAATAGGGGGGTAAATCATTTTTTTCACTACAAGCCGCTTCACAGGCATGACAGCCAATACAATTATCTGCGGTAAAATGAAATCCATGTTGCTTATAACGATTTGGATTTTCACCAACGGCATCGTCATTATTAATATGCAAACTTTTCCCTGCAAGATCATTATTTTGATCAACTGTTGTGATTTCTTTACCCCACTGATTTTCAGGCGGAACTGAAACATCCGGGATAAAGGCGTAATCCGGCTCATCTTTTCTCACTTCAAACATGATTTATCCTCAAAATCTAGTATGTACGCGCTGCGTTATTTACAACAGCTGCTGCTTCTTGCTCAGCAATTTTTTCAACACGAACTGCCGCTTGCTTAAACGCTGGCTGCCTTGAATACGGATCCAATAATCCTAAACTCACACGATTCACGCATTCGTGAAAATGAAAAGGAATAAATACCATATTTCTAGGAACACGATGTGTGGTTTGCACTAATACCACTGAATCACCACGACGAGATACCAAACGAGCATAACTCATATGTTCAATTCCTAACTCTCTTGCCGCATCGGGATTCATTTCCATATAAGGCGTCGGACTAAATTTATTTAAATTACCTATTTTTCCAGTTCGAGTCCGAGTGTGGAAATGTTCAACCACTCGACCGCTATTGAGCCAAAATGGGTAGTCTTCATCTGGCCTCTCATTATTATCGATAAAACGCAATGGAATTAGTTTCGCTTTACCATCTGGATATTGAAATTTACCATCGCTATATAAACGTTTGGCACCATCATCGGCATTTTCTGTCATTGGCCATTGAATACCCCGATTGGCTTCAATTTTTTCGTGAGTCATACCAGAAATATCTAAGAATCGACCTTTAGATAATTCACGCATTTCATCAAATACATCAGAGGCAGCGTCAGGGAATGTTATTTTTCTGCCTTGTTCAAATCGTTTTGCCATTTGTGTAAATATCCACAAATCGGACTTAGCTTCACCTTGTGGCTTGATAACATTGCGGATCAAATTAACCCGACGCTCGGTATTCGTCATCACACCTTCTTTCTCAGCCCACAACGCAGCTGGAAAATAAACATGCGCATATTCTGTTGTTTCCACATCAGAGTAAGCATCTTGAACAACCAAAAATTCTAGCTTCTCAAACGTTTTACGTATACGTGCCGTATTTGGCATGGACGTCATTGGGTTGGTACCAATAATCCATAATCCTTTTATTTGCCCTGTTTCAACTGCTGGAAAAATATCAGTTTGAAACATTCCTCGCTTTTTTGGAAAAAATTCCGGATCAATTCCCCAAAATTTAGCAACATCTTCGCGATCTTTTTCTTTTTCTAGCGCCCGATATCCTGGCAAACCAGAACAAGAAGACCATTCACGTGTTCCCATCGCATTGCATTGACCTGTGATTGACAAACTTGTACCGCCGGGCTTTCCAATATTACCGGTGATTAAATTCAAACTATTAATACCTGTAACACCGTCGGAACCATGCGTACTTTGATTTATTCCCATAGTCCATATTGACATAGCCGCATCTGCTTTAGCATATAACCTAGCAACATTTCGAATGGTATCTTCATCTATCCCACATACGCGAGATGCCGTGACCGGATCATATTGTTTTACCACTTCAAGATATTCTTCATATCCCGAACAATGCGCCTTGATATATTCTGCGTCTTCTAAGCCCTCTGTCAATATCACGTGTGCGAGGGAATTAAGCAGCACAACATCAGTGCCAGGAGTCACTGGCAAATGCATATCAGCCATTTGCGCCAGCATGGTGACACGAGGATCAACCACAATTAAGGGAAATTTTCTCTTCTCTCTCGCTTCTTTCAATCGATAATAAATAATAGGATGTTGCTCAGGTAAGTTGGATCCCCAAGCTATTAAGCAATCGGTATGTTCAAAATCTTCATAACATCCAGGTGGGCCATCGGATCCAAAGGAGCGTTTGTAACCTGATACAGCTGATGCCATACATAATGTTGTATTTCCATCATAATTATTGGTGCCAATTACACCACGGGCTAATTTTCCCAATGTGTAAAATTCTTCTGTTAAGATTTGGCCAGTCGATACAATTGAAAAACTATCCCGACCATAAGTCTCTTGAATTCGTTTGATTTCACTGGCGGTTTTATCAAGTGCTGCATCCCACGTTACGGATTGATAATCATCAAAGATTTTTTCACGCATTAGTGGTTGGTTGCCACGATTTGCAGAATTAAATAATTCGTGCTCAAAAATGCCTTTTAGACAAAGTTTTCCTTGATTTACAGGTGCGCCACCCACTCCTCGCGATGTCACACCTCGTCCTTCTTTATCTACACCAACTTCGATAGAACAACCGGTAGAACAATAACCACAAGTGGTATATACCCACTTATCAACATCGTAAACTTTACCAGGTAATTTTATTGGGTTCTTTTTGTTACGGCCAAAAAGCATAACAACCTCCCTAAAAACGCTTAATTTCTATTTCGACTATTCTAATTCAATTAATAAAAACTAAATTGAAATATAAATTGTGTTGTCTTCCATTTTACAATCATAGTGCCCAGTACAACCTTCATCTGGTGCTTTTGCATTACCGGTATCCAACTCAATTTTCCAGTTATGCAGTGGGCACGTGACAGTTCTATCATGCACAATACCTTGAGATAGAGGCCCTTTTTTATGTGGACATGAATCTCGTAAAGCAAATATCTCATCTTTTGAATTTCTGAAAACCGCAATATCTCCATCAGGTCCATTAACAACTCTAGAACCCAATTTTGGTATATCTTCTAATGTTCCTACTTCTACCCAATTTGCCATGTTTCTCAACCTATTTTCTTGAGGGGAATGAATTCTTGTTTTTGCACTTCACCTGATGCACGCTCTGCCCAAGGATCCTTTTGAGAATATTTCTGTGATTCAATAAATCGCGCCGCAAGCTCTTTTCGCATTTTCTCGTCATCAACCACTTTGTCTTTCACAAATGATAATCCGACTCGCTCTATCCAAGGTGCTGTCCTATCAAGGTAATGTGCTTCTTCTCGATATAATTGAATAAATGCCTGGCAATACTCAATAACTTCCTCTTCAGTTGTCACTTTGCACAGTAAATCAGTGGCTCTAACTTTGATTCCACCATTGCCACCAACATGCAATTCCCATCCTGACTCCACTGCCACAACACCAAAGTCTTTGATAGTTGCTTCTGCACAATTTCGAGGACAACCAGACACTGCAATTTTAAATTTATGAGGCATCCAAGAACCCCAAGTCAATTGTTCTAACGTAATTCCCATTGCGGTAGAGTCTTGCGTCCCGAATCGGCACCATTCCTTTCCTACGCAGGTCTTTACTGTTCGTAATGATTTTCCATATGCATGACCGGAAACCATTCCTGCATCATTTAAATCTTTCCACATTTTAGGTAAATTTTCTTTTTCTACACCCAAGAGGTCAATACGTTGTCCACCAGTCACTTTTACCGTTGGCACTTTATATTTATCTGCTATGTCAGCAATCGCTCGCAATTCACTGGGATTGGTTACGCCACCCCACATCCTAGGAATGACTGAATATGTCCCATCTTTTTGAATATTCGCATGTGCTCGTTCGTTGATAAATCGAGACTGGGGATCATCAAATGCTTCAGCTGGCCAAGTGGATATTGCGTAATAATTTAATGCTGGTCGACAAACATGGCATCCATCTGATGTTCGCCAATTCAATGCTTCCATGCCACTGAGTGCACTGGTTAAATGTAATTTTCGAAACGCATCTCGAACATCGTCATGACTCAGTTCAGTACATTTACAAATCGGCTTAACTTGCTCAGATGCGGAGTAATCTCCACCTAATGTTGTCGCAAGCAATTGTTCAACTAATCCAGTACAAGATCCACAAGAATTAGATGCTTTGGTATGAGATCGCACCTCTTCCAGGGTGAATAAACCCTTCGATGTAATCGCTTTGGTAATGTCACCTTTACAAATTCCATTGCAACCACATACTTCCATATCATCACTCATGGCTGCAGCTGCATTGTGGCCACCATGACCGGAATCACCAAGGTGTGATTGACCATACATAATATGATCTCGAATATCCGAGATATCCGTTCCATCTCTTAATAGTTGAAAATACCAAGCACCATCTACAGTATCTCCATACATTACCGCACCAATCAATTTATTACCTTTAACAACTACTTTTTTATAAACGCCTCGATTCACATCCTGCATTACGATTTCTTCTGTTGTTTCATCTCCTATAAAATCGCCAGCTGAAAATAAATCTATGCCAGTAACTTTTAATTTAGTTGACGTAACTGATCCTTCGTACCGACCGATACCCATCTGTGCCAAATGATTGGCAGCAACTTTAGCTTGCTCAAAAAGTGGAGCAACCAAACCATAAGCTTGGCCACGGTGTTGTACACATTCACCTACTGAATAAATTCTTGGATCATATGTTTGCATCGTATCGTTAACCACGACACCATTTTCACAATGCAAGCCAACTTTTTTTGCAAGCTCGATATTCGGTCTAATACCAACAGCCATAACCACCAAATCCGCGGCTATCTCCATTCCATTTTTAAATCGCACACCAGTAACTTTTTCATCGCCAATTATTGTTTCAGTCTGTGTACTCATCAAAAAATGAAGACCACGATCTTCCAACGATTTCTTTAACATACCACCTGCAATCGAATCCATTTGACGTTCCATTAAAACATCACCCAAATGAACAACCGTAACACTCATACCTTGCAACATTAATCCATTTGCAGCTTCAAGGCCCAATAGCCCACCACCTATCACAACCGCATGTTTGAGTTTTTTTGATGCATCCAACATTAGGTCAACATCATGGATATCGCGAAATGAGATAACACCAGGTAATTCTGATCCTGGAACGGGAATAATAAAAGGATTTGAACCAGTCGCTAAGAGTAATCGATCATATTCTTTTTCTGTACCATCATCGGCAATCACTTTACGTTGCTTGCGATCGATGTTAATAATTGTTTTACCTTTTAATAATTCAACACTATTTTCTTCGTACCATTTCTCATCATTCAACATGATCTCATCAATGGTTTTATCTCCGGCAAGAACCGGTGACAAAAGTATTCTGTTGTAGTTACCATACGGTTCTGCACCGAAAACGGTAATGTCATACAAGTCTTTATCAAGTTCTAACAATTCTTCTATTGCCCGCATGCCTGCCATGCCGTTACCGATCAGAACTAATTTTTCTTTCATACTGCAACCTCATCAATATTTATTTTACTTCATAACTGCATATTATGCGCCATTACAGATTTTCGCTCACAAATATATCTTATCTTATTGATTATTTAAGATTTTTTTAAATTTTCATTTTATATTACAAATTATAACTCTTCACTTTTTGCACCATACTAGTGCGCGATAAAGATTTATGCATATTACCCTAGCAAGAAAAATACTCACTTTTTTTACCTAATTTAGCGATTAAAAAGTCGCAATCAGATCTAAAAATTGATTGGTAAATTGTATTAACAATAGAAAGATTTGACACAGAGGGGAGATAAATTACAACAGTCACTCAAGATCCACATGAGCTAACTATCTCTATTTAAAGACACAATGCTTCACTTTTTTCAAATGAGCTTTAACTATTTCAAATTAATATCCATCAACCCAAACAAGCAGACAATAAAAAATGCCTAAAGGAAATAAAGGTTGATGTCGGATTAAATAAATGAGCTTACTGCTGCACTTGTATAGTGCGAATTACTTGATTACACATAAAGTTTCATAATACAAATTTCGATAAGTGCCTGTTAATTATAATTATTAATTTATTGGCATCATAATCGCAAAGAAGCAAAAAATAATTTAATTTGAGGTTGAGAATTACCATGACGGACAAGTTTAATTTGTTAAATTTAAAAAATGCAAACATTCGGATATTGCATTATACCTGGTTCGCATTTTTTATGACATTTGTCGTATGGCTCGGGCTAGGGCCAATGATGCCATTTATAAAAGAAGCATTAGACCTAACCGACCAGCAAGCAAAAGTATTATTAATTTTAAATGTTGCCATGACAATTCCCGCAAGAATCATTGTAGGAATGCTAGTAGATAAATTTGGTCCACGAATTATGTATTCTGGCATCCTCATTTTGGGAGGCTTGATTAGTATCACCTTTAGCTGGGCAGACAGTTACGAAAAACTTGCTTTGCTACGTTTTCTTTGCGGATTTATTGGCGCAGGATTTGTTGTTGGTATTCGCATGATTGGTGAATGGTTTCCAGCAAAACAAACTGGAATTGCACAAGGAATTTATGGTGGCTGGGGTAATTTCGGCTCCGCTGGAGCGGCCATGACACTACCATTAATTGCGGCGAGCATTGCAACTGATGAGGGCTGGCGTTATGCATTAACAATTGCAAGCATTTTCGCTATTGCATATGGTGTTGTTTACTACTTCATTGTTAGTAATACGCCAAAAGGATCAACCTACTTCAAACCCAAAAAAATGGGCGCAATGGAAGTGACAAATGGCTTTGATCTATTTCTTTATATCATCATGAACATTCCATTATTTTTAGCATTAGGGTTATTAAACTGGAAATTATCTCCAGCTCAAATGTCATTAATTAACATGCCAACGACCTATACTATTTATGGCGTACTAACATTATTATACCTTGGTCAAGTTTGGAAAATATGGAAAATAAATAGTCACGTACTAAAACAACCCGTTCCACCGTTAATGCGCTACCGATTTAAGCAAGTTGCAATACTTGATTGGGCATACCTAGTAACATTTGGCACCGAGCTCGCAGTAGTTTCTATGCTAGCAATGTTTTATGTCTCTTGGTTTGATATTCCCAAAGTGACTGCTGCACTTTTAGCAGGAATATATCCGTTTATTAACTTGGTTGCTCGCCCAGGGGGTGGCTGGATCAGTGACAAAATTGGTAGAAAGTTAACATTAACAATTGTATTCGCGGGCATAACCGTAAGCTTTTTATCATTGGGAATGGTTTCAAAAGAATGGCCAGTTTGGCTGGTTGTTGGTATTACCATTATTGCAGGTATTTTTTCGAAAGCAGGATCAGGTGCAGTTTATGCGATGGTGCCACTTGTCCAACGCAGAATGACGGGACAAATTGCAGGTATGGTTGGCGCATTTGGAAATGTAGGTGCCGTTTTATTTCTAACAGTCAATTCGCTTGTAGATTATGATCAATTCTTTTTGTTTATCGGATTGGTTGCCGGTGGCGTATTTGCATTAATTTTATTTTCATTGGAAGAGCCAAAAGGTCAAATGGCAGAAACACTACCTGATGGCACTGTACAAATGATTGATGTTAAGTAATATCTTTTAATGTACTAATATTGTTACAACATTGCCTTAAATTCATTTTTTAAGGCAATGTTTTTTGAATTAGAAATAATTAATTCATGGTCTCCATCAACAATTCTCGAATTTTTGTGGCAGCCGGATCATCGGGCCAGCCGGTTATTAAATCCGTCCAAACCGCTCTTGCAGCTTTTACTTCATTCTTAGCATGCAAAAGCAAATATCCCAAATTAAGATACGCATTTCCAAATCCAGGATTGCTCTTAATAACATCTCGAAAACAAAGTTCCGCATGAGAAACATTATCTATTTGCCATAACATTGTCGCCATATCAGTCTTAACGCCCGGCAGATTGGGATTAATATCCAACGCAATACGATAGTATACAATCGCCTGCGCAGGCTCACTATTATCGTAACAAATATTCCCTAAATTGACCGCAGCATCCAAATCATGTGGATTTTCATTCAATCTTTTTTTAAAATCCAAAAATATTTTTTCACCTTCTTGTTCTGACATACTCTCTCCAAAATTTACTCATCATACATATTCTATAAAACCAGAAAACGCCTAATAAATCAGTTGAGGCCGAATACGGTGTAAGACAGCTCTTTTACACCCTGTAAACGCTGCATTAGCACATCTCTGCGCGTCATATTGTTCTCAAAGTACTTATGAATAATCTTATCTTCACCCATTCGGTTAAATGGACATTTTTACAAGCGCTATGGAAACAAGAGCTTTTTCCAGAAATCGTAATTCAACTGATTTATCTCAGTTAATCCTTTGGAGCAAGCTCAAATGGATCCGCGTAAATATCATTAAGCGACATACCCGCAAGAAACGCTTTTCGTTTTGTATCATTCACCATATCTGGGTGCCCACATAAATACATTTTCCAACCCTTTAAGTCTTTTTGTTGCGCAAGTGCCAAATCGGCAACTCGCCCATAAGCAAAGCCCTCTATTTCTTCTCGACTAAGTGCAGGCGTATAAAAAACATTGTCATAGTTATTAGTGAATTCTCTCATTTCATCAACCAAATATATTTTATTTCTTTTTGCAGCCCCATGATAAACATGAATTTCGCCTTTATGGCCTTTTTCGATTGCCTGTCTTAATATTCCATAAATAGGCGCAAACCCTGTACTAGTTGCAATTAATAATATGTTTTGATTTAAATCATTTGCCGTGTAATAGCATTCACCTAAAGCAGAACTCATTCTCATTGAGTCACCGATTTGAATCGTGTCATATAACCATTGACTCATAACTCCATTTTCAAGTTTTTCAACATGAATCTCAATATATTCATGTAACGATGGAACACTCGCCAATGAATAAGTGCGCGTAAAATTATCCTCTCTAAATAAATTTATGTATTGACCTGGTTGGTAATCAAAGTCATCTTTTAAAGAAAAACGTAATTGTACAATTCGATCCGTTAATATCTGTTTATCAATTAAGGTAATATCTATGTGGGGACTGGCATCAGAATCAAACGTCTCTACTGTTAAATCTTCAGAAGGAAATGCAGAACACGCTAAAAAGTGCTTTTGCTCAATCTGAGTATCTTTTAATCCTACTTGAGATTTCTCTGGTGGATTACCCTCCACCACTTTCATTATACAAGTCTGGCATATCCCACTGCGGCAAGAGTACAGAACTGGACAATCATTCCTCAACAAACAATCCAATACACTTTCATTCTCATTGCAATCATAAGTTGAATCTTGAAATTTAATTTTAAACACACTAGTTCCTTATAAATAAATCAATTTTTTTGGTCTTTTTGTTAACCATGTTTACAACTTGAATTATAAGCATGTGTGATACTAAAAAACACCGTTCTCATAACCTAACCATAATCCAATTTATGCATTCATCAGTTTTACAGTTTATAAATTTTGTCTACAGCGGCATCAAAAGTACCAGCGCAATAGAGTCTACCCAAAAATTTTCAATTAATTTTTCTCTAGCAGAATGAAAAAATATCAAATGATGTGAAATAAATATATTTATTGGGCTAACAATATAAACAAAGACTATAACTTGAGTTTGTTTAATTCTAACATAAAGAATTATTTGAATTACCACTTATGTGTTGATTTTTCTAGTAAAATTAGACTTTTAGAAACAGTTATGCTAAAACTTAACGCTTAACATGGATTGTTAAACAAGGACCTTTTGGCTGGAATAATATGCAACTTACCCTTTACACTGATTACTCACTTCGTGTTTTAGTTTACCTAAGCATGAATTCTAATCGCTCTGCCACCATATCTGAAATTGCTGAATTTTATGCGATATCTCGTAACCACTTAGTAAAAGTGGTCCACAATTTATCGTTAAAAAAGTATATCAATTCCAGTCGCGGAAAAGGCGGAGGTTTACGATTGGCTGACGACCCTTCAAATATTAACCTTGGTTCCGTCATTAGAGATACTGAACCAAATTTTCATACCGCAGATTGCCTGAATACTACAACAATAACCAATTGCAAAATTGAACCAATTTGTCATCTCAAATCGATTTTTTCAATTGCAACAGACAGATTTCTTCATACCTTAGACGAATACACCATTGCAGACATCATCAATTTCAAACCAGAAGAACACTCTGAAATTAAATTAGATGCTCTAATGGAAAAACTTCTTCAACGACAAACCGAAGAAGATATGGGAGACGCCTAAATTTTCGAGTGACTTCAAAATAAGCAATTCACTCGAAAACTTTCCTAAACCAAATCAATTTAATCATGAATTTCCTCGCTCTCTAAAACCGTATGCGTAGTAATATCTGGCGCATAAATAGCATTACTTATTGCCAAATTTTTGTTGTTTTTACTAATCGATATGGCATTCGATTAATATTCTCGAAATTTTAAAAACACTCATGCTAATTCGATAAATCCGAGTAAATGCATCAGCCAAATTCAAAGTAAGACATTTTTGTCGTTATAACAATAATCCTAAAAACCGCAGTTGACCGCTCGAAATGAGGATAACTAATGGAAACACAAATGATTTTTTCACAAATAGAGATCACCCATTTGGTTGTTCAACGCTACACGACTTTATAGTGCAAGAAATCGCGATCTAATTGCAGATTCTAGGATAATGTACCAGCAAACCGAGAAAATATTTGTAACAAATGTAACGAGCATTTGACAAAGGAGCAGTCACAATGCGTGTTGAAAACTCACTAACTAGACAAAACAATTCTGCTTATTCTAAAAATAAAAAGAAAAACAATTCTGAAGAAAAAAATCAGCAAGAAAACGATTCTGAACAATACAGCATGAGTTCGGAAGTTGAGTTATTAAATCGATTACTCAAACAACCCGAGTATGAATACAAACCCCTACCCTTCTACTTCAACAATTCCAGCATATTAAATGCAAAACAAGCCAAAACAATTAGTAATGCAATTTATCAAATTGCATCAGAACAAGGCCATCAAATTGACATTAATGTAATCGATAAATTGGTGAAAAGTAATGTCAATTCTGAATATTTACAACACTCAGAGTGGATAAATTCAGAAATTGAAAAACAAAGTGACAAATATTTCTCAGAAGAAGAGAAAGCATTATTTGAAACAATATATCGTAAATTTGAAATTCAGGAAATTAAAACCAGTATATTAAACTCGATTGTCATAAATTATTTAAAACAAAAAATTTCAAATATTCAAAACAATGAATCCTTAGTTGAATTCAACCAAAGCATGCATGAAACTTTAAATAATACAAATGAAATTGACGCTGATACTAAAACATTAATCACAAAAACACTGGATGTAAATGCACAGTAGGACTAACGAATTTGAATAATCTAACTTGCAAATCCATACAAAGGTGCTGAAAACAAGCTCTTGTCTTTAGTCGAAAATAATGAACTTCGCGTTATTTGAGTGACAGAATTTTGTTTAATAGATTTACCAAATTGCATTGACTTATTAATGAAATAAATATCATTGTCAAACTCAACTTCAATGGAAAGTGCAATAGATCGCGATCGGTGAGCTTTAATTCTTGAATGTATCAGAACACCAGTACTATGACCTTGCTTAACTGACTTTCTAAATTGAGCAAAAAATTTGGTTGGTAAATTTTCGGTCCAAGCGATAACAATACCACTGGTACCCATTTTTAATGCCTTGTTCACAACGGCATTATCCAGACTATCCGCTTTTGGATGAATCATTAAAACACGAGACGCATCAATCCCAAATTCCGCAAATAAGGTAGAATCGACCTCTTCTGGTGGAGAAATTAACGTAATCCAGCGATCATCTATATTGGATTGTTGTATCATATGCAACAATAGTGGTAAAACATTTACATCTTTAGAGCAGCAAAATTCACTCATTTCGCCGTAGGGTAATCCATTAAAGGGGAAATCTGATTTGCTACTGGTCGTTAACGTGGTAGATATTGATGGAGTTGAAGATTGAATTTTTTTATCAAAAATTGGTTCTTCAAAAACAAATGACTCTTGAAAACCTTCCGATATCGAAATATTGTCGTCTGAATATATATCCCAATTGCTCATAAAACACCTCCATTCCGTAAGATCCCTACTGCAATTCCTTCTATTTCTAATTCTTGAGATTTTAAATCGACTACGATGATATCAAATTCATCATTTTCTGGATAAAGATAAACGTAATTGCCTTTCTTTTCATAGCGTTTAACAGTCACTTCATCTGTTAACCTAGCTATTACAATCTGACCCTTGCGCACGCGGTTTGTTGCATGAACTGCCAGTAAATCATCTTCAAAAATACCAGCATCTCGCATACTCATACCACGGACGCGTAAAAAATAATCCGCCTTAGGCTCAAACAAAGCAGGGTCAACTTGAACATGGTTTTCAATGTATTCTTCAGCGAGCATCGGTTGACCAGCTGCAACGCGTCCAACAACAGGAATACCATCTTCTTCCAGTCCTTCCGTTAGCTGTATACCACGAGAAGAACCAGGCAAAATTGTAATATAGCCTTTTCTTTCCAATGCGCGCAAATGATCTTCAGATGCATTAGGTGATCGAAATCCAAAAGCTTGTGCGATTTCCGCACGAGTTGGTGGAAAACCGGTCTGTTTGATATTTGTTTTGATCAAATCTAAAATTTCAGATTGTCGTGTGGTTAACTTTTCCAACGCTCTTACATCCTGTGTTAATTAACAGTACTGATAATATATACAGGATAATACTGAATTTCAAGCAATAATATTAAAATAAATTGGCATTTTTGTTTCTAAATTAGTCAAATGCGTCAATTATTTTGAATATGATGATGTAATTACGACAGATAGACGAGATTATTTTGGATGAGCAATACGGGTATGCACTTTTTGAAAACCAGAATGACGACTATTAAACTTTGATTCTTCCCAAACAGCATCTCTCACTTCGTGGTGCACACTGTCCATACCTTGTAGTAAACCTAATGCGAGTAAAACAAAAAAGTATAATGCGTTTGATGGAATCTGAAAATTAAAATCAACGAAGGCGTGGGCTAAAAATCCAGAAGCTCCCATGATAGCAACAATTGCATATGCACTTTGCGATACTGTTTTAAAACGCCGAATGGCATTAAATGCATTTTTAAGGCATATTAGTACCACACTGCCTAACAATATCATTCCAATTGCACCGTGTTCAGCCATTAATTCCAGATAGTCGTTATGTGCATGAATGAGTTTCAATGGCATTGGTCCACTATGGCGAAATGGCATTTCCCCACTGTCATATAAAGGATATACATGCTGAAAATTCCCAGAACCAACCCCCGTCAGCCAGAAATCTTTAATTAAATGATAACTATTCCCCCATAAATCCATTCTCGCATTGAAATCTCCATTTATTTCGGCGAGTTGATCTGATAGAAAATTTGCACCACCAAATACCAGTAATAATATCGTTAACCAAATTGCCCATTTAAAATTCTGATATATCGTATTACGATTTTCTTTCACCATAACAAAACAGTTACCCATGGCGAGTAACATTACGATAAATGCCGCTAATGCACCACGAGATAGGCAAAATATAAGCGCTAATACTAACAAACCAAAGTAAGGTACCAAATATATCCGCCAATCCAAGGTACGGGATTGCCAAGCAGTTAAATTTGCTTCGCGATGAATTTGTCGTTTTTCTTTAATTCCGACACACAACATTAATCCGATGGTTGCTGCAATCGCAATATTAATAAATCCACCAAAATGGTTTCGATTAACAAAGGTCCCCTTCACCGCTTCTATAAATTGATATTCACTGCTATATAAACTTTCACTATTTTGTAGAAACGCAACACTCAAACCCCAAATCGCTTGCAATACACCGATAAACGCAATCGCGATTAACAAATGACGCATTTTATCTCGACTATTTACCAAACAAATTGTAAGAAAAAAAATGGCGGCATAAATGGATGATTTTGCAATTGCTTGCCAACTATTGGATACATCAAAACTCAACGCCAATAAAGACGCATCCGTGATTCCGAGTGCCTGTTGCTTTAACTCAACCGTTTTTGGTGATATAAAATTTAATAACTCAACCGGTATGGGAAAAACCTGGGCGAATTGATACAAAATCCAGGTACATAATAACAGAAGTATCACACGAGCATCGGCTGTTAGTTTTGGTGGGCGTAGATTTTCACGGGCAAAATTCCAAAAATAAATAAATAACAAGGCGAAACAAAATAGTGCTAACAATCCCCATGCCCAAGGGCGATTACTACCAAATGGAATTGGAGCCCAAAAGATAACAAACAAGTAATAAGGAAAAAGCCTTCGACTAATACCTTCTAGATCAACGCCATAATCATTCATGTTGCAACTCGACATACAAATTGTTTTGGTTTACCCCCACCCAACATTTTTCGCATTTCTTTGGGCTTACTACGAATCATTTTCACATATTCAATGTCTTTTTGTTTAGTCACAAGTGGATCTAGTTCATCAAACCACTGGAATCGAAGCGCAATGGGAACGATAGTTCGAATATTGTATTCTCGAGTTAACATAGCACGAATTTGATCTCGCACCATTCCTTTTAAATCATCTGGTAATTTTTTCCATATACCGATAGATAACCATAATAATTTTTTTTGAGTGTCTGCTTGCCATCGGCCGTAACGAAATCCATTCGCTAATGCATTATAAAAATCATCGTCAATTTTTCGATTGAGTAATTTACTTTGAGCATAATTGACCCAGGCTAATGCCCAAGTCGGTCTATTTTCCGCAGCTAATAAAAAATATTCCATTGCTTTCTGACGTGATTCCTTTACATTGGCACTCCAAGCACTACCCGATAGCGCCCTCCATTCATACATTTTTCCCATGTCCATGTACAAATCCGCATTCCAAGGATCGAACTGACTGGCTTTCAATAAATTTTGCTGCTCCAACTCCCAACTTTCTTTAGAACCGGGTTTACCGTAACAAGCCCACTCTTCCAACGCAACGCGAGGAGATAAGGCATAGTATGACGAAGCAACTTTAGTACAAGCAAATGTTAATAATACAACTGTCGCGATAGCAGCACCGTATCCCGTTATCCAACGAATTAATGCGATTTGTTGAGTACTTTTTTTCACGCTTACGTCCGTATATTTTTCATCAACTAATAACTAGAGTAACCATATCCATATGCGTAGTAATAGTTTGACCCATAACTACCAAAGGTTTTAGGATTTGCACGAGATAATACCGCACCTAACATTGGCGCATTGACTTGCCTGAGTCTTTGCAATGCATCCAATGTCATAGCATGTTTTGTACTTTCTGCACCTACCACCAGAATTGCACCATCAACCAATGATGCGAGTGCAACCGCATCACTTACGGGTAATACTGGTGGTGTATCAACAACAATAAATTTGAATTTTGTACGCAATATTTTAATGACTTCTGCAAAACGTCTAGATGATAAAAACTCAATCGGTTTAGCCGGTTTCATTTTAACAGGCAGTGTATACAAGTTTTTGACTTTGGGATCGATCCGTACAGAGTCTCTCAGTTTGGTCTTACCGGCAACATATTCAAATAACCCGCCTTTCTGATGCTGATCACGGAATAACGCACGCATTCGCGGCCGCCGTGTATCTGCCTCTATTACCAGAGTGGGTCCCAAACGCGCTAATGAAATACCCAAGTTACAACTCACCGTGGTTTTTCCCTCACTCGCGACGGCGGAGGTCACCATTAACACTTGCGGAGGTTCATCATTTGTACCAAACATCAAATTCGTCCGAATATTGTTAACGGCTTCCGCCACGGTCGATCGTGGCTTATCAACTATGAGTCGTTCAGGTGAAGAATCAAATAATTCCTTCTTATTTAATATTGGAAATATTCCAAGTAATGGTAGTTTTGTAACTTCAGTGAGATTCTCGCCAGTTTTAAATGTCTTATCACTAAATTCTCTCAGTACAGATAGCAAAATACTACCGATTAATCCCAAGAAAAATGCAACTGAAATTATACGTTTTCTATCTGGTTTAAATGGAATTTTTGGCTCACTGGCACGATCAACAACCTTTATAATAATTTTACCTTTGTTACGTGAAATATCTGCCTCTTTTAAGCGCGTTAACAAAATGTTATACAGGTCTTTATTGGTTTCAACCTCTCGTTCCAATTTAGCCATATCAAAACGAGCACCTTTTTTAGATCTGTCTTCGGCTTGAAGCTGCTCATACAAACGTCCAATTTCTCTTTCTTTTGCAACCGATAATTCGTACTCTTTTTTAATTCCATCAACAACTTTAAATATTTCTGTTACAACACGCTCTTTTGCAACTTTTAATTCAACTTTTGCATTAATCAATTTTGGGTGCTTATATCCATAGCGATCATTTAATTCAGTCACTTTCGATTGAATACTATTTTTTTCTTGTTTTGCACGCTCGACAAGCGGATTATTCATAATGTATTGCAGGGTTTCATATGCTTCAATATTTTTCGGCATACTACTAACTTGACGAAAACGTATTTCTGATTCTGCTCTTTTCGTTCTAGCGTTTAATAATTCCGATGTAATTCCACCAAGTTTTCCTGATTTAACCGTTTGCTCGTCTTTGCTATCACCTATTTGCACACTATCTTGATACGATTGTAATTTTGCTTCTGACTCAACTAATTTTTTACGTGCGACTTCCAAATTTTCCGTTAACCAACCTACCGTTTTTTTATTATTTTCTTCTTGTGCAATATCAACTCGGCTCATGTATAGATTAACCACTTCATTGACAATATCCGCTGTCATTTTTGCATCTTTTCCCTCATAGGCAATATCTATGACTTCGCTATTATTTCCCGACTTGACTTTTAACAAGCTATTAAATATTGGCAAGACTTGTTCAATTTTCAAAGCATCTCGTTTTTCTATTTTTTGAGGATCTCCAGTTTCATCCATGTGTAAAAATCGTTGTAAAAAGCTAGAATTATCTGGCACATAATCAATATGAGACGTTAATCTAAATTTCCTAATGATTTCTGTTGCTAACGATTGACTACGAATTAATTCAACTTGTGTGCGATAAAACGATTGGGTTTGATTTGCTTGTTGAAACGGATTTTGAGATAACAATAACTGTCGAGTCTCCGGTTCTACAAGAAGCCGAGCGCTTGACAAATAAGTTGGTCGAATAGATGATGCGATTAATATTCCAATTACGGTACTTAAGACGGTAATACTGATAATAGGCCATTTATGACGTCTAACAACGTTTAAATAATCAACCAGTGATTTCGTTTCGAGCTCGTGCGCTCCTTTTTCAAACATGATATTTTCGCCTTAAAATAGTGCTTCGCCGATTGTCAAAATATCACCTGGATTTACAATTTCATCCAGTGATTTATTAATTCGTTTAGATCTTTTCTTACCTTCCGATACCAAGCCGATTTTTTTTAATGACGCCCGTTCTGTTAATCCACCAGCCAATGCAATTGCCTTACGAATAGTTAATCCCTCCACATAGGGATATCCACCGGGAGAATTGACTTCTCCGTTAACATAAAAAGGTCGATATTCTTCAATGTTTATATTTAATTCTGGCTGTCTTAAATAGCCATCCTTTAGGCGTTTAACCAAAACCTTTTTTAATTGACGCGTTGTCAATCCTGAAACTTTTATTTCTCCAATATAAGGAAATGTGATTTTCCCCTGTTTCGGAACACGAAGGCTAGGCAAACTCATATCTTTTTCGTTGTAAACAACGACTGATATTTTGTCTCCTGCTCCCAATCGATATCCGCTGTCGGCAAATGCGCTACTAATACCAATCAGTATGAATAATATTGATAATCCCGTTTTCATAAAATACTCTCTCATTCCTCAATATTTCAGCGTAACATCAAATTAATTGACGTAGTAAATACAAATAAATCATATTCACTATTTTCAATTGTCGATTTTTTTGATTGCAAGCTCATCTGGGACGCAACTGAAGCCCAACGTGTCAATTGATAATTTAAACTTGGAGTCAATGTATAAAAAAACTCAGATTCATTATCATTGGTTTGATTAAGTGTTGCATCAAATGACAATACAGAAGCAAGTCGATTATTGAAGCCATGCTGCCAAGAAATATCGACTCGATTTCTGACGTATGTCAAAAACTCAGAATTGGATGTTGACTGAGTATTGCGAGATAAATTTAAGGAAATCTGACTATAACTTCTCATATGCCAAACCAAACTACTACTGATATTTATATCATTGGTACTGGAAATCTCCTCATTAACAAATGCTTGAGTTGCCAATCCAGTTTCTATAAAACTAACGGTTTTTCCAGATGATTTCCATTCAGCACCTACTAAATATCGACTCGCAGTATTGTCACTTTCAAAGGCTTCTTTATTCACATATCTAGAATTAGTTCGAGAAATAGAATAGTACACCCGCGTTTTACCTGTCCATTGATATCCATTTAAAAATTTGTAAGTCATGCTGTCTGTATCATTCGTCGACAAGTCCGATTTTTTATAACGTAACATTCCTATTTGTACACTAAATTCAAAACTTGCTCGAGACTCACCATTACGATATAGAATCTTGATTTCACCAGACGGTCTTTCAAAAACATTTGGTGAGTCATCAACAGATGCATCAATGCCAGTATCCCCCAATGTCTCCTGATTTCGAATATAACTACCAAGTAATTTTACGTTTAAAACAGAACTAGGTCGCGCTTCCCATTCCGCGCTCAAATTATGATGAAGATAATCTTGTTGCAAATAGGTGACGTGACGCCCAATCTTGCCACCATATGCTGTACTAAATTTGGTACCAAAAGGATACATCGTAAAAGAAATTTTTGGTGATACTTCCATAATGGAATCAGATCGCTTATCAAATTTAGATCGTAAAACATTGTCTTCATATTTAAACGTCGATAAAGCTTGTGCATAATAAGATTTTTCTTGCCTATTTTGTGAATAAACTTCACTAATAAAAGTGATACTCACAAGTAAAACCAGAAAAATAATTTGTAAACACTTTCTCATCAACTTACTTAACCAACGCCTAATTTAAAAAAAAATCCCCGTACGTCATCATAATGAAAGGTTTATAATTCGTTCATTACTTCAACAACCATAACTTACCCCAATAGGTAACAGTGAAAATAGCGGCATAAAAAACCAATTACTTTAATAACTAACAGTGAGTATGCGCTAGGGAAAAGCGTGAACCACGACGCATTTCAAGCAATTACAAAAGATAGATTAAAAACTGCGTTAACGAATTTTAAAAAAGAAGTGAAGAAGAAAAGGAATTACAGGCTATTCAAGAGTGATTCCCATTTAAAAAACACCAGACGTTTTGCATATCGCAATTCAAATGCAGACCGAGCATTGCAGCTTAGTTGTTGAATTAATTGAGTATGTTGATAACAATTTTTTATTTGTTGGACCAAATTAGTGACATCTCCCTGAGCCACGCTTGAGCCAGTCCCATCACGTTTTAAAAATTGCGCAATTTCACCAAATTGATCACCAATAAAAATGACCGGCCGACCAGCCGCCATAACACCATAAAATTTACTCGGCACACATAAGCCTTCAATTTGTGGACGTAAACTAATGATATGCACATCGGGTAAGCTCAAACTCTCACTTAATTGATTGTAATCCTGATAAGGAAAAAAAAGGACATTGGATAAATTCAGTTTATTCTTAAGAGATTGAATGTAATCTTTTTGAGGACCGCCACCGATGAAGATAAATACAATGTCTTCGATGGACTTCAGACGATCTGCAGCTTGCATCAAAGTATCAAATTCATGAACACGCCCCATATTACCTGAATAACCCACAACAAATTTGTTTTCCAAGTTCCATTGTGAAACAAGACTATTGTTATGTTTACTAACGGGATGAACATTTTCACCATCTGACCAATTGGGTAATATTCTGATAGAGTCTTCTGTTATCCCCGATGCCAATAATTTTTGTTTCATTCGTTCGCCAATCACAACATTAACACTAGATCGTTTTAACGAGAGATTACGAATCCAAATTAAGAACTTAATGAAAAATTTTGGAATAATTTTAATATTCAGTGCAACCACTACTTCTGGAAATAAATCTTGAATCCAGCAAATGTGTTTTGCGTTTTTTAACTTTGCAATAAAAGAGGTGATAACAGAAGTCAGGGGTGGGTCTGTCTTCCCTACAACAACATCATCTTTATTTGTAAGTTTCAATAACTTCCAACTCATTCCTACAAAATAACTTAAATAATCGATGACACGACCCGGAATCCAGTTTCGCCCAAAATCAGTTGTACGAATACGATGTATCTCCACTCCATTTACAACTTCAAACTTAGCTAAAGACAACGATTTTTTCTCATAATGAATAGCAGAACAAATGACACAAACTGAGTATCCTTGTTTTGATAAATAAAACGCAAGGTCAGTTAGTATCTGGCTAGTCGCAGAAACATCTGGGTAAAAAAAGCGATTGATAAATATAATTTTATTTGAGCGGTTGATAACAAAACTTCCATGTAAATGATGTTTTTTTGCTAAATATGCATTTTATCAGCCAGATGCTTATGCAGCGTAGTTAATACCTAACAAATTTCTCTCATGACAAAACCAAAATTCTCACCCGATGTGTAATTAAAACAGTTTTTAGAAACGGAAAAACATCAAACCAAAAACGTTAGTTTCGTCATACTCAGAAGCGGCGGAAACGCACATAAAATTTGTGATCGAGTTCGCAAAGGTTCCTCGCCTGAACACTTGCTATTGAAATTTATGCAATATTTCTTATTGTATATCAGTTGCTTATAGCCTTTCCCTAAAAACAACCTAATTCAAGTTGTTTGTGTGAATTCCATCACAAGCCAATCGTTAACCACCTCTTAGTCCAACTGAGACGTACGATACATATACCAGTATTGAATACTAATTAAAAAAGATACTGCGTTTAACCAAAATGACATAAATGAACAAGGTGTTGGCAAATGATAAAAAATAAACACTCTTTAGCGATTTTGATATGTTTGTGTTTTGCACCAATGAGTTTGGCTGGAAACACCAACAAAATTCAAGATATCAAGAATGGCGTTCAACCGTTCGAGGAAGTTAGTCCTGCGGTAACCCATAGTGCAGATCGCATTTTAGTTAAATTCAAAGCTGGGGTATCTGAAAAAGCGATGCACAAAGCATTGGGTATTCAACGTGGAAAATCCATCCAAAATCAAACAAAAACCCGTTCATTTAAATCATTTTCTGGACTTAAACTCGTAACGCTTCCACCAGGACGCGATGTAAACGACGCGATTTCACAACTTAGCAAAAATCCAAATATAGAATTTGCAGAGCCTGATTTTGAATATCAACTGGAAAGCACGCCAAACGATGCTTCATTCACAAATTTGTGGGGAATGAATAACACAGGTCAAACAATTTGGGGACAAGTCGGTACGGCAGATGTTGATATAAATGCGCCAGAAGCTTGGAATGTAACAACTGGATCATCCAGTGTGGTAATCGCAGTCTTAGATTCTGGGGTTAATCACACACACCCTGATTTGATCGATAACATGTGGAACAATCCAGACGAAACCAGTAACGGCGTTGATGATGATGGTAATGGTTATATCGACGACATCGTTGGAATTGATGCGTACAACTCTGATAGCAACCCAATGGATGATAACAAACACGGATCACATGTCGCCGGAACTATATCTGGTGTGGGCAACAACAGTATCGGTGTCAGCGGAGTTTCACAATCCACAAAAATTATTGGATGTAAAATTGGCAATGCAGGCGGTAGCATATTCGTCTCTGCTGCTGTCATTTGTATGGATTATGTTTTAGATCTAAAAACAAATAAAGGCGTTAACATCGTCGCAACAAACAACTCTTGGGGCGGCGGAAGTTACTCAAGTGCAATGTATGACGCTATCGAAGCACACATGAATGCAGGTATATTGTTTATCGCTGCCGCGGGTAACAATGGAACAAACAATGACACAACACCACATTATCCATCTAACTACTACTTGCCAAATGTCATCTCTGTTGCAGCGACAGATAACAAAGACGCATTGGCTTCATTTTCAGAATATGGACGTCGCACCGTTCATATTGGTGCGCCAGGCGTTGGAATTTATAGCACAACATTAGGCACCAGTTATGAATACCTTCAAGGAACTTCAATGGCAACGCCGATGGTATCGGGATTAATCGCTTTATTAGCCGCACAAGACAATACTCGCACATGGAAACAATTGAAAAACTTAGCCATTGCCGGTGGTAAAGATATCGCATCATTGGATACAACAACCGTAAGTGGACGCCGAATCCGAGCATGGGATACAGATGGCACTGGCTCCATGACTTGTAGTAATCAAACTGTTACTTCAACTGTATATCCAATTTCAAGCGCAACAACGGTTGTTATGGGTGGATCACAAGGTTTAGCGGTATTAAATATCAATTGTGGCTCACCCGGTGGCGTTGTCACGGTAACAGGTACTGGACCAACTTCGGTGTCTGATATCTATTTACTGGATGACGGCAGTGGCTTTGATAAAGCTGCCAACGATGGAATTTATTCAATTAATTGGTCTGCACCTGACGTAGCGGGTAATTACACATTAACTTTTCCAGATGGCCAAACAGTAACAGTCACAGTTGATGACAGCATCAAGCCTTATCGAAAAGGAACCAGCACAACATACAGCTATCGTGATTTAAGCGGTTTAACAAATTATGCACTTTCTGATGGCGCATACTACGCAACTGCGACGCCTTTTCCCATTAAATTTGGTGGTTCAAGCAGTAACTACACAACACTCTATTTTACCTCTAAAGGTCTTGTTTCTTTCCACGCACCTAGCACCAGTGGCACTAATGCAGAATTACCATCAACCGCCTTTAACTCGTTAGTCGCACCATTTTGGGATGACTTAGACGCAACGACAGGAACCTTTCGATTAGGATCAAGTAGTACTGAATACATTTTAGAATGGAAAGTCCCCCACAAAAACAACATTGGCATTGTACAGTTTCAAATCGTATTCACCAAAGATAGCTCAGATGTTTTATTTAACTACAAAGATGTTACCTTCGGTAGCAACACTTACAACGCTGGCGCATCTGCAACAGTGGGTGTTCAAGTTGCATCAAGCAGTGGAACACAATATAGCTATAACACAGCATCATTAAGTGATGAAACAGCATTGTTATGGCAACTCGATACTGGCTCTCCAACAGCAAATGCAGGCAGTAATCAAAGTGTCGATGGAAACACAACAGTCAATTTATCAGGCTCAGCAACAGATCCAGACGGTGGTTCGTTAACTTACGCTTGGACACAAACATCTGGCACTAGTGTTACATTGACTAACAGCAACACCGCAACCCCTTCTTTTACTGCACCAGATTCTACTGAAACCTTAACATTCTTATTAACTGTAACAGATGATGCAAATCGTAAATCTACCGACAGTGTTAGTATCAATGTCACTAAAGCATCAAATGCCGAAGGAATGGTTGGCTTTTTATTCGACACTAACACAGTAAGCGAAAGTGCAGGAACCGCTACCATCACCGCCATCCGAAATGGAACCGGTGTCGGTGCACTAACAGTTGACTATAGTAGTGTCTCTGGCGGTACAGCTACCGCGGGCAGTGATTATACTACAGCAAGTGGAACATTAAGTTGGGCCGATGGTGAACTTGGTAATAAAACATTCAGTGTTACAATCACCAATGACTCAAACTTCGAATCTACTGAAACCATTTCCCTACTACTTTCTAATGTCACAACGGGTGCAAGCATATCTAATTCAACTTCAATCATTAAAATTCTAGATAATGAATCTCGTGTTTCACTAGATAAGGAATATTATAAAGTCACAGAAAGTGATGGTACCGCTACTGTAATTGTTAATAGACTAGGTGGAACATCAGGCGCAATTTCAGTAGATTACGCAACAGCGAACGGTTCGGCCACCGCTGGCGCAGATTATACAGCAGCTTCTGGTACATTGAGCTGGGCTGATGGAGACGGCGCTGCAAAAACATTTACCATTTCAATTACTGATGATGCTAGTTTTGAAGCAAGAGAAAGTATTTCAATCAGTTTATCAAACGCATCTTCAGCAACATTGGGCAATAGCACCGCGTCAGTATATATTTATGATAACGAAGCAGAAGTAGGTTTCACAAGTGCAGCGTTTAACGTTAACGAAGATGCTGGAAACGCAACTGTCACAGTTAATCGCTGGGGCAGTAGCAACGGTGCGGTAAGCGTAAATTATGCAACAACAACATCTGGTAGCGCTACTTCAGGTTCCGATTTCACCGCAACTTCTGGCACTTTAAACTGGGCAGACGGGGAAACAGGACAAAAAAGTTTTACCGTAGCAATCATTGATGACAGCAATTTTGAAGACAAAGAAACCGTATCCGTTCAACTTTCATCTGCATCTGGCGCAAGTTTGGGATTATATGACGCAAATATAAAAATCTCAGACAATGAAGCTGAGGTTGGTTTTCTAAGCACAGTATATAGCGCAGACGAAGGTGATGGAACGGTTAGCCTATTAGTCTATCGAATGGGCGGCAGCACAGGCGCGGTTAGTGTTAATTACAGCACGATTGCTGGCGGTACTGCAACATCAGGTACAGACTTCACTACCGCATCAGGTACACTAAACTGGGCTGATGGCGACACAAGCATTAAGTCTTTCACCATTACCCTAACCGATGATTCTAATATGGAATCACAAGAAACCATTAATGTGCAATTGAGCAGTGCAAGCGGTGCGAGCATCACTGGTGCTAATTCAACAGTCAATATTAACGACAATGAAGCAGAAGTTGGATTTTTACAAACCATATTCCGAGTAACAGAAGGCGATGGTACTGCGACCGTTAGTGTTTATCGTATGGGTGGTGATAGCGGTGCAGTAAGTGTTGATTACGCAACAATTTCTGGCGGAACAGCCACTTCAGGTTTAGATTACACCACCACATCCGGCACTTTGAATTGGACTGATGGTGATACTGCTATAAAAACGTTTACTGTTAGCATCACAGACGATAGCAGCTTCGAATCACTAGAATCTATCAATCTGCAATTAACCAACGCATCGGGTGCAAGTATTAACGCTAGCACGGCTACAGTAAACTTATACGATAATGAAGCAAAAGTGGGATTCCATAATACTTTTATTAAAGTTAATGAAGATGTTGGAAACGCGACAATATACGTCTATCGCTGGGGAAGTGCTAGTGGGGCTGCAAGCGTAAATTACGCAACATCGGATGGTTCAGCAGCAGCGGGATCTGACTATACAGCCGCATCCGGTACATTAAATTGGGCAGATGGTGAAACTGGCGCAAAATCTTTTACTGTGTCAATTACCGATGATTCAAATTATGAAACACGAGAAACCATTTCACTAACTTTATCTAGTCCAAGTAGTGCAACTTTGGGAACAAGCACAGCGTCGGTTTATATCTATGACAACGAGGGAATTATTAGCTTCAGCAACGCATACTATAAAGTGAATGAAGATGTTGTCACAGCAACAATATCAGTCTTCCGCTGGGGCAGTGGTGTTGGCGCAGCAAGTGTCGATTACACTACTGTAGCAAGTGGAACAGCAACCGCGACATCTGATTATACCGCAACGTCTGGCACTATAAACTGGGCGGATGGTGAAACTGGAATCAAAACATTTACTGTTACTATCATTGACGATTCAACATACGAAAATCGTGAAACCGTTACCCTTCAATTATCCAATGCAACCGGCTCGAGCCTCGGTACTTCAGATAGTTTAATTTACATATATGATAACGAAGTTAAACTTGGATTTAATGGTGGATATTTTAAAATCAATGAAGGTGTTGGCACCGCTACAATGTGGATTTATCGTTGGGGTAGCAGCGATGGCGCCGTCAGTATTGATTACACAACAACTACTGGTGGTACCACCACAGTTTCGTCTGATTATACAAGCACATCAGGAACACTAAGCTGGGCTAATGGAGAAGCGGGTGCAAAGTCATTTACCATTACAATTATTGATGATGCATCTATTGAATCACGTGAAACTATCAATATGCAATTATCAAATATCAGCGGAGCAACATTAGGCACTTCTGATTCATTTATTTATCTTTATGATAATGACTAAACTTAACCATTATAAAGATTTCGATTTACAACTCAGATATTTGTCGCTGTTATTTTTTTAGGGATTCGCATTAATTTTATCAAACTAAAATTAATGCGAAATGGTCCCACATCAATTAGATGATTATGAATATTGTATTACGACATATATTGCACTAAGGTCTGACGTATACATGTTCAAAGAATCGAAAAGATTGACAATATACATTCCTGTAATGACAAAAGGTCTTAGCCAAAAAAATAATTGCTAAAAAGCGAGGGTTTATATGTCGTATTTGATCTGTACATATTGAAGAAAGTCGTAATTTTTACTGCAACAGAATTTGCTAATTTGACTAAAATAATATTCTTTGCTTTGATAGGTTTCTTAGACTAGACTAGTCTCGAACTATTAAGATCCAAATCTTTCTAAACAAACATGGAGGTTTACAAATGAAAAAATCGTTAATCATAATTGCCTTTACTACCATCGCAGTCATATTTTCATTTAATGCCAATGCAACAAATGTGTAGGCAACGAACAAAGCAATTGAGGGTATACAGGCATTAAGTGATGGTTCATTTTATGTTTACTTACCTCAAACAACTGATAGCACATGCCAAGGAAACAGTGCCATATTTACGGACAAATCAGGTCAAAATGGAGTTACTTCGACAGGGCAAACAAATTTGCTTGAAGTAACTATGAAAGCAGTATCACACAGCTCCCTTCTTGCAGACGTTTATTATGATGACGGATCATCAAATTGTTATGTAAAGGAAATTTTCATAGATTAATATGAAACGAAACTTATCGAGCAAATTAAAATATTTAGTAAATATGTTGTAACTATTCAGAATACCTTACTAAATTTATCATTCTCTGAGCGTTTGGTACTGCACTGCTAGAATAAACTGTTGTCCATAAGAATGTGAAATTCAAACACATGGGTTCGCCGCAGAGTATTTATGTTTGCAGTACCAAATGCGAATTGTCGAAAATATGCTACGTAGTGACGTTATATTTTTACACGTTACTACTTATTTCCTTACTATTCTAAAAATCTAAAATATAGGATTAAATCTTGAGAATTTCCAACGAAATTCTAATTATTTGATTTATCCAAAACGTTCTAAATAAATGCAAAAATTTATTTGTGGAAACTATATCACTTCATCAATTGACCTTTGAAACTTAAAAGCTTCATTTCTAATCATCCTTTGTTAGATATGCTAAGTTTCTGAACATTACAAAAAATGCTAAACCTATATAATTGGAACAACTGCATTCAAACCAGCACAGGTCTAGCAATTGCATATATACGATCAAACCGTACTAGAAATTTGGTACATCCAAAGGAATACACTACCAAACAAGATTAAATTAAACAGAACTTGAAGAGAAAATCATATGAGACTTGTAAAAAAAGCACTAGCAAAGGGATTTAACGGCTTAGGATACGAGGTACATCGTAAATCTGACGAACATGATCTTTTTAATTTTAACAATTTTGTTAACCTCACTCAGGCATATGAACAATCTCTTAATGAGTCAGGTAGCCAAATAAAAACGGATGAAATTCGCCCAAAACTCATTGCACGATTAGCCGGTACACCACCTTCAGAAGCATATGCAATTATTGATTCGTTAGCAAAGAGTAATAATATTGACGGTGACATCTGCGAATTTGGTGTTGCACAAGGAGAAACTTCCGCTCTAATAGCGAATGAAATAAAAACAAGTAATAAAATATTACATTTATTCGATTCTTTTGAAGGGCTGCCAAAACCATCAGAAAAAGATCAATTAAAGGATGATATTTTTTCATTAGGTAGTATGGAAGCGTACGCTGGAGCCATGTCGAGACCTGAAGAATTGGTCCGTTCTCGACTAAACGATATAGCATTTCCCGAAGAAAAATTTGTCATTCACAAAGGATTTGTTGATCAAGTTTTTAAGAATGATGCAAACCTCCCAAACAAAGTTAGTTTTGCCTACGTAGATTTTGATTTTTATGAACCAATCAAGTTGGCACTTGAATTTCTACATAATACAGCACCATGCGGTGCAATTTTTGTTGTAGATGATTACGACTATTTCTCGACAGGAGCAAAGACTGCAGTTGAGGAATTCCTGGAGGAAAAAAACTCACAATCAGAAGCTTATGAATGTTTTGTACCAAACACCCGATATGGTCATTTTGCGATTCTAACAAGGAAAAATTAGTCCATTTAATAACAAGAATTACAAGTACTATTTCACATATGATGTGAATTTAACTATGATTAAATCCCCTCCTGATCAAAATGATTAATTTTTATGGGTACAAGACTTAAAGTTTGTTTAGGTTGTTGTTTTGCTATTGCTCTATTTTCATATCTATTAATGGAGAAAAAATATTTATTCAATGAGAACTCAAGTGAATTCCTAAATGAATATGTTAGAAAAATCACATTCGAGTTTCAAAAAAGAATAGACAAAAATGTGCCCAAAGGATCAATATTAATTTTTGGAGATAGCCTCGTACAAGGCTTGGCGGTTACTGCAATTTCTCCTAAAGCAATTAACTTTGGTATTGGAAATGATACAAGTTTGGATCTATTAAATCGAATTCCGGAATATCATTCAATAAAAACAGCAGACTTAATAATGATAGCTATTGGGATAAATGATATTTATAAATATTCTAAGGAAGCCTCTATAAGTCACATCGAGGAAATATTATCCTCAATAAAATCTAATTATTCTGGGCCAATCATATTAAATAGTTTATTGCCAGTGGACGAAGCTACTAACAAAGGCCTAAACCAATATAACAGAAAAATTCAAACGCTAAATACTGAAATTGAATCAATTGCACATTCAGGAAACAACATTCTGTATTTAGATAGCCATAAGAAAATGGTGGATCAATCAGGGAATTTGCATTCAAACTATCATATTGGAGATGGTTTACATCTCAATGACAAAGGTAACAATCAATGGATAGAAATTATTAAACAATTCATCCAAGTTTATCAAAAAAGCCAAATTATCAAATGAACAGACCACGATTTTACGAAATTGATCTATTTCGATTTATTGCTGCGTTAAGTGTGGTAATGTTTCACTATACATTTCGTGGCGGTTTCGATAATGCCTACATGAATATTCAATTTCCCTACATTGGTGAAGTAACCAAATATGGATATCTCGGCGTGGAACTGTTTTTCATTATCAGTGGTTTTGTTATCTTAATGTCTGCATCAAACTCAAACACCAGTAAATTTCTTGTCGGTCGTGTATGTCGATTGTATCCCGCTTTTATTGTCTCTGTTTCGTTAACGGCTTTGTTCATTTATTTCCTAGCAGATAATCGCTTTTCCATAAATTTATATCAATACTTAACAAATCTTACCATGATGAGTGGTTTTTTTGGAATTCGACATGTAGATGGAGTTTACTGGTCTCTATTGGTTGAAATAAAGTTCTATTTTTTAGTAACAATGATATTGATGTTAAATTTAATTCGTTTTGCAAAACCAATTTTACTTGGATGGTTAGTTCTGGCATGGTTAAGCAAATGGATAACTCTACCATGGTACATCAATTTTGTATTTTTTCCTGAATGGGCAGGATACTTTATTGCCGGATGTACATTTTTCCTCATTCGCCAGGAAGGATCTAGTCTATTTAAATGGATAGTAATATTTTGTTCTTATTTGTTATGCCTAAAACAAGCTGTCATTAATATCAAAGATTTTCAAGATAGTTATAACATAATACTGTCATCACCCATTGTCATGCTATTGATATCTGTCTTCTTTCTTGTGTTTGTTTTTGTCAGCCTAGACAAAACGCAAATCATAAACAAAAAACAAATGATCAGCTTAGGTGTGCTTACTTATCCTTTATATCTTGTGCATCAGAATATCGGTTATATTATTTTTAATGTATTTGAAGAAAGTGTTAATCAATATATTTTACTATTTTGTATATTAACTCTGGCCATTGCAATTTCCTATGCCATCAACAAATTCATTGAAAAACCTCTTGCCCCTAAGATTAAATCAGCCTTGACGTTTTCGTTTCTAAATCTCAAAAATGCAGAGCAGAAGTTGTAAAAACAGAATCACAATATCTATCTTATTTCTGAAATTCGATTAATGAAGTTTTTATCCCCAACTTAACATCATAAATCTAGTGAAAAATATTCTGTGCATTTCCCTATCACTCTATCCATTTACAAATATCACAATTAATCCTTAGGGCAAAAACATTCAATGCCCAACGAACCAAGCCACCGGTCTTCCTTTTCAACCGTCTCAAATTCCTTATATTCGCTATCACCAAATTGCGCTCGTCTCACATCGACAAATCCAGCATTTTCCAAATACATTTTCAGTGATGCATAATCCCATAACCACAAATGGCGACTATTACCCAGCCAATCCAAAATAAATCCTCGAATTCCAGTTGCTCTTACTTCGGTTGCCATTCCGGTGTTTCTCATAAATCTGATTGCCGCTTCCGGGGACTCATCATTATTATAGGAATTCACCAAATCTTTTAAATCCGGTAACACTAAGCGAAACACGCCACCAGGGGCTAAAATTCGACATGTATTTTTAAGTGCTAATTCTAGCTCACTTAAACTTAAATGCTCTAACACATGAGAACAATAAACAGCATTAACGGACGCTTCTGCTATGGGCAATCCTTTAACAATATCACCAAATTGAACAGCATCAGGAAAAGCAACTCTTCGTTTTGCCCAATTTTTTACTAAGGGCCATTGTTGCATTCGCAATGTTGGACTTGCATCAAAATTCATCCAACCTAACGGTGCATCCAGTCCACAACCATATTGTACGAGTTTAGTTTGCATAATTAATTTACCATTGTTTATTTCATTTTAACGACTTTGATTAATTTAAAATAAGCATCCCAGTAGCGCTGCTCTGTTTTGTATTCAGTATGCTTTTTCACTGGCGATCGCATAATATCATCGAATTCCTTTTCGCTAAGACCAAATTTTTTTAACACATATTCTTTGTCTTCTTGAATTTCATGGGGATCACAGATGTCTTTTTCTAATTCCTCTAGCGCTTCTTCCCGACTTATCATTCCGCTACAAATTAAATTGGACAAATGTGCTTTGCGCTTATCAATACCAAACTTTACTGGCAATATGTATTGTTGATAAAATTTAGTAAAAATACTCTCCCCGTGTTTTACACCGTACTCACGCCAATCCAATTCTCTTTTTAATACGTTTATGGCGTCGTGTTTATCGTACTCCATATAATTTAATACCATGACAGATTCAATACGATGGAAATATTTCAAAAATAATTTTTGCAAAAAAGTGGTATGGGGATAGGTTTTCACATGGCGTATACCACCGTTTTTGGCGGAGATATCTTTTATATTTTCCCAATCACCTTTGTTAAAAGTCCAACCCTTTGGCATAATGGCTTCTGTCGCAAAGTTAAAACCACTGAGTGTATATTTGATGTTATATTTTTTTGCTAATCTGTTGATAACTGCACTAATGGCGTGATCGGTTAACACTTCAATATCAACAACCGATGCGCGTAAAAATGCCAACTGTAGAGATTTAAATTCTTCCCAATCGATAACGTGCGTATACAACTCGTAATCCAGCCGTTCGCAAATCGTTTCTATATTTTTAACCGCTAATTCGGAGTTCCAACTATTGTCTAAATGAACGACTAATGGACGTAAATCATGTTTTTTCGCCCATAACGCCAAGTATGAGCTGTCGACTCCGCCACTCAGGCCTGCGATACAATTAAATCGGTGCCCTTTTCCACGCTCGTGAATTTCATCAACTTTGTTTTCTAACCAACGAGTTCGTTCAGCTTGCGTTCCCCGAGAGACATCGAGCTCAGCATACGATATACAGTAGTTACACACCCCTGCATCATCAAATGTTATGTTTTCATCATCATTCGTATCTAATACGCAGTGGTTACATTGTTTATATTCAGTCATGGTAAAAACCTGGAAAATATGAATCAGATTATCGTGCAGTATTCATTCCCTGAGAGACAGGAATACTCTAACCTAGAATAATCAATTGAATCACGTTTTCTAGCACAAGCTCTTGCTTCCATAGCACTTGTAAAAAATACCCGCTTAACCGAATGGGTGAAGCTAAGATTTTTCACAAGCACTCTGGAAACAATATGACGTGCAGGGATGCACTAATGCAGCGATTACAGGAAGTAATGGAGCTGTCTTGCACTATAAATTCGCTCTCAACTGATCATTCTAGGTTTAATTAGCGGCGATAGAAGAGAGTTTTTTAGCGGGGTAACTAATAAGAATGGATTGAGGATTGTTGTTTTTATATACAAAAAAACTGCCGCCTGCTATAGCGGTAATGCCAACTTGCTGTGCATGATATATTTCGTCCACACTGGCCAAACCACCACAGCTAATAACTGGAACTGAAACTCGATTGATTATGTTTTTCGTCAAGGTAATATCTACCCCATTAAACGTGCCGTCCATATCGACATTGTTTAATAAGATTTCACCACAGCCATTTTCTTGCAAGGACGTCGCATAATCTTCCATTTCGTCATTAATGGACTTATTCCCGCTAACACCCGTTACTTTAATTTTGCCTAACCAATTTTTTTTATATTCAATACACGCCACAATGCTCTGGCTACCAAATGTATCCGAAAACTCGCGCAATACTGTCTGATCGTTTAATAGCGCAGAACCCAATATGACTTTTTCTATGCCTAACTCAAATAGTTTTCCGGCTTGCTCAACCGTTTGTATTCCACCGCCATAACTAATTGGCATAAAACATTCTGATGCCATTTCTTGAATTAAGGTGTAATTGGGTTCCTGATTTAATTTGCTGGCACGAATATCCAGTATGGCTAGTTCATCCACTTCTTTATCATTAAATATTCGGATCGCATTGATGGGATCACCAATGTAATTGGGATTTTTAAACTTAACGGTTTTCACCATTTTACCCTGTTCGATGCAAATAACAGGGATTACCCGTGGCGCACTCATGGATTCCACTCCAAAAAGCTTTTCATCCATGCCATGCCAAATTTATGACTCTTTTCGGGATGAAACTGCACGCCAATGATATTGTCTTTTTGATATCCACAATGAAATTCTAGGCCGCCATAATGAGAGGTGGTTAATATGTCATTTGAGTTCTCACACATCACGCGATAAGAATGCACAAAATAAAATCGTGATGTTTCTGGGTACGCTTCCGAAAAAATATTTGGCTTTTTGAATGTTATCTCATTCCATCCCATGTGTGGCACTTTAATATCATGATCTTCAAATTGAAATTTTATTGTATTTGCATCAATCCAACCAAAACCATCTCTATCGCCTTCTTCACTGTGTTTCGTCATCAATTGCATACCTAAACAAATACCCATTATTGGGATTTTTTCTTCAAGCACTTTTTGATTGAGTGACTCTTTTAATCCAGACGCATCAATTTTATCCATGGCTTTTGCGAAATGGCCAACACCTGGCAAAATCAATTTTGTTGCTTGTTGAATCTCCTCAGGCGTTGAAACCAATTGAGATTTACCACCCACCTTTTTAATGATATTTTTGATAGAGGCCAAATTACCGATGCCAAAATTCATGATACTAATCATTTACACACTCAACTAATATGTTGGCAAATTGTGAATAGTTTTTTTCTGCAGAATAATGTTCTTGCCAATATTTCATAAGATTTTTTTCTAGATTTTGATTTTTGTTTAATAAAAAGTGTTTGATTTGTGACGCGGCTTTTTCTGCTGAAAATTCCTTATCCAATAAAATACCCATATCAGTGGATACAATTTCTGAAACACCGCCCACATCTGTTGCAACAATGGGAATACCATAACTGATGGCTTCCATCATGGAAACCGGAATGCCTTCTGATTCAGAAACATTAATGAGAAAATCCACCTGATTATGTTGATAAAATTGCAGTAAATCCGCGTTTTCAACATAACCTTTAAATTCGACCTGAATATTCTTCGGCAAAGAATCACATTGTGTTCTTAACGAAGACATTAATTTTCCTTCACCAAAATGTATCCACCGAATGTCTAAATCAATTAAATTTAAAATATCAACAATTAAGTGCAGTCGTTTCACTGCAACCATTTCGGAACAAGACACAATGGTATAAATTGGTCTGTCTGAGATGGTATTAACATTATCTTTATCAACAGGTTTCTCAATCGCCAATCGAGACAAGGCCATCTTTTTCACTTGTTTTGGAAAATGGCGTGTCATATAGTTATTTCCATTTTTTGAAATCAACACTAATTTATTCACTGCATTTATTTGTAATTGTCGTGGAAATATATATCCCGCTTGATGCCGATAATGATATAAATCAAATCCGTGTGCGCGCGAAACCAATTGTAAGTTTTTATACCCTGGAACATAACATTTTAGCCAGGCAATGATACTGCTCCACTCATCAAACCAATAGGTATAAAATACACAATGTTTTAAATTTATATTTTGTGAATAAAGATAATCAGCTAATGCATTAGCATAGAATGAATAATTTAGCAGCTGGCTTATGTGTGCACGGATTGATTTAATAAATCCAATTTTATTATTACAATGCAAAAATTCGGAAATTAGTACTCGATTAATTTGAAACACTAATCGAAGCGTTAATTTTGGGCGCTTGCATTCTAAACGACTAAAAACGGCTTCCGTTTCAACGTTTTTTGGCAATGCTTGCTTAAGTTGTTCTTGAGGTAATATAAATGGAAATAGGTGCACTTTATCAAACAGGGGCGCAACATATTTTAATTCACTGGGTAGAAATGACGCCTCTGATTTTCCAAAGGGGAAATCAACAGTAAATAAGAATAACAGTTTTTTCAAATTGATGCTTTAACCGCGTTAATAACTTGATCTAATTCTTGTTGGTTCATGTAAGGATGCATGGGCAAACTCATGACACATTTGGCAGCAGTTTCACTATTTGTGAGGACTTGCTCATTTTTAAACGCAGGTTGCTTATTGATGGGAATGGGATAATGTACTGCGGTTGGAATGTCTTTTTCCGTTAAGCGTTTTTGCACTTCGTCTCTGTTGTCAAACGATACCGTATATTGTGCATATACACTGGTATTAAAATCTTTTACAAACGGCGTTTTCACATCCGATTGCAATTGTTCCGTATAATAATTTGCTACTTGCGCACGTAAGCTCACTTCTTCAGGGAAGATTTCAAATTTTGCCAGTAGTATGGCTGCTTGCATGGTATCTAACCTGCCATTCACTCCGATAATTGGATGATGATATCGCCGATCTTGTCCATGAACTCGAATATGTTTCATGCTTGTTGCCAATGCTTCATCATTGGTAAAACACGCGCCACCATCACCATAACCACCCAATGGTTTCGATGGAAAAAAACTGGTGCAACCAATGGTGGACAAATTATTCGATAAGCGACCTTTGTAAGTTGCGCCAAAGCTTTGTGCGCCATCCTCAATCACAGGCAAATTATGTTTTTCTGCAATGGCATTGATTTCATCAAAATCAGCACATTGCCCATAAAGCGATACCGGCATAATTGCCTTGGTCTTATCTGTAATTGCCGCTTCAATTTGCGATGCATCAATGTTATAGGTATCTGCATCAATATCAACAAAAACGGGCTTGGCACCTAATAACGCGATCATTTCTCCAGTGGCAATGAATGTAAAAGACGTCGTAATAACTTCATCGCCAGACTTAATACCTAAGGCCATCATAGCCACAAGCAACGCATCCGTACCACTGGAAACACCGATACAATATTTACTACCGGTATAATCTGCTAACTTTTCTTCCAGTTCTGCCACTTCCGGGCCCATGATGTATTTGCCATGATCCAATACATCGTTTATACGTTTTTGTATTTTCGATTCGATTTTTTGGTATTGCATTTTTAAATCAATAAATTGCATTAGGGATTACCATCCTTGTTTAAACAAACACACACATTATTTTCCATTTGATACTGATCACCTGTATGCGGACAAGTGGTTTGACCTTTTCCACTCAGTGGCAATTCCAGTCTCTCACCAAATCGACTCATCCATCCAATGTGCTTCGCGGGTACACCTACCATTAACGCATAATCGGGTACGTTTCTATTTACTAATGCACCAGCGCCGACAAAAGCATACTTCCCAATTGTTACGCCACAAACAATTGTACAATTTGCACCTAAGGTAGCACCTTGTTTTACCAATGTATCTCGATATTCATCTTTGCGACTGACAGCGGAACGGGGATTATACACATTGGTAAATACCATGCTTGGACCACAAAACACATCATTTTCTATAATGACATTGTCGTACACAGATACATTGTTTTGAATTTTAACACCATTGCCAATTTGCACTTTATTGCCGACAAAAACGTTTTGGCCGAGTGAACAATCCTTTCCAACTATTGCACCACCACAAATGTGCACCCAATGCCAAACAGACGTACCTTCTCCAATTTGTGCACCTTCATCAACAATAGCAGTATCATGTTTGGTAACCATATCGTTCCTAGTATTCTAATGGTAAGGCTATTCGTTTTCCGTCACGTGCGGAAATATATGCAGCGATTAACACTTCTAACGACGATAATCCTTCTCGTCCATCGGTCTCCGGCTCTTCATTTCCGCGTAGAGTTTGAATAACATTATTGTAGTATAGTGGATGACCGAATCCATACACTGAGGTGGTTTCATAACTTGCTGCTTCAATTTTTTGATCATCTTCGTCTGGCTCTTCAAATTCCCAATGTTGTACTTCATTTACCGCAACGCCACCGACTTTTACGGTTCCTTTTTCACCTATGATGGTAATCGAGCCTTCTAAATTTTTTGGATACGTTAACATCGTGACATTCATAGAGCCCAACGCTCCAGATCGCCAACGGATGTTCATCGCTGCAGTATCTTCTACTTGAATATCTCGTGCTAAGGTTGCTGTATAGGTTTGCACACTTTCGATGGGACCGATCAACCAATCCAATAAATCCACATAATGACTGGCCTGATTCATTAAGGCACCACCATCAAATTCCCATTTACCGCGCCATGAATCATGGTCGTAATATTCTTGTGGACGATTCCAGAAAACATTGATATTTACCATATAAATACGCCCAAATCGGTTTTTGTTCATGGCGCTCTTTAACAGTTGCAACGTCGTATTACGGCGATTTTGTTTAACAACAAACAAATGAACACCCGCCTTGTCACACTCTTCCACCATGTGTAAACCATCTTTCCAACGGGTTGCCATGGGTTTTTCCGTCATCACGTGTCGGCCACTTTGCGCAATTTCAACTGCTTGGCGTGGATGTAAACCACTGGGTGTTGCTAATACTAATATATCCGCTGTACTTTCCTTCAACAAAGTTGTGAGATTGTCGAAACCCTCTGCCCCGGTTTCTGATATGGCTTTTTGCAAGCGCTCAGAATTGTTATCACACACTGCAACTAATTCAGCGTTATCCGAATGCTTTTGAATTGCTTCAATGTGTTTATATGCAATTCGACCACAGCCGACCAATCCAAAGCGGATTTTTCTTCCTGTAATAATGTTGTTTTCCGTCATAATATTACCCTTTTGAAGCACATTGAAGAGAAAAATGGATGTCTAATAAGCAAATTTCCATTGATTTAATACAGCAGAGATAATGCCGTTTTGAATATAAATTGATGGGACTCGTTGAATATTGCTGAAAGATGATATTTATTACCAATCAGTCGGTTTTAATGTGTTGGTCTAATTTGTATACTATGCACTCGCAGCCTTGGTATCAAATCATACTTAATCTAGCATCGAAATGATTGAGTCAGTTACTGCATCAAAAGAATATCGATTTATTCCTTCCCAATCCTGTGGAGTCATAGGTTTTTCTAATGCAAACAATTCAGTTAATTTTTGATACACGTCGGACGGATAGATGTGAAGACCCAAATTATTTTCACTGATTAATTCAGAAACCAATCCTTTTTCCCCAATGTATATGATAGGAATTTTTAAATAAATGAGTTCATAGAATTTTGAGCTAATAAAATCTTTATAAATTTCGGGAAATGCAAGTAAGTAGTAATCAGATTGTAATACGTTTTGAAATAATTCATCTTCGGTTACAAAACCACGATAAAAAACCTTGGAATCAAGTACATCTTTGCCAAATAAACTTTGATAATTTTTTTGTTTTGAAAACAAATCCAGCTGACAATCGTCTTGCTCTTTAAATACTTGTGAAATTGCTAAGAACTCGTTATCTAAACCTTCATATAAGCTGCCACCGTATATGAATCGTCTTATTCCATCATTGGGTTTGCTAACAGATAATTTATCTAATTTTTCTTTATCAAACGCATGAGGTAAAACAGAAATTTTACTTTTATGGGGTGAATATTTCCCCCGTAAAAATTTGCACATGGCTTCGCTGGGAACAAGGAAATGATCTGTATGAAACACAGCAGAGGCTTCTTTACTCTCTTCTGCTCGAAATCGCTCAGTCGACAATTCTTGCATTCCATAACCACGTCCCCAAGTCCATGGATCACGTAGATCCATTATCACTTTCAATTGAGGATTTTTTTCTTTGTAAAGGCCGCAATAATATAATAATGAAAAAGGAGCCCCTGTCACTATTACCGTTTTACACTCTGTTGTTTTTGTAATTTTATCTAAGGTTTCAAAAAGTTGGTTTTCCCAGAATATTCCTTTGTCATAAATAGTACCATTGTATAAAAAGGGTAACACTCGTATCCAAAAATGATATTTTAATTTTTCAAGAAACGTTTTTGGCTGGGATATTAAAACACCAGGATATTTTATCGCGAGCTCTGTGACATGTATATTTGAATGTAAATCAGATTCAATCGAGGGACGCGGAGCACAAATAACAAATACATCATGCCCTTTTTTCGCCAAATAATTTGCAAATTTCCCCCAGCGTCGCCCACCAATTTCATTGGATGGGGGGAAAAAGTAAGATATCAATATTATTTTTTTTGACATTACAGCAATAAATTTAACTACACAATCGTAGACCAGTCCCGCATATTGGTATTTTTTTCATCTCGCAATATCAAAGCAATTTGTGAAAACGAAGAGTTACCTTGATATAAAAACTCATCACTCTCTGCTAATAAACACATATCTATTAATGACTCTTCAAGCATAACTCGCTTATCAACACCACCATACTCATATGATACGCGATGCGGTGGTAGGTCTTTATCAAATTGTGTTGTTTTCTGGAAACTAACCACATTATCCAGTTTTTCCTTAAACAGCCTATCGGTTTCAGGATTATCGGTACATAACAATATTTTTCGGCTTTTATATTGATCCCCCGCGAGAGCAGAAACCAATGAATTTATGTCTGAAGTTGGTTTTTTATCTGTATTGCGAATATGCACAGCCACACTATTTCCTTGCATGGCATTTTTTTCATAAAATTCGCTAACTTTATTTTTTACATCGTGTGAAACTTGAATGTGTTTTTTTAACTCACTTGCTCTCAATGGAGGGCAAAAATCACAGGATATGACAACATCTTCTTCCAGATCATAAGAATAATCATCACCCATTAATACGTTCCCAGATCGAAACATAAATGGAACAACATGCCATTTTTTTTGTTGATAATTTTCCCACTCTGTTTTTGAGCGCCAATAACCATGTACTTTTCTAAGTGGTCCACGGGGAATCCACCTAACTGGAATGCGCTGCAAAATTGTTTGCTTAATTTCAGCTTCTTCAAATAAATCATAAATATTACTACTGGGTGACTTTTTCCAGATTGGCGGATAGACACTTGTCGATTTGATTTCATTTTCATCTGGTAGCTTTTGTTCATAGTCTATATCAACCAAATCAAAAACGTTGTAAAAGGCATTTTCCCCTTCCGGTGCAAATTGACCATCGGTCCAATCGATTATAATTTTTCGTCTTGTGCGTTTAGCATATTCAATCCCAGAACTGAGAGTATGTAATCGATTGCCTAATCCAGCGCACCCTTTAATCCAAAGTGTTTTATCCATCATTGGTTAACCACGTATTGATAATAATCAACATATTCTTTTGCTTTAAATACTGCGTTAAAACGTTCTTGAGCTTTTGTTCCAATTTCCTGTCGACTCCAAGTTGTGCTAAATGCCTTATTTATTCCATTTAATAAAGCGGTCGAACTCATCTCCTCACACAATACTCCATTCTCACCATCAACAATCTGTGCAAGCGCCCCTGCAGTGTTAAACGCAACTACAGGTGTTCCACACGCAATGGATTCTGTTGTAGTTAATCCGAAGGCTTCTTCGATTGCTGGAGTAACAAACACATCAACAGCAGAATATATTTTTGCCAATTCCGTCGGAGCACCAATATAACCCAATGAGTGGATATTTTCATGATGTGGAATATCATCAGTATTGTTTCCAACCACCGCAATGTGTATATCTTTGTCAAATAAAATATTAAAGTTTTTCAATAAAAACTTAAAACCTTTTCTTTCTTCTCGAATATCGGCACAAACAAATAATATAATTTTGACATTCCTGGGTAATTCTAAATGGTCTCGACATTTAACAGCATCATAAATTTTAAAAACATTGGTCTCTAGTGGAAAATCAGTCACAGTACAATGATTCGGTTCAAATGTTTTATATTCTGTAATTGATTTTTCATAAAATGTTGGACTGGATGCAATACCAAACACCTCATTTTTTTCAATCGCGTTACGTTTATAATCAAGAAATTCATCATATTGTTGACGATACTTTGCAATTCCCCCCATTTCATAACTGTTTCCACCAGTAAAGGGGGTCATATCATGAAACGACCAAACCAAGGGTTTTTTAGTTTTTTTAAAAAAAGTGGGAAAATGAATATATCGGTTTACATAATGCAAATGAATTACATCGGCCCAATCTTGAACTAAACTGTGATTTTCTGGATGGTAGAATGACCAATAATGTTGGAAGAGTATTCCCCAATAATTCACTTTATTGTGTAATATTTTATGCTCAAGTAAAAAAGTTAAATAATCGATAAACTGTAATTGATATTTTGATAATCCCTTGTAGCTATCTCTGATAGAATATAATTCATCTACTTGATTCTGTTTTTTCCAAACAACTAAAGCTTTGCTGTTGACCTCCGGTGCATAATTTAATAAACAATTATGTATGCGCATGGCTGCGCCACCAGCACCACCACCATCGGAAGTTGATAAGTGTAATATATTCATATTATATGTAGAATGATAACTAATAAAAAGGTTAAACGAATATTTTTCAATTCCATCACTGCGCAATTCTAAACTGATTTTCTTTAAGACTGGTTGCTTCAATCGCTGGCAATTCAAAACCCAACATTTTAAATAATCTTTCTGTTACCGCATTGGGAGAATAGTTTTGTTCACACCACAATCGTCCATTTTCACTGATGTTGCGGATTTCTTCCACTGATAATGCTGATAATCTTTCTGTAACGGATTTACACTGTAAATCCGTTACACCAATATAATGCTCACCTTCGACGGGATTTATCGGTAGTTGAAATCCCCAATATTCAAAGTCCATACTCAATACACAGGAATGAGAATACATAATTTCCCAAAAACGAAAGCTGTCATATTGAAAAATAAATACCGTTTTACGCATATCCATGTTCGTTTTTTCTAATATCGGATTCAATAAGGCATATGGCTTACGTTGTAGCTTTTTGAATAATGAATAAGGTGTGCGAAATACAGGTTTATATTCATAATATCCACCAACAGCATTAGTAATCAGATATTCATTGATCAGTTGATAGTACATGGGATTATGCCTACCTGCAGTACTAGTGGCATAATGTTTATCATTAACTGTGATATGGGGATCATCCCCCATTTCTTTCATATTTTTTGTAAAAACAGAAGATAAGGTAAATCCATTATTGAGTTTTTTGTTCAGACCACTTTGAATTGCCTTTCTCAAATTATGTGGTACGCGGGAGTTGGATAGTATTCTTTTTTGCCTGATTTGTTTATCATCAATTGAACTCTTGTTGATATAATTCATAATTCGATTTGTTACACCAATTGACCAGGGTTTTACATTTTTTGGATAGGCAAAACCCTTTATCATATGATCAACCAAAATCAGATCAAAACTATGTATAACCTTCGGATCATTCCACTCCTGATCAAGCCAATCATTGCGATCTATTAGTACATTTACTTTTGATTTGTCAATTGCATTGAGCGTCCATCTCTTGGAATGAAATAGATATTTGTAATCATATATTCCAATATCATATTCTTTACTATCTTTCGTTGAAAATAAATAACTATTGTCTTCTGGTACAAACCAATAATTTACATTTGAAAATATTTCAACATCACGATTTTTAAGCCCCTCTCCCAGCGCAATAATTTCCGGAGAGTAATTATCTGGGTGAAAATAAGGCATAACAAAAAATTTTATACGTAAACACATAATGCTATTATACTTATTGAATGAAGTAGATCAAATAAGATTTAATTTCTTCGCAACATCTTCGTTACACAATAATAGATTCCATGCATCTGCTTTTTCTATTTTGCTAACCCGACGTGGCTCATCAGACAAATTGAAAATGAGGTAATTCGTACTATCGAATATCGGATTCAGTTTATCCGCCATTTCGTCTGTTATCACCTCAAGTAATAATGTTGGCATATCACGGTGTAAAATTTCCTGCATACCTTCAAGTACTTCTACTTCGTGAAATTCAGCATCAATTTTAATAAGATCAACTGACTCCACGCCAATCTCCCTAATATAATTATCTAATCGGTTTGTTTTCACTTCATAAGTAATTTGCGTTCTATTTTCAGGAATTGCAGCGGAATTAAGGGAAGCACTGTAAAAATGATCCGCATCAATGTCAAAAAACGTTGCTGTACCGTCGGTATTCGAAATAGCCCGTTTTTGAGGTGATACACCGTCATAACCATTCAGTTTTACATTTTTATCTAACTTATCGAATGCAATATTCTGTGGCTCAAAGGAATAGACTTTTGAATTCGAATTCACACTGTAAGCAGCCAATCCATATAATCCTGTGTTTGCACCAATATCAATAATGACGTTTGAAAATTTTGCCAATTCTACCCAAAGTTTTAACGAAAGTTTTTCTTTTATGCCATTCACGCCTCTCCAATAGAGTTCATTTTCTAACGTTTCTTTTCCAGTACTGTGTAATTTAAAATGACCACCATCTATCGCAACATCAAATTCACCCCGATATGGAATTAACGGAAACATGCTATCATTCACAATTCCAACATTCTTGAACAACGATAATAATTGGGAACGAAATGGTAGATGATTTAGAAGCTTAATAATGATTCTTTCAAAGATTGACATAATTATTCTCCGTTTAAAACTATGCTATATCCGAATATGCGGAAGATTGAATTAATTTAATTTCGCCCTGTTTTACTTCATAGACAGTCTGATTTTTACCTATCGATTCTCTGCGATGCGTAATCGTAATGATTGTTGTATCCAAATTCAGTTGTTTTAGTTCTGTGAGTATTTTCCCTTCCGTTTCAACATCCAAACCGGAGGTTGCTTCATCTAGCACTAACACTTCTGGATTTCCATACAATGCTCTTGCAATGGCAATGCGTTGTCGTTGTCCGCCACTTAACATGGCGCCGGCATCGCCTACCATGGTATGAATACCTTGTTTCGTTTCCAAGTACTCTAAGATATTGGCTTGTTGTAAAACCTTACATAATAATGTTTCATCGTATTCTCTGCCAAAGACAACATTATCCGCCACACTAGCATCAAACAAATAAACTGTTTGTGGAATGTAACCAATCTTTTTTCGCCATGAACGGAGATTGTTTTTCGTTAATGGGATACTGTCTATACAAAGCTGACCAGAAGTCGGTATGATCAAACCGATGATCAAATCGATTAAAGTACTCTTGCCTTGTCCACTTTCACCGATGAACGCGACTCTTTCCCCTTTTTGGATATTTAACGAAACATTGTTTAAGACTGGTATTTTTTCTTCATAACAGAAATTAATATTTTCTACACGAATTTCCTTTTCGAACTTAACGTTTTCGTTACCCAGTTCTTCTTTTGGTAAATGTAATTCATTGTGAACAACGCGTAATGACTCAAAGGCTGAGATAATTTGATGATAAGATAATATGACACGATTTAAAGAGGGCAATAAACGATATAATGCGAGTGCAAATAAGGCGAACACAGGGATTAGTGGCTTAATACTCGTGCCTTGAGTATAGATATAACCTGTTAATGCAGTAACCATTAATCCAAAACCAATTAGTTCAAGTCCTAATCGGGGTACATTTTGTAGTGATTGAATTTTTGTATTACTAATAGCGGCATCTGAACAGGCCGCACTATAACCTGACATGGACTTTTCTTCGGAGGATTGTAATTTTAAAATTCGAAAATTACCAAATGCACTGCTTAAAGCACGAAACTGCCTTCCTCCAGCTTGCACGCGATTGATACCTTCACGCTTTATAATGCGAGAAATTATTTTTGTCAAAATTAGCGCAAAAACACCTAAAATAACTGTAATAGTTAATGTAACTTTGTAATCTGTGTATAACATTGCACTATATAATAAAATTAGAACAAGAATCTCAGTCGTAATGGTTAACAAGCCAGAAAACATTTGCGTTAATTGATTTGTCTCCGACATAACGGTTCTGGTCAAATCACTCACATTACGCTTGGTGTAATCCACTAGAGGGTGTTTTAAATAGTTAGTAAATAAATTAGTCGATAAATAGAAGTATCGACTTATCCCAAATCGCGAAATCATATAAACATTACAATAGGACATGACACTACGAATAGCATATGCCGCTAGGACACATAGACCTAACGCCGCAACGAATTCCACATCTGACTGAAAACCAAAATAATTATAGATTTTTGTTGCTGTCTCACTACTATGAATAAACTCAAAATCACTTGCTATTGCAATAAATGGTGCCAACAATGAAACACTTAAGGCATCAAAAAAAGACGCTACTCCAGAGAATGCGGCCACACCGATAAACAACTTCCTACCTTTTGGTGAAAGTATTTGGTATATCATTGTTACTATGTGTTTTATGTCTTTCATAATTTTTTAGCCAATTATCCGTAACTTAATTGTTGCAATAACATGTTAAACTCTGAATTAACGTAATATCTTTTCTGTAAGATTTAAGCGACTTTAATATTTTTCTCAATAATCTCTGCTGTTTTATCAGCAACTTTTGTCCAGGTATATTCGTTAATAACTTTAGTTTGAAAATGTTTAGCAATGGCGATTGCTTTATCATAGTCAATAAATATTTCTCTTATCGCTGCTTCTAACTCTTTTTCACCGTCCACTATATACCCATCAACACGGTCTTCCATTACCTCTAAAACTGGCCCAGTCCGAGGCGCAATAATCGGTTTACCAAAGGCCCCATATTCAAATATTTTAATGGGAGATCCATACCAATTGGATGCGGCCATAACACAGATATCCATGTTATTGATATAATCTGCAATATTTTCATGATGTATCATGCCTGTGAATGTCACTTGATCCGAAATATTGAGTTCATTAACCAAAGTCATTAACGTTTGTTTCTGTTCGCCATCCCCTACTAATAAAAGCTCTACATCTAGTGCACTACTTTTCGCAAATATCGAAAATGCCCGAATTAAACTGTCAACTTTATGCCACTTCAAAAATGACCCGACAAAACCAATCACCTTCGGCGTTACGGGAGAATCATTTTTTGCAGCCATTTTTTTTAGCCAATTTGCATCAACTGCATTTGGTATCACTTGAATTTTGTCATCAATGATGTGATAAGACTGAGACAAATATTTTTTCAGCTCACTACTGACTACAATTACTGAATCTGCAATCTCTAACGAATGTTTTTCTTCTCGTTTACCGATAAAATTTAGCAAACTATCCCGATTAAACACTTTTTGTTCTTCTGCTTGAGGCGCGTTTGTTTCAAGTATTAGCGGAATATTATACTTTTGACAAAGATCAGCAACGATGGTGTTACCATAGGTTTGTCTCTCATAGATTACTTCTGGTTTGGTTTCCCTAATAAACTCTTCTATTCGATTTTTTTGCTGTTGTTTCGATTTTCGAAAGAGTATTTCCCTTAACAAGTTTTTTATTTTGACTGGAATTAATTTGTGTAATAGTGATTGCTTCATCTCAACTTGATGAAGTTTCGTATTATTTCGCAAGCTTCGATCACCTTCGATATATGTCTGAACATCATACCCCATATCTCTCAATCGATTTATGACAGCATTAATATGGATAGCATATCCACTTTCATGTTTGCTTGAAATGACTTTATCGGTAATGATGTAAGAGATACGTTTCATTTTTTTATCAGGCCACAATGGATGATTCAATTAAGTTAAGCAATTGCTGCTCAACAATTTCCGAGGTAAATTTTTGGCGAATTGTTTTTCCCGCAGCCAGACACATTGCTGCATATTCGGTGTCATTTAAGGATATAACATTTCCGATTTTTTTAATTAACGCGTTTTCATCTCCAGCCTTAAATATAAAGCCATTTTCAGAGTCTTGTACTATTTCAGAAACTGCGCCTACGTCAGAACATAACGCAGGCACACCCAAACTCATCGCTTCTAATACAACCGTTGGCATACCTTCCACAAAACTCGGTAATATCAAAAATTTGGCAGAGTGATACAACTCTGCCAGTTTTTCCTTGGATTTTTCTTCTTTATGCCAAGTTATCTCATGACACTTCGTCACAAACGCAGCATCTTTTTCAGCACCAACAATCAGTATCCGACACCGTTTTTTTACTAATTTTAGGGTAGTAAATAAAAAATCCAATCCTTTACATTTGTCGTTTCTGCCAACAAAAATAAAATCATATACTTTTATATTTTTTTCATCATATGTTGCGTCATTTATCGCGACTGAACCTGTCTCCACAAAATTTGACAAATTGTGAATTGATTTTTTCTGTACGCCAATACGCTTTGACAATATATTTGAGAGTTTTCCGCCTTGTGAAATCACGATATCTGATGATAAACAGTGCTTTCGTATGATAGGCCTTAACGTACTTGATTTGATTTTACTGACTAAAGTTCGATTGTCCTGGTATGGACCTAATCCATGAGGATGATATATCACAGGTAATCTCCTTATATTTTTTTGCTTATATTGTTTGAAAACTTCATTCAACAATGGACCATCTGTATATATAACATCAGGAGAAATCATGGATAAAATGTTAACTACATGTTGAGAAAATAACTTAAGCTGATTAACATAGTTATTAATTCGCCAAAAATCCTTTTTGTCTGGCCAAGGAAAATAAAAATATTGTACATTTTCAAAACGGGTTATGTCTTCACTTCCACTATATACAACAGACAAATTCACTTTGTCTTGCAACATTTTTATGTGATTAAATGAAACCTTTTGTAAGCCACCAACAACTCCTGGAAATATACCATCCGTTACATACAACAATTTAATTTTTTTCTTGTTCACGAATGACAGGATTTAGATTTAGATTAAGCAGCAATTTTTCTTTCTTTAATGTAAGTAGCCGGCACGCCTGTGTAAACACTATAGGCTTCCATATTCGTTACCACACTGCTACCCAGGGTTAAAATTGCCCCTTGTTTAATTCGCACATTAGGTCCAACACGGGACATAGCACATAACCAAGCTGCGTCTTCCACAACTATTTTTCCAAGTACCAGGTCAAAACTTTTTTTAGCCCAGTTGTGGTTACCTGTACAAAAATAAACGCCTTGAGAAATACAACAGTTATCACCAATACTCACTTCCGCCAAATTATCTATCCAGACATCTTCACCAATCCATGAGTTATCACCAATTTGTAAACGCCACGGAAATTTAACTTTTAGACCCGATTTAATTACCACATTATGGCCAATCTTGGCGCCAAACATACGCAGTAGACGAACTCTAAAACCACTGCCAGGTATACCAGTACTTACAATGAATACTTGCGTTAGTTGCCATAAGACTTCCACCCATTTGGGCTTGCCGCGGCTAAAGGTCGAGTTATTAAAACTGTTTAAATCTACTAACATATTGATTCACTTAGGATATTGCAGTTTTATACTGTGATACTAACTGTGTATAAACTGTATCGGGCATAAAACGTTTTTCCACATATTTTCTTGCATTTTCTGCCATAATTTCCCGTAATTTAGGCTGTTGAATCAATTTTGAGACTTCTTCTGCCAGTGCATTTTCTTCGGCCTGCGCCACAGCACCACATTCGTTTCTTACCAAGTCTTCCGAAAAATGAGCTTCTGGTGTCAGAACAATGGGACAGCTTTGGGATAAGGATTCAATTAAAACATTGCCATAGTTTTCATACATACTTGGCGCAACGAGCAGATAACTGGATCGATATAGTGCTTTTAATTGATCCGAATTGAGTAATCCAACCCATTTTACTTTATCTTCAATAGCTAAATCGTAGACTAAGGATTTTAAATAATCGCTATATTCCTCAGACCCATTCCCCGCAATAATCAGTTCAAATTCGGGATGAGTCTGGGAGATTATTTTAAAACTTTTAATGGCAAGATCGGGGCGTTTGAATTCGTGTAATCGTCCAACAAATAATAGTGATTTGCTGTTGTTACCAACCGTGGGATCTGGATTTTTTTCGATATAATTATCTTTTAACGGTATGCCACAAACAAAACTGTTTTTGTTTTCGGTAAACTTAGCACTATCTGCTTGTTCAGTATTTGACGTAAAATGTAATGCGGTTGCTGATTTAATAACTTGTTTAGCAATCATCTTGTAATACACTTTTTTTGCTAGACCGCCCTTTTGCATTGACCAGGAATCTAACATGCCGCATGGACGTAATATAAAAGGTTTTTTCAATTCTTTACAAAGCTTGTAAACACCATAGGTTGTATGTTCCCACACCATGTGTACATGGGTAATATCAGCCCTTTCAATTTGTTCCCTCGCTACGTGCGAAAATCGAGAGGAATATCGCCAACGTTTTAGGGTACAAGGCACACTAATAACGGTGATATTGTCAAACTTTGGATAATCACTGAGTTGATAATCTGTTGTCAAAATGACAACGTCATCGCCTTTGTCTGCTTGCATTTTCGCAAATGAAAATATAGCACCAATGGGCCCACCGGAACTCAAGTCAAGATCGCGAATGACGTGTAAAATTCTCATTGACCTGTATTTAACTTATTTCTTTTACTGGTATTCTCAATAATTCCACTTTTTCGGCTGTTTAAACAGAAAAAGGAAACCCAAAACAATAATGTTGCATGATTACCTGGAGAGAATAACCAAGTTTCAAAAATTGCGTGGATGAACGACGCCATCACCAATGCGCCACTCACAAGTTTAAAATTAAACTCACTTTCATTGTGAGAAGAGGATCGTATTTTAAATACAGAGTAGAGTGAATATAATATAATCCAAACTAATGGGATCGCACCAATTAATCCAATACTAATGACATAGGATAAATAGGAATTATGAATTACCTTTCCTTGGTGGCCCAACAATAATTCATGATATTGTTTTATTAACGCACCTTCCGAATCGAATCCATAACCAAAATAAGGATTCTGATCAATCAGCATTATCGCTAATGCCCACACTTTTTCACGACCGCTTAACGCTAAATCACCACTTCGCTGAAATGTGGAAAAATTTTCCACAAAAGACTGAATCTCAAATCCAACAAACGTGACCGCTAATGCACCTAAAATAGCAAGTAAGACTAACCTGTCCTTACCACCTTTTTGATAACTAACAATAACAATGGTTGCAACTACCGATGCAGCTAGTACTGAACGCGCGCCTGTTAACATTATGATAAACGCGAGCATCGCCAACAGCACTCGCGGACTACCAATACTGATACTTTTGTTTTTAATACTATACAACAGCAAAAAAGGAAATAAGGGTAAACATAACATTGCCAATGTATTGGGATTATCAACCCATCCGGTAAATCTTCCGCTTCCTTCACTAAATCGACCCAAATTGATATTGAAGATATAAAACACCATTGTGCTATAAATAATTACCTTCGACACTAACAGCATAATCCGATAATAATTATTACGATCTGTGTCTGTGACAAAGTGCTTATATAAGTTGTATGCAACGTATAACAAAAAGCCCCAACCTGCTAACTTTGCTACCCCGCTGCCAATGCCTGCTGCACTGATAGTCACTATGGAACCTTCGATAAAAATAAAGGCAAAGCATAAATGCACATGCAATGGAATAATACTTGGAAATTCAGTACGCTTAACGACACCCGTTACCAGTACAAACGCGAGCAATAAAAAAGCGCCCCACTTCCAAATGTCCATTACAGCCCGAATTTGAGAGCTATAAATATTTGCAAGAAAAAAAGTTAATACAGTTATTAAGAATAATCTAGTGACTAACATTCGATGATATTTTTTCTACCGCATTGATTAATCCATCTCGCGCATAATCTTGGTTAAAATGTTTTGCTGATTCTAATGCACGATCAGACATGGTTTTTCGTTTTTGTGGATTTTCAATCAGCGTAGTCAAAATTTCAATTAGCTTGTTTACATCACCACTTTTATACATAAAACCAGAATCATCATTTTTTATCATGTCGTAAGCGGAGCCCACTTTATCACTCACAACTGTGCAACAACCTGCCGCCATGGCTTCATTTATTACAGCACCCCAGGGTTCATGAATGGAGGGTAATACAAAAATATCTGCCAAGCACATTAACTCATACACATTTTCAGGATTGTCTAACCAAGGAATCAGTTTTGTGTTTTTTGTGTTATTTACAAATTCAGCAATTTTATCCTCTTCATCACCTGCGCCAACAATTACCAAACTTGCCTCAGTATTAATTGTTTTCATTACTTCGGCATAGGCATTGACCAATTCCATGGGATTTTTTGCTAAAATTAATCTCCCAACAAATAATATAATTGGGCCTTCTCCTGTAATACCATATTTTTCTTTAATCACTTTCCGTTCATTTTCATTTGACAATTTACTCCGCATATTATCAATCGGTGTAATATCCGGCGTATTGGGAAAATGTCCGTAAGGAATATTTTTACAACCCAATTTTTTAAAGTAATTTTCAGATTGTGATCCCGTTGGCAAACCAAAAGACATTTTTGAAATAATGGGAAAAGTAATCAGTTTTTTTATAAACCATCTTATTCCATTGGTTGCACTGCAATGTTCATTGGTTTCGGATGCTACACCGAATGGGATTTTTTTAACAATACAATATAGAGCAACTAAAAATACCGTTGGATGAGTATAACCCGACATAACCACAACATCCGGCTTATAGATTCTTAATGCTTTTAACACACTAAAATTCACTTTAAAAGAAAACGGATTCATTTGAAAAGGCGGGCGAAATTGAAAGCCCGATAAGAATTCGTGATCGAATCCATCTATTGCCAATTCCCATGTTCGTCCTGGCTCCGCTTTAGCACAAAAACCCACTTTAAATTCCTGAGGTAGTTTTTCTGATAGTTTTTTAAATACACCAATTCGATAGGGCGTCGGAATATCATCTAAATAGTATATTTTCACTTATTATCCCTTCGCTTTTTAATTTAAAATATCTTGATTAAACGAGTTCAACACATGTAACGAAAATTTCTTAGACCAATGGCAATCTGCTTGCTTCAAGATTGGCAATCGGTCTTCAGCCGTTTTTAAATGTAATTTAAACCAATCTTGTAATGGAAATACAAATCCAGTCTTTTTGCGCTTCAAGGTTATCTGCTCTTCCTGACTGAGCGCACTTTCTGCCAATAAACGTTTGTTTCGGAAATCTTTATGCTTAAGTGCTATCGATCCAATATTCCTTAATAACTCTGTATCGACTAACGGAACGCGGATTTCAATGGAATGTGCCATTCCAGCCCAATCAGAATCGCGCAACAGTTGATTTCGCATATAACGCTCTGTTTCTAATACCGAAATATGAGCAAACGTCAAAGATGGACAGGATTCAAGATCCTTGTGCAGCTGGTTCGCTTGATTCAGCTCGTCCAAACCCTGACTAACAAATTGATTGTCCAATAATTTTTTTAAATCTTCGGGGAAAAATATACTGCGTTGCAATTGATACGCATCGACAACATTTTGATAATAATTGGGAATTTTATACAGCTTATCGTTTAATTTTCTAAACCGATTCAATGTTGAAAACGAACTTTGATAAAATTGACGAAATCCTGGCAATTTTCCAACGGAATTACCGAGCGCTAACATCAACGGTATATTTTTAAAAGACGGGTATCCGCCAAATAATTCATCACCACCTAAACCAGACAGCGCAACTTTTAATCCGCGTTTTTTAACTTCTCGACTGACAAACCACGTGTTTACACCATCAACACTGGGTTGATCCATATCACGCAAAATATTTGGTAAATTTTCATGAAAATCATATTTATCGATAATTTGTGAGCTGTGAATCGATTGGTAAATTTTGGCAATTTGTTCCGCTATGGGAGCTTCGTCTGCGTGGGTTCCAACAAACTCCTCAAACGACATCGTTAGTGTATGAACATTTTCATAACCCGTTTGCGACATCAATCCGAGCAAGCTACAGGAATCAACACCGGATGACAAAAATAATCCAACCGGCACATCGGCTACTGTGTGTGCGCGAATGGTATCAAGCAAGGCACTTTTTGCTTTCTCATGGATATTCGGAATGTCTTCCTGGTTGACAAGATTTTGATATTCATTTGACAGAGAAAAATAGCGATGAAATTGCATTCCTCTGTGATTGACTGTGACAACACATCCGGCAGGAATACTTTTTATATTTTCATAAATCGTAAATGGCTCTGGCACACTGCCATTTAACAAAAAACCAATAATTCCGCCTGCACTGGGCGATTGATTTTTCCTGACTTCATCTGATTCGCATAATGCTTTAACTTGAGAGGCAATACGAATTGTATTTCCATTATCAAAATAATATAGAGGTTTAATTCCATATGAATCTCTCCCCAAAATAAGAGCTGCATTTTTATTGTCCCAAATCGCAAAAGCAAACATGCCTCTCATTTTTAAACACAAGTCTTTTCCTTGATCGATATACAAATTTAATATAACTTCCGTATCGGAATTTGTTTTAAATTTGTACCCCTTTTTTATCAAATTTTGTTTTATTTCAGCGTAATTGTAAATTTCTCCATTAAACGAAATGACATAATTTCCATCTTCACTTAACATCGGCTGATCAGATCGATTGGACAAATCGATAATAGATAAACGTCGATGAGCCAAAGCGACTTGGTTGTTCTCGTGTATCCAGCTACCTTTCGCATCCGGACCACGATTCTCCATCGCATCACGAATTTTGTTCAACTCGTCTGGATTGATACCATCAGTTGAGGAACCATAGCAATAAATTGCAGCGAGACCACACATTACATTAAGCCATTAAGATAAAGTTTACGCGGAAAGGAATATGATAATTTAAGACAATGCTACCGCCATACCTAAGGACGATAGTTAGTCAGGTAGAGATAAAAACAAATTTTTACATAACAAAACAAAAACTAACTAAACATGCTCCAAATAATCCATTGGCATATTTAATTTCATCGCAGTTTCTAAATTTTTAAACAGTAATTCAACCCGCTCTTCTCCCGTTTGCGCTGTGATAATGGCTTCATATTGCGAAAAAATTCCATCACAAATACGCACAACATCACCGACAGAAAAATGTTTTGGCGGCGGATAATAAACACCGTTTTGATTACATTTGTTTTTTACTGTTTCAATAATTTCATTTGGCACCCCGATGGGGTTACTCCCAAATTTGACTAAGCTATTCACCCCTTTTGTGGAGCGAATTGGTCCCCAATTATCGAATTCCATCGATAATTTTATAAATAAATAGCGAGGAAATAAGGGTTCAATGTGCGTCTGCTTTTTACCAGGTTTCGATAGTAAAATTTGAGGTAAATAGACTTGATACCGTTGACGCTCAAGATTAATCATCGCCACGGATTCTTGCTTTGGTTTTGTATAAACCAAATACCAGGAACGTATAATAGTTGAAGAATCCGACACAATAATTTCCAGCCAACAAAAGTTAATTTATTGACATAGTGGCAATAAATAGGCCAGGTATAGGATTAATGCGAGAGACAACCCAACATGTACTACTTTATAAAACAATTACTTACATATGGATTGTGTCGAAATTATCAATCAAAGAGACAGTGAAGACGAATTTATCTAATTAACGATTTAAAATACGGAATTGTTTTTATCAATCCCTGTTCCAAATTAATTTTAGGTTCCCAGTCCAGCAATTGTTTTGCTAGGGAAATATCTGGTTTACGTTGGGTGGGATCGTCACTGGGTAGTGGCTCATAACTCAGTTTCGATTTGGAATTGGTTAGCTCTATTACCTTTTCAGCCAATTCTTTTATCGTAAATTCGCCTGGATTACCCATGTTAACAGGGCCAATCACTTCGTCAGAGGTATTCATCATGCGAACAAATGCTTCTATCAAATCATCAACATAACAAAACGACCGAGTTTGCGAACCATCACCATATATGGTTATTGGATTATCTTGTAAGGCTTGCATAATCAAGTTTGAAACCACTCGCCCATCATTTGGATGCATGTGTGGACCATAAGTATTAAAAATTCGGCCAACTTTTATGCGCAACTTATGTTGTCGGTGATAATCAAAAAATAATGTCTCTGCACAACGTTTTCCTTCATCGTAACAAGATCGTCGACCAATGGGATTAACATGCCCCCAATAATCTTCTTGTTGAGGATGTACTTCCGGGTCACCATACACTTCACTCGTTGACGCTTGAAATATTTTAGCGCGAACCCGTTTTGCTAATCCCAACATATTAATGGCGCCATGTACCGATGTCTTGGTGGTTTGCACAGGATCATGCTGATAATGAATTGGCGAGGCAGGACAAGCTAGATTATAAATTTCGTCCACTTCCACAAATAATGGAAATGTCACATCGTGTCGCATCAGTTCAAAATTTGGATTTTCCAGTAATGGAATGATGTTTTCTTTGGTGCTGGTAAAAAAATTATCAATACACAAAACATCATGGCCTTCATCCAGCAGGCGCTTGCACAAATGTGAACCAAGAAAACCTGCGCCACCGGTTACCAATATACGTTTTTGAGTATGAACTGTCATTTTTACCACCTTTTCCATAAGACCGTTTAGTTGTACGTTTATTCACAACAAATGCTTTCCCAGCAAATATTAATCCAGTTTCACTTTTTCGAATTCGGTTACTGTCACGTGACTATCCCCTTGGGACCATACGAGATTATAGTCAAATAATCGCGTTTGATACCGTTGTTTTGATTTTTCACCTTTTTGCTGAATTGGCCGCGGATCATAAGCGAGCAAATCCGTGATAAATTCTCTAACATTTTGCCCAAGTTCGTCACTGGCTTGTTGAACTTGTATTGCTGCGTGTTCATCAAATAAAACGTCAAACGACTTATCAGGAATTGTTGTTGCAAATCCAGCTTCTGCCTGAGGAATCGCATCAGTGTAGGGGATATAGGGTTTGATATCCAAAACAGGTGTTTGATCAAGGAAATCAATGCCACTTAAGTGTAAACAAATATGACCTTCCAGCGTTTCAATTTTTTCTAATTTCACAACAGATTGACCAATGGGATTAATTCGAAAATTTGAGCGGGTTGCAAATACGCCTAGCTTTTCCTCACCATTTAAACGAGGTGGACGAACCGTTGTTTTAGGGGATTGTCGATGGCTTTCGTGAAAAACAAATATAACCCATATATGTGAATAAATTTCCAATCCTCTTATAATATCAGGATGGCTGAATTCGGGTAACAAATGCAATTTTGCGCTGGCTTGTTTTACTATTCCAGGTTGTCGTGGGATAGTAAATTTTTGTTTGAAACAAGATTCAATTTTGCCAATGGGTTTGAATATTACTTCTTGCATAGGTTGTTAGCACCGTTACGAAATTATTTCACAAACATTTTATTCAAATACCCAAACCTAAGGATGTGTGTCATTGCCCTTTTTTCATGACTCTTGGCAGCAGGGATGCTGCCGCGAAGTCTACAGGGATGTATTTATAACGTGTCATGAAAAAAGGGCAATGACACACATCCTGGCAATACATCATAAAACATTATGTTAACGTCTTTCTCTAAAAAACCGCTGTAACAATTCAGCACATTCATTTTCTAAAACACCACCCACAACAGCAACTTGATGATTCAATTTTTCTGAGTTCAATAGTGAAAAAACACTACCCGCTGCACCCGTTCGCGGATCAAAGGCACCAAACACCAATTTACTCACCCGAGCGTGAATCATTGCACCTGCACACATGCAACAGGGTTCAAGTGTGACGTATAACGTCGTATTTCCAAAGAGACGATAATTTTCTATTGTTTTTCCTGCTTGGCGTAACGCGACTATTTCCGCATGGGCTGTTGCATCGTGTGATTGAATAGGTTGATTATGCGCCTGTGCAATAATTGAATGGTCTTTTACGATAACGGCGCCCACTGGCACTTCATCTTGTTGTTGCGCTTGTTTTGCTAAGTTTATTGCGTGCTGCATCCATGTGATATCTGCTTCAGAGATGTTATTCATCATTCCCATTCAATGGTCGCAGGTGGTTTTCCAGAAATATCATATGTGACTCGGGAAATGCCTTCCACTTCATTTATAATACGGCGCGATACAATGTCGAGAAAATCATAGGGTAAGCGAGCCCATATTGCAGTCATAAAGTCGATGGTTTCCACAGCACGTAACGCTATAACATAATCATATCGACGCCCATCACCCATGACACCAACGGATTTTACCGGCAAGAATACGGTGAACGCTTGACTGGTTTTGTCATATAAATCATGCTTTCGTAATTCTTCAATAAAAATATTATCTGCTAGACGTAATAGATCAGCATATTCTTTTTTCACTTCACCTAAAATTCTTACCCCTAAACCCGGGCCAGGAAACGGGTGACGGTATACCATTTCTGATGGCAAACCCAATTCAACACCCAATTTTCTGACTTCATCTTTGAACAATTCGCGCAATGGCTCAACCAGTTTTAGTTTCATATAATCCGGTAAACCACCGACATTGTGATGAGATTTTATGACATGGGCTTTACCAGTTTTTGCGCCAGCAGATTCAATGACATCAGGATATATCGTGCCTTGCGCCAACCATTTTGCATTACTCAGTTTTTTGGATTCTTCTTCAAAAATATCAATAAACAGGTTGCCAATGATTTTGCGTTTTTTCTCCGGATCAGATTCACCTTTCAAGGCATTGAGAAATCGCGATTCGGCATCGACGCGAATTACATTAACACCCATATGTTTCGCGAAGGTTTGCATGACTTGATCGCCTTCGTGTAAACGCAACAATCCATTATCAACAAAAACACAGGTCAGCTTGTCACCGATTGCACGGTGCAAAAGCGCTGCAACGACGGATGAATCCACTCCGCCCGATAAACCCAACACAACTTCGTCGTCTCCCACCATGTTTTGAACTGTTTGAATCCCATCGTTTACGATATTGCCTGCATTCCATAGCGTATCGCAGGAACATATTTGCGTGACAAAACGTTCCAATATTCTGCCACCTTGTTTGGTATGGGTGACTTCTGGATGAAATTGTACACCGTAAAAATGTCGTTTTTCATCTGCTATTCCTGCAATTGGCGCACTATCCGTACTCGCCATTAAAATAAAATCTGGTGGCAATTGCGTAACTTTATCGCCATGACTCATCCACACATCTAGTAAACCATACCCTTCAACCGTGACATGATCTTCAATATCGGTTAATAATTTTGTGTGTCCACGCGCTCTAACTTGTGCATAACCAAATTCCCTATGATCCGATGATTCTACCGTCCCACCCAATTGTGCAGCCATGGTTTGCATACCGTAACAAATGCCAAGAACGGGAATACCAAGTGAAAATATTTTTCCATCCACAACGGGTGCACTATCTTCTGTCGTCGACTCAGGCCCACCGGATAATATAATGCCATTCGCATTAAATTTAGGAATATTTTTGTAGTCGGTATCGTACGGATATATTTCACAATACACACCTAACTCTCTAACTCGCCTCGCGATCAGTTGAGTATATTGAGAGCCAAAATCTAAAATTAAAATTCGATCGAGATGAATATTTTTTGACATGAATTAACCGCTTATGAGCTTAAGGTAATAACACTAGCGTGAAATAAATTTTGCGTAATACTGGGTAGATTTAATCGATGCGATAATTTGGCGCTTCTTTTGTAATACTAACATCGTGAACGTGGCTTTCCCGCATACCTGATGTGGTGACGCGAACAAATTTAGGTTTCGTTCGCATTTCATCAATGTTAGCGCAACCGGTATAACCCATGCTTGCTCTCAATCCACCCATCATTTGATGAATAATGTTTAGCATTGTCCCTTTATAGGGAACACGTCCTTCGATTCCCTCTGGAACCAATTTTTCAACATCTGACGCATCTTGGAAATATCGATCACTTGAACCCTGGTTTTGTGACATTGCACCGAGTGATCCCATACCACGATAGGATTTATAAGATCGACCTTGGTATAACTCAACTTCACCAGGCGCTTCTTCGGTTCCAGCAAACATGCTACCGACCATAACACTATATCCACCTGCAGCAATGGCTTTCGCCATATCACCGGAATAACGAATTCCACCATCAGCAATTAATGGAATGCCCGTTTCTCTCAGTGCTTCAGCTATATTGGCAACCGCGCTAATTTGTGGCACACCGACACCACTGATAATTCGAGTGGTACAAATGGAGCCCGGACCAATCCCAACTTTAACGCCATCGACACCTGCTTTTACCAATGCTTCAGCTGCTTCAGCGGTTGCGATGTTTCCACCAATCACTTGCACATCGGGGAAATTACTTTTTAACCAGGCAATTTTTGTTAATACGCCTTTGGAATGGCCGTGCGCGGTATCGATTACCACAACATCAACCTCAGCATTGACTAAGGCTTGAACTCGATCGGCAGTATCAGCACCTGTTCCAACGGCAGCTCCTACCCTTAATCGACCTTGCTCATCTTTACATGCGTGAGGATAATCTGTGGATTTTTGAATATCTTTTACGGTAATCATGCCTCTCAATTGAAAGGCATCATTGACTACCAATACTTTTTCTATGCGGTGTTTGTGTAGAAGTGCCAGTACTTCTTCACGGCTAGCACCTTCTTTCACTGTGACCAATCGCTCTTGTTTGGTCATAATCTCAGAAACTGGATGATCTAATTGGGTTTCAAATCGTAAATCTCGACTGGTTACTATGCCAACTAATTTGTCAGCATCAACCACCGGAACACCCGAAATATTGTTGGAACGCGTAATGTGTAATACGTCTTTTATGCTGGTTTTTGGGGAAACCGTAATAGGTTCTTTAATGACGCCACTTTCAAATTTTTTCACACTGCGCACATGGTCAGCTTGCTGATCTATTGTCATATTCTTATGAATAATACCAACGCCACCCTCCTGCGCAAGCGCGATGGCTAAACGAGATTCGGTGACCGTATCCATAGCAGCAGAAACTAGTGGGATATTTAAGGTTATTTCCCGTGTTAATTTCGTCTTTAAGCTAACTTCTTTAGGTAATACCGTAGAATGCGCTGGTAATAACAGTACATCATCAAATGTGAAAGCTTCGTGGTCTATTCTCAACATGTGGTAATCCTAAGGTGTAAGATAATCGGCGGATTATAGCCTAATTGATTGCATTGCTAAATCACTACACAATCGAATTTTTAACAATTGTCAGGTTTTTAACCGAACATCCGGATGGAATTTTTAAATATCTAAATTATAATGTATATTCAAGTGATTGGTTGTTTTTTAAATTTTTGCAACGTTCATCAATTTAGAATCGATTAACTACCTCAATTTCAATTAGGAGTGACTAATGAAAAAACTTGCTGTAGCTCTTGCCTTAGCATTAATGTTTGGATGTGCGTCGGCCCCGTCTGATAAAAAAATGGCATTTAGTTCTGACGATTTTCCTTCGCTACAAAAACAAGCAAAAGCGGCAATTAAAAAAGCAGCTTCTGCTGGAAGCGAATGGCGTGACTCCAAGAAAATCTTGAAAAAGGCCAAAAAAGCTGCAAAAGCTGGCGATATGAAAAAAGCGATGAAATTGGCTAAAAAAGCGAAAGAACAAGGCGAAATGGGCAAAGCACAAGCAATGGATCAGAAAAAAGCCGGCCCCTGGTTATTTTAAGAAACTAACGCTATCAGCCTTGTGTTTTATCACTAAGCACAAGGCTGGTATTCTGCCTATTTAATACTTGTAAAAAAGCCCGTACGATTGCCTTCTTCCTCCCCAATTTCTGACGATTCAAATAAAAAAACCATCTATACCGTCTCTGAACTCAACCAAGATGTTCGCTGTTTATTAGAAAATGGATTTCCTAATTTGTGGATCGAAGGTGAAATATCAAATTTTGCCGCACCCAGTTCAGGACATTGGTATTTCTCTTTAAAAGACAGTCGCGCTCAAGTGCGATGTGCCATGTTTAAAAATAAAACACGCTCAGTAAACTATCGCCCAGAACAGGGTGATCTTGTATTGGTTAAAGCAAAAATTAGTTTGTATGAGGCTCGCGGTGAATATCAATTAATTATTGATTCAATGGAACCCGCAGGGCTTGGTAAACTGCAACGGGAGTTTGATGCTCTCAAATTAAAATTACAAAAAGAAGGATTATTTGCGTCGGCAATTAAAAAAGAATTACCCTCATTTCCACAACACATTGCCATTATTACGTCTCAAACAGGGGCGGCAATACGGGATATTTTGAGTGTATTAAACAGAAGATATGCTTTACTTAATATCACCGTGTTACCAGTTGCAGTACAAGGAGTAGAAAGTGCCCCGCAAATTATTCGTGCATTACAACAAGCGGAAAACGCGAATTGTTTTGACTTAATAATTTTATCTCGTGGTGGTGGATCACTAGAAGATTTGTGGTCGTTTAATGAAGAAGCAGTGGCAAGAGCGATTGTCGCCTGCCCTATTCCGATCGTCACTGGTGTTGGTCATGAAATTGACTTTACTATTGCTGATTTTGTGGCAGATGCCAGAGCAGCAACGCCTTCTGCTGCAGCGGAACTTGTTGTGCCCGATCAAAATGATATATTAAAATCGTTATTACAGCGGGAAAAACAACTGTGGAATTTGATAACCCAATTATTAAATCAAAAAATTAATGAATTTAGTAAAATCGCAAGACGCTTAACTCATCCCGCACAACGTATTAGAGAAAACACGCAAAGACTGGACGAATTAGAAATGCGGTTATTTCAAGCGTTGATTAATAAATTACAATTTCAATTTATTAAGTTACAACATGTTTATGCAAAATTGCAGCAATGTGATCCCAGTTTTCAAATTGAAAAATATCAACAAACCACGGAATTTTTATTGCATAATTTATGTAATAAAATGCTGTGGATTCAACAAAACAAACAGAATCAATTGACAATTCTTGCGAAAACTCTGGATGCCTATAGTCCATTAGCAACGTTAAATAGAGGATATGCCATTGTTAATCGAGAAGAAACAAACGAAATACTGTATTCTATTAAACAAGTGAAAGAAAAAGAAAATATTCGCGTTCGGTTAAATGAAGGCAATTTGTATTGCTCTGTTAATCGAATTGAAAAATCATAACCCGTTATCAGCTTTCGAAAATTGAAATTAGATAAAATGAAAACTAAAAGTCCAATCATGTCCAACAAATTGATTATTAGTAGCCTGGTTTGTTTGCTTTGTCTTTTTGTAAAAAGCCCATATGCAGCAGGCCTTCCAGTGCAATCCGTTGTACCGGGTGGAATTGCAATTTTGGATTTAGCCAACTCGGGAGAAAAAAAACCCAGTGCAACTTACAACAAACAACCTGCCCTCATCGTCAAACGCGAAAATAGCTGGAAAGCGATAATTGGAATTCCACTATCGGTAAAACCAGGAAAAAAAACATTTAAATATAATATTGCAGGTAAATCTAAAAAACTTCACTTTGAAGTGAAAAATAAAGACTATCCGACGCAGCATATAACGATTAAAAACAAACGAAAAGTTAATCCAAATAAAATGGATATGACTCGCATTAATAAAGAACGCCCAATCATTCGTGGTGCATTTAAGAAATGGTCAGACTGGGAAGATGTGGATTTTCAATTTATTTTGCCGGTAAAAGGAAAAAAAAGTAGCTCATTTGGTTCAAGACGTGTTTTTAACAATCAACCTCGCCGTCCACATTCAGGAATGGACATAGCAGCAGCAGAAGGCACAAAAATTCTCGCAGCAGCAAAAGGTAAAGTCATTACAACGGGTGATTATTTTTTTAACGGTAATTCCGTATTCGTTGACCATGGTCAAGGATTAGTCACCATGTACTGTCATATGAAAGACATTGTGGTTAAAGAGGGGCAAGAGGTAAAAACGGGTGAATTATTGGGAACGGTTGGTAAAACCGGTCGAGTGACCGGTGCTCATTTACATTGGAGTGTCAGTTTGAACAACACCCGAATTGATCCACAATTATTCTTAGATAAACCACAGTAATACCGTCAACTTTATGACGATCATCAATTTCTGTTGATATATTATTGATCCATTTTTCACTAGAAAGCGATTCAGCATACTAATTTAAATATTTTTTAGTCAGTGATACAGTTGTTGTAGTGACAAACTGATTAACTTATATATTTTCAATACCTTAAATTATTCCTCCCACATAAAATTCGCTTTAAAATACATCAAGCTTTCACCATGTTTACCGATTTAGTAATTATGGACTCTCGTCAAAATTACAAGGTTAGGTTAATGGAAAATCAGATCACTAATGCAATGGATTGCATTTTGACAGCATTGATAGTTGATGACGAAGCAACCAATCGTTTTGTATTATCCCGAATACTCAGGAAACAAGGATATAAGGTCATTGAAAGTGAAAATGGCCAACAAGCCGTTGCAGAATTTAATAAAGAACGTCCTGATATTGTATTTATGGATGTCCTCATGCCGGTTATGGATGGTTATGAAGCGACCAGACAAATAAAAGAACTGGCAGGTGATGATTTTATTCCGGTCATTTTTTTAACAGCGCTATCAAGTGATGACGATTTAGAAAAAGCAATTTTATCCGGCGGTGATGAATTTATTTCAAAACCCTATGAAATTCGAAAATTACAATCGAAAATATTCTCTCTTGAGAGGACGCGAGAAGCTTACCGTCGAATCAAAAGTCTGAAATTGTCATTGGAACAGGATAACCAATTAGCAAGAGAACTGTTTCAACGAGAAATATTACAGAAAAATCACGCCTCAAAAATTATTAAAAGTTATTTTGACAATACCGAGAAACACAATAGTGATATTTACCTCGTGGAAGCAACACCAGCTAATGGATTAAATATTCTTCTTGGTGAGTTTAACGTAAAGGGATTGTCTGCGGTACTTGCCGCGTTACCCATTACAGATATTTTTCGCACAATGACGGGCAAAGGTTTTTCAATACATGAGATCCTCAATAACTTAAATAAAAAAATCTGCCAACTTTTGCCGCAAACAGTCGAGCTATCATTAGTTTGTCTTTCAATAGATCACCATATTCGCCAAATTGCCATTGTTAATTATGATATGCCCACGGTACTAATTTATGGTGACAAACAAAATAAGCTGATACATCAAATAAATCCTCAGCCAACCCGTTTTGGTAGGAATCAAAACCTTGATACAAAAACTGATATCCAATACATTTACCCGAGCGACATTAACCACATCATTTTTTATAATCAATACGTGGATGAAAACCTATGTTGCACGCCAGAAATTGAATCAGATTCAGTACAAGAGTTAATTGCAGAAAAATCGGGGGAAGACACTTTATTTTCATTTATAGAAGATACACTAAATCAAACAATTGAGTGTGTCCAACCAAAAGATAGTATGAGCTTAGTTGCAATTCCACTGCAAAATGAGCTTACAAATAGTATTGTCGTTGAAAAGAAATATTTCTCAGAGGAAAATGTAAGTCAATTCGGTATTAACAAAATTCAGTATACCGACTCCGTGTCTTTTTCACTTAATATTAGCGGTAGAAATTTAGTTGATATTGACCCAATCCCAATGTTAATTAATTTTTTGCAATCCATTGGAAACATTGACGATCATCAGAATTCGCTTTATACAATTTTCACAGAATTATATGTCAATGCACTTGATCATGGGATCTTGGGCTTGAATTCCGATTTAAAATCAGCCGTTGATGGATTTGCGAATTATTTTAAACAAAGAGAAATATTATTAGCCGATTTAACATCGGGTAGTATAAGCATTGATTTGGATCTGGAAAAAAACGAAAAAATGAATCGCCTCAACATTTCAGTTAAAGATACGGGCACAGGATTTGACGCTTCCCTGTTTAATTTTAATGATATTAAATCTTCAAATATGTTCAGTGGTCGAGGAATCATGCTAGTTAATGGCTTATGTGAAAAAACGATAATTCATCCACCGGGAAATCACACAAGCGCAGTGTATTGCTGGCCAGCTAAAATATAAACTAGCATGAATTTTTTCCAACATATTACGGAAGAAGAAAGATATAAAGCATTTAAAAACATGGCTAGTCGTTCTACGCCTGGTCCAGCTTTAATTTTTGGCAATTTTCTACTGATTGTACTTGTTACCCCATTCTATGAGGAGCATTCCCATGTAGTTTTAACCATTGGGGCAATTTTATTAGTTAACGGATTTATTCGCACGACGAATGAAAGCTTATTTTCAAAATTATATGGTCATAATCCAAAACTTTGGATTAATACCTATTATACAACATTATTAATTACTGCTTTTACCTGGGCAGTCTTTAGTATTTCTGTCATCTATCATTACAACATTAGCTGGGTTTCTTTATTATTGTTAATTTGTTCTGCGGGCATTAGTGCTGGATCGATAATAACTCTAGTACCCCATCGCGCGTTAGCACACATGTTTCAAGCAACTTTATTGTTACCAACCGCTGGATTTTGTTTGTTCATGGATAGCAAACAAGCCTATGCTATCAGTATACTTTTTATTGCTTATTTCCTTTTTATGACGTTAATGTCAAAAAAATTGTTTTTAGATTATTGGCAATCGGAAAAAAACGTACGACTGTTAGATATCCGTGCACAAGAGCTGGAGCAAGCAAGAGATTCTGCTGTTAAACTTGCAAATACTAAGAGTGCTTTTCTCGCGACAATGAGTCATGAAATTAGAACACCCATGAATGGAATTCTTGGTATGGCGCAGTTATTAGAAGACACAAAATTAGATCATGAACAAACAGAATATGTAGATACAATATTAGTATCTACGCGCTCGCTACTTGAAATAATAAACGACATCCTAGATTTTTCAAAAATTGAATCTGGTAAGTTATTAATAGAAAATAAGCCATTTCAACTTAAACCACTACTTGAAAACATCAGTAAATTATTTGAATCTAATATACGTAAGAAAAATCTCAATTTTTTCATTAATATATCCAATGATTGTCCTGATATTATTTCTGGCGATTCGGGTCGAATCAAACAAATCCTTGTTAACTTAATAGGTAATGCGATTAAATTCACACATCAGGGTAATATCAGCGTTAATATTTCATGTGAGAAAACGGAAAATATGAAAAATAAAATCAAATTTGAAATAACTGATACTGGCATTGGAATTGATAAGGAAGGTCATCATGAATTATTTGATTCATTTACCCAGGCGGACTCATCAACAACAAAACGATTTGGTGGGACTGGATTGGGCTTGGCAATTTGCAAGCAATTAGTCAACTTGATGGATGGTGATATCAATGTTCAAAGTAAGCTTGGATTTGGATCCACATTTTGGTTTAGCATTCCGCTAGACATACCAAATACCAATATTTTATTGAACGAGTCTGTTGTAAAAACCGAACTTCCCATTTCACAATCAACGACTGCCAAATTATTACTTGTTGAAGATAATCCAGCAAACATCTTGTATGCTGATCGGTTACTAAAAAATATTGGATTTAATGTCGACATAGCAAATGATGGTAGTGAAGCGTTTCACCTAGTTAAACAAAATCAATACGATCTTATTTTAATGGATTGTCAAATGCCGCATATGGATGGTTTTGAATCAACAAAACATATTAGAAATTATGAACAGGAATTTGATAAACCCGAGATACCAATAATTGCTTTAACTGCGAATGCCTTATTAAATGACAGAGAAAAATGCCTTAACGTTGGCATGAATGACTTTCTAATTAAACCGTTTACCAAAGAGCAATTAGTTGAAAAAATTCAATTATGGTTTAAATCCCCAACAACTAAAAGTAATCGAGATACACCAAAAAATGAATTCAATGACGCATGTAACACAACATCAAAAACCATTATTGATTTCAACAAATATCATCAATTAAAACAAACTATGGAAGATGATTTTTCATTTTTATTATCCACATACTTTGAAAGCGCTGAAAAACTACTTAAACAAATTGCCGATTGCCAAATTAATGGTGATTCCAAACATATGAAAATTTATGTTCATAGCTTAAAGTCAGCAAGTGCAAACTTAGGGGCGATCGAATTATCAAAACTTGCAAGTGAGATTGAAAATCAATTGATACACTCAGAAAAACTCGTAAGTAATAAGCAACTATTAGATCTCTCTAACAAATATGCAGAAGTAAAAAAAGAAGTTTCGTCTATGAAATGATTATATACCCGTAGTGTTATGAAATCAGGTGTTAATGTGCATCATTTTAATTTCACAACAAGGCAAAATGATGCGTAATAGCCGGACTATTGCAAGGAATTTTAACGCTGTTGTGGAATTCAAATGGTGTGCAGTAAGACCTAATTTTATAACGCTACGGGTATCAAATACGGGAAAATAAAAAAAGGCTGCAATTTCTTGCAGCCTTTTTTATGTTAAGTCGTTTACTCTCCTGATTTAATTCTTATAACAACATCAACACCTTCAGTGATTGTTCCTTCAGGTAAATGTGGCAAATTAGTTAAATCAAAAATGTTACTAGATATATCCTGTAGCTCACCCGTCTCCACATTGAAAAAATGATGATGGTGATCCACATTGGAATCATAAAATACCTTAGTCGGATCGATTATCAATTCTTTAACAAGTCCTTTTCGTGCAAACAATCCCAACGTGTTATAAACAGTCGCCTTTGAAACTTTTGCTCTTTCTGCATTTACATGCTCAAGTACTTGTTCCGCAGACAAATGCTGATGTCGACTCAACAACAATTGCGCGATTTCAACACGTTGAATTGTTGGAGAGATTTTATGTTTTCGTAACATTTTTATTGTGTCAGCCTTAGAAAGTAATTCATGCATTTTTTCACCACTCTCAAAAATATTCATAAGGGTTAATCTTCAAATTTTTAATACAAATCTGTCGGAGCTTTAAATTAATTGAGTCAATTTTTTAGAGACTCATTCGCTTTTATACAATTTCTAATTGCATCGGCAAATTTGACTAAAACCTTAATTAATATTTTTCAAGAATACTCAAGAAATAACAGCGCATTATTTAGTAAGCATTTGAATTTTAATTGAATTGTAATTTAGATGCATTCCCGTTCAAACCCGTTAATTTGATAATGATTGGCACTAACCTTAGTGGTCTCATTTTGCATAATGTCTCTTAATAGCTCTGCGGAGGCCAATGAGAGCACTACGCCATTGCGGAAATGACCGCAATTAAAATATAAATTTGGTTTATCTGGATGCTGACCAATGAAAGGTATTCCATTGGGAGAACCTGGTCGTAATCCGGCCCAGGTTTTCTCGAGAGGGTATTTTAAAATTGCGGGAGTGTGTCGCTGTATAAAGCTATGTAAATCGTTTCTTGCAGTATCAGTAGTTTGTTTATTGAATCCAACGTCTTCCATGGTACTACCTACTAATATTCGACCATCTTTGCGCGGAATAATGTATTTCCCTTCACTTAAAATAATCGGTTTAATTAATCCAGGCTCTGTTTTATAAAGTAGCATTTGCCCTCTAATCGGCCTAACCGGTAACTCAATGTTTAATAAGGAAAATATTGATCCGCTCCATGCGCCTGCTGCAATTACAATTCGTTTCGCGATAAACCGTGTGGTTTCACACATAATAGAAAAGCCGTCTTTTAATTCGGCAATATCAAAAACCGCTTTATTCTCGTGTATTTTCACGCCTAAGGCGCATAAACCGGCCTTGAGTGCCATAATAAACGAGGGATTTCTAACCTGGTGAATTTGGGGTAAAAAGGTATAGGACATCTCGTTAGAAATATTTTTTAACACTTGGCTTTGCTCAGATACCGATTCAAAACAAATATTGCGATCGATCAACCACTGGCATGCAGTTTCATCGATTTCATGTTCAGGAATAAGCATTCCAGATGGGTAATATTCTGGATCAACATCAGTCAATGATTGTAAATTGGATATAAAATTAGGATACAACTGTTGACTTCGTTTTGCTAATGCATTGACTTCATTTGGATATCGCCAAGGATAAAGCGGCGTCAATATCCCACCCCCTGCCCAGGAAGACTCACGACCTAAATAGGATTTATCGAGTATTTGAACGTCAAGTCCAGCCTTCGACAACATGTAGGCTGAAGACATGCCTATTAAGCCACCACCGATAATTGCTACATCTAGCTTAATTTCTTCCATCAAATTCTCAATTTTTCGATTAATTTTGGGGTGTGGAATTATAAAACACTTCACGTTATTTAAAAACTGGCCACATTGCGGAAAACGTGCGGAAACTACTGAAATTTAAATATTATTTAAGTAAAGTACTGTAGAATTAAAAGGTGCATGCATAGGTAGTTTCACTTGTTTAATAATCAGTTTTTAACGTCATCACACCTATTTCACTCACTTTAAAGCACACTGTACTAATATCTCTAAGGTAATTTTTTAATTAAGAGGCGATATGTATAAATTAACTAACAATAACGTCCAAAAAGGTTTAAACCGAAAATCTGAAGGTCTTTTGAAAAAATCATCGGGATTTACCCTAGTAGAGGTCATGATAGTCATTGCTATCGTAGCAATTGGAGCAAGTGTTGCTATACCTTATTATCGAGATTATGTTGAACGTTCACGATTATCGGAAGCCTTTTCCACGTTAAGTATGTTAACCACCCGAATGGAAAGTTACTATTTAGATAATCGAAGTTATTTTAATGAAGACAGCGGTAATTGTGGTGTACCTAGCCCTAAAGGGGAATATTTCACATTTGAATGTGAGTCAGAAGGCGACTATTACATATGGACTGCAAAAGCCAGTTTCGGTGATAACGATTATGAGTTTCAAATCAACGATGAAGAAAATTCCATGGTAAAAAAAACAAATGTCTTTAAATCAGAATCTATCACTAAAGACTGCTGGATCATTCATGAAGATGGGGAATGTTTCTAATGTATAAAAAACAACGTGCATTTACACTGGTCGAGGTAATGGTGGTTATTGCAATAATCGCAATTCTGGCTTACATTTCGACTCCTTATCTATCCTCATTATTGATCAACAGTGAATTAAAAGAGGCCAGGAATACACTGATTCAAACACTGAATAAAGCAAAAGTGATTGCCACTTCGGAAGCCACTTTGGTCGATATAATAATAGAAAATACGGATGATTCTCAAAAAGCAACCATTTCATATATCAGTAAAAACAACTCGATCGATCGCACTGTGGAATTACCCAAGAGAATCACATTAAAAGAAAAATACAGTTTTACATTTAATGCATTAGGGCTTTTAATTGACGATGCAGGTGCCCCCATTACTGGAAATGTGACACTTAAACCCAAAAATTCTGATGATTTATCAGAAACTGTAGAAATTTCTAATACTGGTTTAATAGCAAGTACATAAGTCGAAAGTTATATGAAAAAGCAACAGATAGGATTTACTTTAGTTGAAGTATTAGTCAGCTTACTGATATTCTCTTTTGGTATGTTAGGTGTTGCCATGCAAATGTCCGAGGGTTTAAAAAGCAGTGTTGGACGCACCGTCCACAACTCAGTTATGCATATTGCTTTGCAATCCATTGAGCCACTAAAACAAGCCGTCGAAATTAGTAACGAAGAATTTCAGGATAAATTAAAAACTCTCAACTCCAGTGTTACCTCCCCACCTTTTGCTAACTCTGACAGCCAATTAGAGAAATTCACTATCAATATAACCAGCGCAAAAAATGAAAATTTAGTTTCGCTACTTGACGCACCATTAATTGACTGGGCACCGCCTTTTACTATCGTTTTAAAAGTTACCTATGAAGGAAATAACGACGTAGACCTTTCCTTTTTTTCCACTCATGTACTAGTTCCGCCACCCCCGCCTGAATCATGAAAAAAAGATCACTTGGTTTTAGTTTAGCTGAATTGATGGTTGCAACCACTATCGCGACGCTTATGTCTATGGCTGTACTAGCAGTATACATAAATCAAACATCATCAGTACTAACGGAAACAGAAAGAGATACTAGTATACAAGAAGCAAATCGAGCATTCGATAAAGTATCGCGATTGCTGCGCCAAGCAGAAAAAAAATCAATTAAGTTTGCTGGAACATCTAATACTAAATATAATGATGAAAATACACCAGAAATTTCGGACGATGCACTCACTATCAATTTTATGTTACCAAACGGATTTAATATTTGGCCAAATAATCAAGAACCGTTTGATAAAAATAAAATAAGTATTAGATGGACCAACCAAATTGATACGGCCCACCAACACGCTATTCAAATTGCTAATGGAGTCAACTTTGATGCATTAGGGAATTACGATACTATTGCAGGCGGCGCTGATGAAAATGATAATAGGATTGTAAACCTTGATATATGGCCACTGTTAAATCAAAACACCATTCAATCTAATCTTTCACAAGCAGCAAATAGTGGTTACGTTTTAAAAGTGACAAGTAAAACAGCCCATAAAGATATGTCATTTACCAATCCAGATGAAAGTAATACAGCTCAAAAAAATTATCGAACTTTTACCGTAACTGGCATTATTGCACCGAGAAATTGAGAATCGTAAATATGCGTAAAACGAATATTCATAAACAGGGTGGACTAAATTTAGGTATTAAAAGCGCTGGTTATATTATTGTATTAACCATTGTGCTAGTTGTTGCCCTCTTATTCATTACCGTGCAATTTTTAGGAAGAACATCTGACAGTTTGCAAATTTCTGGCTTTCAAAGGGATTCACAAGAATCATTACTACTCGCAGAAAGTGCAATGAATAAATTATATGGGCAATATTATTATAAAGTTGATATTGATGGTGATGGAAAAATCGATTTCATAGATCAGGCACTTAATGTTGACAATCCACAAAACTCCGAATTGCCATATTTATATTATGTAGACTCTGAGGATGAAAATCGTTATATGGAAACTCCAAGCATATTACAGAGAATTGCAAATGGTGAAGCCCGCGGAGTCGGTGGTTCAATTGATAAAAATGCTGTTTCAAAAGATACCAATCAATTATTAGTCGAAAATCTGTATTCCAATGGTGGAATACAACCAATCGTTTATGTGTTAACAAGCGACAATGATCTGGTTAAAAGCAACGAAAAATGGTCAAATATAAAAGATGACGAAACTAAAGTTTCAGCAGCATGGTTTGAAATGGTCAGTAATTCAGATATAGATGGTGACATCCAACTATATGTTCAAGCAATTGGTAAAATTGGCCAATCAAAAAGTTACGTTCAACGTTATATCGGTTCAATGTCAAACAGACTAGGTGATCAAGTTGGTGCAGCAAATGAATTTAAACCAAAATAATAATTTAAATTTGTGAGGGGACTCATTATGAATTTTTCGCAAAAACACCATTTTATTGCGCTATTTAATATTTCCCTATTATGTATTGTAATTTTATTATTCTCACCAAATATCGCATTGAGTGAAGGTGACTCAGGTAGTTCTGACTCGTCGACTTCCAGTGGAAGTTCGGAATCCTCTGATTCAAGTGATAGCTCGGATTCATCCTCAAGTGATAGCTCAGATTCATCTCATTCCTCAGGTGATGACGATGACGACGATGACTCACATACCAGTACATCTCATTCTGGGTGCGGCCCATCTCCACAACCCACATCGTCTCATTCGCAAGGTGACGATGATGACGACGATGATTCCAGCCATAGTAGTAGCTCATCAACAAGTACGTCAGATTCCTCTGGATCATCAGATTCATCAGATTCATCAGATTCATCAGATTCATCCGATTCCTCATCAAGTCACTCAGATGACGACGATGATGACGATGACGACAGCCACCACTCCAGCACCACAACGAGCACCTCTTGTCCAGGAGACGATGACGACGACAATGGGACAAATGATGACGATGATAGCCCAGGAGACGACGATGATGATGGAAATCCACCTGGAGATGATGATGACGATACGCCAGAAAACCCACCACAAGGGAAAGCGTCAATCATTTTTGACAATACTGTAGGCGAAATAGAATTTGGTATTTTAGCAAATTCACTCGTCACACGCTTCCCAGACTGCAGTAAATCTCAAGCTTTCAATGGTGAATGTAGCAGCTTCAACCTAAACACCAATGATATTCAAATCATTCAAAACAACACGCAAGGTTCACTCACAAAACACATTGGTGTCGACAATAATCCTGCAACTAGCTACAACAATAATGCGACAGAAAAACCTTTTAATTATTTTTCTGAAAACGAGCAAATGATTGAACTAGACGAAATGCGAAATGCCGCAAATGGAATGTCTCGCGCGAATGCAGGCTCAATGAGTTTTAAACAATTTATTACCAATGTTTCAAATGCCAAAAAAATGTATGGCATTGTTCGCGTGCGAGTACCGTTACTAAAACAAACTGCGGATGACGTAGTCAGTTACAGTCAATGTGGTGATTCAAACTGTTTAAATTGTGGCGTACTAAATAGCTCTGATATTGCTTATGGCAGTTCATTTTGTGGCATTAACCTTGATAACACTGCAAAAGTTGATATTGCTGGCAGTTTGTTTTTTGATTGGGTTGAAGACTGGGTCGAAGGCAGCAACTCAGACAGTGTCCCACTAAATCAACTAAAAAATAAAACCATGCGTATTTCTGTTCCGGTTTACATTAACTCAACCCCAGTTAATATTGTTGAAGTCAGTAAAGTGATTGGGCCAGCAAACTGCCCTCAAGGTGCGCCTTGCCAAGTTTCACTCAACGAAACTCTAAATTTCTCTCTCGTACCACAAGATTCAATCAAAGATTATCAATTTTATAACGGCAAGACATTAAGTGCTGATTCATTCAACGCGCTACCTAAGTCTAAACAATTAAATTTATTAATGTCATCAGGGTACGCGACTGGGTGGGAAACCGCATTTAAAGAATTGCAAATTACTGGCACTCAATGGCGCAATGAATGGAATTTAGGGGCACCAAAGGTCGCTGGTCAACTCTCCCAGGATAACGTTAGAAGTGAACGTTTCCAAGATATGCCCGCATTGGCGATCTCTGGTGGCAAATTGCATCTGCATCATAATACCAATATTTCTGGATTAGTTTATGTACCAGGGACCTTAGGTTTGGAGCAAAAAGGATTTATCGTCGATGAAGATAACTTTCAACCATCCATACAATACATTAACGGAACGATCATCGTTCGTGACAGCCTTTATGTGGAAGCGAAACTGGAAGGTGGAATTACAATAGTCAGTAATAATCCAGACAATTATAGCAAAATTAAATTGGACCCACGTGGCCCAGGTTGTGGTTCATGCGTTACACCTCCGCCACAACAACCACCACCACCAGGACCTAATCCTGAACCTAATCCTGAACCTAATCCTGAACCTAATCCTGAACCTAATCCTGAACCTAATCCTG
>Ga0316207_10000174_pt1 | contig 129361 bp, 105 predicted proteins | sample 6weekpyrite_MG_FD_204943 | JGI IMG/M metagenome (GOLD analysis project Ga0316207, IMG submission 204943) | Microbial mat bacterial communities from mineral coupon in-situ incubated in ocean water Damariscotta River, Maine, United States -... | ecosystem: Environmental > Aquatic > Marine >...
TCACGAGCAAGTGCTTTTTGTACGGCTTGATCTTTAAAGCCTTGTGTGTGTTTTTTGGGCATTTCTTATCCTCTTTCTTTTTAATTTCTTAAAAAAAGAGGCGACAGGTATTCTGTCACTCGGGGCGCATCCCTCAGGTGTTGGCATTAAACGATACATTAAATATTCAGACCTCAATTCTGATGAGCAATCCTATTTAAAGAAACAGGTATATTTGTCATTACTTAATTTAGCCGATCCATTTTTGTTTGGGAAAAAGTTTTTAAATCCTGTGTTTGGATCGATTTTTAAAGATTGGTTGTGGAATGCAAATTTGAGACACCATTTAACACCGTTTGGTTATAACCTCGGGCTAAATGTTTTTTTAGAGAGGGATCAAAGCAATCTATTTACCACACTAAATTATTACGCCAATAAAGATAATAACTTTTTTGGTATTGATGTGGCCATGTTACGTTACCCCGTCAAATTGGAAGGCATACCACTACAGGCGAGCATGCGTACATCGCTCTGGGTTCAGCCAGAGTCACAATCGTTTTATCGTAGTAAAAAATCATTTGGTTATTTGGCGTCAATAAAGGCTTACTACGCATTGACAAAAAACTTCGAGACATTTTTTGAGCTAATGAACAAACATGATGGCTGGGTGCCCGGTGAGGTGTCTCTGTCTCGAGAGACGGCATTTAGGTTAGGATTGGCTTATCATATTCGGCAACACTAGTTTTTGCCATTGCCTAAATCAGGCTAGGAAACCTCTGATTACTTTAACGAATGTTCATTTCCTGCATCAACTCGTTTGAAAGTTTGATATTTTGAGATGAATTTTCAGTGGCTTTTTTTGCATCTTCCGCCATGGTATGGACTTTTTCAACCACTTCTGCCACTTTACTTGTTTGGTTGTCTGCCATGGAGGCCATGTCGGTTATTGTTGTGAATAATTCTTTAATGGTCCGTTGTACGGCAAGGCGTTGTTCGGCATTATCCATCTCTAACAGTTTTTGAATTTCTTCAGTAAATTTTACGGACTTGTTGTTTAGCTCAGAACTTGATTTACCAAGTTTTTCAAGCATTGATGTTATTTCGTTGGCGCTTTGGCCGGATTTTTCTGCCAAGGTTTTTACTTCATCAGCAACAACAGCGAAACCTCGACCAGCTTCTCCCGCACGTGCGGCTTCAATGGAGGCATTAAGTGCTAACAAATTTGTTTGTTCTGCGATTTCCGTAATGGTTTTAATAATTGCATCAATCCGATCAAATTCTTCGGTAAATGAGCTTGCATCTTTTTGTAAATCAGCCGCCCATTGTTCTGCTTGTCTGAATTCCGCCATGAACTGATTCATTTGAGTTTGCATTTCACCAAAATTATTCTCAACTTGGTTTACACTTTCGTGTGATTCGATTGATGCTTGGCTGATGGCTTTTGAGTCGTTTGATACATCCTCAGCCAGGTTACAGGCAGCCTCTGCAAAGTCTACCCGAGATTTTGATGCTTGATTTACTTTAGTTGCATTGTCTGAGATAGCTTTAATATGGCTTTTTGTTAATTCATTGGCAGTATTTGATGGGTCCATGGTGTTATTGGCATCCACATTCCGTTCGACAGCTTGTGCTTTTTGTTTTAGCGATTTGCAGAGATCTCGGCGCGCAAAACAACTGCCTAACATGGCGACGATGAAGGGCGTTAAATAAGTCAATGCCGCTTTCATTACGTTTAGCGGTGCCTCGCCTTGCACAAATTCCCACTGATTGATGGCAGTGAGTACGCTACCAACAATAACACTCATCAATAACGCTCGTTTGATGCTTTTCCCATCAAATAGATGCTGAAAAACAGAGGGTTCTTGGTTGTTTTGTTCAGTCATTATGCTTCCTGTTTAAAATATGGATAACAAGAGAAGTTATGGAATAATTCTTCCTTTTTCGACCCAATTAGCTGGTAGCTTTACCTTTGAGTGGAACAAAAAACAAGCAATCAGGTGCCGGTGATTGATTAACCAACTGATTATTTGATTCAAGGTTATCATCTTGCAACTTATTGAAAATATTCTACAATTACTGGATTTTGAATTTTTTATATGCTTTTTTGTCCTGAAAATTTAGGATTTGGCGTTAAATAAATTACGATTTCACCTTGTCTTTTAAGATTGCCAGACTATACTGTACATAAACACAGTACATTCTCTCCAGAATTGTTGCGGTGAGATCATAAAGTCCATAAACAGTTGCTCGCTTTTTATTAGATTAAAATCTCACCGCAATATTTTTCTGTGTCAATCTCGTTTGTAATTGCTCACTCTGAGTATTAGCCCAAAAGCTGTTTCATAAATCATGATCAAAAAAGAACCAGATTATGCTGAATTGCATTGTCTGAGCAATTTCACTTTTTTACAAGCAGCTTCCTTTCCCGAAGAGTTAGTCATTCAGGCGGCAGAACTTGGTTATTCTGCATTGGCCATTACCGACGAGTGCAGCTTAAGTGGCGTGGTCCGTGCGTTTACTCAAGCGAAAGAATCTAATCTTAAATTAATTATTGGCAGCGAATTTTGTTTGCAAGACGGACTGCGGCTGGTGTTGTTAGCGGTAGATCGAATTAGTTATGGTCAACTTTCTCACCTGATCACCGCTGCTCGCCGAGAAGCAAAAAAAGGGGAATATTATTTAGACCACACATTATTGTTAAAGCACAAACCGGATCGCTGTTTGGTTTTGTGGTTGCCGGACACAAACAAACTGCTACAAAATGAGTCTGAACTCGAATTTCTAAAACAACACTTTCCTCAACAACTGTGGATAGCGGTTGAGTTATTAATGAATGGTCGTGATAAAGATTATTTGCATCACTTACAAACTTTATCAAAAAAATACGATGTACCTTTATGTGCCAGTGGTGATGTCCACATGCACGTGCGTAACCGACGAATCTTGTTAGATACCTTAACCGCTATTCGCCTAGGTTGTCCGGTATCCGAATTAGGTAAACGTGTTTATGCCAACAGTGAACGACACTTGCGGGCTCGACAGCAGTTGGAAAAAATCTATCCAAGAGAATTATTAGAAGAAACCCTTCGTATCAGCGAACGGTGTCAGTTTTCTTTGGATGAATTGCGTTATGAGTATCCGCGTGAACTTATTCCAGACAATTATACCGCGGCCAGTTGGTTACGAAAGTTAGTGGAAGCGGGTGTGAAAATACGCTGGCCCGAAGGTGAGACAAAAAAAGTTAGAAAACTGATTGAACACGAGTTGTCCCTCGTAAACGAACTGTCGTATGAGCCTTATTTTTTGACGGTTTACGATATCGTGCGTTATGCCAAGAGCCAAAAAATATTGTGCCAGGGTAGGGGGTCTGCCGCAAATTCGGTAATTTGTTTTTGTTTGGGCATTACCGAGGTGGACCCTGCGCGAATGAATATGTTGTTTGAGCGTTTCATATCTAAAGAACGTGATGAACCACCGGATATTGATGTGGACTTTGAACATGAACGCCGGGAAGAAGTGATTCAATACATCTACCAAAAATACGGCCGTAATCGTGCTGCACTTGCAGCGACTATTATCACTTATCGGCCGCGGAGTGCGATTCGTGATGTGGGTAAAGCCCTTGGTCTAGGCTTGGAGCAAGTGGATCGATTGGCAAAATCCATTCAATGGTGGGATGGAAAAAAACTGGATACGCAACGTTTAGAAGGCACGGGTTTTTCTGCGGATAATCCATTGATAAAAAAATTGGCGATTTTGGTGGATCGTCTGCTGGGGTTTCCGCGTCATTTGTCTCAACACGTGGGCGGTTTTGTGATTGCGCGCGATTTGTTGTCGGAACTGGTGCCCATTGAAAATGCATCCATGCCAGATCGTACCGTGATTCAATGGGAAAAAAATGATCTTGAAGCTTTGGGTTTATTAAAAATTGATGTTCTGGCCTTAGGCATGCTGAGTGCCATTCGAAAAGCCTTGAGTTATGTGAGTCATCTGGAGAATAAAAAATTTGCGTTGTCAGATATTCCTGCTGAAGATCCAAACGTTTACCGGATGTTACATAAAGGCGATACAGTAGGCGTGTTTCAAATTGAATCACGTGCACAAATGTCTATGTTGCCTCGTTTAAAACCGAATAATTATTACGACCTGGTCATTCAAATTGCGATTGTCCGTCCAGGCCCCATTCAGGGTGACATGGTACATCCGTATTTAAAACGTCGCAGTGGCAAAGAACCGGTGAGTTACCCCAGTGAAGCCGTAAAACATGTGTTGGAAAGAACATTGGGTGTGCCTATTTTTCAAGAGCAGGTCATGCAGTTAGCCATGGTAGCGGCGGGTTTTAGTGCTGGAGAGGCAGATCAATTACGACGAGCCATGGCTGCCTGGAAGCGCAAAGGCGGTTTGGAAAAGTTCGATAAAAAATTGGCAAAAGGCATGGACGAACGTGGTTATTCAGAAGATTTTGCCCAGCAGATCATTCGGCAAATTCGTGGCTTTGGGGATTACGGTTTTCCCGAATCACATTCGGCTAGCTTTGCTTTACTGGCTTACGCCTCATCGTGGTTAAAATGTTATTACCCTGACGTTTTTACCTGCGCTTTACTCAACAGTTTACCCATGGGTTTTTATGCGCCAGCGCAATTAGTGGCAGATGCAAAACGTCACAAAGTCAAAGTACGAGAAGCCGATGTGTGTTTCAGTTTTTATGATTGTCATCTGGAATCGTGGGATAAACCACAAGTCAGTAAAGCCGGTGAAAAACCTGTGGCGCTGCGTTTAGGTTTACGAATGATAAAAGGTTTATCGTCCGATGCCGGCAAACGTATTATGGCTGCACGACTTGAAAAAGCATTTATGGACGTACAGGACCTGGCAAGCCGGGCACATTTAAACAAAACCGATTTACAAGCGCTAGCAGCCGCTGATGCTTTACAAACGTTGGCAGGTAATCGCCACAAAGCTTTTTGGCAAGTGAGCGGTGTGGAGCGAGAGCTGCCGTTGTTTGAACAGCCGACGTTTAATGAAACCGATGTGTTGTTAAGAAAACCCAGCGATGGAGAAAATGTTTCTGCGGATTACGCGACATTGGGTTTGAGTTTAAAGCAACACCCCTTAAGTTTGTTACGTCAACGGTTAAAACAAAAAGGTATTCGCCAAGCCAATCGTTTGTGGGATGTCTCCAATGGATCTGTGGTTAAAACAGCAGGCTTAGTGGTTGGTCGTCAACGCCCCGGCACAGCATCGGGTGTAGTGTTTGTCACCTTGGAAGACGAAACCGGTTACATCAACGTTGTCGTCTGGCCAAAGTTTGCCGAAGCTCAACGACAAGCCCTAATAAAATCCCGTTTAATGGCCGTCAGTGGAACCATTCAACAAGAAGACGGCGTGTTGCATTTAATTGCCGGGCGCTTGGAAGATTTGAGTGATTGGTTGGGAGATTTACAAACGTCGTCGCGGGATTTTCATTGAGTGTTGTGAAAGTATCCCATGTTACGCAGGCTGCACCCGGGCCAAATCTAGATCGCGCGAAACAATAGTTATTTTGTAACCTGGGTGCAGCTTCTGTAACCCAGGAACCCAACAATATAAAAAATCATAAGATATGTCTTACAACAAGAAATAAACCCACTAATTATTTAATAGAAGAAGTCATCCCCAAATATGGATGCAGAAACAATACATTCATAGAAAATATATTTGACGGAATTAAATTATAAGAGATCACACAATACTCATAGTCAAATTAATATGTGTATTATTGAATCACCAATTTACGATTCTTATCCAGCAATAAAAAACATTTAAATTGCTATTGTTAATCAAAATCAACAAATGTAAAACATTTGTGCTACCATTAAATTAAAAGCATTAACTGCATTCCCACCTACAAAATTAAAACTAGAAAATATTATGCATAAAAAAAGTGTTATTCCATTTATTGGTTATTGTTTGTGTCTATTAATGGCTATTTTATTGAGTGCGTGTTTGCACGAAGATGCAGGTGATGAGCAACAGACATTTAAATCAGATTCGATATTTAATCCATTTAGATACGATAATGCCGACCCTTTGAGGGGCGGGCGTTTATACGATAATTGGTGGAAAGAAAAATCTCTACAAAAACCTTCTACTAGCAATCCCATCTGGATAGAGATTGTTAAGCAAAATCCCTCCAACACAAACGGTAATGAAAACCAGTGGCGATGCAAAGAATGTCACGGTTGGGATTATAAAGGTTTTGCTGGCGCTTATGGTAGGGGAAGTAGTCATTATACGGGTATACGTGGATTAGATAATTCCAACCCGGATTATACCGCAGAGCACGCATTTTATATGATTGTTAATGGTGAAGTACCTTATAGACCTGATGGCTCTATGCATCTTGCCAGTCGTCTAAAACACCAGTTTGTTGGTGATTCAATGATGAGTATTGGGGATGCTTATGATTTAGCAAAATTTTTAATCTCCAAGGCCAACGCAGCGCATCCCAATCCCACAGAAGGAAATGTGTTAGGTGGTGCTCAAGTTTTTTATGATTGGGGGTGTGGCAATTCGGGATGCCATACAAGTACTGCTACATTATCTCCATCGTTAAATCGCCTTATTGATGTCGCAAATAACGATCCTGAGATGTTTCTTCATAAAGTCAGATTCGGAGCGCCAAATAGTCTAATGCCTGATGGTTTGCACAAGTATAAGGCTCTAGATTTGCGTGCCTATGTTGCGGCTGGAGAAATCTCGAGTGAAGTGCCCAATAGTGATTTTAACCAAGTAACTTATGACGCATTGGGATCAAATGACGTTGTAAAAGGCGGTAAACTCTATGACCAATGGTGGGATGTTGCCACGGAATCAACAGAACCATTGACGACACACCCAAAGTGGCCAGAAGCAAATAACTTCGTCGTTGGCTCCGGAACTTGGCGCTGCAGTGAATGCCATGGATGGGATTACCGTGGTGCTGATGGTATCAATGCAGCAGGCAATCACGCCACTGGCTTTCGCGGCATCGTAAATACAGACAGTTTTGTCATGCAATATTTATCCGAACCAGCTGTTTATGGTTTTTTAGAAACCAATACAAGTCATGGTTTTACCACAGTTTTTACCCAAGACGAATTATATCAATTAACAAAATTTATCATGAGTATGAGAATCGAAGTCGCCGCAAGCGAAAGCGCCGTGGATTTTATTGACGACAACACAAAACTCACCAAAGGAACGAATGCGGCTAATGGCAAGAAACTGTATAACACAGCAAACAACTTAACCTGCGCTAATGCAAGTTGTCACGGTGAAGATGGAAAGGCATTTGATTTTGCTGATGGCGACCCTGAAAACCCACCTAACAAATTTGTTCACGATATTGCGCAAGAAAATCCTTGGGAATTCATTCATAAAATTCGCTTTGGGTTGTCAAATTATATGCTGATGCCTGCTTTGTATAATGTAGACGCTGTAAAAGAAAATACCATCCAAGCGGCAGCCGATATTCTGGCGTATTCACAAACCAAGCTTACTTCGAGCAATAATTCTTACGATAACGCGGATGCTGTTCGAGGTGGACGTCTTTTTGATAATTGGATGACTGTAATGCAAACCATGGATGATGCCGTACAGGCACCGATTAAAATGAATCCTTATTGGATAAATAGGCCGGATCAAAATGCGATTCCGGATTTTCCAGATACATGGACTGAAGCCGAAAAAATTCAAACATCTTGGCGTTGTGTCACTTGTCATGACTGGGATTACAAAGGAATTGGATTTAATATTAAAGGATCGGATAATTTAATTACCAGTATTGAAACACGTAAAAATACGTTTGAAACGATAGATGAATTACGCAATCATCTGTATGAGTGGATCAGGTCCGGGCTTTCACAAACAGGACATAAATTCGGTATCGCTGATTCTACTGTTATTCCATCGGCATTAGGTGAAAAGGAGTTGTGGGATTTAGTCAGATTTTTACTCGAAAATGGTTTGATTGATTCCAGTGAAAATATTGTCGGTGGTGTGGCGATTAATGTTGATACTGATAATGGAAAAGAACTTTATGACGGATCTGTAGCATCAATGATAGATTGTAACGGTTGCCATGGTATCGAAGGGAATACACCGCCCCCCACGGACACGGGAGGTAGTGGAGCAGACCTCGATATTTTTGAGTTATCATCTGTCGAAAAAAATCCCTGGAAATTCTTACACAAAATTCGATTCGGCCAACCTGGAACGGCCATGCCTTCACTAGTTGGAACAGGTATTTTAACAAACCAAGATGTCTATGATTTATTGGGATACGCACAGCAGGAATTTAATAAGCGGGAGTGACGTGAAAATAATTCCTGGATTTCGCAAACTATATTCAGGAATCTAATCAAGAAATTTCTATTTTCCTTATTGCGAATTGAAAGTATGTGATTTGATCGATACGCACGTGTCTCAATATAAGATCATTTAAATCTGCAAAGATAACATTGTTAAGCACTGACAGATGTTGGACAGGCATGATATTATATGCGTTAAAAAATCAACATTTTTTCTACCCAAAACGATAAAAAATAATATGAAAAATAATAAATTTAGTCAGCTAATTCACTCCCTTATTTGTAGCCTATTAATCATACTGTTGAGTGCGTGTTTTCATGAAAAAGAAAATGAAGCACCGGTGTTTCTAAGCCCAAGTAGCATTGAAATCAGAGAAACTGAGCAAATCACTATTCTATTAAAGGCTAGTGACTCTGAAAATAATGCTATTACATTTGCCATTTCAGGTGGTGATGATAAAACCCTATTTCAGATAAATTCAGAAACAGGGGAACTAATTTTTAAAGATTCTCCTGTAGCAAGCTCGCCTTCTGATGCTAATTCAGACGGAATTTATGTTGTAGAAATAAGTGTAAGTGATGACAACTCAACATCAACGAAAAAATTTGAGATTAAAATTTTACCATCCCCTAATAAATCGCCATTTTTCACAAGTGTTGATTCCTTTACTGTTGAAGACAACGAGACTTTTGTTGCAACCATTGCTGTGGAAGACCCAGATAACGATAACTTGTCATTTGAAATTGTTGGAAGTGAGGATGCAGATTTTTTTGTTATTGATGCCAAAACTGGTGAACTGAGGTTTAAAAATTTGTTGGATGCGGATTATCCTAGTAATACTCTAAATGATAATGCCTACAAAATAACTATCGGTGTTAGGGATGGTAGATATGTTATTTTTCAAGATATTAAAATTACTTTGACACGTACACCTGATAGAGAGCCACGCTTTTATCAATACTTGTTTGACTTAGCAAATCCACTTCGCGGAGGCCGTTTATATGATAATTGGTGGAGAGAAAAATCAATTCAAAAACCTTCAGCCGTCAATCCAATCTGGGTTGAAGTTTTTGCTGCCAACCCAGAAAATACGAATGGCAATGAAAGCCAATGGCGATGTAAAGAATGTCATGGTTGGGATTACAAGGGATCTGCAGGTGCTTATGGATTGAATAGCAGTCACTATACGGGTATCCGTGGTCTCAACAATGCTAATCCTCAATTTACAGCAGAACATGTATTCCGCATGATAATCCTTGGCTCGGTGCCCTACCGACCAAATGGATCAACTATACTTGCAAGCAACCTGAAACATCAATTCACGGGTAATTCCATGATGAATGTTTCGGATGCGTATGATTTGGCAAAATTTGTCATGGAAAAAGCTAACCAAGATCAGGCTAATCCGACTGCAGGGGATATTGCAAGTGGCGCAGCAGTTTTCGAGAGTGTTAGTTGGGGATGCGGAATCTCCGGCTGTCACACGCCCACTGCCACTTTAACACCCAAATTGTCAGATATTGTTGAGGTTGCCCAAACCAATCCACAAGAATTTTTACATAAAGTGAGATACGGCTCACCAGGCAGTCTGATGCCTGATGGGTTAGACAGAATTAAAGCCCAAGATGTCAGAGCTTTTGTCGCTGTAGGTGCAATACCAAACGAAGTTCCCAGCAGTGATTTTATCCAAGCGACTTATGATGTGCTTGGAGCAAACGATGTTGTTGCAGGAGGTAAACTCTACGATAAGTGGTGGCAAAAGGCTGCTAGCTCCACAGAACCATTAACGACACAGCCCAATTGGCCAGCCTCTAATACCGCTGTGTCTGGGTCAGCTACCTGGCGCTGTAAAGCATGTCATGGTTGGGATTATCGGGGCGCAGATGGCGCTTATGCAACGGGTAAATACGCTACCAACATTCAAGGCATTGTAACTACCACCAGTTTTATCATGCAATACTCATCTGCTGCTAATGTTTACGGCTTTTTAAAAACCAATTCTAGCCATGGTTTTACCACAATCTTCACCACAGGCGAATTCTATCAATTAACAAAATTTATCATGACCATGAGAACCGAAGTGGCTGCTAGTCAAAGCGGTGTGAATTTTATTAATGATAGTTCGAAACTCACCAAAGATACCGATATAGTTAATGGTAAAACATTATATAATTCGGCAAATATCATCACCTGCAGCAATGCAGGATGCCACGGCGAGGATGGCGAGGCATTCGATTTTGCTGATGGAGATCCGGCAAACCCACCTAATGAATTTGTTCACCATATCGCAAAAGAAAATCCCTGGAAGTTTATTCACAAAATTCGTTTTGGCCAGCCTAATTACATTGCTATGCCTGCCTTATATGCAGCGACTTCAGCAAGCGAAAACACAACACAAGCAGCAACTGATATCTTGGCGTATGCTCAAACCAACTTAGTCTCCAACATTAAGCGCGCAGGATTACTGTATGACAAATGGTGGCATGTGGAAGGAATAAAGGATTCAACGGTTCCTGTTAATCGTAATGCGACATGGGTAGATAGCGCGGGTACTGAAGATATAACAAAAGTATCCAACAGCGCTACGTGGCGTTGTAAAGAATGTCACGGTTGGGATTATCAGGGTGTTCATGGCGCCTACGGTTATGACGGTGATACCACTGGAAAACATTATTCAGGTATCCGCGGTTACCTGGGCCCACTTCAGTCACGTGAAAAAGCAGATAGCGTTCTTTTTGATGCAATAAAAATGGGTACTGCGCGGACACAATTATCAGATCATGATTTTGGCCGTTTCCTGAGTGATTCGGATATTCAACTGTTGGTTGATTTTATTAAAGATAGTGATGCCAGTATTCCAACTTCTGTAGACGTTTTTGAGAATTTACTCACTATGGGGGATGCGACGCTGGGGAAAGTCGTATATGAAACCGAATCGCCTGGAAATTGCCTGACTTGTCATGGAGCAAGTGGGTCAATGAATTCAACGGTTGATATTTCTAATATTGCGAATAGTGATCCCCAGAAATTTTTACATAAAGTTCGCTATGGGCATCCTAACTCTTCCATGTTACCGGTAAGCAAAGGGTTTTCCGGATTAACGCAAGGTTTTGCCAGTAACGTTTTGGCTTATGTAAAGTCATTAAACCCTGGTAATGGCGAACCGGATCCCATCTATAGTTATAACACTGCAGATCCAGTACGAGGCGGCCGGCTCTACGACAAATGGTGGATGGAAATGCAAGCGACAGATGATACCGTACGAAATCCCATTGCCATGAATCCCTTGTGGGCGACTAAAGATGCAACCGTATCCGATTTTCCCGATACCTGGCTCGCAAACAAACAGATAGAAAGCTCCTGGCGCTGTAAAACTTGCCATGCATGGAATTACAAAGGTATTGGCTTTAATGTCGGTGAGCCAGATAATTTAATTAATAAAATTGCATTGCGCCAAGTCACATTTCCCGATGCAATCGACTTGCAAAACTACTTGTATAACTGGATTAAAAACGGTTTAGGAAATGCTGATCACAAATTTGGTGAAGTGTTACCAGCCATTCCATCAGCCTTGGGTGAGCGTGAACTCTGGGATTTGGTCAGGTTTTTATTAGATGGTGGTGTGATTGATACCAGCTCGAATATTGTGGTAGGTATCGCAATCGGCGTTGATACCGATAATGGATTAGGGCTTTATGTTGGCTCAAAATCAAATTTCTCTGGTTGTATCGCATGTCATGGTAGTGATGGTAAAACCTCACCACCAATAGATCAAGGCGGTAGTGGCGACGCATTGGATATTTTTACCATCGCGGCGTCTGGTGGCAATCCTTGGGAGTACTTGCATAAAGTACGTTTTGGTCAACCCGGAACTAGCATGCCAGCGATTTTTGGTACTGGTTCGTTAACTGATCAAGATGCGTTTGATTTATTGGGTTATGGACAACAACAGTTTAATGCGCGTTAGTGGTTTGTTTTTCTGGGTTACGAGGGATTTTATGTAAGTTGGTGAATGAAGAAAAATAGCTAATTCTGGATTATTCTATTTGAAATAGTGTAAAAAAAATACGTAGCCCGGGAGTACTTTACGAAATCCGGGAAAATTATTTAGCTCGAGCTCCAGTTAAATATTAGTTTTGAACAAGTTCATGATTTATATTCAGCAAACATCTTCCAAAGCTGGTTTTAATGCAGGAAATTTAAATTCAAATCCCGCATCCACGAATTTTTTCGGAATAACGCGTTGACCGGTAATCAGCAAATGCGCCATGTCACCGAACATCATATTAAGTAGAGAAGGCGGCATGGTTAAAAAACTGGGTCTGTGCAAAACAGATGCAAGCATTTTTGTGAAGATATGATTTGTTACTGGATTGGGTGCGGTGGCGTTAAAGATGCCAGATAGGGATTTGTCATCAATGAGAAATTGAATCATATTGAGATAATCGTGCATATGAATCCAGGACATCCATTGTTTTCCATCGGCTAGTTTCGCGCCCATCCCCATGCGAAAACTGGGTAACATTTTTTTAAGGAAGCCCCCGTTTTTACCTATGACTAATCCGGTTCGCAATATACACACGCGAACGCCATCGGTTTTTGCTCTTAAGGCCTGAGATTCCCAAGCCGCACAAAGGCGGTGGCTGAACTCATCATGGGGTTCACTAAATTCAGTTAACAGGTTGGAACCTGAGTCACCGTAATAACCCACAGCGGAGCCGCTGATGAGTACTTGAGGTTTGTGTTCATTATTCCGAATGAATGCGACTAAATCTGCAGTTAGATCGATACGGCTTTGTTCGAGTATTTTTTTACGTTCTGGCGTCCAGCGTTTCTCGGCGATGCCTTCACCAGCGAGATTAATCACAACATCAACGGGTGAATTAATTTCTGAAAAAACAGAAACCAATACAGTTCGTGAAGGCAATCGTTTTTTGTGTTTTTCTGGCTTGCGAGTAAGTACGGTTAGATTATGGCCTTGGTCGTGTAATCGCTGACACAAAACTGAGCCAACAAAACCTGTCCCGCCGGTTATTAGTATATTCATCTTCTCAAAATAACCAGTCCTCAAGTTAATTGCAATAGTCAAAAATTCAAAGCTAAGGTGATGATTATTCGTGTTTTAAAAATGCTTAACCACTTGGTTGACAATTGAAATCTTGTTGGCTATATTTAACCATATGGTTAAGTATGTGGATGCGGAATTAGATGCGGTATTTCATGCGCTAGCGGATAGTACCAGGCGCAACATGTTGCATCACATGAGTAAAGGGGGGAGTACGGTTACAGAGCTTGCGAAACCTTTTGATATGTCACTGGCAGCAATATCAAAGCATTTGAAAGTTCTCGAACGAGCGAATTTGATTAGTCGTAAAAAAGAAGGCCGTATTCATCATTGCTATTTGAATGCAGAAGCCATGTTGTCTGCCAACGAGTGGTTGGCTCACTATGACAAATTTTGGAACAATAAACTGGATGCATTAGAGTCATTTTTGGATCAACAAGCATTTAAAACAAAGGATGAAAAATCAAATGATAGAAACAAATAATGAAAACATCCAGCTCTCAATAGAGCGAATTTACAAAGCTCCCATAAAGAAGGTGTTTTGCGCCTGGACAGATCCCGAGTCGCTCAAACAATGGTTTTGCCCAGGTGAAATGAGTGTTCCATTTGCTGAAGTGGATTTAAAGGTGGGTGGGAAATTTCGTATTTGTATGAAGAATTCTGAGAATGCTGAAGAAAACCCGGGTGCAGAATATATTGCATTTGGTGTTTATAAATCTATTGAAGCAGATCAAAAACTGGTGATGAGTTGGGCCTGGGAAGGGCCGGAATCTCATGAATCACAGCTTTCCATTTTTTTTGAAGACGTGAATGGCGATACAAAAGTTCGTATGCTTCACGAAAGATTTTCAAGTGAGAATGAACGTGATCATCATAATGAAGGTTGGCAGGGATGTTTCAATAACTTTGAAAGCTTTTTGTCAGGAAACAGCAGGCAGAGTACTTCAAGCAATACTGAATCAGCAACCATGTAAAATACTAAAATTCCCTAAAATCTATTTGGGGAATTTTGAGTTTTCTGATTTTTGAAAACGATGTTTGAATTAGAGCAGGATTTTTCTTGATTCCATGGCAATTCAATGTCGGTTTTGAACGTCGCGCGTTTACAAACATCCGGTTTAATGCGATAGATTGTGACAAGACATTGATCACCTTTTATCATTGTATCAATTATGAAATCCTGTGGCTTTGTGCATCCAGTACTGTTGACTCCGATTAAAATCGACTTGCTAGACGCTGTTATGTGATGAACCTTTTCCTCGTGCTTATAAGGGGAAGGTCTTAATGGGGGCTGTTTAGAAGCCACACACGAGCTAATTATTAAAACACATAAGATCAGCAGGTATTGTGACATAAGTAATTTCTATTTTTTATGGAAACGTCGAAAGGCGAGTAGGTAGATTAATCCCATAAAAAGTAAACCGGGGTGCAAGTTACCACCACTATCGTCCTCATCCGTAATAATTTCACCATTGTTCCTGTTGGCAGTTGATAAGAAAGTAACCTGTAAATTATCTTCCAATACACTATTGATACTATTTTTGAAAAAGGGCACTCGTGTATAAACGCCGTATACATCAGCTTGTGCACAACCAAATCCCCAGCTTGTAATGCCAACCAAATAATTTTTATCAGCGGCTTTTAATATTAACGGGCCACCGCTATCACCTTTACAACTACCAACACCACCTTCAATATTGCCAGCACACAGCATGTCATCTGTTACTAACTTACTGTGAAACTCTGACTGGTCAATGTTAGCAGCAACATAGTCGTCCATGATTTGATTACAGGTTTCGCTTTCCTCCAAAGATAATTCCACGTCGTAGAGGGCGGGATCAGGTGGTTCGAGACTCCCTTCAGTAATATCAAGACCTAAGGGGGTTTTCAAACCGCGTCCTATTGCACTGACTTTAGCGTTATTTTCAATAGCCAATGATAAGAGTGTTTCGTCGGCTAATTCTACTGGTGTGATTCCTTCTGGTTCTGTGCTCAGCTCAATGACAGCAATGTCAGAAAAAACACTATCTATATCAAGCGGGTGGTCACGATGAATGGCAATATCTCGCACATTAAAAATATTTTCTTGATCTGTTTCCAGGTTTTGCCCACCGATATTAAGGATGATTGAATCAGCAGTCACGTTTTCCACACAGTGTGCGGCCGTTAATACCCAACGGCCACCAATATAACTGCCGCCACAAAAACTGCGTGTGGGTATTTCATCCAGAAAACCAAAGCGGACGTTATGATCAATAAACGAGAATAATGCGCCGCCGGTATCTTTGCTAACGCTTACAGCAGGAATACTATTATTTGCAAGACCGAAAAAAATGCCGGGATCATGATTGAATATAATCGCTGCGATACCACCACCCTTGCGACAATTTCTAATTTTTTCTTCAAAGGTGTTAGTGCCACGTTTAATTAAACAAACTTTTCCCGATACATTAGCGCAGGTATCGAAAGCTGGACCACAGTCGGCAAGTACACCTGAAAAATTTTTGGTTGGAACCCCTTGCAAATAAGCAGCTGAAAATGTCTGATCGGAAACGGTGATACCGGATTCCTTGTACATCAATGCTGTCATAAAAGGCCATTCATTTTTTGCCGATTCTTCGCCACCGATAATTCGAGGAGTGATATTTGCGACTGCGCTTTGGAGGAAAAGAAAGGAAAGTAAACCGATGAATAGTGTTGAAGCTTTTTGTTTATGCATGGTAATAGGTTGTCTTTTTTGTTTGAATTTGGACCTGAATCAAAAGATCCAGTAAGCCATTCACTATTGTCATTTACGGGATTAAGACTGCTTAATATTAGCAGATAATTCCGCGCATCAATATTTGATCGTCATTTCTTTTAAATGATTCAATATAAATCTGTGACCTTAAATACACTCTGAATTTTTCACATTTCTTGTGCTAATCGATTGATTTGCAATCAAATAATGCGCCAGTTCACTTAGAAACACTGTATAACATTGATTTTGTGTGGCTAATATACCGTATTCCACGAATTAACAAGCCAATAGCCAGTAGTAACAACAGCGTTAGCTGACTCAAACTGGCAAAACGGCTGCTTGATGTTGAACCATCGTCGTCCTCAATCTTTACATTGACACTGCTAATTTCGCCAATACCAATCGCCACAGGATTGGTCAGTGTAAGGGTAAATGATTCCGTTTCTTCGGCGTTATTATCGTTAACCAACTCAATTTCTATTGTTTTACTGGTTTCACCCTCGGAAAAAGAGATGGCATTATTTTCAATAATATAATCGTCTCTGTCGGTTGTTGTATCAGAAATTGAATACTCAACACTGACGGAACCAGAACTATCGCCTGTGCGTAGTAGTGTTAAATTTATTTTTCCATCGGCTTCATTTGCAGTGTAATTCGGCGTACTAAATTGAAGATTGCTGGTAGCTGGGTTTATTTCATCTTCAACAATAGTGATTGTTGTTGTGGACACGGGACCAATTTCCGCATTGCCAGATTTAATGAGCAGTCTGGCTGTAAACGTTTTATCACCTTCGTATTTAAGGTTGTTGTTAATAAAAATATCGATAGTTTTGGTTAATTCGTTTTGTTCGAATTCAACGTTGTCTTCAACAACAATATAATCGGTTCCATCAATTGCTGAATTTTCCGCAGTGACTAACATAACGGTAACGGATCCAAATTTTCCATTGCTCCGGTTGATGATGAGTTGAACACTAGATTTGTTTTCACTAACAGAATAATTATCGAGGCTAAATTGGAATAACCCTGGTGAAGTGGAGACAAAGCCTGTCGGTTCGGTTGAGTCCAAAAAGTTGTTAATTGTGTTTTTGAAGTAGGGTACACGTGCAAATACGCCATAGGTATTGGCCAGTGCGCAGCCATAACTCCAGCTACTAATCCCGACCAAATAGTCTTTATCATCTTGCTTTAAAACTAAAGGCCCACCGCTATCACCTTTGCAAATTCCCTTGTTACCTTCAATATTTCCAGCACACAACATATCATCAAGCGCGCCATTGCCAATACCAATTAAACCAATGGAATCAAGATAATCATTCATAACCTGATTACAGGCCGTGTTATCCACTAATGATAACTCAACATCATATAAAGCTGGATCATGTGCTTCTAGGACTGGTTCAGCATCTACTGCCAGGGGTGTTTTAAGTCCACGTCCAATACTGGTTACTGGGAGATCATTACTAATTGCGGCACTTAACATTGTTTCATCCGCCAATAGAACGGGGGCAATACCTTCTGGTTCGGCACTTAGCTTAATGAGCGCCGTATCGTAAAAAACAGAATCCTCGGTATACTCGCTGTGAATAAATATATTGCTGACGTTGATAATATTATCCTGGTCTGTTTCCAGGTTTTGTGCGCCTATGTTAAGAACGATGGAACTTGGGCTAACGTTTTCAACACAATGTGCAGCAGTTAGTACCCAGCGACCACCAAGATAACTGCCCCCACAAAAACTGCGAGTTGGTACATCGTTTAAATAACTAAAACTGACAATTTGATTCAGATAATTAAAAAGTTCTAAACCACTTTCTGAGGAAACACTAACTGCGGGGATACTGGCTTCAGCTAGGCCGAAAAATATTCCCGCTTCTTGATTATATATTATCGCGGCAATACCTCCGCCAGCGCTGCAATTCGCGATTTTTTCTGAGAATGTAGTTGTGCCGCGTTTTATGAGACAGATTTTTCCAGAAACACCTGTGCATTGCTCAAATGCCATTTCACAATCTACCAGCTCACCGGAAAATTTGCGCGTTGGAACACCTTGTAAGTAATAAGCAGAAAAGGTTTGATCGGCGACATTGATACCCGATTCTTTTTGCATAAGCGCGCTCATGTAAGGCCATTCGTTTTCTGTTGAGGCCTCACCGCCAACAATTCGCGGATTTATGCTGGCATCAACGGGTGAGAGAATAATGAAGGAAATTATACTGAAAAATAAGGAAAGGAGTTTTTGAATTTGCACAGTGCCTATGTCGTCTTTATTGTTTGATAGATTTTATCATAAATTCGTTGAAAGGGCGTTAAATGACGAAAGCCAGGGTATTCATTTCAGCCGACTCAGTAGTAACATTTTTAATAGAGATCGCTATGGCTTAACTTACCTCAATGATAGTCAAACACTGATTTCTTTTACACTTAATCCGTTGATCAAAGAGGTGAATACAATTTTCGATATGGCCATCACTGGGATGGCGACCAACATACCAATAAAACCGAAAAAAGCGCCAAAAACAATGATTCCCAGTAATACCATCAGAGGATGTAGATTCACAGTATTTGCAATTAACGTTGGAACAATGATTAAGTTATCAATTAATTGTGCGGCAAGGATTACCATGGGGATGCCAATAAGCGTAATTGTATCAACTTGTTCTGCGCCCAAACTCACGATTAACGGCGCAATCATTGCCATGGGTGGCCCCACATAGGGAATCAGGTTAAATAATCCGGTTAAGATACCAAATAGAAACGCCATCTCCAGGTTAATAAAATAAAATCCAATGCTGGCAAAAATAGCGATTATGGTTGATTGGATCATGACACCGCGCAAATAATTTTGCATTTGTTGAGTGACACCATGATAGATTAACCAACCTAATTCAAATCTGCGATTGGGCAGCCAGCTCATAAGGTTGTTGCGAATACTGTGAAAATCCCGAAGTAGAAAAAAGGTAATTAGCGGAACCAGAAATATTGCCATGGTAATTTGCATCATAATGCCTGCGGAAGATAAAACAATTGCAGCTCCGCTGGATTGGATATTGGCTAAAACACGTTGTACAACGGTTTGTGTGTTAAAACTGATACCAAGATTGTCTTGAATGGTTTTACTAAAGTTGTCAATGAATAATGAAGTTTTATCCCAAAGGAGCGGCAATCGATCTTGCAGTTGTTGAATTTGGTCGATTAATAATGGAATTAATATAATGACACTACCGATAGTCAAAACAAGTAACATCAAGAGTACGATACTGATTGAAATATTGCTGTTAATCCCTCGTCCTTCTAAATTGACGACCATGGGATGAAGCAAAATATACAAAATGCAAGCAATAGCGAGCGGTAGCAATACAGGCTGCAATAACCAACCTAAAATGATGGCAAAAAAAACAAATAGGCTGTAGATAAGTACGACACGAACGAACCCGGAGTCAGCTACTCTCGATAACATGTTTATTTTTCTCCTCGGCCAACATCTTATTTGCATGCATTAATCGATGAGCCAGGACATAAGCCAAGTTTTTACTTAATTGTGCGCCATGTTGCGGTGCACGTTTAATCCATTCCTCAAAATCAGGGCGCAGGAAGAGCACTAACTCAGTACTCGCAATGGCCACTGCATCCGCTGTTCTAAGTTCATCAAGCACTAAAGCAATTTCACCAAAAAAATCGCCGTCGTGCAGCGTCGCTAACACATTACCTTCGTATCGAATTTCTACCGTACCACTTTTTATCATAGCAACCCCGGCTCCTTGGTCACCCTGATGGAAGATAAATTCTCCGGCTTGGTAATTTCGTGCATGCATATCATTAGAAAGTTTGCGAATTTCTCGTGCTGGAATACCTTTAAAGAATGGCGTGTCTAACCATAGATTTGTCACTTCATCACACCAGGGTTCTCGCTTTTGAAAAAGCCCACCCCATACAGAAGAAGTATTTGTGCTCAATTTTTGCTCCGCTGGTTTAGCCAATAATTCTAAGGATTATAACGGTTTTGGGGAAAAATCCTTTGAGAACAATGCTTAATTATGATGATTATTCATTCATGCGTTGATCTTTTGTTCAATTATTATGTTTGATGAGATAGAATATGCCACAAATTTGATAGGCGAGAATTTTCATGGCAGTAAATTGGTATCCCGGGCATATGCACAAGGCCCGCAAGAAAATTAAAGAGATAATGCCTCAAATTGATTTGGTGATTGAGGTCATGGATGCACGTATTCCATACAGCTCTGAAAACCCGCTGGTAACGCAATTACGCGAGTCTCGTCCTTGTATTAAAATACTTAATAAGGATGACTTAGCTGATCCTGAGAGCACTAAAGCCTGGATGGATCATTTCGAGTTGGAAACCAATGTCAAAGCCATAGCACTAGACAAATCGCGTAAAGGTCAAATACGACAATTACCTGCATTGTGCCGAAAAATGCTAGCGGGTAGAAAAGGGCCAACACGAACCCTGCGAGTATTGATTATGGGCATTCCCAATGTGGGTAAGTCCACCTTAATAAATATTCTTGCCGGAAAAATTCTCGCAAAAGTGGGAGATGAACCCGCTGTAACAAAACAGCAACAAAGAATTGGTTTAGACAATAATATTGAGTTAATCGATAGTCCGGGTATGTTATGGCCCAGGATGAAAGATGAAGACATTGGTTATCGCTTGGCGGTAAGTGGTGCGATAAAGAATACTGCACTGGAATTTGAAGATGTTGCCTTATATGCGGCAGACTATTTTATATCAGCTTATCCGGACGAAATAATTAGCCGTTATAAATTAAATAGTCTGCCAGAATCGGGCATAAAATTATTAGAAGCCATTGCAAAAAAAAGAGGCGGTTTGCGGCCAGGCGGAGAAATTGATTTGCATAAAGCATCTGAAGTTTTGTTACATGAATTCCGTCTGGGAAAGTTAGGTCGATTAAGCTTAGAAACACCTCAAATGATTTTACAAAAAGCTAACGAAACAGAATATTTAGATAAACAGTGAATTGCCTTAATAAGCATAAAGAGAGATACCCATGTATACCGTTAAAGATATAATGAAAACTGTCGTTTGTACCATCCCCGACGATAAAACTGTGAGTGAAGTGGAAGGTATTTTAGTAGAGGAAAGTATTTCCGGCGCACCAATAGTAAGTGAAGAGGGGAATGTCGTTGGTTTGATTTCTCAGTCCGATATAGTACATTTCGATTTTATTGGAGGAGATACATACAATACGCCAGCAATTGAAATCGCGACTTATAATGTTATTACCGTGCGCACGGTAGATACGGTTCAACATGCTGCCATGGAAATGAAGATGAATGATATCCACCGTTTACTGGTGGTAGAAGATGGCAGAGTAGCTGGTATTGTTACCTCAACGGATATTGTTAAGTTGGTTGGGGAAAAAGGGATTGCAGAATAAGAATCTAAAATTATTTAAGTATTCATCAAGGTGTCGTGTTGGTGATTCTAACTTGTTTTTAATGCTGAAAAAAATCAGTGAGGCTTTAAGTGAAAAAAGGAAAGCTTAGTTGAAGAAAAAAAGGATGGCTTTCAATTTCAAAGGATTCAAAAAATACGTTGTGAATATAAGTTAACGGCGTTAATTCCTTCCTGTTTTAAAAAAGCCGATGCCTAAATTGTAATAATCCAACTAATATTGTTGCGATTTTTTATAGCAGTACACAAAAATAAAATTCAAATTACAGAATAAGTTATCTCATTTATTAAACTAAATCCGGCTGGTTTCTCAGTTGTGTGATATCACGCAGTAGAATATTTCGAACATGAATCTTGAATTAACAAATATTTCGAACTATATTTTTAATATTGGTTTAATTTAAAAGACCAAAAACCATACAAAAAATATCTAACAATAAATAATAATAAAAAAGCTTGGTGGGTAAAAAATACAAGCTGGCAAATTCGTGGGAAAGGGAACCAAACATCAATGTCACTTATTGACGTGCTGTGCGTGCGAGTATGTTTTTAATATCGTACCACACTCTCCATTTCTATAAGATTGTCACGCTAATACAACTATTTACTGCGTATTAACAGTTGCCGTTAGTTCGTGCTAAATCATTTAATTTACCTCTCGGCTTAATGAGTAAAACCATCGTTAACTAAATTATTTAGTGGCTAGTTTTCGCTTGTGGATTGGTATTTCTGGAAATTACTTTCACCGAGTTGTAAGACAGCTTCAAATATTTTTTTAAACACCTGGACTAAAATTGTGAACCGTCGATTGGGGAAGGGAGTAAATTCATGATTTATAAAACGCAGCAGAAAAATGATTTAAAACAAACTACCAAACTCGATAAAGGTAGATGCACTTACTGGCTGGCAAGTATGTGTGTATTACTCCTTCTTCTAGTAGGTTGTGAAAATTCACCGCAAAGAAATACATTGTATAATGTAGACGCCGCATGGGATTCTGAAACAGCGACATTAAAAATAGCCGGTAAGACATCACCCAATGAAAATAGTGTAGAAATACATGATGCAGCTGATGGCTCGCTGTTGGGAATGGCAGTGGTTAAAGAGGACGGTAGTTGGACTGCAGTTACTTCCACAGCGGCTTGTGATATCCACGTTGCACTTCCTGAAGGCACAACCACTTTTACAGTGCAAAATGCACCAAACGATTGCACCAGTAGTGCAAGTTATGCGAGGGTTATTTCTGATGGCGGAAAGCTCACAAGCATAGAAGACATCCCGAGCAATGTGTTAGTGGCTGACAATCCCGTGTTACTAAATACGGTGCCAAACGCAGTGATTTTAAATCCGCCACGCGATGTTTCAATTAATGTAGGACAGCTAGTCAATTTTCAAGGGGTTGCGGTGGGCACAGGTGTGCAGCCACCTTTCAGTTTTTTCTGGAATTTTGGTGGTGCAGCAGCTAACTCCGCAATACAAAACCCTGGATATGTTCGTTTTGATAGGCCAGGTACTTATTTTATTCAGCTATCAGCAAGTGATAATTTAGGAGTTCCAGATCCTACCCCGGCAATTCGGACCATTACGGTCAATGATCCAAACTCTCCAATTGGTGTTGTTCCAGTTCCCAGTATTTTGTCACCTACAGCCGTTAATGGCAGCGTATCAGTAAATGTTGGGGAGACTTTATTTTTTACTGGTACGGCTACCGATAGTTCTGGTTCGTCAAGTTTTACCTACGAATGGAATTTTTCTGGTATTTACCCAACTCAATTTGGCGCAACAGCGGGGTCCATCCCATTTAATCAACAAGGTGTTTATGTAGTTAGTTTATATGCAACGAATGCGCTAGGAATACGCAGTACAACACCCGCGACGGTAACAGTTAACGTTAGTGGAGCAACCGGATTTAATCAGGCGCCAGATGGATCCATTACCCGACCCCGAAATGATGTTTCGATTAATGCTGGTGAAAGCCTAAATTTTAGAGCTCGAGGGCAAGATCCTGATAATACGATGCCGCTATATTATTCCTGGGATTTCCAAGGTGTGGCACCTAACATCACTCGCAGTACATCTAATTCTGCGGGATCTATAACGTTTAATACACCAGGCGTCTACACGATTAGAATGACGGTATCTGATTCGCTGGGCGCCGTAGATCCAAATCCCCCTGTTAGGAGGGTTACAGTACTAAATACACCTAATCAATTACCACCCAACGGCGTGTTAAGTACTCAGATCGTCTCTCCGCCAAGTGATCTAACCTTAACACCGGGGCAATCGGCATTCTTTAGTGGGCAAGTATTTGCACCTGCTAACGTGGCTGGGCAAGTACAATATTATTGGAATTTTGGTGGAGCAGCGGTGGATTCCAATTTGCTCACACCGGGTAGCATTACTTTCCCGATACCTGGACAATATTTCGTAAGCTTCTATGCAAGGGATGCAGTCGGAAATATTTTGGGGCAGCCAGCATACCGCACTGTTACGGTAGTAGATCCATCCAATGTTGAAGCCGTTATTCTAAGTCCAGTGGACAGATCAACAGTTGCTGTCGGTGAAGCCATAGACTTATCCGGGCAGGTTGATAACCGAACAGGTTTTACAGTATTAACTTATGATTGGGTCATCAAAAAACGAGGCTCTCCTACTAAACTGTTTACCTCTACGGTGCTTGACCCTGGTCGATATATTTTTCAGGAACCTGGTGATTATGTCGTACGATTTAATGTACGTGGGCGAGATGCCAATGGCAATTCTACCTTGGCGAGTCGAGCTAAAAGCCGAATCACAGTAGTGAGCCCGGCAGTATTTCCGCCGGCACCAGGTGTCACGAGCAATGGAATCTCACAGCCTACATCAAATATGGTTATTTATGCTGGGGGTTCTGTGAATTTTGAAGCCACTAATATTCCTGGATTAAATGTAAGTTACAACTGGGATTTTAATGGCGTGAGGTCGCCGTCAAATAGTCGGAGACCAGGCGCTGTGACCTTTAATACTCCCGGAACTTATTATGTGTCACTGCGGACTATTGGCGCTCAAGTTGATTTTTACGACCAGCGTATTATTACCGTGTTACAACAAAATCCTTCGTTTCCTCCATCACCAATTCCGATACCAGGGGCGGGTAGTACCGATATTCAATTTCCTGTCACTGATCAAACGATAGCTGTTGGTGAAACAATTAGTTTCAGTGCACGAACTGTCACGGGAACTAATATTGCCTACAATTGGGATTTTAATGGTGCTAGATCACCAACAACCATTCGCGTACCAGGTGCGGTAAGATTTAATACGCCTGGAACCTTTTTGGTAACATTGTTGGTAACGGGATATGTTAATGGTATTCCCGTTAACAATTATGATCAGCGTGTTATAAGCGTAATGCAATCAACGTTTCCTATACCTTTTCCGAATCCAAATCCTGTTCCCCTGGGAACAGGTATCCTGGCTCCAGCGACAGATAGAGTCATTAATGTAGGAGGCGTTGTTGATTTTGAGGCAAGCAATATTTCTGCAGCAAATGCTATCTATAATTGGGATTTTGCTGGTGTAAGATCCGCAACGACAGAACGGAATCCACCACCAACGCGATTTAATTTCCCTGGAAGCTTTTTGATTTCTGTACAAATATCGGGAACATCATTTAATGGATTACCCATTAATGTATACGATCATCGAGTGGTTACTGTGCTGCAATCAAATGCACCACCACCCATTCCTTCTCCCCCTGTAACGGGAGCAAGTTTGCCGGATGGAACAATTGTCGAGCCGAGTCAATCTTCGATTAATGTTCGTGTTGGACAATCGATAAACTTCCGTGGCAGCGGTTTCGATCCACAAGGTATCGGTGCATTAAAGTATCAGTGGAGTTTTGGTGGCGCGCTTCGAAACATAGTGGCGCAAAACCCCGGTGCAGTATCGTTTAATCGTTCGGGAACCTATGTTGTAACATTACTGGTTCAAAATGCGATCGGTCAATATGATCCAACACCACCGACGATAATCGTGAATGTATCACCCTAAGTTGTAATATCTTAAAACGAGCAAAGGGACGCAATATGCGTCCTTTTGCTCGTCTAACTGGTTTGGAAATCTTTCTGAGCTAAAGTTGTAGGTCTGAAACAGATCTTACTAATCGAACAAAAATTTCAGACTCCCGCGAATTTCTACTTATAAATCCTTGTTTCATATAGAGTGCATGTGATTCTGCGGGTTTCTTTTTTACCGGCGTTGAAGACCAATAAAAGTCTGTATTGTTTGGCGGAGTTCGAGGAAAGACATCGGTATTTATCGCTGGTGTATGGCAAGCATATTCTACAATACTGGATAGCTCGTTAATGTTGGGTAACCGCCAGTCTGAATAACCGGCAAAGTCACCACTATCGACAGAGCTATCTGCGCTTTGTAATGCTTGAGACCAGTTTAAACGTGTGGCTTCATTGAGCTCGCAGTTTTCCCCCGATTGTCCAACAGAACACCTCTGCCACATTAATTTCGTCTTAGTGTCTGTTACGGTTCCATTTTCATGGATTATATAACGTTCTGTTGGTGCGGTTCGCAATATATCAGGGCGGCATGACGCATTGGCCGAGCTGGATGAACCTATTAAGTAGCAAAGTACAAGTCCTGTATAAATGGGTTTACGCAATTTGAAAGGTAGAACATAGTGGAAATTTTTCATTTTAATATGATCTTACCTGTTTAGAGTCTGGTTTTTTCTTACTAGTCTAATGCGATTGGGATTAGATTTGTATGCACTAAAAGAGCGACCTTCAGAGAAGCCCGTTGCCCAAACTGAGCTTTTGTCTTGTTGAGGCCATGGCGTTGAAGACAGGTATCTGCCATTTTGAGTAAACGGAAAATAGTCTAAATCAATGAGTATTTCATCGGCATTCCAATTCATAAGCGTATTCAATTCCATAATGTTAGGTAATCGCCAATCTTTAAAGCCACAAATTCCTTCAACGTTAACACGAGCAATAAATCTTTCTGAACCGCAATTTCCAATATCTGAGCAAACCCCGCTACTTTCTCGACCGGAAAATCCTCCGTTATTGGATGTATCCGAGCTAAACCAGGAATACTTATTTAAAGCATCTCTTAATTCACCACTGTCAGGCGCTTGCTTAACTTCCCATATAAGGTTCGTGACATTGTCTTTAACACAATTCCAGTTTTCGGCAGTAGCGGGTAGTTCATTGCCACTACTATCGAGTTTGGTGTAACTAAAACCGGCATGACCATCTGAGTTATCATTGTGGGTCGAGTCTCTGCCAGAACTACAATCTTGCTGCAAAACGCTATCTCCAGAGCAGTCTATATTATTTCCGCTGGGATAGTCTCCACCAAAGGTGAGTCCTGTATCGTTTAACAAAGGTTGCACTGGTGGGGTAGAGGCAATAAAAGGTTTAGCAGTAATTTCAGTACTTGCCATTGACTCAATATCATCTGATAAAGCCGTAACAATAAAATAATAGGTTGAGTTGTTTACCAAATTTAAAATCGTGATCGTATTAATTTGGGTGGTTACCATTTTACCATCTAATACAGCGTAGTTGTCAGGTGTGAGTCCGGGCTGATTTGAATAATATACGTTGTAATGAGTTGCTATTGGTACTTCAGTCAATTCTAGAAAAACTTGTTTGTCACCTGGGGTAACATTAAAATTTGGTGGAAGGAGGGTATCGTTGTCAGTAATGGAAATATAACTTTTAATTGCTTCGCCGGAATTACTGACGCCGGAAACTTCTTCGTATTCTACATATAATGTTTCGCTTTGCTCTGCATCGCTATCGTCTATAATGCTGATCAGGATGTTTTTTGTGGTCTCTCCGGGTGAAAAAGTAATGGTTCCATTTGTGGAAACATAGTCACTATCTTTCTCTGCAGTATTGTTAGTTGTATAGTAATTTAGGGTTGCAGGTCGACTGCTTGGGACATCTAAGTATAGATGTAATTCAACGTTTCCAATATTTTCATCAACCCTTTCATCGCCAAAATACAAGTTCGGAATCCGGGTTCGAAAACGCGTTTGATATTGTTGTTCTAAGTGTTCATCGTTCGTGTCTAAAAGGTCTGTTGTTATTGTTAGTGTATAATCTGTATTAGATAGTAGGCTTTCATCCGGTGCAAAGCTTATCCTAAAGTTTGTGTTATCGTAACTCACATTTCCCGAAATATTTGTTCCATTTTCATGAGTGAAAAAAACGGTATTATTATTAACGCTCACTGGATTTAATGCGCTCAAAAAATTGATGCTGATATTTGTAAGATAAGTAGCGACATAATATTCACCGTAGGTGGGTGAGGAGGTTTGGATATTAGGTCCTGTCGCATGGAAGGTGGGGAGTACATAAATAGCAGTATTTATCGGTTCTTGATTGCCCGCTTGATCAATAGAAAAATACTGAAGGATTTTGTTTGAATCAATAGTTATTGGTGATGTATAAACTGCTGATTCTACATTAGGTGTAGTATTATCCAGTGTATAATATATGGTGGTGCAATCTTCACAAGATAGAACAATTGATTGTGGAGTATCGAAACTCCCTCCAAATGGCTGAATAGCAGTAACTGGTGTTGTTTCGTTAATAACGAAATTCTGTTGTTGAATTTCACTGTATTGTCCATCAGCATGTACAGAAAAATATTGAAGCGTCAGTGTTTCACCAACTAATATTCTGGTTTCATATGCGGTACTTGCATTAGTGGGAATATCACCATTCGTTGTAAAGTATATTGTTTGGCAATTATTACAACTAAGCTCAATATTTTGTGCCTCTGAATAGGAACCGCCTATTACATTTATTACAGGTGCTTCAATAAAATTTTCTCCACTGGATTCACTTTCCTGAATTAACTCTAACTCAATACTTTTACTAAATGAGGGTGCAATTTCTGGTACAACTGTGAGAGTTATGAGAGACTGCGAAGGGATCACTTGTGGTGGCGTATATTCGCCCTGTGTATTAATAGTACCTAAACTTTCGTTACCACCAGGGATATCATTAACATACCAAACCACAGACTTATTGCTAACGCCTTCAAGACTAATATTAAATTGAGTTGTTTGATTTGTTCCCACAGCAACTTGAATCAAACTTGTTTTATTTGATGGATTATCATCAGTTCCTAAGACTAATTTTAGTTTCGATTCTAAAGATAATGCAATGGCTCGCTCTTCTCCACCGTGTAAAGCGGTAATTGTTTGGCTGCCTTCAAACAACGTTTCATCACCAGCAGTTGCGATACCTGTTAAAACATAAGATTGACCAGCGAGAACCTGAAACCCCTTGCTGCTGTTGTCAGATAACAAATCGATTTCAGCTAAAGATCTTCCCTCGAGCGAACTTAAGCGGAATAAGACCTTCGTGATTTCGTCGGGTATGACAACCCCTTTGTTTTCAATATTACGCGCGAGAGTGGTGTTCGATTTCAGTGTTGGCAGTTGAATTGTGATAGTGGCTATTTCAGATTGCGTACTACGTTCAACGCCACAGCCGGTGATAATTATTAACAATAACATCATTAAAAAAAATCGTTGTAATCCCAGCGAACTGATCATATTAGAACTCCATCCTAAATCCGCCAATAATGGATGATTCTTCTTTGTCGCGTAGTCTTCTCACATTAGTATACTTTAGAAAAAACATACGACCGTGCGTCAATAACAATTGCAAATCTGCACCGATGACAAAATAATTCGGATCGGGTGTTGGCGTGCTGAATAAAAATTTAGTTTGGTCATTGTTAACAAACTTTGCCGCAATAAGTTGTTCCTTGCTTTCAGTTTCATGAATCCAACTGGCACTAATTTGAGGTATGACAATACCCAGAGACGTTGAGAAAACTTTGGAAAGATAAACATTGACTAGACTCGTTAAACTCGGAATGGATTGAGAATCGATATCAAGGCCTAAATTACCGGCACCATTTTCTGAATAAGCATCGATGGTGGTAGAGGTATAAGAAATACCAGCGGAAATAACGCTGTTAAAGCCAAACATAAGGGGGATGTCGTAACCAGTTCCTAGATAAACGCCAAATTGCTGACTGTCGGTGTTACCTTTCGCAACAGTATTTAGCACAGTTGTATTAAGGTTAAGGTTGATTTGACGCTTGAGGTCAATTTGTTGCTGGCTATTGTTTAATGTGCCTTCGAAATACCAACGATCTGATAAAAAATGTGTGCTGTATACTGTAATTCCCATTTGATTGGCATTCATCGCACTGCCGACATCGGTTAAATCCGCAGATGTTTGATAGTACTGGGCAACAAGACCAATGAATGTGCGATTCAATAATCGGTAATCTGCGCCTGCCATTAAACCATTGCTTGTGCTGTCATAACCAATTTCAGTTTGAGTTTCAAATTGCTCGGCTGTCACACTATGCGCATTGATATAAGCACTCAGACGTTGAGAGAGGAGTCCGCCATCGTTTTCGCCGAAGGCGTTGAGTTTAGACTTGGCGTTTGGCAGAAAGCTATTCAATACACTTTTCTTCACACTATTGCGTAAGGCGGACAGTCGAGCGCCTACTCCGTGTTGGCTGGAGCCCATAGAAGGGGTTCTGGATACAAGAGTTTTAGACGCTGTATTGGTTTTTGCTGATAACTCTTTCGCAATCAGCGTACTTTGCTCAAGTGTTGCATTGCTCAGGAAACTACATACTTGGGATAAATTTGATCCACTATTATCGGTTGTAAGGTTATTACAGACCGTATCCAGAGCGGCATTGGTTTGGGCCTGTGGCGAATTTGGGGGAGACGTAACAGTTACTGCAAAATCCAATGATTCCGCAGCGTTTATTGAAACATTCAAAGAGGTGAAGACTACAGCGACTAAATATTTAACACACCAAATATACGGATTCTTTTTAATCATTATTATAATCACTGCCGTTTTAGTTTGTTTTATTCTAAAAGCTTTATGGAAAAAGTAAAGCAAGCCTGTACGGCGTAATGACGATAAGGCAAAAGTGGTATGTTGAATAAGCACAACACTGAGTGCAGGTCACAAAAAGTCATTCACAGAAATTAAGTCACGCTTTATCAGGGTATGAACTGAGCTTATTTAAAAGGGGAAAAAAACACTGAATTCGGCGTATCAAGTTTAGGCCGAGCTATGACTTTATTAGAAGTTTTCACAAAGGCAACGGATTTATCGATATCGTCTATACATAAAAGATCGAGCGCAATATTTGGTTTATCGAAAAATTGATTCCGAATTTCTTTCGGGCAAGTCTCAAACAATACCACATGACCAGACTTGGGAAATTCAAGGTAGGTAGAATTAACTGGTATCACCGATAGATTGTCTCAAGGTCGATGGGTTAGTTTTGATGGGGCTATAAATTGGACTTTCCAGCCTAAATTTAGTGGGAGTAGCAATCAACTAAGTAATGTAATAAAAGATAATGAGGAATGGGAGCTTACAGTCATACAGAAAAAACAAACCGTCAGCAATTTAGTAATACTGACGGTTTGAAGTTTTATCTTGGTTTTATTGTTCGATACTGTTTGAGACCCTATGAGTACTAATGACTGCTTTTAGATTTATATGCATTTCACGCCCAAATATGCTGCCTTCAACATCTGCCGTTTTTTCGACAAATTTTCCTTTGAATTTGTAATTGACAGTTCGTGCATTCTCACCAGAGCCATATTTAAACTTGTCTTTTCTCTCGCCTTTAAATTTTGATACATGATTGCCGTTTGCAGTCACTGTTAATGCAACTTCTCCACACTGTGGGCCAGCAAGATACATTAAGTCGCAGCTGTCAAAATTGATGGAATATTTATTTTTACCAATTTTTTTCACGCTTCCTTCAGGTAAAAAATCGAAACCTACGATTCCTACGCCTGGCATTTCAATAAAAACAGTTTCCCCAGCGAGGCTTCGCTCGTAATTGAGAGCCATTGGTGGGTAAATTTGCGCGTCACCTAAATGAGTAAATATATCATTCTCATAGGGGAATGGCGGATTTTTAATTTGTTCTTCGAGCAAGTCTCTAATTGAATCGCCATAGTAATAGGGGTCATAAGGATCGTATTCTACAAATGCACCAAAATTTATTGATGGCAGGCCTAATTGACCAATTGATGGTGAACCATTACTTGGCTCTGGTTGAACATGATTTATGTTGATTTTAATTATTCCTGTCATGTCCACTCCATCAACGGCACCAGTATTTATTGACAACTGTAAACCACGGGTTGACGTAACATATTCATCGTCATCAGTATCAGCATAACTAATAGAGCTGTTCGCCACAAATAGTAGGGCAGTCAAAATAGTTGATCCGGATGCTAATAAATTATTTTTAAATTTCATTTGTTTCTCCAAGAATAATAGTTAATAACAAATTTGACAGAGTGCTAAGTTTATAAAAATCGAATAAATCTTAATATAAAATCTTATAAACTTATAACGCCGTCAAAGATTAAGTTAGCATTCTTGACGTTTTTACTATTAATAGTATTTTTCAAAATACTTGTACTATTTTAATTAGTTGAGAGTACTTGAGATTGATTGAATGAAGCAGATAATTATTCAGAAAATAAGCGAGCTATTCTTGACGTCGAATAGCTCGCCTGAAGTTTTTATTTTTGTAATATTGTGAGAATAAATCGTCAGTATTATTTTTTCCCTTTATGAATAGACTGGCGTAGTACGTTTTTCCTGGCGATACATTGAAGGCGATAAACCGGTAATTTGTTTGAATAAACGGTTAAATAAAGAGATGGTTTCGAATCCCACATTATAAGCTACGTTTTCTATGCTTAATTTCGTTTTGCATAATAATTTCATGGCCGCAGAGATCCGATATTTTTTAATGTAATCACGTATAGTACAACCATGTTCTTCACGGAACACGCGTGCGAATGAGGTTGTGTGCATTCGACATAAATCAGCAAGGTCTTTAACAAGTATTTTCTGTTGATAATTATTATGGATATGAAAAAGTGCTTTTTCCGTTTTGTTGTGGATTTCACGGTGTAATATATGATTGTGTAAACGTGAATTAATCATATGTATATCTCTATTATTTTTAGGGGTTGATTGATACTTGAGTAATTGTTCAATGAGTTTTGGCAGATAATCATGTTCCTCTGGCAAAATGACAAAATCACGGACACGAGACCGAAACGCTTCACGCATATTATGTTCGCTTAATCGATCGCTCAAGATAATCATAGGACTGGATGGCATTCGATATTTTAATGCGCGCAATGCATCAAAATCGATTTGAGATGCAGCCACGGTTTCAACAATAATCAAACTATCGTTAATGATACCGGGTAAATCAGGAATAATATCTAAGGCAAAACTAATGTCGATTTCTATATCGCGTGGAATGTATTGTTCGATCATGAATTTATTGGTGCCAAAATAAGTAATATATTTCATAAAGTCTCCCTAAACATTTTTCTTTAAAAACGAATGTTTTTCCCCATGAAAGAGAAAACAGTTCATGGTTCATTCACAATCTTATAGAGGCCGAGTTTTTAATAATTTGAAAAAAAAGTGGGAAAATAATTTGAAAAAATGTGATTAATCAGCAAATACACTGTAAACGAGTGTTTTTTCTGCAATCCAGGAGATGGGTAGCTCAAGAAGTGTTCCAAAGTAGTTGGGATATGAGATTTCTTCATCTGGTTTAAATTTGTCGGACCAATTGATGTTTTTTGTTGATTCATTCACAGCAACACCCATGACGATAAATGCTTCTGTATCTTTTTTATGCCTGGGGTAATTGGATACAACAATGTCAATGTCTGCGGTTTGCTTGCTTGGCAAGATTAAATGAGAATCTTTTTTCAAAAAATTGTTGCTCGCTTCACTAAAGGGAAAAACCGGAATGATTTTATTATCAGAGGTATAGTTAACCACCAGGATGTACATATCCTCCGAATTACTAATCTCAAGAATTGCTGATTCACCACTTCGGAAAATGGATTTATTGAGCTTGGCTTGCAAGGCATAGTTGTGGAAAAACGTTTTTTCTGGTGTTTCTACTTTTGCAGCGATTTTTACGACTACCACGGGTAGGCCTAGATCAGGAAAATTCGTGGTTTTTACCCAATCACCTTGCCAATCTAATACCGTCTCTTCAATGAGAAAACCATGTGATAATGTTTTTACAAACTCAGAAACGACCAATGCATTTTTCATTAATAAACTGCTGGTAACGCTTACCCCTGAAGCCTGTTCAATGGCTAAACTTCTTGCTTGGTTTAGTGCCTGATTTCGAGCCTGATTCAAAGTCTTACCATCAGCAATTACCGCTTTCCCAAACACAACAACAGTCTTTTGCTCAGCAATAGCATTGAACGATAAGAGGAAAAAGGTTATAGCAAGTAATTTGGTAAGGTGAATAAGCATTTAATACAATACAGCCACAGGTTGATCGGTAACGGTTTCACTAAGAAAAGATGATGCTATATCCATATCTGTCGGATCTATTATCAGTAATCCGGTACTGGAATTTAGTTTTGCTCGAATAACATAAGGATTTTCACCCGCAGTCGAATTTGTTTTAACGGTCTTTAAACTCGGGTAGTAATTAGCCGCAAGGTGTGACAAAGAAGAATTATCCGTTTGTGGATTGTAGTCGCTTGTTAAATTCACATGCAAAGCAGGTTGATGGTTTGTGGTTGTAGAGTCAATAACAAATCCGGTATATGTATTTGGGTGAGTATTAAACCCGTGAGATTTATGATTCAAATCAGGAATATGAGGTGCCACGATTGATTGCAAACTTGAATTTCCACGGAGTGGGAGTCGCATGGTAATACTGACTTTAGGTTCGTTGTTAATCCATTTAATTTCTTTTTTGATAACTTTAGCGTTTCTAATGAACGCTTGATTCTCAATTTTTAACAAATCATTTTTCAGTAGCATTTGGTGATAGGAAGCTTTTTGTGTGACTTGAACGCCGCCCACGATTTCTGCCAGCTGGGCATACGCACTTGCTCGTGCAGATTTTTCTGCAAGTATTTCTGCCTGAATGTTATTTGACACCATAGCCATGTCAATCGTGCCAACTGCTTCTGTATCTATATAAGCCCCATACCAGTTTATGGATCCATTTTTGACTTTTACTAATCCCGCGTTGCTTATTTTGTCAACTGACGTTTGTTCCAAAACCGGTTCAGCAATTTTCGTAATGATTGTTGGCGTCTCAGTAAAATACTTGGGGTAGAGAAAAACAAAAGAGTAAGCAAGTATTGAGGCAGCAAGTACGAAGCTAATAACCTGCAGTGACTTAAAATGTGATTTTTTATGGAGTGAAGATACGGATGCTGAGCTTTCATTTTTAAGTAGTATTTTATTATCCAATCTTGCACGAAAGAGAAGAACTTGTTTCATGCAATCACTACAGTTGTTTAAATGAATGTCAATTGTGTCTTTGTCAGTCTCATTAAGCCGTTGATAAACATACTCGTTTAGTTGTTCATCTGAGATATGGTTTTTATTGAGGTTTGAATTATTCGCTGGTGAAACTTCCCCTAACAATAAGCGCATATCCATGATGACATCAACTTCATGCTGACATTCCACACAATGGCTCACATGATCATGAATTTCCGAATTACGCATGCCAGGATATTTTGCATAATCCAATAGATACTGATATTGAGGATGGGCTATTTGATTCATTTTAGTGTTCATCGAGAATACCCGAAAGACGTTTTAGCTTGGAAAGGGTCTTTCGTAAGAAGTAATAAATGTGTTGGGTATTCATTTCTTCATACGAGTATTTAGTGCTTAATGAAATGGCTTGAGTTTTAAGTGAGCTTAGTACCGCCGTCGCATGTAAATCGTCAATAACCATTGCGTCTATCACGAATTGTTCCAGAGAGGTAAGCTGCTGGTAGGCACTTTTTACTTGTTGTTTAAGCTCTGACTGAGTATCGGAAGTAGAAAAAGATAATGCCTCTTCGGATTCTATGGGATCAAGATTCTCCAATGAAACCTCAACATCTGAGTTGAGTAAATAACCTCGTTTTCTAATATGAAGTTCATGTCGAATTTCTGATACAAGTGCGCTGATCTCTGATTCTGTTCTACTTAATCGTTGCGCCATGTTTTCAATAGAATCTCGGTCGTGTAACCACCAAAATATTTGCCGTGCATCAGGATCCAGAACTTTAATGTAATCTGGAACCCTTAGGCGACGTTTGAAGCGCCAATTCTTGTATCGCTCCCAAAAGAAGCTTGATGCAACAATTTTCCGATAGTAATTTTCAACCAGGGATATCTCGCGATTATTATTTTTGTTTTGTTGTTGTATATGTAATAAATCTCCTAACATCCAATCAAATGATGCATTACCCCATTCACACAAAACCTTACTATTATTGCCCAGAGACCATGAAGTGCTTAAGGTACATTGATAAAGAGATCGGTTACCGTAACACAATTTTTTACACAGTTTTTCGAGATTTTCATCAATTATATCAACGATTAACTCTTGGTCGTTATCCTGTTTTAATAAGGCTTTATTAATTTCATTGTTAACTCTATGAGAAGGAGTGTTTTCTTGGCTGTCGGCCAATGTACTATTATCCTTTGTCAATAAATCCAAACCTTTCATAGTGAATTAGCAAACTGGACTGATTGGAGAACGTTTTTTGGTAACTTAACGATTTGTTTCTCAGTGGTTTGTAACAAAGAGGGGTTTTGTTCAAAGCCATTCAGTCGTCGTGCTTGGTAGGGGACAGAATCGCTGATGTAATTGGCTAATTCGGTGGATGTAATAATACTATTCTTATTGTTGTCAGCTGCTCCACCTAATCCCTTTAGAAAGTAATAGGTGAACAAGCTATGTTTTTTTTCGTGGAACCAAACACTGACTTGATCAATTCTGGTGCTGGTGTAGATAGTTGCATTTTTGAGTTTTGGGATTATTCGTTTGGTATTGAGTTTTACCGGGCTGATTCCATTTAATAAAAATCCACCATCCGAATTGCCAGAAAAGCAAGTATCTAAAACTATCGTGATATTCTTCGCGTCTAGCTGGGCGATGTTATTGTAAAAAAGGTCAAGTGGGTAGCCACTTAATGCAATATAATTGGGATCCGCATCAACTGGGACAAAAAACGAATTTTTTGTTGAAAGATCCGGTGCACCGTGACCAGAGTAATAAACAAATAATTCAGAATCTGCGTTTTTAAGTAAATTTGATAATCTGCCGCGCGGCGATTTTTCTGTACCAAATATTTCAACAAAATTACCATTGGTTGCATCTTCGTAATACAGCACATTATTTTCATCATATCCCAAGGTTTTGATTAAATATTGTTTCATTATCCTCGCATCATTATGTGCATACTCGACTCTGGGCAAGCCTTTTTTCGCATAATTACGGTTGCCAATAATAATCGCCACTGCGTTGGGATTTTTGACCAATCCATTGGGAATATTAACATCGACATCAACTAACTGATTATTGTTAAGATTATTTATATTTGGTTTGCGCGGCAAGACACGGACCGTGACTGATTTGTTGGGTACAAACATCGTTAATCCTGGATTGGATAGTGCAATCTTATTGTTATTTTCATCCATAATATGCAGCAAAACAGGGATACGTTGTTTGTTGATGAATTTACGATTGGTAAAAAAAGAAAATTCGATGTCAAAGTTTTCACCAGGATAAATTTTCCCGAGCTTTTGAATATTTGTTTGCTCGGGTGGAACAAATACATTATCCCCCAAATCGAGCTTGGCGATCATACTTGGTGAGACACCTTCGCCAATATTTCGTATGCTCGCTTTCAGCATGACCATTTCTGTCGGTTCTATTAAGGAATCACCGCTCAATTCTTCGATACGTAAGTTAGTAATGATGATTTTTTCTGATTGATGTGGTTTCGATTGAACAAAAACTTCCAACGAATTGCTGTTAAAACCACTTTTTTCGATGGCTCGGATATCCAGTTGTCGGTTCAATTCAGGCACATTTCGATCAACGTCAATAACAATTTTTTTAATGATTGATTTTCCGGCCGGTACGACACCAATGTCTGTTAAATTATTAAAAGTTAAACCATTCATGTTTGTCATGGTTGCCACTAACTTGACATTTAAGGCATCTGATTTTCCAATATTTTCTACTTCTACGACAATAGAACTTGTTTCACCGCCATCAAACACGTTATTACCAGAAGGATCATCCATAGAAACCCATTTCAATTGCAGATGTGGTGGATGAACTGATCGTTGTTGCTCAAGAATAATTTCGCGTAACTCTTTGATTCGTTGGTTGGGGTAATAGGGTTTAGTGGTTTTAGTGAGGATTTCGTTTTTTTCGATGGTTCTTCCTCGTGGTCGAAAAAAGGTTTCAATTTGTTCTTTTGTTGTAATCTTGCCATCAAATCCGCGATAGGATATTGCCTTGTTGTATAGTGCGATGGCTTGTTCATATCGACCATCTTCATAGGCACTCTCTGCTTGCTGATAAGCATTTAGTGCAAATTTTTCGTTGCTAGCGGCAGGCAATGGATAAATTAACCAAACGGCATATGCGAGTAAGACTATATAAAGACGTTTAAGGTTTATTTTATTCATTATCGTGATATCTGCCAGGCATAGGATAAAGTAATATTACTTGTGTTTTCTTCAATACCGTTAAATCGTCGGTATTCATAGGCGAAGTCAATGATTTGAGTTTTTTGATATTCATAACCAAAACCTATTGCTGCAACGAGTACATCTGAAGCGTTATTATTTGCGGCGTGCATCAGCTTCGCCCCCGATCTGAGTGCGAGTGTGTTTGATGATTTAATTTTGGATAAAAATTCAAACGCTAATCCGACATTGTGATAACGACTGACATGCTTGCCATCCTTTATCGCAGAAGCCCAATCTATTGTTTCGTAAATTATATTTGTATTTATCAGTGACCATTGTGTCGAAGTTTGCAAGCTAGCTCCCATACCAAATAAGTTTGGGCGGTCAGGCAAGAAGTCGTTTATCACAGTACCAATGCCGGATATTGGTGTGGTTTGATAGCGTGTTTTGGCGGCTGAATGCCAGGTGCCGCTGAGTTTTAATGAAGCAGCTTTGTTTGAAAAGACTTCGTATAAACTGCCTAAACTGACTCCCCAGGCAACAGGGCCATAGTCTGTACACGGGTCGAACTCTATGCATTGAATATCGGTCCATATAAAATCGACAGTGCCACCCACAGATAAATTGGAATTAAGTTGATTGGAAATTAAGGTCGATAGTTGATGGTATTTTGCATCGATATATCCATATGTTGAGTTGTCAGATTTGCTTCGTGGTGCATTCACGTCAATCAGGAGTTTATATGGCGAGTAGTAAGAAATACCAATACCTAATGTATTTGATGTATTTATAAATGGCACCTTACGCATATAGGCTCCGAAGTAGGTTAAGACAGAATCGTTAGATGTGTTGTGATAAATATTGTCTGATGTGCTAGCTACATCATAATCTGCAACAGTCCGTTGACCAAATTCTAGTGTTATGTCTGACAGAATATAGTCGTAATACGTTAGAGAGCCCGGGTTATACCATATTGAAGAACTATCATCAGCCTGGGCTGAGAAAACGCCAGCCATGGCCATTGCGCGGGTGCCAGGATTTTTTGAAAATCCTTCGTAACAATATGCATTGACAAGAATTTGAGAAAGGCAAAATAACAGGATTGATAGAATTTTTAAGTTAAATAGTTTAGGGTTAAAATTCATTTTAAAACGACTCTTGAATAGGGGAATTTGACTTTTTGCCAAGTCGTGCTCCAGGCATGTCCATTTCCCAATAAACCTTCGCTATTGTCACCCCAGCAAAATAACGTTTTGTTGCTGTCAGTTGCGCAAATAAATCGATCGCCCATACCGACAAGTTCCCATATTTTTTGATCACCCACTTGTTGGGGGCTAGTGATTGTTGCTAATGTTTCATTGCTTATATCATTGGAAGTAGGAAAGGCAAGTCCCCAACACCAGAGGGAATTATCCAGTTTAACACCGCATGTTCGATCATTTGCTAACTCAACACTTAACCAGCCTAATTCCGATTCAACTTCTATTACAGTATTTGAATGAGACAAATTACCAAGACCCAATTTGCCAAATTCATTATTTCCCCAGCACCACAGAGAATCATCTGAACGTATAGCACAGCTGTGGTTTTTACTGACTTTTACCGAGTGCCATGAGTTATTCTCTGCAATGCGTTGCGGTGAACCATAATTGGTTTCATCTTCGGTACCTAATTGTCCAAACTCATTTAATCCCCAGCACCATATTTCTTGATCCATATTAAGCGCGCAGGCATGGTTGTCTTTAAATGAAATCGAATCCCAGTTATTGTTCACCCCAATCTGAGCTAAATCACTATAACGATACAAACTTGGTGAAGGTGTTATGTCGTAAGGTTCGATATCCAGAAAATCTTTATAACACCAGAGTGTGTTGTCAAAACGAATGGCGCATCTGTTGTTTATCCCTGTTGCAACACGTCTCCATTCATGGGCATTATTTAAATTTCTGGGTGATTGAAGAGACTTTTCATCATGAAACTCAAAATATCCCCAGCAAACGATGTCATTCATTGCGGAGACAATGCAGCTATTAGTATTCGAAGCGGATAAATTATTTGATACAGATCCAAGTAATTTAACTGGGCTTTGCATATTTTCTTGTGAGCCATTTCCAATTTGGTGTTTGTCGTTATTTCCCCAACACCATAACTCCGACTCTAAATCGATTAAGCAGACGTGAGAAGAATTAATTGAGAATTCACTGACGCCTGCAAAAACTTCCACCGGTTCCTTAATAAAGCCTGATTGTGATACACCTAGTTGACCGTATTGATTTCGCCCGCTACACCAAATACTGCCATCGGTTTTACTTGCACAAGTATTTTCATCATTGGCGATTATATCGATCCAATCAGCATCGTTGCCAACTTGAGTTACCGGTACGATAGAGAAGGTATTGATAGTTCCCCATTGACCATGGGGACTTTTACCCAAGCACCATAAGGTTGAATCAGAGCGAATAGCGCAAGCGTGTTTGCGTCCGGTTGCGACTGTACGCCAGGTTGAGTCGGTGGCTATTTCAAAAGGAAATTCAGTATTTAAGCCAACAAATTTGTTGTGTTGAATATTGTGTTTGTCTGCGCCCCAACACCATAAGTTATCATTTTCGTTCAACGCACAACTAATGGATTCTGTGGGATAATCTATATGGCTATTTATAGAAATGGTTTTCCAGCTTTCAGTTGATTCCACCCGACTGAGAAATTGTTGAAATCCGATAGTAGAATTGCTGAATTCTCCGTTTCCCAATTGTCCAACATTATTCTCACCCCAACACCAAAGTGAGCCATCACTTCTTGTGGCGCAATAGTGAGATTGACTTGATTTAATGGATAACCATTCAAGATTTTCAAGAATAGGATCGGTAGTGTTTGCATTTTCAAAACTGGGTAAATGTTCTGGGTTTCCCCAGCACTCGAAGTTTTCGACTTGGTTTTGCTTTATGCCACAACTAATATCTAAACCAACAGACAAACTTATCCAGGAGTGATCACCCTGGATTAACTCAACAGGTGTGTTAACTTTCTCGGGATAGGAAGCTCCAATTCGATTGAAATTGTTTAATCCCCAACAGTAACTTTTATCATTTGTTGTTATAGCGCATGTATGACCTGGACCTAATGTAATGTCTTTCCATTGTTCGTTACCAATAACTTTTACTGGCGTGGATTTAGATATGAATGACCCATCGCCTAGTTGGCCATAATTGTTAATTCCCCAACACCAAAGGCTATGGTCAACCAAAATACTGCAGATATGGTTGTAACCCATCGCAATTTTTAGCGACAATCTCGGAACACTCGCGAATTCTTCAGAAATAATACTTTCGCCGCTTTGACTTTTTGCAGTGACCGTAAAATAGTATGTTTCACCGTTAAACAATCCTGTTTGTGTGTAGGGGCTGATAATCTCTTCCTGAATCATCCAGCCCGATAAATTTTTAATGTTTTCTTTGCTTATACCTGGGGTACGAGACATGTATAAGGTATATGTCTCAGCTCCGGCTATCGGATCCCATGACACGGTTATGGACTCGCTGCCGGGTTTAGCTTTTATATTTGTGGGAGGAGGCGGGGCTGCCCGAGGAATGGCTGTAACGATTTGCTTAATATCACTTTCCCCAGAATTTCCGATAGTTGTAACAGCAAAGAAATATATTTTGTTGTTCTCCAATCCCGAAAGCAGCAGCCGAGTCTCACTGGTTTTAACAGGCTTAATGTCAAGCTTACTGATTTCTTCAGAGTCTGATTGATATATATGGTACTGCTCTGCACTTTCAACGGGGGACCAGCTTAATTCTATTGTTTGATCGTAGGCTGATGTGTTGACCTGGGGTTGAGCTAATGGCAGAAGTTCGCCGCCAGGATTGCAAGCTAAAAATAAAGGAACAAACCACAGAATAAGAATTATTTTGTGATTAGACACACAAAACGGCAAACGTAGATTTGTTTTTAACTGAGCAAATAATAAATTAAATCGGACCATCATTCAGCAGGTTTTTTTATCGTTTTAAAATAGCGAATTAGTATATTATGTGTTCACTGTTCAGCGGGCGTCAACAAAATTTTAACAACGTGTTCTCATCATTTACTAATACCCTTTTTACTTTTACCAGCTCTATTTTAATTGTTGATTGATTTGTGGTGGATGCGAGTAAATATTGAACAGGTTGTTATTGCCAAGGAGTTCAAACATGAATATTTACTTTTAATTGAGCAATAATGCGGCATATGAAGTGAAATTGACGTAATACTGATGTACTTACTAATATGTGCTATCGCATTGAGGAAGTGACTAAAACCTGTGCTGCAGAAAAAATCTGTTAATTAAATTAGTCGCGTAGAATGTAAGCCCATAGTTTGGCAAATTCCAGTGCGGTGTTTTCATCGGGTTTAGTAAACTCAAGTCCATGAATAATGCCATCAAAACCCATACTGTCATTTTTTTCCATGTGAACAATCTGTGCATTTACACCAAAGCTTTCATCATTAATTTTAACCCGAATGGTTACAAGGTCGTAAATCTCGATTCCCAAGCGTCCTATTCGGGGTGTGCAAATATAACAGCCAGTATCGCTGATATCCTGAATTTCGCCAGATATTTCTTTATCTTTAAAACGTAATGTTGCTTCAACTTTTTCTAATAAATTGAGCTGATTAGTTGCTCTCGTATCCACATAGGGTAAAAGTTTTTTTAATCTTGTGTAAACTTGCTCTTTTTCAAAAGGTTTGTTGATAAACGCAGAGTAGCCATAATTTGCGGCTTTTATCAGGAAGTCTTTTTCAACTTTATTTCCCATTAATACAAATTTAGTTTTTTTCGAGAGTACATTCAAGCGGGCGTTTTTTACAAAATCAAAGGCATTTTCACCGGCTAATTCGAGATCCACCATGACGAGATCCAATCCTTCATAACGCTGAATTGCACTCGCAGCTTGTTCGAGGGAATTGGTTGATTTAATTTTTTGAACATTGAGGTCTTGTTTGAGGACTTTTACCAAGTCATCTATTTCGCCATCGTGAATGATTAGCGCAAAATTGGAATTTGTCATTGCTACTATCCGTGTAAATGTCTACTAAAAACCCTATTGAATCAAGTTGCTAAATTTAATCGTAAAAAATGGAACGACTAATTATAAACTAAAATATATATTGCCCCAAATCTTTGTATCATATCTTGAGATATGGCGCAGTTTAGCTAACACATAGTAGGTCGAAATAAAAAAAACCGCCTATTGGCGGTTTTTTCAAGGTTACATAATGTTTTTTTTAGTCATTACCATTCTTAGATCGAACAAGTGTAAAACCAAGCAATCCCACGCCAAGTAAGAATAATGTCATGGGTTCCGGAATAGACGATGTTACAGATAGTTTGTCTATTAGAAAACTATCGGATCGTCCATCAGCCCAAAAGAAAAAATTTTTACCAGATATATCAGTAAAATTATATTCACTGTGTTGGCCGGGCACCTGGGTTACAAAATCAGAACTATCATTACCACTAAAGTCCCATACTATTGCTTTTCCATCAACAGTAAGATTAAAGTCATCATTTCTTGATGAAGTGAAATTATCAAAATCAACATAATTGAGACTAACTATTTCACTAAAGGAAAATAACATTCCTTCGTCCGGATCGGAACTGGAAGTACCGCCATCTAGTTCCCTACCATCTGAACTGCTACTACGCACACCCAAACTACCATTGGTGGCGCTACTATTAACATAGATACCTAAACCGCTAACGTTTATTTCCGTTAAACTGTTGATATTTCCATTGCCATCGTTGATAACCGTAAACGCATTTACATCAACGCTGATGGATTCTGCAGTCATAGAAACAGAATTATATGTTTCGCCTGCAGTGACGCCGAGATTATTATAGTTAAAATCGAAGACGGTTGCAGATGCGGAATTTGAAAGGATGAAGCTCAACGTTATTACTGAGCCATATATTAACTTGATTTTTTTCATTATTTCTCCCTGTTATAAATATTTTTTAATTTTTGTTACGAACATTTTGGTATCCGTTTGAGTTAATTATTTTGAATACCAGGCTGGTTAGTGATCAATCATCATGCCAATGTCTCATTAGGTCATGATTTCAACGAGTTGACCGAATTACGTGCGGAATATTGGAAGATTATTTGTTCTTGTTGTTAATTGTACCGACATAAATAGAATTGAAAGCGAGTGATAAATAAACAATTAGAGATTATTAATTATACAATTCTTTTTGGCGGTTGAATGTGAGGTAAACAAACAGAGCTAGATGGCAGGTCACTAAATAGTCTCGTGTGAGTTTGGGTATTTTCCCCGCCGATAGCTTAATGGGGAAATGTTTTCGATTTTTTTAAATTCTTTAACAAATGTATCTAGGTCTTTAAAACCACAGCGATGAGCAACACAGGAGATCAGTCTGGTTTCTAATAACAGGTCTTTTGCCACTGAGATACGAATGGAATTTATGTAATCCACAAATGATTTACCATTTTCTTTTTGAAAAACGGCGTTAAAAACTGCTGTATCTAGATCACATAGTTCTGCAAGTTCAGATTCGCATATATCCTTTGTGAAATGTTGACGAATGTATTTGAGCGCAGGGCCTGTCTTGATCGGAGTGTGATTGAAGAAAAAAGGTGAGTTCATTCGCCGCAGTACATGGAGAGCTATGCGAATAGCGAGCGAAGTACTGCAAGCCCGCGGTAGGCATAGAGGCATTCGTGCGCCTTTCTGGAAGAAAGGGGTTAGCGATATGCACTACGACATGCCGTCAGTCACCTGAGAGCGAACACCGTGAGTGACGGGGACGTCCGTGGCACATAAGGCTGCCGCCGACGGAGTGGAATTTGGACATGGACGTCCAAATTCTTTATCGAGTAAGGCGGCACTTACCGTATCTAAGCGAGACTGCTCTACTAGTCGATCAAACTTGTTTTGTTTTTCCTCTCTCGGTAGGATTTTGAGAGAACGAAGGATATCGCTTAAGCGATTATTTTCTTCGGGTAAAACAAAATAACTAAATAATTTATTTTTCGAGCACCATAGGGAAAATAGCTCAATGTAATTTTGACTACTGATTAATATCACAATCGATGGATTGTCATTCTTAATCTGTTTTAGACTGTTTAAAGCGTCCATGTCAAAATTAATCATATTAACAATCAGTGTGGAAACTTCGGCAGAAGAACTAAAATCAGATAAATTTTTAAATACCAATATTTGGTTATCAGATGCCAAATCGTTTAGACATGTGCTGATTTTTTCATCCAGATTGATGCATGCGGTAATACTCATTGTTCTTACCCCCAAAGAGCATCTATATGCTCGGTTAACCTACAATTCCTGATTTCCAGAAGAAATCGAATCATCCTCAACTGAAATTCAGTTTGGATTGCTGCCCATGTCGGTTTTTATTGGAGCAGAGTTTATAACTCTGACGTATTCTAAAAAGGCTGCGAGTCACAAATAGTTGATTTTCAATAGTTGAACGTAATGTATACAAACTAGAAAATAACTACTGCTTCTATTAATAGATAGAGGCCAAAAGGAGAAATTTTTGAAAATAATTTTTTGAGTGCTAATTGCTCACAACATTATAGATTAGGGTTTTTTGCGCAATCCAGGTAACGGGTAGCTGAAGGATTTTCTTGAAAAAGTGGGCATACTCGATTTCCTTACCCACGGGAAAAATATCTAACCAAGATATTTGAGAGGTATTGTTGTCTACTTGAAAGCCAAAAATAATAAATGCTTCTGTGTCCATAACATGGCCTGGATAATTGTGTACTGTAATTGTAAACTCCTCGGAACGTGGCCCGGGTAATTTTACGGTTGAATCTTTTGCTAAAATATTTTCATTGCGTACGTTATTGGGATACAAAGGGATTATTTTGTTATCAGAGGTGTAATTGATGACAAGAATAAATAGATCTTCACGTGCAGACAAGTTGAGTGTAACCGGTTCACCATCTTGAAACGTTTTTTTATCCAAATTCGCATCAAGAACATAATTTCGGTAAAACGACTTTTCTGGAATTGAAACCCGCCCTCTAAGTGAGATTTCAACAATTGGAATTCCAAGTTTTTTTATATCATTTGTTTTTGTCCATTCGCCAGTCCAGCTCAAGATTTCTTCTTCAATCAGGTAACCAAATGAAAAGGTATTAATTAACTCAGCCACGATAAGTGAGTCTTGTAGTAAAACCGCACTGTTCACTGAGACGCCGGCCGCCTGTTCTACGGCGAGGCTACGAGCCATATTTAACGCCTGATTTTTTGCCTGTTGCAGGGTGACATTATCTGAAACCGTTGCCTGACCCGTCACGAAAACTTCTTTTGTCTGTGCTAGTAATGAATGATGAAAAAAACTTAGAAAACCAATGAGTAGACATTTAAACGACAAACCCTGAAGTGATAATAGAGAATTGCGATGGATTGTGGCGCGCCTTGCTTCAGGATGAAGAAATCTTGTCATTTAGCAACCTGCTTCAAAAATCCAGCGAGTCGCAACATTAAAATAAAACAGCAAGATTTTGCTGTTTTTTCATGGGTTGTTTCTTTAAGAGTGACGTCATAATTTCCGCATCTTTTTGACTAAGCATAACCGAGCCGGATTCTGAAGCGATTTTTGCTTTTATAATATAGGGTGTGTTACCGACGTGCTGTTTATCCGCATTCGCGTAATGCTCAGTAGCATATTGCGTTATCGTATTCTTGTTAGAAGCAACGTCAATAAATAGAGATGGCTTATAATTCGTATTTCGTGCATCTAATAAAATACCACTATACTGGGAATCGATGCTTGCCTGTTGTAGCGATGTTGAATCATTTAAATTTGGTTTTTCGATTTTGTTAGGATTATTCTTGTTAATTATTGATCGTAAACTGGTTTCGCCATAGAGCGGTAATCTCATGATAACTGTTGCTTTGGGCGTGTCCTTAATCCATTCAATACTTTTGGACATCACTTTAGCGCCTTTAATAAAACGCTCGTTTTCAATGGAAAGGTTATCGAGATTTACTAACAATTCCTTATATGCAGATTTTTGGGTGACTTGCACCCCACCAAGTATTTCAGCCAATTGTGCGTAGGCAATATGGCGTGCCGTTTTCTCAGCAACCATCTCTGCCTGGACAGGGTTTACCATTTTCTTCATGTCAGCTGTGCCCACGGCTTTTGTTTCAACATAACCACCATACCAATTCAAGACACCATTATTAACTTTTTGAAGACCTTCAGTCTGTCTTTCATCAGAATCTGCATTGAGGGAAACTTGGAGCGTTTCCCGGCGTTGATCAAGGGTATTTATTGCATCAGAATTCTCATGGGTTTGATTAGGTGCTTGGCTTATAAGGGTAGGGGGCTCTGTTTGAAAGCTGGGAAAGAAAAATCCAATCATGAACAACAGTAAACCCGCGGCAGCAAAATAGGGGATATTTGAATGGTTCGCTGAATTGAGATTTGGTTTTTTGTCATGACCTAATAATGCTACGTTATCCATTGGGGACTCAACGTCTTTTTGTTCTACAGTGTTGCCCTCCAGCGTTCGTTGAGTGAGATGAGTTCTCAATCGCATCGATGCTTTAAGGCAAGAATAACATTCAGAGATATGATGTTCGATTAAATCACGTTCTGTTTGATCTAGTATCTCATACACGTAATAATTTAGTTGCTGGTCAGAAGGATGATTAAAAGAAATGACATCGTCATAGGAAAATTCCATTCCTTGCTTAAATTTAGCTAAAACATTTTTTATTTCTTCGACTTTATGAAAGCATGATGAACATTCTGCAACGTGCACCCCGATATCCTGATCATGTTCTTGATTCGCCGAATATATATAGCGGGCTAGATCCTCGAGTTGCGGATGTTCAAGAACGGTCATTTTTTTGTCCCAAGACAATGTCAGATTTTTGCTTTAGTTTAATGAGCGTTTTTCTTAAAAAATAATAAATATTTTGTATATTGAGTTCTTTGGGATCTATTTTATTGTCTAAAGAAATCGATTGATTTTGTAATGTTTTCAATACTGATAAGGCGGAAATTTTATCAATCACCATGACATCTAGGATATATTGTTCTTGCCAAGTGAGTTGCTTGTAAGCCTTCATCACGCTTTCGCGTTCCAGATGAGTCTCCAGGGATTGATCAGTTAAGTGGGAGTCGACCTCGTTAACTAATTCCTGGTTTACATGACTGAGAGAGAATTCTTTATTCTTCATCAATATATGGCCACGTTTTCTTGCACTCAATTCAGTATAGATGTTGGTGACCAGACTATTTATTTCGTCGAATTCTCGGTTTAACCGTTGTGCGATATTGTCGATGGTATCCTGATTGTATAAACCCCAAAATATTTTACAGGCATCAGGATCCAATGCTTTAATATAATCGGGTACTCTAATTCTGCGATTAAAACGCCAGTTTTTATAACGCTCCCAAAATTGCAGAGAAGTAACAATTTTTCTAAAATAGTGTTCGTAAGATAATATTGTTCGATTTTTTATTTCGTTTTGATACTGGATGTGATTGAGTTCATTGAGCATCCAGTCATAAGTACCATTGCCCCATTCGCATAATGAGAGAACGGAATTGCTCCTATTATCTGTTTTCTCTAATGTGCATTGATACTTGATACAATTATCCATGCAAAAACTTTTGCACAATTTGGTAATGTTCTGGTCAATGATGCCTGAAATAACGTTTTCAGCGATTTTGTTATCAATTGATTTATTTTGTAGTTTATTATCAACGGCAAAATCTGGTCTGTTATTAGCGTTTCTGTTTTTGATTTTTGAGTCAGATAACATGACAATGATCGTTAAAACGAATTAACTGTTTTGATTATATGAGTTTGAACATCGCCAAATTTTACCAGTTCAATATCTTGGTGCTGGATTAAACTTGGGTCTTGCTCCAATCCATTGAGTCGTCTGGCCTGGTAAGGCACATAGTCTTTGACATAATTTCCCAATTCTGCTGATGTAATGGCAGAGTCTTTATTATTATCTGCCTCGCCGGTTAAACCTTTTAGAAAATAATATGTGAACAGACTGTGTTTTTTATCATGAAACCAAACGCTTACTTGATCGGAGCGCGTACTAGAAAAAATTGCCGCATTTTTTAGTTGTGGATCTGGATCATTGATATTCACCATAGCAGGACTAATATTTCCTAATAAATATCCACCGTCAGAGTTTCCGGAGAAACAGGTATCGAGAACAACGATAATTTGTTTGGCGTGATTTTTTGCCATATTCTTATAAAATAAATCCAGCGAATATCCGCTTAGGGAAATGTAGTTTGGATCCGCATCCACAGGTACAAAAAACGAGTTTCGAGATTTAATATCCGGGGCCCCATGGCCAGAATAATAGATGAATACTTCGGACACATTTGGTTTTATATGATTAAAGACGCGGCCTTTATGATTTTCTTTAGAACCAAACAATTCGGTGAAATTTGCTGACGTTGCATCTTCATAGTAAAAAATATTACTTTCATCATAGCCCATGGTTTTTATGAGATAGTCTTTCATAACTCTTGAGTCATTATGAGCATACTCAACGCGAGGTAGCCCTCTTTTACGGTAATTTCGATTTCCAATAACGACCGCGATTGCGTTTTTGTTTTTACGATTGCCTTCTGGAATTAACATATCCACGTCAACTAAATTTGATGTGTTAGAAACTTTTTTTTGGTTTCTAGCGAGAACATTAACGATAATTTTATTATTCGGAATATTTATCGACAAGCCCAAATCGGATAGGAGTATGTTTTTATTCTCTTGATCAACGATGTTCAGAGATACCGGTAGGGGTTGATTGTGAGAAAATTTGTGATTGGTTAAAAAAGAAAATTGAATATTCTTAGCGCCACCTGGGTAAATTTTCCCCAGTTGAATTGTTTCAAGGCTATCCGGGGCTGGATAAATATTTTCACCAAATTGCAGGCTGGCGATTAAATCATTTGATACACCTCTGCCAGCGTTAACAACGGTTGCCTTGACCATGACCATTTCTGTGGGTTCAATAAGGCCATCGCCGTTTAAATCTTCAATAGACATTTTAGCAATAACAATCTCATCGGGTTGATGAGGTTTACTGGGCAGCACGATTTCCAGCTCGTTGCTTTGATAACCGTTGTTTTCCTTAGCTTGTGCGATCAAGCGTTGCAACATGTCTGGAACATGTTTAGATACATCGACATTTATGACGGTAATAATTGACTGTCCTGGGTCGAGTTGAGGTATCACTTCACTGTTATTAAATCGCACCCCGGCAGTTGCCAGACTTTGTAAATGAAGTTTGATTTCTTTTGCACTTGATTCGCCATTATTTTTTATTTCAACGGCAATTGTCCCAGTTTCACCACCGTCTAGAATATTATCATCCGTGGGTTCTTGGAGGGATATCCAATTAAGTTGCAATACAGGCGGATGAGATGCTCGGTATTGGTCATCGATTCGCGTCTGTACTTCATGAATTCGACGATTTGGGAAGTATGATGCTTTCTTAACCTGAATGTTTTCTACTTTTTTTGATGTTCGGCCTTGAGAAATTATTTTTCTATTTATTGTGCGCTCAATAATAAGATCGCCATCGACGGAATATTCCTCCAGTGCTTTGTTGTACAAAGCGAGGGCCTTTACCAGTTGGTTCGCCTGAAAAGCAGCTTCTGCTTTTTGAAAATAATTCAATGCAATATTTTGTTCAGCATAACTTTTTAATACAGGTATAAATACCATAGAGAGAATGAGGATCATCAACTTCAGCATACGAAAATTGTTTTTAATGATTTTCATAATAAACTCTGTTGTGACTGCCATGAGTACGAAACAGACCAGGCATTAGTCGTACTGTCGGTGGTTCGAAATTTTCTGTGTTCAAAGGCAAAATCTATCATGTGAGATTTTATCACCTCGTAGCCAAATCCAAGCGAAGCTATAGCGACGTCAAAATTACCCGTGGATCTATTATTCAATAATTTTCCGCCAATTCTCGCAGCAAAAGATTTGCCTGACTTCGTGAGTGACATCAGCTCAATACTTGATCCAATATTATGATAATTTGAAAGCAATTTCCCTTGCTCTACGGTTGATGACCAAGCAACTCTTTCTATTACTATATTACTATTAACAAGCATTAAAGATGTAGGTATTTGTAAACTTAGGCCGATATTTTTTGTGTCTGGCCGATCAGGAACATAATCGGTGAGAACACCACCAATACCTGATGATGGGGTAGAGCGGTAGACGAGCTTCGCTCTGGATCGCCAGGTTGCACCAACGTTCAGTACATAATGCTGGTTGTTTACTAACTCATATAAACCCCCTAAGCTAGCACCAAATGCGGTCGGACCAAAATCTACACAGGGTTTATAATTCTTGCAATTAATATTTAACCAGAGAAAATCAATAGTTCCACCAATCGATAAAGCGGGGGAAGGCGCAAGATTTATCATGCTGGAAAATTGATGATACCTCGCATTAACACCACCAAATTCCTGGTCATTGACTAAGCTTTGTGGCGCATCTATATAGACATTTACTTTGTAGGGTGAGAAATACGAAACCCCCAAACCAATTGGCATTTGATTAATCAGTGAAAAAGACGTTCGTGTGTAATAAGCCAGAAAGTTGGGGAAAAATTCCGTAGAAGGTAAGTTATCCGTTGCTCGTTGATCTTGCGAACTAATTCTATTTGTGAGGGCGAAGGAAAAATCTTGTTGAATGTAATTGTAGTGAATGGGAGCAGAAGGATTATACCAAATCGCACTGCTATCATCCCCTTGAGCGGTAAAAGCGCCAGCCATGCCCATGGCACGCGTGCCTGGGTTATTTGCAAAACCTTCGAGGGCAAAAGCTGAATTTATTTGAGCTTGCCAAATAATGAAGCAAATTATAAGACCTATTGAGGAGAGGGGAAAATTCACGATTCAATTTAACAGGATATTTGCATTTGAAAAATCAACTTGTTGCCAGGCTGAGTGCCATGCTTTTCCGTTGCCAATTTGTCCATGGTCATTTTCTCCCCAACAATATAAATCTCGGTTGATTTTAATTGCGCAGATATAACCTGAGCCAACCCCGACCTCTAACCAATCATCATCTGTCGTAATTTGTACCGCAGTTGCACTCGTTACGAATGAATTAGAATTGGGCTGACCGGTTATGGGTAATCTGGTTCCCCAGCACCAAAGCGTGTGATCCACTTTAATTGCGCACGTTATCACGTTTGAGGATACTGATACGGTTAGCCAATTTTCATTTTTGTCCATCAATAATGGACTCAGGATATTTCGTTCATTACTTTGACCGAGTTGCATGCCATGGTTATTACCCCAGCACCAAAGTTTATTCTCTTCATCAATGGCGCAAACATGCCAAAATCCAGTAGCGACCATTTTCCATCTGTTATCTGTTGCAACTGGAACGGGAATATCAGTATAGCTTACCTCGGGATTTCCCAATACGCCGTCTAAACTTGCGGTGCCATCGTTGTTATTATCTCCCCAGCAAAAGAGTTCTTTTTGGTTGTTGATTGCACATCCGTACGAACTACTCGTGGATAGAGATATCCAGCTTTGTGAAGTATCAATTTGTTTCAAACTGGTTGGTGTTGATAGGTTTTTACGAACATCATAATCTTGATAAAAGTAATCAAAATCTTCGAGACACCATAAACTGTTATTTATTTTAATAGCGCAAAGGTTATTTGTGTGTATGCTAATGTTCAGCCACTGCTCTGGTTCATCAATAACATTGCGCACAAGCAACAAGCCCTCCGTTTCCTCTTTTGAATCCCAGCATACGATACTGTTTTCAAGCGTGAGCGCACAACTTGTTACGACTTTTTGAAATTGTCGGTATTCAGTAATGGGAACTGGGTATTGTCGAGGCAATCGAGGTTCAATGCCAAGTTCAAAAAGTTCATTGTTACCCCAACAATACAGTTTGTTTTGGTTATCTGTAGCACATAGATAGTTATCGGAAACGGATATTTGTCTTACATCCGATAATATTTTTTCTGGATCTGATTGAAAGCTCTTAAACCCAAGACCCAATTGGCCCGATTGATTGAAACCGGTGCACCATACACTGCCATCAAACTTAGCAGCGCAAGTATTTCTCGATGATGCGGATACCTGTCGCCAGTTTCGATCTGAATTAACACGCATAGGAGTAGATATTATATCAACACTTGGTATTCCCAATTGACCAAATCCATTACTGCCCCAGCACCATAAGCTGTTGTCTGTTTGGATGCCACAACTGTGGTTTTTACCAAGTGCGACTTCTTTCCAGCGAGTGTCAGATGCTACATTTTGAGGTAGCCAAATGTCTTGTGCGTCTCCCAATCCTAACTGGCCAACTTGATTAGCTCCCCAGCACCAAAGACTTTTGTCTTGCTTGATTCCACAGCTGTGCCCATTGTCATCTGAACTTGCGCCACGGTTTACTGAAATATTTATCCATTCTCCAGAAATCATTTCTGCATCAAAATTGATAGAAGAATCATCCACAGCAAAGCCGCGTCCAAGTTGACCAAATTTATTTGTGCCCCAACACCACAGTTTTTTCTTATCATCAATTAAACAGCTATGTGAGCTACTACTGTCAAAATATCTCTCAGTTACTGATTGAGCATGTGGAATTACGTTGAATTCATCAAATGATTTAGAATTGGGAAGTTTCAATGATCCTCCCCAGCAACTAAAATTTTTGTTTTTATTATTTGATATAGCACAGGTACTATCCCATCCCGTATAAACGGTTTGCCAGAGTATTTCTGGGTCTATCATTGAGGGTTCCGCTACTGTAATAAAATCGGGTCCGTCAACAACATCACCCCAGCACCAAAGATTTTTACGAATGTCTATTGCACATGAGTGGTTTAAACCCACCGAGATATCACTCCATTGATTTGTTACGCTTACTGCAGTAGGGCTTGATTTATTTGAATAGCTGCCATCCCCCATTTGCCCATTTGTATTGTTGCCCCAACACCAAAGGCTTTTATCCACCATGATTGAACAAACATGGCTTTCACCAACCGATAATTTTAAAGATATTGTGGGCGTTGTCTGGATTTCATCTGAGAGTGCACTTTCACCACTGTCGTTTACCGCAGTTACAACGGCATAATGTGGAACTCCGTTTACTAATCCTGTTTGAACAAAGGGATTGCTAACGTTTTCAATAATCATCCAGCCCGATAGGGAAGTTATATTGTCTTTAGTGATACCTGGGCTGCGTGCGAGATACACATTATATGACTTAGCGTGTGCATTAGCATCCCAGGAAATGCTTATTGATTCGTTTCCGGCTTCGGGAATAATGTTTTCAGGTTTGCTGGGAGGTGGACGGGGAACGGTTTCAACGATGTTTGTAATTTGACTTTCACCGCTATTTCCCACTGAGGTAATAGCAAAGTAATAAGTGACTTCGTTATCGAGATTAGGTATGGTAATTTCTGCCAGTTCAGTTTTTTCTTGTGGTGAGTTTTTAAATAGATCTGCACGATTTTTTGAAAAGTAGGTATTATAAAAGACAGCACCCTCAACCTCATCCCAGTTGAGTTGAATAGCCTGGTCCCGTGGTGTTGCTACTATCTCGGGGGATTCTAGCGGTTCTAGCTCCCCGCCGGGCGTACAGGCTGTTAAGATGAATAACATGGTGAGGCCATATTTAAAAATCTGAAGAAAATTTTTCAAATATAAACAATTAAACACGGCGTAACTCTTTATTTAATAACTCTCCACTATTAAATCGATCAACTTAGTGAACCTAAATTTAGGGTGCATCGGAAAATTCAACAAGTGTCGGTTCAAGTAACCATGGGCTATCACTGGTGATATCCACCATGTCAGCAACGCCAAGTTGACCGGAAGCGCCTTTACCCCAGCAATATAAATCACCACTCGTTTTAAGTGCACATGCGTGGGAGTCGCCTGTCTGGATAATCGCCCAATCATTGCCAGCATCAATCTGATAAGGTGTATTTTTATTATCAAGTGAGCCATCACCCAGTTGTCCTGAGGCATTGTCTCCCCAGCACCATAGACTCTTGTCTGTATGAATTGCACAGGTAAAAGCACCACCACCAATCGACACTGAGGACCATGATTCTTCTTCGGCGATAGCCACTGGTGTGCCTTGCAGATCTTCAGTACCATCGCCTAACTGACCTGAAGCATTAAATCCCCAACACCACAAGTCACCTTCATCGTTTATGACACAACTTTCAGATGATCCAACCGATGTAAATTGCCAGTTTTCCAGTTCGCCGATGGCTAAGGGCGCGATTGTGCCAACATATGTTCCATTACCCAATTGACCTAAATAGTTGGCCCCCCAACACCACAAGGTACCATTCAATTTAATGGCACAACCATGTAATGCGCCCACAGTAACTGATGACCATTCACCTTCCTCGCCAACTTGTGCGGGGGCCACAGGTGTGTCGTAAGTGTCACTACCGGCTTGCCCCCAGAAATTTTGTCCCCAACAGTAGAGTGTGTTAAGCGTATCAATTTCACAGGTTGTTTGCGTTTGTGAGGCTAAGTTAAGGCTTTCGACATCATGGCCAAGGTCAATTTGAGTTGGAACAAAAATCTCATCTAGCGTTGCATCGCCTAATTGAGTTTCGGAGTTATCTCCCCAACACCAGAGGGAATGATCCAATTTTGTTGCGCAGGAATACTGTAAGCCTAACGCTATTTTTGTCCAATCATTGTCTTCACCCACACGGACAGGCGAAGTTCGCATTTCTTTAGTACCATCGCCAATTTCACCTTCCGAATTATTACCCCAACACCATAAGCTGTGGTCCGACTTAATCACACAGGTATGCTCTGAACCTGCTGCTAGGGTAATAATACTGGTTGGCACGGCTTCTTCAATAATCGTTTCCGTGCTTTCTCCACTGCCATTAATGGCCTTAATGAGAATTTTGTATTTTTTCCCATTTTCGAGGTTATCCAGTGTATGTGAAATTTCTGTACTGATTATGGGGTCAGAATTTGTTGAATTGTCTTCGATGTTAGTCACAAAGATGTGGTACTCGGATGCTTGATTCACTTCTTCCCAACTTAGCTTTAATGCATTATCACCAGGGCTTGCTTTTAAATTTACAGGGGCACCTGGCACTGCAATTGGGGTTGCAACCAGCTCGATGGATGTTTCACTTTCGTTACCATCGCCAACGGCGGTAACGATAAAATAGTAGGTTGTATCATTGCTTAAACCCTCAATCTCCGTTGTTAATTTTTCTACTTTAACTTTGTTAACACTGTTGATAGAAACACCCGGTTTGTCATCCCAATAAATATTATAGAAAAAGGCGTCATTTATGTTTTCCCATTCAATGATGACTTTTTCACTCTTGGCAGTGATTGTAGGTTGGGGCGCTTGAGGAGGGTCAGATACTTTTCCGCCCGATCCGCAGGCTGAAAATAGTACAATGGAAAAAATTAAAAAAATACATCTAAACGTCTTGTTGACTTTAAAGATACTCATTTTCATCTCCCACGAACATTTTTTGATTGTTGTGTTTCAAATGTATGGCCATTCTTTATTAAAATTTTAATTAATACAACAGAATTTTGTATAAAAATCTCTCTCTGCAGGAACTGCTCAATACGTACTCTTATTCTTGTAACAATATTGGATTTTGCTTGAAAATAATGGTGAGTAATGCTGTGAATAAAAGGGGAATTGTTTTTTTTATTACCAGTAAAATATAATGGAAATGTTTTATTCAGTTGTTTAGGCATGAAATTGAATAAGCAATTCGAATGAATTATAGATCGTTAACCTAGAGTGAATGACAATTACACTTTTTTTGATCGTAACGTGTACGACATTATTCGTTGGTCGTTTTGGCAAGTGCTTGAATTTTTATTTCATCGTTGAGGTGTATTCACAAAAGCCACGCATTTGCAAAATTGATTTTATAGGTGAAAGTTATGTGGGAGAACCCGCTGGTTTATAACAAGAAAACGCATTTTGCCAATTAGATCGCTGTTTTATCTTCATGAGAGGTATGTTAGTCGGAAGGGCAAATTTCGACTAATTAATCGTTACTTTATAATAAAACTGCTTGGGAGCAGAAAATCTACTTTATAATCTTTTTGAAAATGTTTTGGCCGTTGTTTACTCTCATCCCAATTATTTATATCACACTCTCCACCAAATAATTCCCGTAATTCCATTTTTGAGAAAATAAAATTAAATTTTCAAAAAAAACAGGTTATGGACTCTATATATAAGTAGCGCGAAAAACTCAGAAACGTTTTTGTGCCCATGAAACAGTGACACTTGATAGTAGTAAAAATTTCTTAAGAAAATTATGTCAAAAGTGTAAAAGAGCTGAATTAAATACGACTCAGCTTGATTTCAAACTACTTATTGTACAAAAGGATTTGTTACATGCACTTGGATGATGGGAAAATAATATTGTCAAGCAGCAATCTTAAGGCACTTAGACGCCGATATGGATTGAGTCAAGAAAGTATGGCATATAAGTGCTCCGAAGAAAATTTAGCTGTATCTATTGCGACTGTTAAGCGAGCGGAAGCCGGAAAAAAAGTGAGTTACGGTACTGCATATAAAATCGCAAAATTTTATGATGTTGATATTTCTGAGTTGACGAATAATTCTGTATCACCCCCATTTCTCACTAACATTCCATTCAAGTCACAAAATGAAAATAGTAGAAAGGGATTTTTTACTAACAAAGATGATGATTCTGTACTCGATAGATTGTTATTGATACTAAAAGACACTATTTCTATTCAAAAGCAAACACTCGTAATCATTATTCTTGGTGAGGATAATAATAAAAAAACTAAATTACTACAAAAATTTAGTTCAGAGGCATTGCAAATGGAATTGGATACCCACTACGTCTGCGCGCAAACAGATAACATTTCATTGTTTTTGAACAAACTCATTAACTCTTTTGGCGCTAATGTTGAGTTTGGGAACAAAACATCGATTGAAAATCAAGATTTTACAAAACGAACAGTTATCTGCATTGATAACTACAATGACAATCTCAAAAATATTTTTGTACAGTTAAGCTTGTTAAACAATTTAACATCCGTACCATCCATGTTTGTTTTTTCCACAGTTCAAGAGAATCAAACTGCGCTAATAGAGTGGGCGTTTTCGAATCCCGACTGGTTTGTTTCAGCATTTAATTGTTAACGTCTTAAATAATTATTCGTCAGGCACAGGGCAACGTACAATTCTATCTGCTTTTAACTTGCTTTCCTTCAAAACTTGAGTTGTATCGACCTACCAAGTCGATGGATTAGAAAGATAGGCTATGTTGTTGTACCCAGCAAATTAATTGTTAGGGGTATTTTTTATGTACTAATCATTTTAGAATGAGTAAACAGAAAGGACTTTGCTCGGTTTGCTGTTTTTATCAAACGGCGTAGAGTTTGATATCGATTTATGCCTCCTTAACTAGCGGGTAAGCATCAAATAAATTCCATACAAACTGAGCAATTTTCTTTGCCAGAACCGTGAACTACAGTGAACTTGTTATTTTAACGTGAAGTGTGTTGTCAAGGAGCCGTGCACGTGAATAGCGTCTGCACGATTCTGGGAGGCGCTTGGCTACAACGAAATACTATTGTGAATTATTTTTCTCAGTATCGGTTTGGAGCGTCAGTCTACTTGACCTTTCGCAGTTTTCTAGTGAATGTCCGCAATATTTTTTAAAGAAATCTATTTTCAATATCCACTAAACGCGAAATGAGTCGACAGAACGGCCGTTTAGCTAGCTCGAATAAAACGACGTGTATTAGCCAATTGCAGATCTTTCAAATGTTAATAGTGACCACAAAACAATGGCAGCTTTCGGGCAGTTAGCTGACTATATAGATCTTTATTTTAAGCTGCACGTTGTGCAAAAGTAGAGGTTATTTTATTAGTTGAATTGGTGCCATACGCAGACTACCTTGCTGAGTTGGGTCATTTGCTTGTTGATCGAGGCTGGCTAATGAGTGATTCCGATCTCGAAAAAAATAACTAAATTACTCAAGCCCGCCCCTATCTTCACATTGTAAGTTAAACTGGTCCGACCACTCATAGTGGGTATTAAAACTACTAAGGCGAAATCGCTTCAAACACATAGGCTGCCCCTGAGTTTTGTTGTCGGTTTTGAGAGGCTTCAACATTGTCATAATCAAAAACTCGATCGCTAACAATAAATAGGCCATTGTCTGCCGCGAGTCCAAAGCCGAATTCAGTAGCATAAGCTTTGGTTGAAGGTTTGATGTAGTGTGTACGAGTCAAAGTTGAAATGTCGTAAGCATATACTGCGCCATTTCCAACTTGCGAGTTATAGGTAGATTCGTTTGGATGGTTAATTCCTACCGCATCACTAGCTTCATCAGTAGCGCCAACATAAAGCATTCCACCATCTATAGCCACACTCTTACCAAAGTTACCCGCAGTGTTGAAATATTTTGGTTTGATATAAGACAGCTCATCCCAGGAACTGGTTTGAGTGTTGAATTCATACAAATAAACAGCCCCACTATCGTTATTGATACTATCGTCACGTGCACTCACTGGGTCAATGCCTTCAGCATTGTTGTCTTCGTGTGGCACACCTACGGCAAGTACACCATTACCGAGCGAGAGACTGTAACCAAACCAGTCACCGGATTTCCCAAAGGTATCCGTGATTTGTTGTGATTGGATGCAGACATCATTGCTATCACAATCAAATATGTAAACCGCACCCTGTTTGCTTGTCGTCGCAATACTACTTTTTCTAGCACCAACGGCAATAGTATTTTTAAAGATAGACACTTTCTCACCAAAGCGGCCGCTGATTACGAAATCGCTAGGTGCCATATATGCGCTAAATTGCCACTGACTGTTTACGTCAACGCGATGATATATATAGACAAATCCCGAATCAGCTTTGCCGGCTCCACTTCCTATTTGGGCTAAATAAGGTTCACCATCTAGATCAAGCCCTTTTCCCCCGGGTGCACCTATTGCTAGCGTATTTGCATCCATATCAAGTGCATAACCAAAATATTCACTATGCCCGAATCCACTTAAAAACCCGGAAGCCTGCCATTCACCAGATGCGCTGCGCTCAAACAAATACACGGCACCAGTATTTTGCCTCGAAGCGGGAACTCCATTATTTTGTACACTAAGATCCAATGGCAACACAGCATTGTTGCGAGCGGCGTTTCCTTCGGTGGAATACACCGTATCTTCATTGATTGCGCCAACAGCGATGGTATTACCATGAATAGCAACTGCCCCACCAAAACGATCTTCTTGGTCAGCATTGAAGGCTTTTAGGTAAGCAGTTTGCGACCAACTACCATCGGTTGCCCGCTCAAATACATAGGCTGCGCCGGCATGAACCGTCGCATCATTACCCTGTTCACCATTGACTGCGGTTGCATTACTGTCTTCATAATACGCACCCACCACCAATGTATTCCCCGAAAGAGCGACAGAAGTCCCAAAGTAATCGTCTTGATCTGAATTGGATGCTTTGATAAAGGCCTTCTCTGCGAAATCATTTGCGGTTTGGCGTATAATCTCCAGAGCAACGTTTTGAGAAGTAACACCATCTTCTGCAGTGACTAAGATATTGATGCTGTTACTACCAACCACTAAGTCTATTGGTAACGACTGCTCACCTGAAATAATATCTAAATCGTTTAATTTTATGGTTGATGTACTGTCTTCCGCCTCTGCAAGTAATTTAATCGTTTCTACACTATACGGCACATCAACTGTGTAAGAGGTTATGGCTGAGTTAAAAACTGGGCTCAGTGTGCCACGTGAAATTAACAAGCTTTTTAAGCTAGCGTTGGTGCCGGGCGGTTCAGACCGAACAAGCACTTCGTAGGTTTTACGAACGTATCCATCTGCAGAATTAACAATTACCTCAATTTTATTTTCAGAAAAACCTAATACAAAGTTGTAACTCACTGTCCCCGTAACATTAGACTGGTTAGGAAAGGTGGCGTCTTCGTATTTTGAAGTAGCAGACCATTGCACTTCGGTGACACGGTTTGGAACAGTGACTTCATAAATTAAAACATTGGGATCGAAATCCGGTGTTAAAGCATAACCATCCACGTTTAGGCTAACTAGATCAGCGGCATCCGATTGCTCACGGCTTACGTTAAGTGTGTAAGTTTTTGTTGTTACCCCACTTTCAGCGGTAACCACTAAGGTAAAAGTATTTAATCCGATAGATAATGAAGAGCTAGTAAGTAAATTATTTCCTATGTCGACCGAATTAAAGTTGATTGACGCTTTTTCATTTGTTGTCCAGGCACCCCAACGAATTTCAGTCACGGAATTGGGGAGCTCTACGCTGTAAGTTTCAATATTTTCGTCAAACGAAGGGGATAGATCAATCCCATTTATGTCGATACTTCCTAACGTGGCATCCGGACTTAGTGCGGCTCGGTTAACAGTTAGGGTATAGGTCTTTGTTGTGACGCCATCTTCAGCGGTAACTAGAATTGCAAAAACATTAGAGCCGATATCTAAGGAGATATTTGATTGTGCAAGATCACCAGTTCTTGAATTTTTGCCAAATTCAACAGTGGCAGTACTATGGCTTGCCGCAGCAAACCATGAGATTTCGTTGATATTATTAGGGAGATTGACGCCGTAGTGTAAAATTTCAGGGCTAAAGTTTGGTGTGATTGGAATGCTTGAAATTTCCAACAGGGATAGTGTCGCATCTGAGCTCGGCAGACGCATCACCGAAAGCCTATAAGTTTTTGTTGTTACCCCATTTTCAGCGGTAACCACTAAGGTAAAAGTATTTAATCCGATAGATAATGAAGAGCTAGTAAGTAAATTATTTCCTATGTCGACCGAATTAAAGTTGATTGACGCATTTTCATTTGTTGCCCAGGCACCCCAACGAATTTCAGTCACGGAATTGGGGAGCTCTACGCTGTAAGTTTCAATATTTTTGTCAAACGAAGGGGATAGATCAATCCCATTTATGTCGATACTTCCTAACGTGGCATCCGGACTAAGTGCGGCTCGGTTAACAGTTAGGGTATAGGTCTTTGTTGTGACGCCATCTTCAGCGGTAACTAGAATTGCAAAAACATTAGAGCCGATATCTAAGGAGATATTTGATTGTGCAAGATCACCAGTTCTTGAATTTTTGCCAAATTCAACAGTGGCGGTACTATGGCTTGCCGCAGCAAACCATGAGATCTCGTTGATATTATTAGGGAGATTGACACCGTAGTGTAAAATTTCAGGGCTAAAGTTTGGTGTGATTAGAATGCTTGAAATTTCCAACAGGGATAGTGTCGCATCTGAGCTCGGCAGACGCATCACCGAAAGCCTATAAGTTTTTGTTGTTACCCCATCTTCAGCGGTAACCACTAAGGTAAATGTATTTAATCCGATAGATAATGAAGAGCTAGTAACTAAATTATTTCCTATGTTGACCGAATTAAAGTTGATTGACGCATTTTCATTTGTTGTCCAGGCACCCCAACGAATTTCAGTCACGGAATTGGGGAGCTCTACGCTGTAAGTTTCAATATTTTGGTCAAACGAAGGAGATAGATCAATCCCATTTATGTCGATACTTCCTAACGTGGCATCCGGACTAAGTGCGGCTCGGTTAACAGTTAGGGTATAGGTCTTTGTTGTGACGCTATCTTCAGCGGTAACCACTAAGGTAAATGTATTTAATCCGATAGATAATGAAGAGCTAGTAACTAAATTATTTCCTATTTCGACCGAATTGAAATTGATTGACGCATTATCATTTGTTGTCCAGGCACCCCAATCAATTTCAGTCACGGAATTGGGGAGCTCTACGCTGTAAGTTTCAATATTTTCGTCAAACGAAGGAGATAGATCAACCCCATCTATGTCGATACTTCCTAAACTTGCATCAGTAGAAAGTGCATTGCCTGTATCAAATGTTTGCCTAATCGGCGAGGCATTTGGAGCAGCGGGGAGTGCAACGAAGGTATAACTACTGTTTTCCAAAAGTGGTTGCTCTGGAATGAGCGAAACGCTTGTTCGATCAACACTCCATGTAACATCTATGGTAATCGTTTCACCACTGTCATTTTCAATAGTAACAGAACTTGCACTTATTAACTCCGGTGAAACAGGACTAACAAAATCTACTCTAACGCCATTTTTAGGATGAATAATTTGCTCTCCATTGGGATCAGTAACGGAAAGAACTTCTGGAAACTGGGAAAGATTGTCATTACCTGTATTTTCTTCACCACCGCCGCATGCTGTTAATATGGCTAAAAGAGTAAAATAAAGAATGAATGGGAGGAATTTTTTCATGTTATTTCCTTACTTTTATAGATTTTGATCCATGAACGGAATCTTGTATTTTTTAATGGCTCATATTTTAACCTATTAGCGCCCAATTCTAAAGTCTTGGCTAGATCTAGATTGAAGAGACGTTTTTAAAAGTATGGCCAGGCAATATATTAGTTATATTTGGCCGAAAAAGAACATAAATAATTCAATAACTTAGCGACCATCTATTTCTATTCTAAGCCATGAAAAACGTAAGTTTATTCTTAACTTGCCTCACGACGTTTCGCAATAATCCAATATTTTGAAGTAGTAACTCTTTCCTTTCGCCCTTATGCAGGTTTGTTGTAAAGAAAGTAAAAAAACCACGTTCTGAGAACGTGGTTTTGATTCCACCCTATAAGGATGTCTGTCGCTATTAGACTATTTCAATTCTGGCATAAGAGAATATTGCTAGATTTAGGAAATCGGTGTTATACGCTAACGCTATTGCACCCTACATGTAAAATATTTATACCAGCGTTGAGACGATAGTTGTTGTTAAAGAATCTGCCGTTAATGACTGCAACTCATGCGACAAAGAACTCAATCTCTACCAATTGTTACTCCAAATTACGAAGAATTGAATGTCCGCAATCTAATCAATAGGTATCTTAGGGGGTAAATTATCTTGAAATGTCTGCATTAGGGTGACACCTGTCATTATAATCTCTACTCTAGAGCTGGAATTTTCGATTTTTGAAAATAATTGATCGAAAAAGTAGATGGTCCACTTATCGTGCAAAATTGACAGATTATTTTGTAAGGAAAATTTTTATTTTAAAAATATTTTTTAAAGATCGCTTAACGACAAAGTCGTCGACAAAGAAGTCATTCGCAAAACTATTTTAAAAGACTTCTGTTAGCCATTTGTTGACGTTCAGGATAGTTAATTCCAAGTTAAAACAGAGGCCGCTTTAAATCACTTTCCAGACTTTGTTGGCTTCAAATATTTCTATTTGGTGTAAACACCATTAATATGTAGCATAATACAGCCCAGGTTAGCATTGGTCGTTTCCAGTAATAAATGTTAGTGGTTCCCTTTAAGTAATTTGGCATGGATAGACAAAATAATCAATGGTGCACTTCTGCCAGAATAACAAGAAAGGTTTGATAATAGCGTCGATCGAAGGAAAATGGTCTGCCGAGTACGACCACGATTAATCACACAGTTAAATTAACATGTGTTTTAATTATATTATAGAGCTTTATTTATATAAATAGAAAAAGGAGTCAGTATATGAAAGTTGCACTTATAGGAGCCGCAGCTACTGTCATTGCAGCATTAATAGGCTACTATGCTTCAAACTCTAGTACCGCACCAACAAACCTAACAGTGACTGGTGAGGGAAAAGCTATATTTCATTCGGGAAAGGGAGACGCAATCATTGATGGCACAACTATCAAAAATTAACCTTTTACTAATTTTCATATTCTTATCTTTTTCTTCGTATGCAAAGCCTTTGATAGACAATAGCAAAACTATTGAAGCAAAGGATGATGCTATCGCAATAATTCATGAAGGAGATGGTAACGTCATTATTGGCTTTACCATAAAACAGCACGAAGAGAAGCTCAAACGCCGTATTAAAGAAGTCAAAGAAGAGCTATCGAAACTGCATAAAAAAGACAGGACCATCTTTGAACAAAATTTACAAATACTCCTATTAGAAAAAAATCAATTAGAAGGCCAATTAAGCGATTCGAAGGTAAGTTTTCAAAAGAAAATTAAATTCCTAGAGAGTCAAATGAAGAGCTTAGAAAAAGTAAAAGATAAAGTCTCCAAGACCATGCTTGATGACGCAAAATTAGCCATATCCAAAGGTGATACTAAGAAGGCGCTATTGTTATTTAGGCAGATTGAAGAAGACGAAGAAAATATAAAAACAATAAAGCTCATGGCCGAGGTCGCATATCAACAGTGCAAAATCACCTATCAGGATTTTTACATCCGACGCGCATTTAAAAATTGTCTAAGGGCAAATCAGTTAGAGCCCGGTAATAGGCTGTATAGTAACAAATTAGCTAAGCTAGCAATTATTCTTGGTGAGTTTGAACTTTCAGAAAAACTCTACAACCAAGAACTTGATGTCGACATAGAAGAATTTGGGATACATCATGAAAATATTTCAACTCATTATAACCATCTAGGATCATTATGGACAAACAGAGCAGATAATAAAATAGATCCAGTTAAGCTATTAGATATTTTCACTGTGGCAAAAGAAAATAAGGCAAATTACGATGAAATAGAAGAATTGTTGGATAATATGGATCAAATAAATGAATTTGTAAGGGTGTTAATATCAATGGCATATGAATCATCTGGCAATGAACCAAACCCGGATAACGAACTCTCTAAATATGCCGATTTTTTAAATATTGACATAACCAACTTACAGAAAGCCTATTACAAAGTCGCTATTGCATACTATGAAAATGCTTTGTATTTAGATAAGAAAATATATGGAACCGATCATTTAAATATCGCCAACGATTACAAAAGAATTGGCAACGTTTGGGAAAAACTCGGCATAGCTAAGTCCAATAACAAGTTAAAACGACGCTACTATGTTAGGGCCTTCAAATATTATTTTAAAGCACTAACTATCTACAATAATAAGCCTGACGAAGAAGAAATTAATCAAGCCCTTATTTACATGAAAAGTAATAAACTTCTTAGTATATTAAGTATTCATGGAGTTCGTGTCAAAAGTGACAAAATTATTATGATAAAAGAAGGTATAATCAAATATCACTCTAATGAAGGTAATCCAGATTTTTCCTATTTTGATAGCCATAGAGAGTTATGCGGATTAAGAGCTCGAAAAAAAGAATATAAAAAAGCAATTGCTCATTGTGAAAAATCTCTCAATCTAAAGAAAATTACTAGCCCTAGCCAACATATATTCAATGTTGAGTCATATGGACTTCTAAGCCGTCTATGGAGCAAACTCGGAGATGCTAAAAAAGAGCAATTTTATAAAAGTAAATGTGTTGAAAGTGCACGCCTAAATTTTGAACCTGAATTAAAAATGCTAAACTCAAGCGATAAAAATAAATTAAATAAAAAGATCGAGGGTGTTATATCTTATAAATGTTAATTTTTCTGTAAATTTTGAACCTGAATTAAAAATGCTAGATGTGAACGATCCTCAGGTAATGCTGTAGGTATCAATTTGGTATTCAATGGTAGGAATGAATACATTTTCGGTGTAGTGATGAAAATTAAAGTAATATCAGCTAACAGTATTAAGTTGTCAGACACCAAGAGTCAGTCGCATGTCTGCAATAGGGTGAAACCTGCCGTTTAACACTACTTGAACGAACTTCCGCTTATCGTGCATAGTGCCTGTTTATTTTTGCTAGCTATCTCTTACTAAATAATCGAAATTCGCATGCCAAAAATACACAAACGCCGCAGTACATGGAGAGCTATGCGAATAGCGAGCGAAGTACTGCAAGCCCGCGGTAGGCATAGAGGCATTCGTGCGCCTTTCTGCAAGAAAGGGGTTAGCGATATGCACTACGACATGCCGTCAGTCACCTGAGAGCGAACACCGTGAGTGACGGGGACGTCCGTGGCACATAAGGCTGCCGCCGACGGAGTGGAATTTGGACATGGACGTCCAAATTCTTTATCGAGTAAGGCGGCACTTACCATTTTGTAGTGCGGTTTAAGTATGCTTCCACATTGCGGATAGACTATGTAGTAGTGTACAGAAATTAAATCGTTAGAGTTGCTTTTTGTTTTTAACCTATTGAGACGAGCTAAGTAGGCGGCACTTTTCGCGGTTTACGATTTTTATCAATGGCAACGTAAGTTAATTTTGCCTCTGTGACTTTTACACAGGCAAATCGTGAATGATCTCTTTCAGCAAATACGTCAATGTTAATGGTCAGGGATGTTGTTCCGGTTTTGTGTAATTTGGCAAAACAGCTTACAACATCGCCGACAAAGATGGGTTCCAGGAAAATAAACGATTCTACGGCAACAGTTGCCACTCGGCCATCTGCCACTTGGTGAGCCAAAATGCTGCCAGCTAAGTCGACCTGCGACATAATCCAGCCACCAAATACATCACCTGCTGAATTGGTGTCTGAAGGCATAGCGATAACCCGTAGTGTGGCTTGTTTATCAGGAAGTTTCATTGTTTAGGGCGAAGGAATTCATGAAATCATCAATAAAAACCGTTTCCGGTTTTTCCATGGCTTTTATTTGTTTTTGAATGAGCATACGTTGTGTTTCATCATAGTGAGTCAGCAAACTATTAGTAAACTTTTCCTCTAATAACGGGATGGCTTCATCACGTCGCCTACGATGACCAACGGGATAATAGACTTCAACTTTTTCAGTATTGGAGCCATCACCATAAAAAACTTGAACAGAATTCGGAATTGCTCTTTTGTTTTGATCAAGGTAATCAGCACTGTACTGAGTATTTTCGAAGACTTGCATTTTATTCCTTAATTCGTCGATCAAACGGTTGGTTGCTATATCATCTTCATAATCATCTGCGGCCAGGCGTCCATATATTAACGGAATTGCGACCATGTATTGAAGGCAATGATCTCTGTCCGCCGGATTATTTAAAGGGCCTGTTTTATCAATGATTCGTACCCCAGCTTCCTGGGTATGAATTTCGATTTTTTCGATATCATCTAAGCGATGTTTGACTTTTTCGTGTAGGTTAAGCGCCGCTTCAACGGCGGTTTGTGCATGAAATTCTGCAGGGAATGAGACTTTAAATAAAATGTTTTCCATGACATAACAGCCAAATTCTTGGGGTAAGGAAAAAGTTTTGCCGCCAAACAATACATCATAAAACCCCCATTGTTTAGCGCTGAGCGTTGAGGGATAACCCATTTCATTTTTCAAGGCCATCAGTGCTAACCGTACTGCACGACTAGCCGCATCACCAGCGGCCCAACTTTTTCGTGACCCGGTATTGGGCGCATGGCGATAAGTGCGTAGTGCTCCACCATCCAGCCAAGCATTGGAGACGGCATCGATAATTTGCTGCTTGTTTCCGCCTAATAGTCCAGTTACCACAGCGGTACTAGCGATACGCACGAGGATGACATGATCAAGGCCAATACGATTAAAACTATTTTCCAAAGCGAGCACACCTTGGATTTCATAGACTTTAATTGCGGCTACAAGCACCTCTTTGAGCGTAATGGGAGTTTTATTCGTTGAACGATTAATGCGGCTTTGATAATCTGCCACTGCCAGTAAAGCACCGAAATTATCAGAAGGATGGCCCCATTCAGCAGCTAACCAGGTATCATTGTAATCCAACCATCGAATCATGGCGCCGAGATTAAAGGCTGCATGAACGGGTTCTAGTTGAAAGTCGGTTCCGGGTATTCGGGCGCCATGTTCCAGGTTGGCGTTTGGTACAATTGGGCCGAGTAATTTTCTGCAGGCAGGAAAATTTAATGCCATTATGGCGCAGCCTAAACTATCAATTAAACAATACTTGGCTGTATTGAGTGCAGCTTCGCTACCGACATTATTATCGAGAACATAATCAGCAATCGTTGAGAGTAATTTGTCAGCTGGTGGGCGTTTTGAGGATTTTAAATCAGACATATTGGCTTTTACTTTCGTTGATCAAGGGGTATGAGTTTTCGAGGTTCGGGACCATTATAATCTGAACTTGGTCGTATTAAGGCATTATTTTCGCGTTGTTCAAAAACATGTGCCGCCCAGCCAGTAATCCTGGAACACACAAATATGGGTGTGTACAATGCGACGGGAATGTTCATAAAGTTATACGCGGAAGCACTGTAGAAATCTAAATTCGGAAATAGTTTTTTCTTATTCCACATGAATTTCTCAATAGCTTGTGAAATAGGAAATAACTGTTGTTCTGATGATGTTTTTGATAATTTCTCCGACCATTGTTTAATGATGTCATTTCGAGGGTCTGATTCACTATAAACGCGGTGGCCAAATCCCATAATTTTTTCTTTATTGTCCAACTTTTTCTGTAAATCGATTTCTACGTCATCAATGGAAGAAAAGCTTTTGATCAACTCCATGGCGGCTTCATTGGCACCACCATGCAATGGGCCTCGCAAAGTGCCAATCGCACTGGTTATTGTAGAATAAAAATCAGAAAGGGTTGATGCAGCAACCCTTGCCGCAAATGTTGAGGCATTAAATTCATGTTCTGCATATAATGTTAATGAAACATCTAGAACCTTTTTTTCAAGTTCATCAGGGTTTTGACCTTTTAACAAACGCAGAAAGTGTCCCGCGAGGGTTGTTTCCATGGACTCGGTATTTATTCTTTTGGAATTGAAATGGAAGTGATACCAATAGAGTAACATACCAGGTAGCAGTGATAACAATCGGTCTGCAATATCATATTGTTGTTCAAAATTTTCCTCAGGTTCCAGGCAACCCAATGCTGATACGCCAGTGCGTAGTACGTCCATCGGATGAGTAGATTTGGGTAATAATTCCAATATACCATTTAATTCATTGGGGAATGTTCGTAAGTTGATGAGGTTATTTTGATAATGATTTAACTTCACTGCATTCGGTAGTCGACCATAAATCAGCAAATAGGCGACTTCTTCAAAGCCTGCATTGGTAGCGAGGTCTTCAATGGAATACCCACGATAATTAAGACCCTTTCCTTCCTTACCTACCGTGCAAATTGCACTGGTGCCTGCAGAGACGTTGGCGAGGCCTGCAGTTTTTGGCTTGCTCATGATTTATCTCGCTGTTTGTTAAGTTTCTCGTCGATTTGGTTTTCGTATCTCTCGTAGTCTAAAATCTGATAAAGATCTTTTCGCGTTTGCATGTTATCTATCACATCTTTTTGAGTACCCTGTTGGCGAATGGTTTGGTACACGTTGAGTGCAGCAGCGTTCATGGCACGAAACGCCGATAAGGGATACAACACCATTGCAATACCGGCGGATTTCAATTCACCGACAGTGAATAATGGGGTTTTTCCAAATTCTGTGATGTTGGCTAACACGGGAACAGACATTTCGTTAGTAAAAGTTTTATATTCTTCTAAAGTTGAAAATGCCTCAGCAAAAATCATATCCGCCCCAGCTTCCACGTAATCATGTGATCGTTTTATTGAAGCCTCAAATCCCTCCACGGCATGAGCATCCGTACGCGCCATTATGGAAAAATCTGGATCGGTTCGACCACTGATAGCTGTTTTGATTCGGTCTTGCATTTCATGACTAGAAACCAGATTTTTTCCAGGGCGATGACCGCAACGTTTTAGTGTCACTTGGTCTTCAATATGTGTCGCTGAAGCGCCGGCTTTTATGAGTGTGGAAATTGTCTGTTGCGGGTCATCCCACCCCGTATCAGCATCAACTAAAAGGGGTAGGGGACTGGCATTGCTTATTCTTCTAACATCTTCAGCAACGTTTTCCAGCGTGGTATAACCGAGATCGGGAATACCGAATGACGCATTGGCAACACCTGCTCCAGAAAGGTATATCGCACTAAATCCGGCTTGTTGCGCAAGTAAAGCTGTATAGGCGTTTATTGTTCCTGCAATTTGTAATGGCTGTTCTTTACTTACTATTTGGTGGAAAGAAACAGATGTTGTATTCGTTGTTGAATCACTCATGATAATTTAGACTTAATCAGTCTCCAGTTCTTTGAGATTCTTAAAATTGTTTAAAGCCTCGGGATTGGCTAAGACATCTATATTATTAATGACTTCGCCATGAATCACATTACGGACAGCGAGCTCCACAATTTTGCCACTTATGGTGCGAGGAATTTCGGATACTTGTAGAATTTTAGCAGGTACATGACGTGGCGTTGTGTTATTCCGAATATTTTGTTTTATGGTATCCACGAGTTTACTATCGAGTACTTTATTATCTCGTAGTTTCACAAATAATATAACACGAACGTCATCCCGCCAGTTTTGACCTATGGCGATGCTTTCCACGACTTCCGGTATTTTTTCCACTTGACGATAGATTTCAGCAGTTCCAATACGTACTCCACCGGGATTTAAAACAGCATCCGATCGGCCATGAATGATTAATCCCCCGTGGTTTGTGAGTTCGGCATAATCGCCATGTGCCCAAACCTTGGGAAACTGATTAAAATAAGCAGCTTGATATTTGGAACCGTCTGTATCATTCCAAAAATACAATGGCATTGAGGGAAAAGCAGATTTGCAGACAAGCTCACCTTTTTGATTAGTCACAGACTCCGCTCTATCGTTGAAGACATCTACATCCATTGCTAAACCTTTACACTGCAATTCACCTCGATACACAGGTAAAATTGGATTACCCAAGGCAAAACAAGAAATAATGTCTGTACCACCAGAAATTGATGATAGCTGTACATCATTTTTAATATCGCGATAAATGTAATGAAATGACTCGGGTGATAAAGGTGAGCCAGTTGACAAGATGGTTTTTAAACTAGAAAGGTGATGAGTCTGCTTTGGTTTAACACCCGCTTTTTCGAGTGCAGAAATATATTTGGCACTGGTACCAAATATCGTTATTTTTTCTCCATCAATAAGATCCATTAAAACTGATGGGCCAGGATGAAACGGAGAGCCGTCGTAAAGGATCAAACTTGCTCCTGTGGCTAAACCGCTGACTAACCAATTCCACATCATCCAACCGCAGGTAGTAAAATAAAACAAACGATCTTGAGCTTTAACATCCGTGTGCAACATCAATTCTTTTAAGTGTTGTAAAAGTGTTCCACCAGCACCATGGACAATACACTTTGGTGTGCCCGTTGTGCCAGAGGAAAACATAATGAACAGAGGATGATTAAAGGGTAGTTGTTCGAATTCGAGTGTACTAGTTGTGAATTCGGCTAATATATCTTGATAATGTTGCGCGTGTTTTATCTGTTCAATATTTGGTTTTATGGAAACGTAAGGGATAATAATAACAGCTGATAATGATTCAATGGATTCACTTAATTTTTTTGTAGTAGATAACGTATCTATGCTCTTGCTCTTAAAGTAATAACCATCAGCGGCAAAAAGAACCTTGGGTTTGATCTGAGAAAATCGATCCATCACTCCATTAAAACCAAAATCCGGTGAGCAGGATGACCATATTGCACCAATGCTGGTTGTTGCTAACATGGCAACGATGGCTTCGGGGATATTTGGTAAAAAACCTGCCACGCGATCCCCGGGTTTCACCCCTATACTTTTGAGGCTTACGGTTGTTGCAGCAACATGTGCCCTTAAATCGTCGTAGCTCAGTGTTTTTCGAACCACGTCTTCACCATGAAATACGATGGCAGGCGCACTGCCGTCAGAATTATTTCGGCCTTCTAATAAATTTTCTGCAAAATTAAATCGACAGCCACTAAACCATTTTGCATCTCTTATGGTGTTACCGTTTTCTAATACCGTTTGGAATGTACGTGAAGATTTAACTTCAGCGAATTTCCAAACAGTTTTCCAGAAATCGGCGCTGTTGTTAACGGACCAGTCATGTAAATCAGCGTAGTCGCTTATATCTAAGCGGTATGTTTCATTAACTGTTGAAATGAAACGCTGCATATAGGAATTCTGAACTCTGTCTGGGTCAGGTTTCCAAAGTGGAGCGTCCGCTTTCATGACATTCTCAATGCACCATCCAAGCGAATTGTTTCGCCGTTTAACATGGTGTTCTGAAATATATGGCAAACCATTTCAGCAAATTCATGGGGTTTACCAAGTCGCTTGGGGAAGGGGGTAGATTGCTCTAGCATTTCAACGACTTTTGCGGGTAAAGTATCAAACATCGGCGTATGAAATACACCTGGTGCAATTGTCATCACGCGAATACCAAAGCGTGAAAACTCACGTGCTAAAGGTAACATCATGCCGACTATGCCTGCTTTTGATGCTGCATAGGCAGCTTGCCCAGTTTGGCCATCAAATGCAGCTATGGATGCGGTATTAACAACAACGCCGCGTTCCCCGTCTTCTGATTCGGTATTATGCTGCATGACATTGGCTAATGCCCGGGTAACACAAAAAGTGCTGGTGAGATTTATGGAAATAACTCGGGAAAAATCCTCCATGGGCATTAAACCTTCTTTTCCCAATACCCGGGAGCTTGGTGCAATGCCAGCACAGTTAACACCAAGATTAACCGCGCCAAATTGTTTATTAGCCTGATCTACGGCAGAGTTTACAGCAGTTTCAGAACATACATCGGTTTGTACAAACAAAGCATTGTCGCCTAACTGTTGTTGGGATTTTTCGCCTTGTTCTTGATTAATATCCAGTAATGTAACGTGGCCTCCCGCGTTTATTATGCGGGTGGCAGTTGCTAGACCTAAGCCTGAAGCACCGCCGCTAATGACAGCGTTAATTGTGTTAAGTGGTTTGGTAACTTGCATATTCATGGGGAACTCCTGCTGTGCCAACCTTGCTTTGATTTTTTCGATTCAATGAATCACTGATAAATCGCCCGACCTGGATTAATTCATCCAGATTGACACCTGTTTGGTGACCCAAGCCATGTAACATGTACACGACATCTTCTGTGGCTACATTACCGGTTGCGCCGTCTGCATAAGGACAGCCGCCCAATCCTGCAACTGATGTATCTATTGTTTTTACGCCGAAATCCAAACAAGCTAGAATATTAGCCAGTGCTTGACCACGGGTATCATGAAAATGTATTGCTATCTTATCCATGTTGAGTTTTTCCGCTAAAGCTTGCATGAGTTTAACAGCATGCCAGGGCGTGCCTGCGCCGATGGTATCTCCCAAGGAAACCTCGTAACAACCCATATTGATTAATTCCAATGTCAAGTCGACAACTTTGTCTGGATCAATAAAGCCTTCATAGGGACAGCCTAATACACAGGAAACATAAGCGCGTACAGGTAAATCGTCTTTTTCCGCCAACGCCAAGACGGGCTTGAATCGATCCATTGACTCGGCAATGCTGCAATTAATATTTTTTTGACAAAAAGTTTCTGAGGCTGCTGTAAAAACCGCGACAGAACTTGGGTTAACGCTTAGTGCGCGTTGCATTCCACGTTCATTAGGCACTAAGGAACCGTAGTTGATGTTTTTCTTTCGATCTATTTTTTTAAAAACCTCTTCTGCATCGTATAACTGGGGAATGGCGTTTGGGTTGACAAAACTACTAACCTCTATGTGTTGCAAACCCGAGTCAGTTAAACGATTGATAAAGTCGACTTTCAGTCCAGTGTCGATTATGTTCGTTTCATTTTGCAATCCATCACGTGGACCAACCTCAACAATTTTAATGAGATCATTTTGCATAACAATTATTCAGATTCGGGATCTAACCAGCGAGGTTTGGTTTTATTTAAGAAGGCGTTTATGCCATTTTGACCTTCTTCTGAATTTCTGAGCTTGGCAATGAGTGCTGCCGTTTTAGTTTTAATGGTAGAATCAAAACCCGACAAATCGGATAGTAGGGTTTTAATTTCACTTTGTGCATTAGGGGCACCTCTCAGTAACAAGTTTATATGTTTGTTAACGGATTGCTGAAGGTCATCCAGATGCACACATTCATGAAGCAAACCAATGTGCAGGGCTTCTCGTGCGGAAAATAATTCACCGGTCAGAAATAATTTCTTAGCGTGACGATAACCAATGGCTGTAATCACATAGGGAGAAATTACCGCTGGGGCAATGCCGAATTTTACTTCTGAGAAGCAAAAATCCGCATGATCTGTTCCGATAGCAATATCACAACAGGCAATGAGACCCAAAGCGCCACCATAAGCAGGCCCATTCACCCGAGCAATGGTAGGTTTGCTAAAGGTAAATAATGTCTCCATGAGGTTAGCCAAACGCAACGAATCTTGTAAATTCGTGTCTTCATCATAGTCAACCATGGATTTCATCCAGTTCAAGTCTGCGCCACTGGAAAAAGACTTACCCATACCCGTAAGAACAACTACTCGTACTTCGGGATCGCGGTTGAGCGCTTGAAATAACTCCGTGAGTTGGCCAATCAATTTGTCATCGAAGGCATTATGCTTGCCTGGACGATTTAGTGAGACAAAAGCAACGCCTCGACCATCGACTGAAATTATAAGATCGTTAGACATGTATTATTTTATCCTTTACATTCTGAAAATGCCAAAATCTGTATCTTCTTGTGGTGCATTTGCGGCTGCCTGTAACCCACGGCCTAACACATATCGAGTATCAGCCGGATCAATAATACCGTCATCCCATAAGCGAGAACTGGCGTAGTAGGGATGTCCTTGCGTTTCAAATTGATCAAGTATTTCTTGTTCAAATTCCTTTTTCTCTTCAGCATCCCATTCACCGCCGCGCACGTTAATTCCGTCTTGTTTTACCGAACTTAAAACCGACGATGCCATTTCCCCACCCATAACCGAAATGCGTGCGTTGGGCCACATCCAAAGCTGACGGGGTGCATACGCGCGACCACACATGGCGTAGTTTCCTGCACCAAACGAGCCGCCAATAATTATCGTAAATTTTGGAACGTTGGAACAAGCCACCGCAGATACCATTTTAGCGCCATGTTTAGCAATGCCACCTTGCTCGAAGTTAGTACCAATCATGAATCCGGTAATGTTTTGCAAAAAAACCAAAGGTATATTTCGTTGATTACATAATTGAATAAAATGTGCTGCTTTTTGTGCGGATTCAGAAAATAATACCCCATTGTTTGCCAAGATACCTACAGGGTAACCCATGATATGGGCGAAACCACATACCAGAGTTTGACCAAATAAAGCTTTGAATTCATGAAACTCAGAGCCATCAACAATACGTGCAATAATTTCTCTTACATCATACTGAACGCGTGGATCGCTGGGCACTATTCCATACAATTCTTCTGTTGGATACGCTGGTTCTACAGTCTCCTGACGTGATAGTGAATGATAACGCGGATAGTTTATGTGTTTTAGGATATCGCGGGTAATTGTTAATGCATGTTCGTCGTTATCTGCCAAGTGATCTGTGACTCCAGAAATTCGGCAATGCATATTACCACCACCCAGTTCTTCCACATTTGCAACTTCACCCGTAGCAGCTTGAACCAGTTGCGGTCCGCCTAAGAAAATACTGCCCTGATCCTTTACGATAACTGTTTCGTCACACATGGAGGGGACATATGCACCACCGGCAACACAAGATCCCATGACGACGGATATTTGTGGAATCTTCTTGCCAGACATGCGTGCTTGCATGAAATAAACACGCCCAAAGTGATCTCGATCCGGAAACACTTCATCCTGTTTTGGTAAAAATGCGCCACCCGAATCTACTAAGTATACACAGGGTAAATGGTTCTGTTCGGCAATTTCCAATGCGCGTAGGTGTTTTTTTGCTGTTAATGGATAATAGGTACCGCCCTTAACCGTTGCGTCGTTTGCAACAATGAGTACGTCTTGACAATGAACTTTAGCAATTCCAGTAACGATGCCAGCGCTGGGAATTTCGTTATTGTATTGGTCGTAGGCTGCCATTTGGGAAAATTCGAGAAATGGCTCATCAGAATCGGCCAATTGATTGATGCGATCTCTGGCCAGTAGCTTACCTCTGGCTTTGTGCCTTTCTCTGGATTTTTCTGAACCACCTGCACTACACAGGGCAATTTTATTTTCTAAATCTTCTACCAAAGTTCGCATGGATTCAGCATTTTCGGTAAATTTCTCGCCTGCTGGATTAATTTTGCTTGTAATGATTGCCATGATAGTTCTCGTGTTTAATTACAGAGTTCAAGCGCTACTGCAGTCGCTTCTCCGCCACCAATGCAGAGGGAAGCGATTCCTTTGGAGAGTCCTTTGTGTTGTAACGCGTGTAACAAAGTTACAATAATGCGTGTACCGCTGGCGCCTATTGGGTGACCCAGAGCACAGGCACCACCATGAATATTAACTTTATCAGGGTTTAGTTCCAGCTCTTTTATTGCTGACATGGTAACCACAGCGAATGCTTCATTGATTTCAAATAAGTCAATATCATTCAGACTCCAGCCTGATTTGTTCAGAACATTTTGTATTGCGTTAATCGGTGCAGTGGTAAACTCTTCAGGCGCTTGCGCATGACTCGCATGTGCCAATATTCTTGCAATGGGTACGAGGCCAAGTTCATTAGCTTGCTTAGCTGTCATGAGCATCACTGCTGCGCCGCCATCTGAAATGGATGATGAATTTGCTGGGGTAACAGTGCCATTTTCTTTTCGAAATGCAGGTTTTAACTGGGGAATTTTTTCAATTTTACATTTAAAAGGTTGCTCATCATTAGCGATTTGGTTTTCACCGGCCCGCGATTTAATAGTTACTTCGGTTATTTCATTTTTAAAATAATTCAATTCAACAGCATTAATGGCACGTTTAACCGATTCAATAGCATACTCATCTTGCTGTTCCCGACTAAATGAAAATTTGTCTGCACAGAGTTCGGCAAAGGTTCCCATCAAGGCATTGTCGGCGGCGTTTTCCAAACCATCAAAAAACATGTGATCCAACATTTGATGATGACCCAAACGTAGGCCTTCGCGGACTTTCGGAAGTAGGTAAGGTGCATTGGTCATGGATTCCATGCCACCCGCGATGACGATATCTGCGCTACCAGCTGCAATCATATCGTGAGCCAGCATGACTGTTTTCATTCCTGAACCACACACTTTATTAACCGTAGAGCAGGCAACAGATAACGGTAAGCCAGCTTTTAATGCGGCCTGACGAGCCGGTGCCTGACCCAGACCGGCGGGTAAGACACATCCCATGTAAACTTCATTGATAAGCTGTGTATCAATTTGAGTTTCGTCAATCATTGCTTTAATAGCCGCTGCACCAAGGTCAGTTGCAGTCAAGGAAGAAAAGCAACCTTGAAATGAACCCATAGGTGTGCGTTTGGCAGAAACTATAACAATATCGTTGTCATTCATCGGTTTTAATTCCATTTATAAACGTTATGGATGGTTTGCCGCCCATCCTACTAAAACTCTTGTCGCCTGGGTGAAGCTTACATAACCCGGGAGCCAAACTTAAATATTTCCCGGGTTACGCAGGCTTCACCCGGGCTACAGGGGCAATAATTTATTTCTTGGGTTTTGTCAAATCACGGGCAATTATCATTTTTCGAATTTCGTTGGTACCACCACCGATTTCATAGATTTTCGAATCTCTAAGCAATCGCCCTGGTATTTCTTCATTCATATATCCGCGCCCACCCATTAATTGAATAGCATCTAATGCAACAGCCGTAGAACATTCTGATGAAAACAGACAAGCTGCGGCTGCGTCGCGGTTACGTGTTTTGTGATTGGTAAAATTTTCACCCAGTCGATATACCATCGCGCGGGCGGCTTCCATACGGGTATACATTTCTGCAATTTTTGCTTGTACCATTTGAAAATTCGCGATGGCTTGACCAAATTGTTCGCGCTGTTGGCTGTAGGGTACAACCAGATCCATGGCCGATTGCATAATGCCTAACGGCCCGCCACAAAGTATCAAACGCTCAGAATCCAGGCCATTCATGAGAAGCGCAACGCCCTGGTTAATAACACCTAATACATTTTCCTCGGGAATTGCACAGTCTTTAAAATACAGTTCACAGTTACCCGCACCGCGCATACCCAGTTTGTCTTTCTTTTCGCCTGTGGTAAAACCCTTCATACCTTTTTCGACCAGAAAAGCGGTGACACTTTTGGATCCTGCGTCTTTTCCAGCTGTTCGCATATAAACGATAAATGTATTGGCGTATGGTCCATTAGTAATCCAACGTTTGGTGCCATTGGCGATCCATACGGGACCTTGTTTTTCAGCATGACAAGTCATAGAGCCAATAACATCTGAGCCGGCATCGGGTTCTGACATGGCTAAGGCACCAACGTGCTCACCTGACAATAGTTTTGGAATATATTTTTGCCGTTGTTCTTCGTTACCATTTTTAAATAAATTATCCACACATATATTGGAGTGTGCAGCATAAGCGAAACCTGCGGAGCCAGACGCACGAGAGAGTTCTTCTGTCGCAATGACATGATGTAAATAGCTAAGCTCTTCGCCACCATAAGCTTTTGGAATAGTAATACCCATGAGTTTTGCATCACCAATTTTACGCCACATATCCTCTGGGAACTCATCGTTTTTATCGATTTCTGTTGCGTATGGGGCGATCTCTGCCTCGGCAAATTCTCGGACTTTTTCTCTAAATTTGTCTAAGTCAGTGTTCATGGCAAACTCCTTCTATTAGTCGTTTATACCTGTTTGAAAACATCGGGCGCTTCGTCTGGTTTGTCACTGCGATATACCAACAAAACAATTACGTCAGCTTTAGCGGTTTGTTCATCACCCACGTAGACATTACAACTGAGGGTGTATTTTTTTTCATTTTTTATACGTGTGACCTGAGCCTCTAATCGCATTTCTGCGTCTATGGGCGTAGGTTTTAAATATGTAATGTTTAGTGAGCCTGTGGCAAACAAATAATGAGGCTCTGAATTTAACTCCCGACTTTCGTTTTTGATAGCTGTCGCCATTGCTGTAGCAATGCAATGACAATCGACCAGGCTTGCAATGATTCCACCGCAGGTTAGGCCCGCCCATCCTTCGTGATACTGTTGCGGTTTCCAATAGCATAGGGCAATATCATCCTGCCAAAAACTGCGAATTTTCAATCCATGATCGTTATTGTTGCCACAACCAAAGCAGACATCCCCTGGCATGTAGTCTTGGAAGATTTGTTTGTCTGTCATAGTCGGATTATCTTCAAGTGCTTTGTCGTTGTTCGTTTAAGCCTATCCAAAATGCATTGACGCCATCCAGCATTTCGTTACCATATTTCATAAACTTATCTTCATCAATGTCACGGTAAAAATAAAGTTCTTCCAACTCCTCTTGAGTATGCGCGGCATGTTGAGCTTCAATTTTTGCGTGATAAGTGAAAAAGGCTAAAGGCAGTTTTGCGTTGGTACTTTCATTATAAGTGGTGAAACCGTTGACTAATTCGTCCCAAAACCCTGCGGCTGCCCAATTCTCCACAGCATAACTTGCGGCTTGAGAAATCATGTAATCTTCGTTGCCATAAATACGTGACAACTCATCGCAGAAGAACAAGGTTGAATTTGTACCGTGACTACGTTTGCCCACGTCGTTATAACCGAGGTCTAATTTTTCAGCCATTCGTAATAGCCATTCAAAGTGTGCTGCACGAAAACGAAATGTGCCACCTTCAACTGAGCCTTCAGTTGAAACCAAGTCAGCGTCTTCGCCTGAGTAAGAATCATTTGCTGGGGCACTTGATTTATTAAAAATGACACCTATTTCATTGGCTAAAATTTCTTTGGATGCTCGCATGCCTTCTATGGTGTCGGCATTGATCATTTTCTTTAACTGTGCAATGAGAAACAAATTGGAAAAGACAGAGAATTGAACAACAAAATCCTGAGCTTGTTGATGGTTAAATTTGCCTGTTTCAAACCATTTGGTGTAGGCATTTTGTGTTATCACCGGATGTTGCAATAATTCATCGTTGATACGATTCTGAAAAGCCAAGAACTGTTGTGCTTTCTCGATGGTGTAACCAGGGTGTTGATCGATAACAGCTTGAATTGAAACTTCTGTTAAACCTTCAATATGGTGTTCAAATGCAAATTGTTCGATTTGCGCGGGGCTGGGATTTGCCATATTACACCTCCTGTTTGAGTTTATTAAAAGACGTAACAAGAAGAAATTGTTTAAAAATCAGCTTGTTGTTCCGGTGCCGCTTGTTGAAATGCTGCAATTTTCGTACAGTTTTGATAAATATGGTTTATTAGTGGGTATTGAGCCATGTCACAATTAAATCGAATTGCGTTATACACTTGTGGAATTAGGCAAAGGTCTGCGAAGCTGGGTTGATCGCCAAAACAAAAACCTTGATCGTGGTTTTCCACGTTCAAGCGTGTTTCTATCGCAGTAAAACCCTCCTGAACCCAATGGCTGTACCAGAGATCTCGCTGACTTTTTTCGATTTGGAATTGATTCTCCAGATATTGTAAAACCCGTAAATTGTTCAGTGGTTGTATTTCACAACCCACCGTATAAGCAAGTGAGCGAACAAATGCTCGATCCACTGGGGCTGATGGCAAAAGCGATGGTTGCGGATGTTCTTCTTCAATGAATTCAATAATAGCCAGTGATTGGGTTAAAATTTGATTACCTGAGGATAAACTGGGCACTAATTTTTGGGGATTAATGTTAAGGTATCGCTCACTCTTTTCTTGGCCCCCATCTTTAATCAAATGAATATATTCCGGATGGTATGTTAAACCTTTTAGATTTAACGCGATGCGAACGCGATAACTCGCAGAACTTCGGCAATAGGTATAAAGCGTTAGGTTTTGCATGATCGAATATCTTGTTCAATCACGCCGAAAATCGATTCGTTATTGTCATTGTTCATTTCTACCCGAATTCGATCGCCAAATTTCATAAAAGGTGTTTTTGCTTCGCCTGACTCAATGATTTCAAGCACGCGTTTTTCTGCAAAGCAGGAATAGCCTTTTGATAAATCCTGATTGGACACTGTGCCTGAACCGATGATTGTGCCAGCACCTAATGGCCGAGTTTTCGCAGCGTGAGCTATCAGTTCAGCAAAACTAAATTGCATATCTTGACCTGCATTTGGATCGCCCACCAGACTTCCGTTATAGGTGCTTAACAAGGGTAGGTGGACCTTATTATTTTCCCAGTGTTGGCCCAATTCATCGGGAGTAACTGCAACTGGCGAAAATGCGGTAGGGGGTTTGCCATGTAAAAACCCGAAACCTTTTGCCAATTCAGCAGGAATGAGATTCCGTAAACTCACGTCATTTACAATCATCAGTAAAATTATATGGTCACCTGCCGTTTGGGGGTTTATTGCCATAGGCACGTCATTTGTAATGATTGCTACTTCTGATTCGAAGTCGATTCCATATTCTTCACTGCTGGCATAAATGGGATCCGTTGGCCCAAGAAAATAATCCGAACCACCCTGATACATTAGTGGATCAGATTTAAAACTGGGCGGCATTTCTGCGCCACGTGCTTTTCTTACGCGTTCCACATGACTTAAATAGGCGCTACCGTCCAACCATTGATATGCTCGGGGTAAGGGTGAAGATAGTTCGGCTACACTTAACGGATTTCCGATTTTCGGGTTGTCATTTAACTTTGTGTATTGTTCTTCTAGCGCGGGTTTGTGTTCATCCCAGTTTTCAACCGCTTTTTGCAGTATGGGGCATATTTCTGAGGCAGAGAGATAGTGAGTTAAAGTACGGTTGACAATTATCAAACTGCCATCTCGACCACCCGTTTTTAAACTAGCTAGCTTCATGCTGTTTCTCCACGCCAGGAATTGACATAATCTTTCCACTCCACTTGTTCGAGAGACTGGGATGTCACTAACGCATCTCTTGTATCAATCATGATTGCGACTTCATCTGTCGCTTCACGCTTAGCGCTTAAGCCAGTTTGCAGCGCTTTAGGGTGAGGGCCATGAGTTAATCCACACGGATGTAAAGTTATCATACCGGGATGAATATTATCTCTTGAGAAAAATTCGCCTTGGTGGTAAAAAATTACTTCTTCGTAATCGTCGTTATTGTGAAAGAATGGTACTTTTAAAGCACCTGGATCAGATTCCATGGGTCGCGGACAAAAGGTACAAACCACAAAATGTTTGGATAAAAAAGTCGTATGAGCTGAAGGGGGTAAATGATAACGGTGGCTCATTAAGGGTCTAATATCTCGCCAGTTAATGCGAGATACGGAAAGATCGCCATGCCAGCCTATGGCATCCAAAGGATTAAACGGATAAGTAATTTCAGTTATTAGATTCTCTCGCTTAACGAAGACGGAATGTTCCTCATCCGATTGTTGCTTTGTAAATGCTTCATCGATTTTTGGTGTGTCCAACATGGCTTGATCAAATACGGCATGATGACCTACCATCCCTTTTTCGGGTAAACCGTAACTTTCTCCTGTGGCCTCCATCATTAACACAATCAGTTCTGAATCATGTTCAACTCGCCACATTGTACCGCGTGGGATTAACACATAATCACCTTCTGTAAGGCTTAGATGACCAAAGTCGCAATACAACTCGACCTGGCCTTGATGGATAAAAAGTAAATCATCGCCATCAGCATTACGAGCGAGTTGCTGCATGGATTGCTGGCTTTTCCAGAGACGGATGTGACAACTATGATTGTGTAAGAGTGACTCTGCTAACCAGGGGTGGTCCTGCTGGTTTAATAATTTGGTTGTATCAAATGCACGAGGTTGAAGTGGTCCTGTTATTTTGCTCCAGGAAGTGGGTGGATGACGATGATGCAATTGTGTTGAAGGTCCAAAAAACCCTTCTTTACTCATTTCGCGTTCATAGCTATTTTCGGGTAAGTCACAATGGGCTTGACGAGAAGTTACGCCTTCGCTTTTGGGATAAGATATCCACTTAAGCATGTTTAGATGACCCCTCGGCGGCGTTGATCTTCCTCAATCGACTCAAACAGTGCTTGAAAATTTCCTTCGCCAAAACCTTCATTGCCTTTGCGCTGTATAATTTCAAAAAATATGGGGCCGATGACGGTTTCTGTAAAAATTTGCAAGAGTAACCCCTGATTGGTTTCAAGATCGCCATCTATTAATATTCTGTTCTTTGCTAATCGATTTATATCTTCATTGTGTCCCGGAATTCGGTTATTCACTTCTTCATAGTAAGTATCTGGTACATCCAGTAAACGTACATCGTTTGCTTTTAAGGCTTCAACCGACTCGTAGATATCGTGTGAGCCTAATGCAATATGTTGAATTCCTTCACCATGGTAGGCATCCAGATATTCCTGTATTTGTGATTTGTTGTCGGAGGGTTCATTGATTGGAATTCTGATTTTTCCACAAGGGCTTGTCATCGCGCGGGATAAAAGTCCAGTTGTTTTTCCTTTAATATCAAAATATCGAATTTCTTTAAAGTTAAAAATGCGCTCATAAAAACTCGCCCATTCGTCCATTCTACCTTTGTGAACATTATGTGTGAGATGATCTATATAATGTAAACCCACACCAACAGGTTTAGTTGGCGCGTCTGGCAACGGAACGAAGTCAACATCATATATGGAATTTTCACCGTATCGGTCAATTAAATAAATAAGGGAATCACCAATGCCACGAATCGCTGGTAAATTTAATTCCATAGGGCCGGCCTGACCGATATAGGGTTTGGCATTATTGTTAATTGCGTGTTGGTATGCGTGGTTTGCGTCTTCTACACGAATACCAAATGCGCAAATGGAAGGACCATGCACACGTGCAAACGATTGTGCAAAACTATCGGGTTCGTGATTAATAATAAAATTGATATCGCCTTGGCGATAGAGTACGACATCTTTTGATCGATGCTTGGCTATTGCGGTGAAACCTAATGACTTAAATAAACTCTCTAATGCCCTTGTATCTTCAGCTGTGTACTCAATGAATTCATATCCATTAGTACCCATGGGGTTGTTGTTTGCACTCATCTTTCAATCTCCCTAGGCGAGGTTAGGAAAGCAAGCAGCAATAACTTAGATACCAAACTTGCGAATAAACTCCCAAATTTCAATTAAAAAATTCAATGTTACTGATTTACTTGGCAATTACTTTGCGTATTTTATGCCGTTCGAGACAAAAATGCGGATTTCATACTTTGCAACTTTATTGTTCTAATCAGCTAGATAATTAATTTTTATGAGACACATGCAAATGACGATTTGTTGTCACGAATGATAATTAAACTATACTTCGATTAAATGGCTTTGAATTGGTGAATATTATGCGAGATAAATTCGAGTCACATTCTGATCCGTTTGCCTTAGCGCAAGACATGGCATTCGGTGATGTTCATTTGAAATACGATGAAGCTAGCGAATTAAAAGCTATCATTGCTATTCACAATACAAATCTCGGTCCTTCTTTAGGCGGATGCCGTTTTGTTTCTTATCAGACAAGTGCGGATGCAATATTTGATGCGATGCGTCTTGCTCAGGGCATGAGTTACAAAGCCGCTATTTCAGGTTTATCGCTGGGTGGTGGAAAAGCAGTAATTATAAAACCCGAAGTTGTTAAAGATCGCGAAAGTTTATTTTCGGCCTTTGGCGATTTTGTGGAAGAGATCGATGGGCGATATATCACTGCTGTTGATAGTGGTACTCATGTATCCGATATGGATGTTATTGCCAGGCGAACAAAACATGTGAGTAGTACATCAATTGGGGAAAGGAAAACCGGGGACCCATCTCCTTATACGGCGTTTGGTGTTAAACGTGCGATTGAAGCTGCAGTAAAAACTAAATATGGCAGTGATGATATGACTGGAATACATGTTGCTATTCAGGGCACTGGACATGTCGGTTATTATCTGGCTAAGGAACTTCACGCGGTCGGTGCTCGTCTTACGGTGAGTGACGTCAATAAAATCGCGTTGCAGAAAGTTGCTGATGAGTTTTCGGCGGATGTTGTAGACATACATGACATTTATAAAACAAAATGTCATGTGTTTGCACCTTGTGCGCTTGGAGGTGCAATCAATGCACAAACTGTTGATCTTTTAGCAACAGATATTGTAGCAGGTGCTGCCAATAATCAATTGGCAACTGCTGAGATGGGCGAAATTCTAAAGCAAAAAAATATTTTGTATGCACCAGATTATGTGGCTAATGCGGGTGGTTTAATTCAAATTGCGTTAGTTGAAGAAAACGCAGTGCGAGAAAAAGTATCGAATATTTATTCAACGCTTTTGTCAATTTTTGAACAAGCGGAAAAAAATGGAAAAAACACAGCCATAACAGCTGATGAAATTGCCCAAGAAATTATTGATAAAGCCGGAACAAAGTCTGCAAGTTAATGCTTAATTCACAAATAGTTAGAGAAGCTATGATAGAGTATTGATGCTGAAATGCATGGTGACTTCTTCACTATTAAAGAGCTTGATGAAAACTTCTTCATGAGTTTATTAGATAGGACCAAGGAGGTAGAATCGTGTCAAACGTAGCAAACTTCGAAATTAACTACACTCAAATCCTCAATGAGAAAGCTGAAGTTTGTCAAGACCTACCCAGTTTTACAAATGATCCGAACGCACTTATTGACATGTATAAAGCCATGGTTTTGACACGTGTCTTTGATAAAAAAGCCGTTGCGTTACAACGTACCGGTAAGCTCGGGACATATCCCTCATCACTGGGTCAAGAAGCAATTTCAGTTGCGGTGGGCAGTGTAATGCAACCCGAAGATGTGTTAGTGCCATATTATAGAGAATATGGGGCGCAATTTATTCGTGGCGTTACTATGAAAGAAATTCTTTTGTATTGGGGCGGCGATGAACGCGGCATGGATTATCAGGGGCCACAGCATGATTTTCCTATCAGTGTTCCTATTGCATCACAGGGCCCTCATGCGGTTGGTATCGCCTACGCCATGAAACTTAGAAAAGAAAAACGCGTTGCTGTTGTTTTTTTTGGCGATGGCGCGACCTCAAAGGGCGACTTTTATGAATCTGTTAATGCGGCCGGTGTGTGGAATTTGCCACTAATTTTTATTGTAAACAATAATCAATGGGCCATATCAATACGACGAGAAAACCAAACCAACTGCGAAACCATTGCACAAAAGGCCTTTGCAGGCGGTATTGATGGCGAGCAGGTTGACGGTAATGATCCCATTGCCATGCGTGCTGTATTTGAAAAAGCGGTGGACAAAGCCCGAAGTGGACAAGGTGCCACAGTGATTGAAGCACTGAGTTATCGGCTGTGCGATCATACGACAGCGGATGATGCAACACGCTATCGTGATGATGCAGAAGTTAAAGCCGCTTGGGAAAAAGAGCCGGTTGTACGATTACGACAGCACCTTACTAATATAGGTGACTGGGATGATGACAAAGAACAGGCACATTTGGAAGCGTGTAGCAAACAAGTGGAAGAGCAAGTGAATACTTATCTGGATACGCCAGCGCAAGCACCAGAAACCATGTTTGATTACATGTTTGAAACACTTCCACATGACCTTGCTTTGCAACGGCAATACTTAGTCAATAGGGGCAAATAATATGGCAGAAGTTGCACTTGTTGAAGCTGTTAATATGGCGTTGGCCAGAGCCATGGAAGACGATGATAAAGTCGTTTTGTTAGGTGAAGACGTTGGTGCTAATGGTGGTGTGTTTCGCGCAACCGTTGGTTTGCAGGAGAGATTTGGCGCTAAACGTGTAATTGACACACCACTGGCGGAACCACTGATTGCGGGTATGTCCGTTGGTATGTCTGCAGAGGGCTTAAAACCTGTTTTTGAAATGCAGTTCATGGGTTTTATTTATTCTGCTATTGATCAAATGATTAGTCACGCCTCACGTTTACGCAACCGGACACGTGGTCGCTTAACTTGTCCCTTGGTTTTACGTGCGCCCTACGGCGGTGGTATTCATGCGCCGGAACATCATTCAGAAAGTACAGAAGCATTATTCGCACATATGCCAGGCTTGAGAGTAGTTATTCCTTCTTCGCCAGATCGAGCCTATCGATTGTTACTGGCAGCGATAAATGACCCAGATCCCGTCGTGTTTCTAGAACCAAAACGGATTTATCGATTAATTAAACAAGACGTGGAAGACGATGGGGAAGTATTGCCACTGGATACTTGTTTTGTTTTACGTGAAGGTACGGATATTACGCTAGTAACATGGGGGGCGTGTGTGCATGAAACCATGCAAGCTGCTGATGCCTTGGAGCAGTCTGGTGTTAATGCTGAAGTCATAGACGTTGCAACGATTAAACCATTAGATATGCAAACCATTTTGCAGTCTGTTGAGAAAACGGGGCGTTGTGTCATCGTGCATGAGGCAGCAAAAACATGTGGCGTTGGCGCAGAGATCGCGGCACAACTTGCTGAGCAGGGATTAATGTTTTTGTTAGCGCCGGTTCAACGCGTAACGGGTTACGACACTATTATGCCATTATATCGAACAGAGCTATCTTACATGATTGACAGTGAAAGGATTATTGAAACCGTCAAACAAACCATGGAGTTCGCATGAATATATTCAAACTGCCAGATTTAGGTGAAGGACTAACCGAAGTCGAAATTGTTGAATGGTTAGTTGAAGAGGGCGATGAGGTTGAAGTAGATCAACCAATTGCTGAAGTCGAAACTGCTAAAGCAATTGTTGAAATTCCCAGCCCTCAAAAAGGCAAAATCTTTAAGTTATATGGTAAAGCAGAAGACATTGTTAATGTCGGTGATCCACTTGTGGAATTTGAATCTGATGGCGAGGATTTACCAAAAGAAGTACCCGAGGCCCCAGAAGAAAAGCGTCAAGATACAGGAACGGTGGCTGGTGAAATAGAAGTTGGCAATAAAGTTGTCAATGATCAAGCCACGGCTGTTGGTCAGGTGTCTTCAGGTGTAAAAGCCACGCCAGCTGTTCGCGCTTTAGCACGACGCATGGATGTGGACCTTTCAATTGTTACACCTAGCGGTCCAAATGACACGATTATTGCTGCAGATGTACAACGCGTTTCAAAAATATTTAAAGAGGTGGGTCCGCTTGAACCATTGCGTGGTGTGCGTCGTGCGATGGCAAAAACCATGGCCTTGGCAAATGCTGAAGTTGTACCAGTTACAATTTATGACGACGTTGATATCAATGCTTGGAAAGAAAACGGTGATATCACAACACGATTAATTAGAGCCATTGCCAAGGCATGTGAAAAAGAGCCTGCCTTAAATGCTTGGTACGATAGCCATGCACTTGGCCGTCGTTTATTAAACAAGGTTGACTTGGCAATTGCTGTGGATACTGATGATGGATTATTTGTTCCGGTACTACGTGACGTGGGGAATCGGGATGCAACGGATTTGCGTAAAGGTTTGGAGGCAATCAAACAAGCGGTGCGCGATAGAAATATCCCGCCAGAAGAAATGCGAGGTTACAGTTTTACCCTGTCTAATTTTGGAACCTTTGCAGGGAAATATGCCAACCCCATTGTTGTCCCACCCGCCGTGGGTATATTAGCTGCTGGTAAAATTCGAAAGGAAGTGGTTGTTGAGGATGACAAACCCGCGGTTCATTGGGTATTACCGCTCTCACTGACTTTTGATCATCGAGCAGCTACAGGGGGAGAAGCAACACGATTTGTTGCAGCACTTTTGGAAGATTTGGCGTTACAAACGTAAAAAAAGTACTAAACTGAGTAAGAGTGCCTCATTGAAGGTAAATATAATGATGAAAAAAATGACCTGAGTTGAATTATAAAAATAATGCTAATTATTGATAAATTGCCATTAAGTTTATAGAACAACTTACGCTAACTTTTCACTAGAAGTTCAATCCAATGAATTTGAGGTCTGTAGATATAGACCTAATCTAGAAAATGATTTCATTGGATTGTTTTAAATTTGATTTAAATAAAAAAACTAAGTAAGAGAGATCATGGAACAACGACCCTGTTACCGCCTACCTGTCGAAATCGACGTCTGGTTATATAAAGAAGAAGGTTTATTTGCTAAAGCGCGTTTACAAAATGTTTCACGCGATGGCATGTTCATTAAAACGGATGTAATGCTACTGGCGTTGAATTGCCAGCTTAAGGTTGCGTTGGAAATTAATGAAAGCAACGCAACGAAACGGATATTTATACCTGTTAAAGTCATCCATCGCTGCTTAGATGGTGTCGGGGTACAAATTGAAGAAGAAATGAGCCAAAATGAACAAAGTGTTGTTTCTTTATTGGCTCAGATCACGTCTAGATCTCAACAAGAGTTTGAAGGTGAGTTTGCCGCTTAATAGGGCAGGTTAGTTCGTTAAGCTACGAGTGATCCTGTCTATATAACGTTTGGCTGCGCTGGTTCCTGCATCAACACTATCAAACAGGTCTTTTCTGGTACCTAAACGGGTATGGCGTTTTCGCCCATCAACCTCAACTACGACGCCGTATTCACAATCTTCAGCTTTGCAGATTTTTGTACTCATGATTTTAAAAATGTGACCTTTGTATTCACCATGAGATTTGTACATTAGTTTCATAAATGCTCCCCGACTGTAGAATAATTCTAATTCTTATGACAATCATATGCTTTGAATGGCACACGTTTATCAAGGAATTTGTTATGCAGAGTAGCTTATTACCCGAATCTAAAATCTGCATTAAATCTTATAAGATTTGGGCAATTTAATAGTCAGATTGATCAAGAAGTATCTTATTTAAGTATAATAGCGGGTTGTATAGTATTCAATGCGGAATTGGGAAATCGATAAATATATAATAAAAACAATAGGTTATATGGTTTCTCTTGGATTGTTTCACCCGTGTCTGGATATTATTTCTTTTGCCAAAATTCGTAGCGTTTTTTGGGGCTAGCAATCAGATTCTTACACAGCGTTTTATATTTTCTAATGAGAACACCGATATTTGCAGAGTTATTATTGATCATGCGTTGGTGATCTTTCATTGCCAAACTTAGGGTTTTAGTAGCTATCTCTTTAGAGCTTAAATTAATGGATGTAACCAGGGCAGCATCCGCCGTTGTTTTAATGTTTTTCTCTAATTCAGCATCACCATTTTTTTTTGCGACTTCAGAACCAATAAAAAAATATGCTGCGCAAACGGCAAGTTCTTTCGCCACATTGGCTTGAGAGGTTTTGTCATCAAGAGCAAAACAATAAGTGGGAAGTAGTAGTAAAGCAACAAGTGTTCTCTGCAAAATCATGCGTTTTATCCCTTGAATAAAGAAAGGCTTATCATTCATTGATACTAGCAAATATTTCACCATTTGATCTGGCTTTTATTAGCATTTGATGAAATTTATAATTTACGCCTATCTCACTGAATAAAAAATGAATATGTGAAATAAACAATAAATAAAGAATGTAAAAATGTAGATTGAGAAATTGGAAACAGAATTTCCTTTCCAGGAATATTCGGTCAAATTATTGCCTAGAGATAATTACGAATACAATGGCAGGAAAAACACATGGATTTCAATATCTGGCCGATAATTCAACAATTTGTCTTTTCAAACTGGCTTTGGATAAGTCAATTGTTGGTTTTGCTCGTCACTGCCCTTGTCTTGAGCTTTATCTTCAAGCGAATGTTGAATCAACTGCACAGTCAATTACAAAAAACCAAAAATATTTGGGACGATGCATTCGTCGTTGCGATTAGTAAACCTCTTCGTTTAATGATTTGGGTGGTGACATTGGTATTTGTTGCGCAGATTATGCAGCAACATTTAGATCAGAGTATTACGAAGGTCATCACTATACTACGAGACGTTGGCATTATTGCAATATTTGCCTGGTTCCTAATTCGATTTATTAATCAGGCAGAATCTAACATTCTGCAACAAAGTAAAAAATATGGACAGGCGTTGGATCAAACAACCGCTGATGCCATTAGTAAATTATTACGTATATGTGTGTTTGTGATTGCCACGATTGTTGTGCTTCAAACGTTAGGTTTTAGTGTTTCAGGTGTAATGGCGTTTGGTGGAATTGGTGGTATAGCAGTGGGGTTTGCGGCAAAGGATTTACTCGCTAATTTTTTTGGCGGTTTGATGATTTATCTCGATCGCCCTTTCAAAGTGGGGGATTGGGTCAGATCGCCTGATCGTGAAATTGAAGGGACTGTGGAACGTATCGGATGGCGGCTAACTTGTATTCGAACTTTTGATAAACGTCCCATCTATGTGCCGAATGCAGTTTTTGCTAACATAGCAGTGGAAAATCCGTCTCGAATGTCCCATCGCAGAATCTACGAAACAATTGGGTTGCGGTATGATGACGTGGAAAAAATACCCGTGATTTTGTCTGATATAAAAAGCATGTTAAAGCAACATCCAGAAATTGATTCAGAACAAACATTGATGGTTAATTTCAATCAGTATGGCACATCTTCGTTGGACTTTTTTATATATACCTTTACCAAAACCACAATATGGATACACTATCATGAGATTAAACAAGATGTTTTGTTGAAAGTTTTCGAAATTATCTCAGGTCATGGTGCTAGTATTGCCTTTCCCACCACCACATTAAGTAATGACCAACCGTTAATGGTCTCCCAAGTTTGAGAAAAATAGTGCGACAGGATTTTAAGCCAATCATAATTTTTACGCGGTGTTCAGGGCTCTATTGTAGTTAGGCATGACTAAAATCCTCTAACCATTGGATATAATAATCGCGCAATACAATTTAGAGGTTCATGCTAGTTAAGATAATTTTATTTGAATATTATTTTGTATTCGAGAAATCCAAAGAGAAAGTAATTTGTTTGAGCCTATGATAAATAGAGATCGTAGTAGCATGCTATAAACCCAACTTCGAGGAACTTTTATTGTTTTTTCTGAATCAAGAAAATTTTCTTTGTTCGCGATTAATTCCAATGTTTTTAGGCCGATAAGGATTGGCCATATGGATGCTAGTCGTAATCTTAATTCAGTTCGTGGTGTATTTAATAGATAGTTTTGAGCAGACTCAAAATACTTCAGGCTGAGTTTTATGTGATTAAAAATAATTGGCCTAAATAATCCATCGTTTTGTTTATTTAACAACATCTCTACAGTTAGTGAATACAACTTTAGGTCTTCTTCGGGTAAATAACATCTTCCCAGTTTTGCATCTTTTGCAACGTCTCTGAGAATATTTGTTAGTTGCAAGGCTTTACCGAATTCGATGCCAAGTTGGCTTTGGTTTGTGTTAGGCCAATGGGCGAGAGAGCGAATGTGTGTTGTTGACATTTGTGTCCAAAAATCCCCGACACAGCCGGCCACAAGATAAATATACGTTTCCAGTTCTGCTGAAGTCTGCAACGCCTTGATTGAATCTTGACTTGCGAATGTTTCAAGATCCATTTTCATACCGCTGATTAATGTGGTGACAACTTTGAGCACGCTTGATTTGTCGTTCTCTTCTAATGTTTCAAATACCTCAATAATTGAGGGTAATTGCTGCAGGAGTTTTTGTTCGCCGGCGTGAGATAACGTTGGGCCAAATGACGCAGTTAATTCTAAATCGGTTGTAGATGACGGGTCTTTTAGTTTTAATAAAAGTTCATCTAAAAGTCTTTCTTGCTGTGTATTGGGCAATTGATCAGAATCAGCAATGCTATCGGCAGCTCGAGCGAGTAGATAGGCCAGTGCAATGCTTTGTCGCATCGATTTTGGTAATATTCGCATAGAAAGATAAAAGCTGCGAGAGACATTCTTTAAAGTATTATTGAAGTCCGTATGATTCATGAAGGCGTTTGGCAAAGTAGGAGAGGGTTGATATACGTGTGGTGAGTTATCGTCAATTTACGGCGTATATTATCAATTTATCATCTCGAATTCATGAATTACTGAGCATAATGCGTTAAAAAAATTGGATAGTAACTCGGTTTTGTTAAATTTTATACGGACATTTTGCGCCTAGAAGGGCAAATAAACAAATAAGGTTAATTACTCACCGTCGTTGTGGGTGAATTCCAAACAAAGGTACCATCGATGTACGAGCTTTTTTATGGTTTAACTTCCCGGCCATTCCGAATTAGTCCAGATCTCGACTGTTTTTGTTTAAGTCAATCTCATAAACGCGCCTTAGTTCATTTAAGATATGGTTTGCAACAAGCGGAAGGATTTGTAGTTTTGACAGGTCCCTCGGGCATGGGAAAATCATTATTAGTTGGACTCATACGGTCTGAGTTGGATCGACAGAATGTTAACGTTGCTAATGTCACAAATTCCCTAATTGATGATACAGATTTTTTACCTGCCATTTTATCCGCATTTCAGAAACCGATTTTTGAATATCAAACGCGTGCTTTAATATCACAATTGGAATCGTTTTTACTAAGCAAAGCAAAGTCTGGACAGCGCTCGGTTATAATTGTCGACGAAGCACAAAATTTATCCCAAAGAAGTTTGGAAATATTACGCTTATTGTCAAATCTGCAATATCAATCACAAGCTGTGTTACAAATAATTTTGGCAGGTGATAGCGCGTTAGACGAAAAGATTTCTGCCACGGAAAATCATCAATTACGCCAGCGAATTTCATTGTCGTATCAAATGAATCCTATGCTTTTGGAAGATACAAAAAAATACATATTGCATCGATTAACAATTGCTGGTTGGAATAATGATCCAGTCATAGAAGATGGCGTATTTAATATCATTCATAGCTTGTCATGTGGTTTACCCGGAAAAATTAATCGAGCATGTGATCAGTTGTTAATGCAAGCTATGCTGGAGAAGAAACACAATATTTCCAGTGAAGATGCAAGTCACCTGTTAGCATTAGAAAATCAACATTTTCCAGCTCAGTTGATTGAGGCCACAGAATCCTATTCAGATTTGATAATTGAAGCTGAGCCTGAGTCAGCGCTGAAAGATCCTGTTGTGGTACAAGAAACTAAAACAGAAGAAACTGATGCCGCATCAGAAGTAACAATGATAAATGAACGGCCTGAAGTGAATGAGGCCAATCTTCAGTCGGAAAAAGAGCAGGAAGTTGAGCAAGCAGGAAGCAAAGTAATGTCAACTATGTTGCTTAGTTATGCCATATCAATTTTGTTTGCCTTGGCTTTGTTCTACGCGAATGGACTAATGCCAAATGAAAAATTTTTAATGGAAAGCACGATGTCTTTAACATCTCAAGTTAGTCAAAACAAAATTAACGCTGTCGCAATTATGGAATAACTTTCGATAAAGAACGTCACCTGATTGCCAGTCGAAAATTTTCTTTAAAGTACGTCACTTTTAATTACCATCATTTTCTCCACTTGCATATCTTGAAAGGTATATGCAATGCCACCAACACCTAGTCCAGAATGATTTAAACCGGCAAAAGGCATCCAATCAACTCTAAAGGCTGTGTGTTCGTTAATCATAACTGCTGAGCCATTAAGTTGTTTGTAGGCATGAAGAGCAGTGTCAATGTTTGATGTAAAAACCGAGGCCTGAAACGAAAAATCTAAGGAATTCGCTTGTTGAATGGCGGTATCTATTTCATCATAAGCATATAGACAGATAACAGGGCCGAAAACTTCCATTTGTGAAACTTTAACATCTGTTGGTGGGTTGCGTAGTATCGTGGGTGAATAACAGGTATCGGATATTTTATTGCCCCCACAAATGAGGTCCGCGCCTTTTTCTATGGCTTCAGTTACCCACTCATGAACGCGATCGACTTCTCTGGTACGTATCAACGGGCCAACATCTGTTTCTGGATCGGTTGGATCACCCACTTTCAGTTGCAATGCGAGAGATTTTAATTTCGTTACTACGTCATCGAGAATTTCATTCTGACAATAGATACGTTGAACCGAAACGCAAACCTGACCTGCATGATAAAACCCGGCCTTTGCCATGGCAGGTAAGGTCTTTTCCAGATTAGCGTCCGCTTCAATGATCGCAGGGGCGACGCCGCCATGTTCAAGTGCACATCGCGTACCTTCAGAAAGTTTGGATCTCAACATCCAGCCAACTTTTGCACTTCCAATAAAGCTAAAAAATGCAACACGTTGGTCGCTAACCAGGCGAGTTGCTAATGCTCTATCGTCGATTAGTAATACTTGACACCATTCTTCTGGTAGGCCGGCTTGCCGGAATAATTTAACTAAATTAAAACAGGATATGGGAGTGTCTTGAGTTGGCTTAATAATTACCGGGCAACCTGCGGCAATGGCTGGGCCGGCCTGATGTGCAATCAGATTTAATGGGTGGTTGAACGCGCTAACAACGACGGTTACCCCAATCGGTTCATGTGTGGTGAAAGCCAGGTGTTGTTCCGATGCAGGATTGATTCCCATGGGAATTTCTTTACCGGCATTATTACGCAATACTTCGGCGCAAGTCCGAATGCTATCAATAGCGCGAATAACCTCGACTTTCGAATCAATATAGGGCTTGCCTCCCTCTTGTGCCGCTGCGATAGTTAACGCTTCAATTTGTTGCGACATTAAATCTGCAGTTTTTTCAAGAATTCCTATCCGGCGAGTCTTGGATAACCAACTGGATTTATTTTGATGAAGTGAATACGCGGTTTTTAACGCATATTCAATGGCATCACTATTGGCAACATCTGCTGTAGCGATAATCGATTCGTCAATAGGTGCTGTAATGTTAATTCTATCGAGATTTTCGTAGGCCTGATTTATCATCAGTGGATAATGCTGAGTCATTTTTTACAAATCCTTTCATTGACACCTATAAAATAAGACAGCGGTGATTAATGTGGCATCTCATTCATGACGCATTGTAATAAAACCAACTGGACTGTTCAATAAGGCATCCGTTACGCCCAGATATACTTGTCTTGGGCTTCTGAGGATTTCGGTACCTTCTTTTTTCGGGCATTTTTTAAAAAGTACTGTTGTGTTCATAGTGCCGCTCAAAGATGCAAGAAATAGTGAAATGTGACTCGTTAATTCTTCTTATTCATAAGCATAGACAATGGGCGAAAAACTTGGTGATTGAAGTAACAATTCTGAAGAAGTTTTTCCTTATCGGAAGTGAAATCAATCTTGGTTTGTCGAAGTTTTCGGCTATAATATGTGCCATTCGATATTGCTAAAAGGTATTCCATGGATTTTTTACCAGTTTTTATGAATGTAAGGCGGCAACCGTGTTTGGTTGTTGGGGCAGGTGACGTTGCTTCTCGAAAAATTCAAATGTTATTAAAGGCTGACGCTGATGTAATTGTGGTTGCAAATGAGGTTTGTGAGGTCGTAGAAAAGCTGGTAAATGATAAGAAAGTGACTCTTATACACAGAAAATTTGACTCTAAAGATATCGAAGGTAAGCGGCTTATTATATCTGCTACGAATGATGTGAATGTCAATCAGCAGGTTTCGCAATTAGCGAACGCATCATCCATTCCCGTCAATGTGGTTGATGCTCCCGATTTATGCAGTTTTATCGTGCCTTCCATAATTGATCGATCGCCAGTGGTTGTTGCCGTGTCATCGGGCGGTAGTTCTCCTGTGCTTGCACGATTGTTACGAGCAAGACTTGAAACCATGATTCCAGCAACCTATGGACGACTTGCGCAATTGGTTGAAGGTTTCCGAAATAAAGTGAAAGAAAAGTTTTCCACTACGTTGGAGCGACGAAGGTTTTGGGAGATTATTTTACAAGGTCCCGTTACAGAATTGATGTTTGCTGGTCAGGAGCCACAGGCCAAACGTGTTTTAGAAGAAGCGATCACTAAAGGTGATGCCTTGATCGAAGGCCAAGGTGAGGTCTATCTCGTGGGTGCTGGGCCAGGTGATCCTGATTTATTGACTTTTCGTGCCTTGCGCTTGTTACAACAGGCCGATGTTGTGGTTTATGATCGATTAGTATCAGAGCCCATTTTGGAAATGGCTCGCAAAGATGCAGATAGAATTTATGTTGGCAAAAAGAAAAGTGATCATGCCGTACCACAGGATGGTATTAATGAAATATTAGTTAAACTTGCGAAACAGGGTAAACGCGTTTTACGCTTAAAAGGCGGTGATCCATTTATTTTTGGACGTGGTGGTGAAGAAATTGAGCGACTAATGGAAGAGGGTATTTCTTTTCAAGTAGTGCCAGGTATCACAGCTGCTGCAGGCTGCGCCTCATATTCGGGTATTCCACTCACACACCGTGATTATGCCCAATCGGTAGTGTTTGCAACCGGTCATTTGAAAGACAATTCCATCAATTTAAATTGGCCAGCACTAGCGAGAAGTAATCAAACTATTGTTTTTTACATGGGATTAACGGGTTTAAAAATTATATGTGAGAAGTTAGTGGAGCATGGACTTGATAAAAATACGGCAGTGGCCTTGGTGGAAAAAGGGACTACTGTGGATCAAAAAGTACATGTGGGCACATTGGAAACCTTACCTCTTGAAATTGATCAATTAACAATTTCGCCACCGACATTAATTATTGTGGGTAATGTAGTGACCTTACATGAGAAACTTGCCTGGTTTCACCCGGAATTGCAAGGATCGTAAAATATTTCACGACAACTTGGTATTTAAATAGTATTCAGAATGGTTACTTTTTAAAACGGTGAAAAAACCGGATTAACGGGTGTTTGGTAATAGCGGGATTTTGATAAAAATATAAAATCGCTGGTAAAAGATCTTCGACCAACTTATCTGTAGTTTCAAAAAGCTCAGCATCAAAGTATTGAGATTTGTATTTTCCAAATAGTGTGATTTCGTTATGCACAACCTCAATGCCAAAATGGGGAAATTTGTAGACGATTCCGTGGATTTTTGCAGTTTCTTTAAACTTACGTTTAACTAATGGTTCAATATTTTGTTGAGCTAAATATTCATCTATTTTCTCTACACAATAATCGACGAATTCAGTTTCCATAAAAATAACCCCAAGGATTCTTAATTATTTGCCTTAAATACTAACATGTTTCTGGAAGATGGGCTAATTGACGAGTTCTTTAGGGCGTCGCCAGCGTTTCCTAACAGCGGGTTTGCGAAATAGGTAGACGCCCAAACAGAGCATATCCAAACCAAAATAAAATAAACTAATACCGCTGGGTGGATTACCACTGTTGATCCAACCCTCTTGATCTAATAAGGTAGAGTGCCAGTACCAGCAGTCAAAAGCCGTTCCTAATTGTTCCAAATAGGCAACAGCAAAAAACATGATAAAAAAGAATCGCCGAGAAGTGGGATTAAACAACAATAAAATGAGCAATAAAAAAGTACAAATTAAGCCGTACATATCGTTGTCAGTGACATATAACAAGATGGCATAAACGATTGTAAATATTGCCATCCAAGGAATGAGAGTCGATTGCTGTTTAACAATCCATGGATCGTGGGTAATATACCAAACCGTTGTGTAGAGGATTGCATGACCCAATGGGACATAAATTGGAATATTCTCTAGTCGATATTCATACATACCCAGTATCAAGCATAGAACAATTTCACCAACTGTGGCTATGAGCACCGCGTATTTCATGGTTCGCTTTATGCGTAGATTGGCGCGGCGATACATCCAAACAAAATAACTAACAGTGACAACGTTTGCTATCCATTGACCAAAAGTAACGTGATTGCTTAACCAAGTACTATCGAGGAAAAACACCAGGATCATTAATAACAACATATATAGACCCAGGATGAGACGGCGGTTTGGGCCTTCGAGTAGCAATGTTATCAATTTTAGATAGGGTTTCTATTTTGGTGGAAGTTGATCGTCAGAGACTCGTGACTCAAAAAAAATATCAGCATCATCAATGTCCACCGTTTTGTTCTCTGAATCAATCAATGCCAGTTCATAATCATTCCAGCCACGTAAACCTGTCATCAAAGAATAAACCTGTTGGTAACCCATGATTTGCATGGTTTGTGCTGCAAACAAGCTACGATTGCCGGAACGACAAACAAGAACAATAGGTTTTTCTCTTGCTTCGACGAGTGAGGGTATGGTTTCTTCAAACCCATATTCACATGCAGTTTCTAAAATACCACGAGGCACAAGGGTCGAATTTTCAATGTGCATGGCATTATATTCTTGAGGTTCTCGAACATCGATAATCAAAGGGGGCGTATCAGACTCTAATTGTTTTTCTAAATCCCATGGCATTAATTCTTTGACTGTTTTTTGGCATTCTTTGATTAGTTGACTAAATGTTTTCATGAAATGTTATCCAATCCATATTCAACAGCAATTACAGCTGCTTCAACTCTTGAATGTATGTCGAGTTTACGGAGAATAGATTTTACGTGAAGTTTGACGGTACCATCAGATATATTCAACACCCGTGCGATTGCTTTATTACTCCCCCCTTTTGCGAGATGATAGATGATTTCTTTTTCTCGCGGCGTTAATGTCGACAAGGCGTCATCTGCGCCAGCGGGTTCGTCTTTGCCTTGTACTACTCTTGCTAATACACCGGCTAAGGTAGGCGCAACAACAATTTCACCATTTCGAATTGAATTGAGAGAAGTTATTAACTCATTGGGTTCCATGTCTTTTAGCAAGTAACCTTGGGCACCCAATTTCATGGCTTGCGCTACGTCAGCATCTTCCCGGCTGGTTGTTACCATAATGACAGCAACGTCTTTCACTTTTTCTTTTAAGATTTTTAGGACTTCTAAACCATTTGGTTTGGGCATGCGGATGTCAAGCAGTACAACATCAGGTTTAAGGGTTTCAACGGATTTAATACCTTCCATGCCATCACAAACGGAGGCAACAACATTGATGTTTTTTCGTGCTAATAATTCCTCAAGTCCTGCTCGAAACAAGCTATGATCATCAATGAGGACAACACGTAGCGGTTTTTCCAGATTATCTTCAGACATTTTTAGCTTTGGTCACATTAATTTTCAGGTAATTGGTTATTTATTGATATGTGAGTATTATAATACATTTACAATACTCTCGGGAGAGTAGGTTTGCTCCACCAGGAATTTGAATTCAATTCTTGTTCCTTCATCGGGTTCACTTTCAACTTGAATATTTGCACTAATATGATCGGCTCGTTCTTTCATTATGGTGAGTCCTATATTTTCACCCGGATTGGATTTTATGATTTTGTTTTTCATTCCAATGCCATCGTCTTCAATAAAAATATTCCACATATCATGATAGGTACGAATAACAACACGAGCATTTTGAGCCTTGCTATGCTTTCGGATATTGCTGAGTGCTTCTTGAATAATATGTAATACTTGAATTTCGATGTTGGGTGGCAAGACGCTGCCGTGGGTTTCTTCTTGGAAATAACAGTTTATGCCAGTATCCTTGCGCAAATTATTAATAAGCTCTTGTACAGCTGGAATAAGGCCTCTTTCATCCATGCGGGTTCGGAAATGGTCGAGTAAGTCGCGTAAATCCCCATTGGCTTTGTCCAAGTTTTCTTCCAGGTGTTTTATTTCTGAATTGACTGATTCAAAATCTTGGTTCTTCAAACTATCTTTCAGCAGACTGATTTGAAATTTTAAGCTAACCAGGGTCTGGGCTAATGAATCGTGCAGTTCGTGAGATAGGAATGTACGCTCTTCGATTAACGCAAGTCGCTTGGCCTGTGTTTCAAGACGGTTTTTAGCAATTGCTACCCCGAGATGTTGCCCAATACTTTGTAAAAGGTCGTTTAGTTCAATTCGGTCAATAAATTCAGATTCACGCACGTAGAGGTTATATATTCCTAAACATTCGTTTCGATGCATCATGGGAACCGCAATCATTGTCAGGTCTGGTTTTGCACATAATGCACTGCCAGCGATATCTTTGCATTTGTTGGTTTCTTGAGTCCGAATTCGACCTTCGGAGAAAGCTACACCGCAGCTACAAATATTTAATGGCACTTGTTTTTCAAAACTTATAGCATTGTCTTGCAAGCCAGAACTTGCAATGAGGTGAAGTTGCTGGTCATCCGAGATGACACGAACAGCTGAAGCTTCTGCATGAGTTAAATCCTGGAGTGTATTTAAAAAGCTGGAGAGCAAACTATTGAGATCTGTTGATTGATTTATGCAAGTTGCGACTTCATAAAGTATTGCGAGGGAATCTGAATGCTGGGAGGACAGTTTTCTTTGTTTTCGAACTTGCTCTTCCATGTCTTTGCTTAGATCTCGTAGCGCTGTACTTAAATTATTTATATCAATTGCAAGTTCGTAATACTCGTTCTTAGTCTTGGGCAAAGCCATGTTGGCCTGTAAATTCCCATTACGCATTCTAGTTGCCCAATGACGCACTTGTGTTAATGGGAAAACCAAATTCTTTTTAACTCGATTCAAGATGAGAAAAGTTAAGCCAACGCCAACTACGCCACATAACATGTGTACACTGATAACAAATTTGTTGTAACCGGGAAATAACATATTGAGAGATGCAGATAAAAGTGCGATGGTGATTGTTGCACTCAGTGCAAGCATAGGCCAATAAATACCGCTACTCATTAGGATGTTTCGTGAGCGCGAAGCTTTGTTGCTCGATCCAGTGAGCACCCATTTCACTCTGCGAAGGAGTTTAGATCTTTTTAACGATTTGGTTTTATGATTTTTCATTGTGATTACGAATGATGAATAATGTATTTAAATCGAAATTGCGATGTCTTCAGAAATAAAACTGAATACCAATGTAGATTAATGTGATTATAGCTTGATTATTCGCAAATTCATTGAATTATCGATTTTAAAGCCAATCAGAGTTGAAGAATAGTCAAATTTATAATCTCTGAAAGATTCGTCAGAATCATTCATATTTTTCAAGTTTTGTTTTGGTTGAAGTTTAACTGAAGGCAAGAATTACACAGATGCATTCAGTGACGATAGGTTGTTTGCTTCAAATTTTTGTTGCTTAATAAAAGCGATGAAACGTTGTGCCCAATGATTATGTGAAACATCTCTAAGATGTGTGTAACTGGCTAGAACATTTTTATAAATAATGCCATCATCAAATCCTGTGACGCCAGTTCCTCGTAAAACTTTGTAAGCAAAGCTAACTTTGTTATCAATATTAATTAAGCGGGAATAATGAAATTCATGCGCACAAAATTCTTTTTCTGGTTTACTATTTTCCAGTAGTGGCCAGAGAGGGTTTACTTCTTTCAAGCGCACATAACCACGACCTTGTGGTTTGTCGCACATTTCGGTATCAGCAGCAATGGTGCCAACCATGGGATAGTGCTTACCCTGCCAATTGATACTACGACTTAAATACATCAATCCACCACATTCCGCATAAACTGGCAATCCACTCTCGATGGCTTTAGAAATCTCTGTTTTTAATGCTGTATTGCCCGAGAGTTCATCCATGTAATTTTCTGGGAATCCGCCGCCTATGAACAAGCCATCCAACGCAGGAAGCTGCTGGTCCTGAAGCATATTCACTTCAATTAACTCTGCCCCTGCGTCTTTAAGTGCGTTAAGGTCGCCAGGGTAGTAAAAACCAAAGGCATTATCGCGTGCAATACCAATGCGAAGTGTCTTTTTACTTTCTATTACTGGACGTAATAATCGACCCTGTTTTATTTTTGGCGCGGTATCTGCGATTTGAATAATTTTTTCTAAATCAACTTGGTTTTTTATCAGTTCTGCGATTTCGTTGATTTTGTTTTTCGTCTGTGAGGTATTCGCACTTGGAATCAATCCAAGGTGTTGTTCCTTGATGAGCAAATCTTCATTTTTATGGACTGCACCTATGACGGGAACATCGGTATAGTACTCTATAACCGCACGTAGTTTACCTTCGTGGCGTTTTCCCCCTAATTTGTTGAGAATGACGCCTGCGATATTGATACGCTCGTCAAAGGCTTGATAGCCCAGAATGAGTGGTGCTATGCCTCGAGTCATTCCTTGTGCATCTATCACAAGTACAACAGGAGCCTTAACCAGCCTGGCTAAAGCCGCATTACTATTGCGGCCTTCAATGTCCAGCCCATCATATAGTCCTTTATTGCCTTCGATAATGCTGATATCACTGTCATGGCCATATTGTCGAAACGTGCCTCGAAGTTCATCTTTTGACATACTGTGGAAGTCGAGATTATGGCAATCACGACCTGCGGCAAGGCTTAACCACATGGGATCAATATAATCTGGACCTTTTTTAAAAGGTTGAACATCGAGACCTGATTGTTTTAAGGCGGCACACAAGCCAAGCGTTACGGTGGTTTTGCCTGAAGATTTATGACCAGCAGAAATCATCAAGTGGGACATGATTTAGGCCACGTGTTGAAATTTTTGTTTTTGACGATCTTGCCAAAACTTCTCAGCAAGCGCCTGAGCATCACCGATTGAATTGGCGCGGCCAAGTAGTTTGAGGGCCACAGCGGCGGTGCCTGTAATACTGGCCACAGCATATTCGTCCTCATCGATCCCTCGCCAAACATCTATCAGGCGCAAAGGGTTCATTTCTTCATCTTTCAGATGTCTTGGTCCGGTAAATAACGCTGGCCACTCTTCTTCCGTTAGTTCGCCATGATGCACGCTTTTCACCAAGGTATTTTGGTCGGGGTTTCGTTCTATCTCCCCACCTTCGCCTTTTAACACGGCGAGATGCGGTTGATCTAGTAGTTGAGCGGCACCCTGGTGGGTGTCTCGATAACTGGGATGGAAAATTCCTTGAATTTCATAATCCGCATTAAACGGATTTAGCATTCTTGCTATGGTATGTACGGGTGAGCGCAATCCCAGAAGAGGCCGCATTTGAATAATTCGGTGCATTATCGGAGACATGTATTCTAATGGGAGATACGCAAAGTTATGGGTCGTTAATTGGGATGCTGCATGTTCCAGGGTCTGACTCTCGACTAACCCCAATTGGTTTAATACATCGCGGGTATAAACTCGACCAGCGGTGTGTCCCTCTGCGCCATGCATGAAAACAGTGATATCATTTTCTGCAAGTAATAATGCTGTGAGCAGAAACCAGGGTAGGTGTCGTCGCTTTCCAGCATACGAAGACCAATCTAAGGTAACTTCAGGTATATTCTCAGGTAATTCGAATGTCTTTTTTATGGCTTGTACAAAACCAGCAATCTCCTCAGGCGTTTCTTCCTTAACGCGGAGTAACATTAAGTATGCGCCAAGCTGACACTCTTCAACTTCATTATTAAGTATCATAGACATGGAGTGAAACGCTTCTTCTTGAGTCAGTCCGCGCGAGCCGCGTTTGCCTTTACCAAGAATACGAATATATTGTGCAAAAGGATGTTCTTCGTACATTGTGATTGTCTCGTAACTGTGTGTGTTTCTTTTTATGCAGCCAGTTTTTTTGGATTATGTATATCCCACCCAGGAGGTTTTAGTTTTTATGACGGTAATGGGGATCGACATCTTCATCCGCGAGGCTGGTAGGCAAAAATTTTAAAAGTTTAACGGCAAAAAGTACTATAAATCCTGCGATAGCTATCCCGCCAATGCCCAATAATATTTCCGGAAAAGAGGGTATGTAAGATGCAATTTCTCCGTCATAAAAACTGCTGGTAACTTCGTATCCGGGGAATAATTCCAGAGGGTATGCTTGGCCACCAATAACAATAACATATACTTGTGAAAAGCCGCCCAGTAGGACTAAACCCGCACCGCGTAACATGAAGCGTACGTCATCTTTGAAATTTGGATGGTAGAAATATATGAGAGGCAAGATACTGCCAAGACCAATTTGGAAAACCCAGAAGATGAAAGCATATCCACTACCACTTAACATGAAATGTTCAACACTCTCGTGTTCAGCGGCGTACAAGTTTGTTAGATGAAATATGGCCACTAAAAACATAACGGCAGCAACAAAGACGCCTAGCAAGTTTTTGAGGCGTTTTATAGTGGCCATACCAATAGGCCGTTCGGTCCACTGATATGCGGCATACAAAACCAATAAAAATATCGCTAATCCAATTGAAAAAGATAATACGATGAACATGGGTGCCATAATAGCCGCATCGTAAGCTTCACGCGCAACAAGAAAGCCAAAGATGGAACCGGTTGCAGTGGTTAACATAAGACGCCAGATGAACGCTGCGATACCCACTTGTCTACTGTATTTGTTAAATCGACCTTCCATTAACATCCAGAGATACACGATGACGATAGCGATAAACCCATTATAAAAAATCATATTCCAAGCAAAAATGGAGCTGAAATTGTAATGCGTCATTGCAACAATTAATCGGTCCGGCCGGCCGAGATCTAACACAAGTATGCTTAAGCCACCCATTAAAAGGGCGATGGCAACTAATCCTGAAAGCGGTGCGAGGGGTTTGTAGGCCGTTTTTCCAAACACCGAGCTGATGGAGGCGACATTTAGAGCGCCCGATGCAGCAACAATGAGAAATATGGCAAACACATGGGGGATCCCCCACACAATCTGGTTATTCATTCCTGTTACGATGTGCCCATTGTGTTCCATGTAATAAGCTGCAGATAGAGCAATGACGATTAAACCAAGTAAAGCTGCCGCCAGTTTGATAAATGCGCGGCTTTTACCTTCAATTTCCTCGTAAATAATTCTTTTCATCGTTAAACGGGCTCTTATATTCCCTGGTATCTTACGCCGGGATTGGTTTTCAGGTCTTGTCGAATTTGGCGACTATTTTCTTTCGCAACGCGTATGGCTATTTCTGAGTTTTTATTGTTGAGGTCACCAAATAATAGTGCTTTTTCTTTACAGGAGGTTACGCAGGCAGGTGATTTGTCTTTATCAACCAGATGAACACAGAAAGTACAGCTTTCGACAACACCCATTCCACGCGGCATATAGTCATCATGATTTTCTACTGGGCTATGGACAAAAGAACGTGCTTTATAGGGGCATGCCATCATGCAGTAGCGACAGCCGATACAAATGTGTTTGTCTACTAAAACAATGCCATCTTCACGTTTAAATGATGCGCCAGTGGGGCAGACGTCAACGCAAGGTGGTTTCTCACAATGTTGACACATAACGGGTAGTGACGCTTCGCGGCCAGTACTTTTTTCTTTTAAATCAACTTTCCGCATCCACTGTACTTTTACTTCGTCCGGACCTTTTTCATTTGCCCAGCCGTTTTCTTTAGCACAGGCGTTTACGCAATCATCGCAACCAGTGGCACATTTATTTGTATCAACCAACATTCCCCAGCGTACTTTATCTGTAACTGCTTCAGCATCAGGTTTTGCTTGAGCAACTTGATGTAAAAAAATGCCAGGACCAATTAACATGGCTCCTGTTACACCAACAGAAGCACCTACAAATTTACGGCGTGATGGGTCAGTTAAGTCTTTTACTTGGGTCATATTAAATGCCAGAATTTTTATCTTTTGCCATTGGGGTAGAAGTGTGACATTCGAAACAATCAATCTTAACCGCAGCATAGGAGTGACAGCTATTGCAGAAATGCCGTTTATCCTTATAACTCACTGCTTGCTTTTGCTTATTGTATACCGCGTGGCATGTTAAGCAGTTTTTTAAGCTTTTCTCACGCACGCGTATTCCTTCGTGCATGGTAAGGTCACGTTGGTGCAGTAACAAGTCCATATGATTTCGCCGCATATAATCGGTATCAGCGATACACTTGTCACCTTTAGCCTGAGGAATTGCCGGTTTTGGTACATCTGCAAAAATTGGTGTCACTAAAACCAGCACCAGGATTAATCCAACAATAACGCCCAGGCGAGATGTTAAGCTAAGTGTGTTGAATTGTTGGATCATTTTTTCTCAGTACCATCTTCTACTCACCAAGTCCCATTTCTATGTAGCCTGTTGGGCATACATCCTTACAAATGTGGCAACCAATGCAACGTGAGTAATCTGTGTAAACATATCTGCCAGTTGTGGAGTCTTTCTTGGGTGTTTTCTTAACGGCTTCTTGTGGGCAATAAATGACACAGTTATCACACTCGAAACACATTCCACAACTCATGCAACGTTCGGCTTCCTTTTTAGCGAGATCTTCACTCAGGCCTACAATTCTTTCTTCAAAGTTACCGAGAACTTCGTCTGCTTCAACATCTTTGTGATCGCGTTTGTATCGTGGTTCGTATTCAAAATGTCCAAGAAATAACATTTCAGAATTAATAATTTCTTTGTTTGCGCGATCTTCGTAATTATGCACTGCGAAGTTTTCTTCAGATGTTCCCAATACAGGTCCGACCTCAATAGATTCGGGTTCTAAATTTGTTTCGCGTAGTTTATCCAATAAATCGAAATGGTGGACATCAACTTTTGGACGTTTGCCCAAAGATTGAGAATTTAGGAAATGATGTATACTTTCAACAGCGATTGAGGCTTGTCCAATTGCGGTTGTCAATAAATGAGGACGAACTATGTCTCCAGCAACAAAATGACCATCCATATTTGGAACTTCGTAATTCTTGCCTGCGGTAATTAAACCTTTACCGTTGTCTAGTCCATCAAGTCCAGTAAAGTCACCACTTTGACCAATTGCTGCCACAATCAAATCTGCGTCGATGACGAATTCAGTGCCAGGTTTTGCAGTTTTGCAGTCATCTTCCAGCTCAATCATTTTAAGACCGGTTGCGCGTCCGTTGGCATCTATAACAACTTCGACAGGATTAACTAAGCCTTTGATATCGACACCTTCTCGTAAAGCATCATCAATTTCATGCTGCGCTGCTGTCATGTCGTCAATGGGATGTCTGGAAACAAGTGTTACGTCTGCGCCTTCACGTTTTGCGGTGCTTGCAACATCGTGAGCTGTTTGTCCCAAGATTATGTGTTCAGGTCGATCTTTTTCATTTTCAACAGTAATATGTCCGATCCGACGCGCAACAGATGCAACGTCAATCGAAGTATCACCACCGCCGATTACAATAACTCGGCCAGTGACGTGTTGTAAGCGGCCTTGGTTAAATGCTTCTAAAAATGCGACACCTGTAATACAGTTTGTTGCATCAGCCCCATCAATTGGAAGTGGCCGACCGCTTTGCGCGCCGAGTGCCCATAAAACAGCATCAAACTCTTTGTTAATTTCATCCATGCTGACATCTGTTCCAACACGGGTATTCATGCGTTTTTCAACGCCCATATCGATAATTCGATTTATTTCACCGTCAAGAACGTTACGTGGCGTCCGGTAGCCAGGAATTCCGTAACGCATCATACCGCCAAGTTCTTCGTGTTCATCAAAGATTGTGCAGTCGTGACCGACGCGTCTTAATTGATATGCCGCTGCTAGACCAGCTGGTCCGCCGCCAACAATTGCGACTTTCTTACCTGTGCTTTCTCCGACGTCGAAGGTATAGCCGTTTTCCAATGCGGTATCACCAATGTATTGTTCAACAGCATTAATACCAACATGATCTTCAACCTGATTTCGGTTGCAACCATCTTCACAGGGAGCAGGGCACACTCGACCCATGATGGAAGGAAAAGGATTAGCATTGGTTGAGCGGTGGAAAGCGTATTCCGGCATACTCATGTCACCCGCCGGTTTTTCCATACCTCTAACTATATCAAGCCATCCGCGGATGTCTTCTCCAGCTGGACAACTACCTTGGCAAGGCGGCGTACGATGGATGTAAGTTGGGCATTTGTGGGTCCAACTTGCTTGGAAGATTTGTTCATCCCAAGCATCTTGTTTGTGGTCACCATCTTCGTAGCGTCTGTAATTTAAATCTTTTGCCATATCGTCGCGTGATGTTGCCATTGGAGAATCTCCTATTTAATTATTTCGCTTTTAATTAAAGCCGATGTTACGAATCATTATTACCCATAATTAACGCATCCCCAACGAGTTGATGGACACTGATAATCGAATCCATAGGAATATCGTAGTAGGGCATGACTTTTGAAAATTGACTTTTACAAATTGCACATATTGCTGCCATGTGAGTAACTTTTTGGTCTTCTATTACGGTTTTTAATGCTTCCATTCTGGGAAGTGCACCTTTAACGCGTAACTCAAGTAGATCGTCTGTGAGTAATCCACCGCCACCGCCACAGCAATAGGTTTTATCAAATGTCGTTTCAGGATTCATCTCAACAAAATGATTTACGGCAGATTTGATTACTCTTCGGGGCACAATAAATTGGCCGCCCTCCATGTTTCCCATGCGAGTGCCGCGAGACACGTTGCAAGAGTCGTGGTAGGTAATGACTTTGTCGTCGTTTGCTTCTTTGTCGAGCTTGATCGCACCCTTGTCAATAAGGTCGAGTGTGACTTCGCATATGTGTTGCGGAACAGGATAATTTTGATCGAGAAAGTCGAATGGCCCAATTAAGGTATTCCAAAAGCTGTAAGCAACTCGCCAAGCATGGCCACATTCTCCAACCACAATGCGTTTAACACCCAATTCCATGGCTATTTTACGTATGCGCCATGATATCTTTTGCATTTGTTCGTAACTGCCAATAAACATTCCGAAGTTACCAGCTTCAGATGCGTATGAGCTTAGTGTCCAGCTTATTCCAGCTTGATGAAAAACTTTTGCGTAACCAATGAGTCCATCGATATGGGGCTCTGCAAAAAAATCAGCGGACGGTGTGATTAGTAGAACATCGGCGCCTTGGACGTCAACTGGAAAACGAACGACATGTCCGGTCTCTTCTTCAACGTCTTCCTCAAGGCCTTCTAACGTGTCAACCAGTGCTGGCTCGGGAAGACCAAGGTTATTTCCGACTTTATGAACTTTGCCGATAATTTCATTACAATATTTTTGGCCTTTACCGACGTGATCAAGAATTTCTCTGGCAGCCATGGAAATTTCAGCGGTATCGATACCGTAAGGGCAGAACACAGAACAACGTCTGCATTGCGAACACTGATGAAAATATTTATACCAGTCATCCAATACATCTTCAGTCAAATCTTGTGCGCCAACAAGTTTTGGAAAGTATTTACCGGCCAAAGTAAAATAACGTCGGTAAACATTACGCAGTAAATCTTGACGGGCAACGGGCATGTTTTTAGGATCTGAAGTACCTTGAAAGTAATGACACTTATCAGTGCACGCACCGCATTTCACGCAGCTATCCAGAAAAACTTTAAGAGAGCGATATTTCGTTAAAAGCTCACCCATTTTCTCAATGGCTTTTTCTTGCCAGTTATCAACTAATTCGCCAGGAAAGCCAAGTGCTTCTTGATGATCGGGTTTTGCGACAAAAGGCGAGCTATGGTCCATTGCTCCCTCTTGAAGTACGGGAATAATGGGGTAAGCACGAATTTTTGGAGTATCAAACTTAACTTTCGCCAAAATAGTAACCTTTTGTTAATTACTGCCGTTTGTCATCTAGTTCCGCAGCCCAGGGTGCAATGTGACGTTTCTCCCGTGAGTCATCCACTTGATTTCTTGTGGGACTAAAAAAGACGCCGGGTGCATGTAATAGTTTGCTAAACGGAAAAACAATCATAAGCGCTGCTACCAACAGTAAATGCAGCATAAAGAAAAAATCAGTGGGTAATGGCTGCCAATCAAAATACAGGATACCTAAAGCAAAGGCTTTAACTTGGACGATGTCAGTATGTGACACGTATTTCATCATTAATCCGGTAACTGCAATTAATACAATCAAACCCAACATCAAATGGTCGGAAGGATTGGTAATGTAACGAATTCTTTCAACAAAGATGCGTCGAGCCCAAAGTCCTAAAAGTCCAGCCAACATGGCAAATCCCATATAGACCCCAATCGGTTGCATGACCGCAACTATCTCCCAAACAGGTTCGGTTGCATAACGCAAGTGACGAAACAACACGACAAATAAACCGAGATGAAATAACCAGCCGAAGAGCCAAATGATTTTGTTAGATCGAAACAAGCTGTGAAACAACACAACTTCTTTTAACATTCTAATTCGAACACCACCCTGTGTGAGGGGGGCGGGCATAGTAGGGATTTTTAACGGTGCGGGAGTTTTAGCATAGGTCGCTATTCTATAACCCAGTCCGCCGATGAATATAACGACTGAAACATAGAGTAATAATGTAAATAAAAATGTTAAAAAACCCATGCTATCTTCCTAGAAAATTTTGATTAAACCATTGGAGTGTTCGAACTTCGTACTGCCAAGAGCTTAATCAAAGTTTTCTAACTTTTATATGTAAGTATTTGAGTCAATGTTTGACTCTATAAACACAAAACAAAAAATAGTAGTGTGCAAAGTAAAAACAAGCTCTGAGTGGCTTGTTTTTACCTGTGCAGTTTTATTTATACGGGCAGTTTATACGCAACCCGTAGGTTTGGGTAAGCCTGCAATTTTACATGCTTGCTTAGCTGGTCCGTATGGAAAAAGCTCGTACAAGTATTTGCTGTTACCTTTTTCTTTACCGAATTTTTTACCGATAGCTTTTGTTAATACGCGAACCGCAGGTGCGATTTGAAATTCGTCGTAGTATTCGCGTAAGAAGTTAATTACTTCCCAGTGGTTTTCAGTTAAATCAATTTCTTCAGTTTTTGAAATTTCAACAGCAGCTTCTTCGGTCCAGTCTGCCAAGTTTACTAAGTAACCTTCTTCGTCGGTTTCAAGTGTTTGGCCACTAACATCAATACCCATATCAAATACTCCTCAACAAATAAATTGTAAAATTATAACCAGGCTTGCACCTTGTCATGTTCAACACTCAGGTCTACAAATCCCGCGTAGTCAACTGTTTTGATGCCATCAAGCAACATTTCTTGTACACCTCGCGCGTTTAGGTCAGGCTCAAGAACGTAAATATTAATATCCTTCATGGCATTTGTTACGGCATCACTAAATTTTGCGTTTTTTAATCCTGCGTAAACTCCATCTTCTATCAAAAGAACTGAACTACCTGGCTTACAATGAGCCAAGCAACTTTCTAATGAAATGTTTTCGTAGGGTGATTTATTAATGGTATGTAATATCATATTAATTTCCCCTGTTAAAACGTCAAAATGACATCTTGTTCTTCCATAAGATCTGCCATTTGATTTGCATCTAGCATTTCTACAGGTACGATTAAATCATCCGCCGATAAACCACGTTCATTCATGGATTCTTTGCTAACGAAAAGTTTTTCTACATCATACATTTCTAATGCACGATAGGTGGGTGAAAAGTTTTTCATTTCGGTCGCTTTGGTGTCCTGTCCTTTTTTCAATTGATAAACACCATCATCCATGAAGACTAAGCTCACATCCTGGTCAAACGCAGCGCCGATTAATACGACTTCCAATGACTCTAATGCGTAAATGGTTCCATAAGGGGCTTTACGGTTGACATACATGAGTTTTTTTATGGTGCCTTCATACTCATCTTCGTCATACATTTCTTCTGACATTTTATTCTCCTACCTGGCCGTTAATCGCCAAAAACCATGACACGATCAGATTCAATCGACGCTTCAATTAATTGCCCTAAGCCAGAAATTCTAAATCCTGGCGCCAGGTTGTCACAATCTTTGCCATGTCGATTCGCTTCATCTTTATCGATGATGCCGCGACGTTGTGCTGCAGCGACACAAACCACGAGGTCCAAATTATGTTCCTCGGCCAAGCGACTCCAGTTTTGCACAAGATCACGATCATCTTGTGGTGGGGAAGTAAATCGAGTTCCGTTATTCACACCAGAGTGATAGAAAAAGATTCGATAAATTTCATGACCTTTTTCTAATGCCGCTTTAGTGAATTGATAGGCAGTGTCAGCAGCCTGATGGGTATAAGGCCCTTCGTTAACTAATATACCAAACTTCATAACGTGATTTCCTGATGTCTAGAATCGAATATGTGTTGATGAGTTAAGGCTTTGACGAGCGCCACGCCAATCATCAATATGGAATTTGGTAAATGGCAATTCCGTCAATTCGAAGAATCGAGGCCAGCCAATTCGTTCTACCCAATCTCCGACACGTTCCCAATCTTTTGCATCGTCTTTGTAACACTGTAATATCTTTTTAACGATAGTGGCAACTTCAGGCCAACGAGGTGGATTATTTGGAATATCCGCTGCAACCAATTTGTGGAACATAGGTTTGCTACGAGCATTTGAGTGTTTACCGCCAACCCAAATAGCGAGTTTTGAATGTTCTGGATCGTTGATTTGCATTGGAGGGCAAGGTGGGTAACAAGCGCCACAACAAATACATTTTTTCTCGTCAACTTCTAAGGACGGTTTGCCATTAACCATTGCTGGGCGAATCGCTGCCACTGGGCAACGCGCAACAACTGTTGGTCGTTCACAGGCGTTGGCTACTAAATCATGATTGATCGTTGGTGGTTTTGTATGCTGGATATTAATTGCGATATCACCTTGACCGCCGCAGTTAATCTGACAGCAAGAAGTTGTCATGTGAACACGATTAGGCATGCGCTCATTGACAAATTCATCATGTAATTCATCCATCAAGGCTTTAACAACTCCAGAAGCATCAGTACCCGGGATGTCACAATGTAACCAGCCTTGGGTGTGAGAAATCATTGCAACAGAAGGTCCAGTGCCACCAACAGGGAATCCCTCAGCAAGCAGTTTATCAATCAGAGGATTAACCTTATCGCTGTCAGAAACCATGTATTCAATATTTGATCGAATTGTGAATCGGACGTGGCCATCGGCAAATTGATCCGCTATATCACACAATTTGCGAATAGTGTCGACATCCATTTGTCTCTGAGTGCCAGCGCGAACAGTCCAAACTTCATCACCATTATTAGCAACGTGGCGCAGTACGCCAGGACGAGGGCGTTCGTGATATTTCCATTCACCAAAGTTAGCTTTCAATGTAGGATGCATTAAAGGCATTGGGTCTGGTACACCAGATTCTATTGGCATACGTAATTGCTCAGCCATACTTATCTCCTAATGTTGTTTCTAAATTGCTGAAAAACTTATTCGCCAGAGGCTTTACGTTCTTCCCATTTTTCCGCTTCTTCGGCCCAGTCGTCCATGCGAACATATGAGCTTTGGCGAGGCTGCGCGATCATGTTTGGATCCACATCAATTTCTACACCCTCAAGGAAGTTAACCAAACCAATACGTTCGATCATTTCACCTGTTCTTTCATGTTCCAATGCATTCTCAGCAAAGAAATCAATGACGTTTTCTGCGATTTCAACTAACGCCTCATAATCTTCTTCGGTTTCCATTTTCATAAATGGTTTGATGACGGTGCCCATGGTGTCACCAATTTTTAGTGTACGTTTACCACCAATTAATAGGGTAATACCTTTATCATCACCAGGTGACAATGCTTTGGTCATGACATTAATACAGTGCATGCAACGTACACAGTTGCGATTGTCGATATCTAACGTGTCATCGTCGTTTAGTGAAAGTGCGTTGGTAGGGCAGCGGCTAATAACGCTGTCAATAGCGTATTTACGGCCTTTCTCTTTTACAAAATTAACCACTTCTTGTTGGTCAACTTTGATGTCATCTCTCCAAGTACCAATGACAGAAAAGTCAGAACGATGGATTGAGTTCATGCAATCGTTAGGACAACCAGACACTTTAAACTTGAATTTGTAAGGCAGTGAAGGTCTATGCATATCGTCGAGGAAATTATTTACGAGGTCACGATGAATTTTTTGTTCGTTAGCACAAGAATGCTCACATCGTGCGGCGCCGACACATGACATACCTGTACGGACAGCTGGGCCAGCACCGCCAAGGTCATAACCCATATCGTTTAATTCATCAAAAGCGGCTTGGACATTATCTGTGGTGGCTCCCTGGAACATGATATCGCCAGATTGTCCATGGAAGGCGATTAAGCCAGAGCCGTGTTCTTCCCAAACATCACACATTTTTCTCAGGGTGTCTGTGTCGTAATGCATACCTGCTGGCGGCATTACTCGTAAGGTATGGAATTCTGCAGCATCAGGGAATTTAGGTGTACCATCTTCATTTTTTAATTCAGTGAAGCGAGGAATGATACCGCCACCATAACCACGCACACCAACTGTGCCACCTTTCCAAAAACCTTTCTTGGTTTGGTAAGATTCTTCCAGCTGACCCATTAGGTCCACTGCCATGTCATTTTTTTCTGCAAGGCGTTTTAAGCCAGTTACAAAACTAGGCCATGGACCGCTTTCCAATTGATCAAGATTAGGTGTGTCGTGTTGTTTCTTAGCCATTAAATGTCTCCTAAGGATAGACCGCATTAATTAATCAGCTGGTGGCTCACTAAATGTACTGAATTATTTAGAAAGCACATTGAACATAAGTATATCACCGTTTAGTTATGTATATAGTGTAGATCGCAAGTAGGGGGTAGGAACATCTTGCAAAAGAGAGGTGGGGTGGCGATAGGCGTACCCCCAATGGGGTATGTGGTGGTTAATGCCACTGCGCTATCGTGTTTTTTAAGTAAAAACATCAAGTAACACCTCAACTTTCGTTAGCGATAAACACAAAATGTTTTCAAAATCTGCCTCAATCAACAACCCAAATTATGCTTCCATTCCCGACCATTTGGATCTCTCTAATGCGTATGCATATGATCAATGGCGGAAAGCAAAATTAGCGCCGTATCCACTCAAATCGACTAACTTAATTATCCCTATTAACGACTATCAAACAATCACTAGTGATGAATTAAAGTCCATCGGCCAACTTTGTGAAAAATTTAATTTCGCGTTATATGACATAGGTTTAGCTTCGAATAATAAACGCATTCCCATACTTTTAGCAAGGCAACTGGGGTTGAACGTTAGTGACAAACACTTGTGTGGAGACAAAGTGGGCGTAAGCACAATTCACGTGAGTGAAAAGCGGGCACCAGGCGAATATATTCCTTATACAAATAAGGGTATCAATTGGCATACCGACGGTTACTATAATCAGCAAGATCAAAAAATATTAAGCATGATATTGCACTGTGCTCAAAATGCGGAAAAGGGAGGTGAAAACGCATTTTTCGATTACGATATTCTCTACATATTGCTTCGTGATGAAAACCCCGACTATATTGATGTATTGATGCACGATGATGTCATGACGATTCCAGAAAATGTACAAAATGGAAAGTTGATTCGTGCAACGCAAACTGGGCCAGTATTTAGTCAATTTGCTTGGGGATTGCACTTACGTTACACCGCAAGAACCAAAAGCATCCTATGGAAAAAAGAACCTTTGGTGCAAAAAGCGGTCAATCGAATTCAAGAGATTTTACAGTCAGCAAACGAATATCGGATCGATTTTCGTTTTTCACCTGGGCAAGGTGTCATCAGTAATAATGTTTTACACATGCGCACATCATTTCAAGATAGTGCAGATAAAGCGCAACAGCGCTTAATATACCGAATGCGTTTCTATGAACGTATGAATCACGAGTGAGTAAAGTATGGAAGAAATTAAAGATTTTGGTGAAATAGATGCACCCTATGGTAAGCAGCTTATTTTTAAAACGGTATCTTATGACAATGGATTTAATATTATGAGATTACGCGTGAAAGAAGGAAAGCGGTTCACAGACATGGATCTCGATGTTAATACCGTAAAACTCTGGCAAGAAAAATTTGATAAATGGCTTTCGCAACAATCTGAAATGGAAGCTAAGTAATGTATTGGAGTGACGACGAAGAGAATCTGCAATTTCCAACATCGTCGGTACTGGATGTTATATACAAAATAGAAGGAAAAACACTTCCAACAAACGCTTTGTCTGCTATTGCCCTTAGCTTAACCGATCAGTTGGAAGGTTGGGATAATCTAGAAAATGTTGCATTACATTTGATGTTGGGCGGTGAAGAGGGAAATGGTTGGTATCGAGACAGGAATCCCGATAGCGTTTTATATATATCACGTCGTACAAAATTGGTTTTGCGCGTAGAGCAAGATAAACTTCATCACTTCTCATTTCTATCGAACTGTGAATTAGATGTGCAGGGACATAAAGTAAAATTTGTGCACAAACATAATAAAAACCTACAACATTCTGAAACTTTGTACAGTCAGCATGTAATCTCTGAGTTTGAAAATGAATTAGAATTTTTAGAAAATATTAAACAACAATTACAGAATATGAATGTTAATTGTAAGAAAATACTTTGTGGAAAATCGCGCGAGTTAATGTTGAATTGTGGCAAAGTATATACTCGTAGTTTAATGCTAAATGAATTAAGTAAGGAAGATTCATTAACACTCCTGACCAAAGGTTTAGGTCATTCGCAAAAACAAGGTTGTGGTGTTTTTGTGCCATATAAATCCATTAGCTAATTTCATTTAATTTGAGAATGTAAACAATGAGAATGCGAACCAAGTGGTTTAAGAATCCTGGTGAACGAACGCCTGAAGAAACAGCGAGTGCACTCGGTTTTATATTTTGGCAAATTGCGAAAGATCGTTTAATGCATTTGCGAAATGCTGAATTTGATATATTAACGCCCGAGTCATCCATCAAAGTTTTGGGAGAATTTTCCGCATTTCTTATTCATGTGGCTGATCGAAAGATTTATGTGGATTTTAACGCAGAAGATCGAGGCACCATTATTCAATTGGTAGCCAAAAAAGTGTCTGTCCCATTTTGTGATAATGCGTTAGACGCAGTTGGTCCAGGGCCTCATGGGGATGTTTTTTTTGAGATGTTGAATAACCGACTTGCGGCATATTCTGAAATAACTGGGGAAGGAGAAAAGTTAAATTATTCTTTATCCCGAGCACTTGCCGGTTTTATCGAGAATCATGTATTGGATAAAGATAGGAGTTGGGTCGCTTCTCAATTAATTGAAATTGAAATACCTGAAATTTTTGAAAAATTTAATAAAGCTTATCAAGATCTTATAGGAGATTAAAACATCTCTTATGTCAGACTACGAGACGCGATTTAGTGGAATAGGCCGCTTATATGGAATTGAGAATGCAAAGCGCATTAATCAGTTTCACATCTGCGTTATTGGTATTGGTGGCGTTGGTTCCTGGGTGGCAGAAGCACTCGTCAGAAGTGGAATTAGTGAAATAACCTTAATTGATAATGATGAAGTTGCTTTAAGTAACACAAATCGTCAAATTCATACACTAGATAACACCATTGGAAATCAGAAAGTGAAGGCAATGGCTGAGCGCTTATTGCTTATCAATCCCGATTTGAAGTGCCATTTGATAGATGATTATATTACCGTAAAAACCTATGAGTCCTATTTATCTAACGGTTATGATTATGTCGTTGATGCAATTGATAGTATAAAGTTTAAAAGTTTAATCATTCAATATTGTAAACGAAATAAAATTCCTGTCATTACGACTGGTGGCGCGGGTGGGTTAACTGACCCCAGTCAGGTTGTTGTCGCCGATCTCAGCAAGACTTATAACGATGCCTTAGCGGCAAAAGTGAGGTCACAGTTACGGCAGGAGTTTGGCTTTACAAAAAATACCAAACGTCGATTTGGTGTAGATTGTGTTTTCTCTCCACAGCAGCAAAAGTATCCTAAGCCTGATGGATCTGTGAGTCACGAAAAGCCAGGCATTCATGGTGTATCACTTGATTGTCGTTTTGGTTATGGCGCGAGCGCATGCGTAACGGCAACATTTGGATTTGTTGCAGCAGCTAGGGTGATTGACAAGCTCTTGTCTAAAAAACCAAGCGACCACTCGAGTTAAGGTAAACGTCAACAGTTATCCGTTATTCTGCGCCAGCGACCTGGTAAAGGAAAAACATTTCAGATATTTTATGCGCATCGTTTGTGTTTACGACTTTTAGCGTAATGTTACCCTCTACTGTCTTTGGCGGATTTTGCTCACTACGCTGAATTTCAATAGAAAATTTGCCGGTAGCAACTGAAGTGTCATCTTGTGTACTCCAAAGCAAATCTTTGAATTCAATACTTCGATTATCTGTTTCTTCGAACAACTCTTCATAATCTTCAATAATTTGTTCGCGGTTGAATCCATTATTTGTTAATGCATTAGTGGTAAATAGAGCTGAGAATTCGTCGATATCGCCTTCTTCATAGGCGAATGAGAAATTACCCACCAAACGCTCCAAATCTCTCTTTTTAAAGAATGCCTTCTCATCAGCAATACTTTCTTGGCCAAGATTTAGAGTATCAAATGTTGTACTTTTTACATCTTCACCTTTGTTTCTAGTGATTGCTGAGAGAGGTGCTGTCGCTGTGATTGGTGTATTATCAAGTAATACGGAGTCAGAATTATCTATTCGATTGGAGACCCGCATAAGTGGATTAGGCGATGATTCAGCAACGTCTGCTGTAAACGGTAAATCACTCTCTCCTGGAAAAGCAGTAGACGAATTATTGCGTGCTGTGTTATTCGCATTAGCAATGGTTGGCTCGGGAATTATGAAAGTATTTGAATTATCGGATGAGGTGTCATCTCTTAAAATAGAGGAGCTACTTGTGACGTTAGCATTTACAAAAGTCTCACTATTTTTTTGATTAATTTGGCGTTTAACATTTAAGGCAGAATCCCTGTTTTCTTCTGCTAATAAATTGTTTGAGTGTGTATCAAGCTTAGCAATCGAAAGGTTCGTTATATTAGCCGCTTTAGTAGGTGATTTATTTGTAGCTGCGGGTTTAGGTTTTGTAAGCGCGATTGTGCTGAGTGGTTTTTGATTTTCTGTTTTAATCTGGATTGTTTTGTCCAACATTGCAACTTTAGGAATTACCGAAGCTTTTTGGGAAGCTGCTAGCGTAGTAGCGTCGCTATTTTGGATAGCGAGCTGATGTTTTTTGAGGAGTTTGTCAACTTCCTTTACTGAATTGTTTTTTAACGAAATCGTATCATCATGCTTAGCGTTAAGGGTATTTTTAGGAAGTATTTTAATTTCCTTAACCTGTGAGCTATTTATGGCAGCGAGATTATTGTTCGTTGGGCTCGATATTTTGTTGTGTGCTTGTTGATTAAAGGTATCAGAAGAGTTGGTATTCAGTTGATCTTCAGACGAACCGTTGAATCCAATTGCAAAAAATGCCACCGCAGCGCTAGCCGCCAGTGTCAATCCAATAGGAACTAAAGGTATTTTGCTTTTCTCAACCACCTGCAGTTTTCCACCAGAAGAAGAGATTACAACATCAACAGGATCAACGTCACCTACCGAAATTTTTTCTTGTTCAGATTGGATGTCTTCTTTGTTATTTTCAGTGACAACTATTCGATGTTTTGATAACTCAATGTCATCAATAGCTAGTGTCCCAATTGAGGGGGTGTTGAGTTCATAGGCAGAATCTTGAGAATTTTTTTCGCTGAAAGCATTTAGGGCAGCTAGTGTTTTTGAGTCTGTCTCTGACGGATTTTCGCCACTGAGTAATTTTATATACGCATCTTTAATGATGCATTCGAATTCTTGTACATCACCCTGTATATATTCTGAACGACATAAACGCATCATATAAGTAAAGTGTCGATTGATTTCATCTTCGTTTGCGGATTCGTCGAGACCTAGAATACGGTGGGTAATCAATCGCGATGTTATCAGCATTTTTTGAATGAACAGCGCGATCATAGTCTTAATTTCAGATGCTGATAAATCAGAAAGATCAGCTGGTGTGCTTTTTTCGATATAGTTATCGGTTTCAGTTGCTAAGCAAAGTAGTAGGGTTAGATTTTTCGGTAATTTATAATACTGATCAGTGTAATTTTTATATCTTTCAGGATTACGAACAAAACTGACTACAAAGGCAATCAGTTCTTGGGGATTTTCAGAAGCCAAAGGCTCCTCTGATTGACCAGTTTTCGTGGAGATAGGCGCCAACTTCTTAATGGGAGTAATGGCGGATGTATCTTCAGGCCATGTTTCATCAATTTCAGTTTCGGTTTCGTTACTCTGCACAGGCGATTCGTCTGCTGAACTTGATGACGCAGCGTTCTTTGCGACTGAGTTTTCGTCTTCGTTTTCTGATTCTAATGATGCGTTGAGAATTTCTGTTTCATGAGTTGCAGCATTATCTAACGCGTCGATTTCTTCCGTTGTTGTTTTGAGTTCAAACAAGGGCATTTCACGTCGCAAAGATTGTCGAAGGTCAAAGCTGTCTAAGTCAGGGTGCGTTTGCGTCTCCAGCTCTGTCAGCAAATCCCGACAGAAAAGTTCAACAAATGCGACATCAATTGTTTGTTGCGATTCAAAATAACAAAACAGCATTAATCGATCAAAAAAGGAATTAATGCTACGAGGTATGCCTTGTGTAATTGAATAGATCAGATTTTCAATATTGCTATCAAATGAAGGGGAGCCATCCCAGCCAGTATTTGACAAACGGTGTTCTATGTATGGCAATAGTTCAGATTTTAATAATGGTGACAGAAAGCAATGTGTGGAAAGAAGTGTTTCACTATTGGAATATTTTGTTAAGTCAAAATATTCGTCGAAGGGTTCATGGCTGACAAGCAAGAATTTGAAATGCTTTCGGTTTGCTTTTTCAATATCCACCAAAAGAAAAAGTTGATCAACCTCATGTTCTGTTAATTGTTGAGATTCATCAACAACAATTAAAAAATGCTTTTTTTCTTGTAAGGCATGATTAACCAATTTTTCCAGATTGAGATCTTTTTTAAGAAGATCAGTATTTATAGGTATTCGGCTAATTATTTCATTTTTTAGTGTATTTAAAAAATCACTGCATCTAGCACGATTTATTCGGCAAATAATGGTATCCGGAACAATTGAGACTTCAATTGCTTTACGCATGACTGTGGTCTTGCCTGAACCAGGAAGACCAGAAAGAGTAATAATGGCTTTACGTTCCGATAACGAGTGTTTGATACACTCGAGAACATTGTGTTGACTTTTACCGAAAAAAAACATGTCCGGTTCGGATTCCAGTCTAAAGGGTGTTCTGGAAAACCCAAAGTGTTGTTCATACATAAGATTTGTTAAAACCTATATTATTTTTGCTGTCGTTTAAACGAAAATCCAAACAAGCACAACACTCACATAGCGTCTTTTTTCTTTCATGATGCCAATGTTGTTATTGTTGGTCCGTGGCCTTTTTCTTAACGTCGCTTGACGGTAAAGATCGGGAAGTCGTAAAGCAAACATCAGTTGTGATATTGTTTTGTACGTAAAACATTCAAAATCATCTAAATTTTGATTTCTACTAGAAATTTTATAAGAAATTCACACTTTTTTCATTAATAAATTGCGGTATAATTATGTTTAATGTCATTTAATGACGACGAAAAATACGATAAGTAGTGATTTCTGATCAAATCGTATTATTTTTTATCAATACTTCTAGTTCAGATAAATTTAGTAACAAGTTTTCTTAAATTCACAATTAAAAAAATAAAAGCTGCCATGTACATAGAAACGCAATCTGAGATTAACATCGCCTCTCTGGAAAATGATTTCCGTCAATTTGTTAAACAACATCGTGCACTGTTGCGTTGGGGTGTTGACAAAGTTTTTGATCCTTCGGAAATTAAGAATCTTTTATTAAATACGCGCCGTCTTTTGGATTCCAAAGAGTTAAAAGAAGCTCAGGATCTGCTTTCAACATTGCGTAAAAAGTTAAATGTGTTGGAGCAAGAATATCCGGCCAAAAAGAGTGAAACGGAAAACTTACTAAGAGTGGATATCTTCCGTTTAGAAACAGATATCATGTTGGCTCATGCCGATGACGATGTTGAAATCGAAACTGTTCATGATTTGTTGAAGACCTTGGAAATTGCAAGGGTCGCTATGCAAAATGAAGATTGGCCCGAAGCCAGAGCTCGAATTGATGAAGTTGGCCATTCTTTGCTAATAATTGTTGATGAAAAGAAGTCCAATATTAGTGTCGAGCCTAATTCAGAGGATGCTTCCAAAAAGAGTGTGCAGGTTTCTACTGCTGAGAAAACATTGGAAACTGAACCTGAATCTAAAGAGGTGGATTTAAGTCAAGAATCATCTGAAATAGTGCAAGAAACCACGCCTAAAAATGTGTCCATAATAAATGAATTTTCGTCCGAATTGATTGATAAGTTGGTGTCAACTGCTCAGAAGTCTGTACAAGCTAAAATGGTTAGTGTCCAAGAGTTGATAAAAACCTTTCAGATGTTGAATAAAAGCCAAGTGACAACATACATAGTTGGTTTTGTAACAGACTCAAAAAATATAGAAAACACATTATGGCCATATTCTCGCACGCCATTAACTTCAACATCTGGAAAGCCCTTAACCTTGCTTCGTCTTCCACTGTCTCGAACAAATACAGTTTATGTGATTGGCATTCCTGAAGACATAGTTGTTGGGAATAGGGGGCTTGTGAGTTTAATTAGCTATTTTAATACAATGTCTGTCGATCTTTCTTATGGGATAGAAGGTAAAATAGCAGAATTGAGCGATTCGTTTCTGGATATGATGAAACAATCTGAACGCATATTATTGATGAATAAGGAAACGACTCGTTTGTTTTCTGAAAGCGAGGATTTAAATACCTTAGGAAGTCATTCAGTTGATGTTGGGGATGATAATAATTATTTTGAAAAGATTGGTTGTGATCTTAGAGTAAATAACTAAGACACGAATGATTAACTAGGAGATGATAGATTGGATAATAGTATTACAGAAGTGTTAGGTGATTTTTTGCAAATCAATGGTGTGTCAGGGGTAGCTATAGTTGGACGGGATGGATTTGTTATTGATAGCACTTCCGATGTGGATGTTAATATTGATGCGCTCGGTGCAATGGTAGCGACATCTTTTAGTACCTCCGAAGCGCTTGCTAGCGAGTTTAATTTGGATGCATTAGAGCAAAACATCATTGAGTTTACTAATGGCAAAGTACTAATGACTTCTGTTCATGATGACATTTTGGCAATTTTTGCAGAAAAGGAAGCCGTTATCGGGGGGGTACGTTATACCATGAAAAAATATCTACCGAAATTATTGAGTACGCTTCAATAAGTAGATTAATCTAACGAGTCAAGTATAAATCCCATAAGTAACACGTTTTACTGTTGGGATTTGTGCTTACTAATATAATTAGAAAAAATTAGAACGACGTATCACCATGTTTCTGGAGATACATATTGCGGTCAGCATGAACATATAATTCTTTTATGTTTTTTCCATCCAGGGGGAAAATAGCTGTTCCCAGACTAAACGTTGCTGAAAATTTTATGTCATCGAAGTGATAGGGATTATCGGAAACTGATATAAGCCTTTCTTTTATATGATCCAAGTTTTCCTCGTCAACATCAAAACACATTATTGCAAATTCATCCCCACCGATCCGTGCAAAAATATCTGTTTTCTGTAGTGTATTGTGTAATCTTTTAGAAAATTGTCGAAGGAACTCGTCTCCAATGTGGTGACCAAAACGATCATTAATTTCCTTGAAATTATCAACATCAATGAGAAATATCGCAAATCGGTTTTTGTAGCGCAGACTACGTTGTATTTCTCGCTCGAGAAAACTCTTGAATGCTCGTCGATTGTAAGCCTGGGTTAGTGAGTCATGGGTTGCCTTGTACTGTAGCTTCTTAGCTAATTTTGTTCGATTATTTACTTCATTTTCCAAAAGTTGATTGGAAAGTCTTAATTTTGAATTTAGACTGTAGATAAAGAAACTGAGTATTGCCATAACAATAAAAAGAATTAGACTCGCTAATAACCAAGGCCAGTATTTTTTGACGACTCTTACAAGCGTCACTTCCCCCAGGTTTTTATAAGGACCAACATTGAGAGACTTCATCAAGTCATTAGCTGGCTTGTAGTTTAGAGGAATCGTCCACCCTTCGATTTGCGCGTCATCAGCAATTTTGCCAGACTCTTTCATCGAGAGTAGGGCTAACGTCACTTCTCGTGCTAAACCTTCTGATGTGTGTTTGAGCTTTGCAAAAGGCCATTCTGGATATAGTTTGGTGCTGTGTAAGAAAGGAAATTTAGGGTTATATTGCTGATTAAGGATTTTGATTTTTGATAAATCAATTTTCCCCGCGACAGCTAAACTTTCTAGCGAATCTGTGCGAAACGTACCCGCGTCGACTTCTTTGTTAATAACTGCAGCGACAACTCTGGATTGAGGAAAACCTGAAAATTCTAATCGGGAAAAATCTTTGAGCGGATTAATATTTTGCTCTTTAAATTCTAGCCACGCCATTTGAAAACCACCAAAACCATTTTTGTTAACCCCCATGAAAGATTTGCCCTTTAAATCGCTGAGGCGGTTTATATCAGTTCTATCAATGTGAGTGAAAATGGTTGCACCATAACGCATGGTTGTTTGAAGTAGTCGTTTAACGATGACAGTTGCTAAGCGTGAAATGCCATATTGATGAGCCAACGTGACAAAGTTACCGGTGTTAGTGATGACGAAGTCCACATGACGTTCTGCAACGTAACTTTTCATTTGCTGTAAATTTAGCGGTACCAACTCGAATTCATGAGATTCAATTTTTTGGCTTAAGTAATCTATGGTAGGTTGCCATTTAATACGTGCCTTTTCTTCACCGCGATAGGCCAAGACTCCAACTTTTATTTTTTGAGCCGCTGAGCGCGCATGATCAGCTTGGACAGGAAATCCGTGGATCAAAAAGCACATAATCAGAATAAATAGTAAGCGTCGCATCATGGTGTGGAGAAGTCTTGTTAGCATTAAATCCAAAGATTCGGTTATTAAATAGATAGCGGCAACTAAGCCCAAATACTTTGATTTTTATAAGTAATTTAAACGGGCTAGATGAATTTGAATGGGTTGTGTTCAAATAGAATGGTTTAAATTGGCGATGAGCCATTAACAAATTTAAAGTTGGGTTAAGCAAGATAGTGGATGTATAAAAAATATACAATTAACGACTAATTGATTACCCGGCTTGCGATTTTGGCTAAACAGCTTAGAATTTATCAATCGAATTTAAAAATACTCTAGGATTTAATGTGACACAAAAAACACCCGCACAGACCATCGATTTTTCCGTAGCTTATTACTCGGGTGACCGAAAAACGGGCGCTATTACAATTATTGATCGACTAAATGGCGATACGATGCAACTGAATATAGAAGTATTACCAGAATCGGAAAATCAGCTAGCCCCTAAGAAAATATTTGTTGGTTTAACTGCAGATAAAAAAGTTGTGATTTTGGATCCTGAAAGCAAAGAAATTTTGTTTGAAACCGAATTTCCAGCAGATGCATTTGCTGCACATAAATACGCAGACCCCAATTCCAATCGTGATTGGTATATGAATGATGGAGATAAAGCAACAGGAAACGATAGTTTGAATTGTGGAGACAATGGCTCATCGGTCACAATAATCGAAGAATCAGACAGTAATAATGCGAAGTTTCTAAAAACCGTGTGTGTGGGTCGAGGACATCATCAAGCGAACTTTTCTTATCCTTCAAAAGATAATCCAAATGTCCCAAATCAAGCATACATAAGCAATCTCAAAGATGGCACTGTATCAGTGATAGATAATGATAGCGCACATGAGACTAGTTTTCTCTCAGTCATCGAGACAATTAACTTATGTGAACCGGAAAAAGAAGACAGTGATAAACAAGTACCAAATAATGCGTTTCCACATGGTCTGGTTTATTCTCCTGTTTCTGGCAAAGTTTATAATTTAAATAATGGGTATGGAACCATAGCCATTATTGATCCTTTGTCTCATCAAATTGAACAACGTATGGCATTCAATGGGCACAGCAATCTATTTTTATCACCTTGTGGGCGTTATGTTATTGGCCGTGGTGCTGATCGTAAAAGTGATGCCGATCATGTTATTGCAAAGTTGACCGTATTGGATGCAACAAATAATCAAATTATGGATTCATTGGATATCCCGGATATTTATATCAGTAAGTATTTTTTTAATCCTGAAGGTTCTCGATTGTATCTCACTACTTCTAGCTCAGGCAGTGAAGCACAGCAATCTAATCTCAAAACAGATGCATTACTGGTTTTTGATATGTCAGCTCTGCCAGTGCTAAAACTTGTTAATGAAGTTCGATTAGGATCAAGTTCCGGCACGCTTGATTTTGCATTAAAAGATCAATTGACTGAATTGGTTTTCTCATCAAATGCAGCAGAAGGCGCTATCGCGGTCATGGATGTTGATGGTAATTTGATGGAGAAAATTTCAGTGGGAGAAAGTATGGCGCATTCACGACTATGGATGATGCCTTCCTAAAGGCAGCTTTATGAAATCATTCGTTGATATTAAATAATGTTAGGAATTGAGATAGGTACCAGTAGATGAATGCAAATCCCAGTATTATCCAGGGAATCAATGCTCTTTTCTCGTATAAGTATTTTAACAAAAACTGATATTTTGCTTTACCTGTGGCATCAGGATCATAACCCGTTTCGTTTTGGTATTTCTGTCTTGCTAATTCCGCATACTGTTGTTCATGGGATTTGAAAAGCGCCTTTGCACGTTCAAAATCTTCATCATTTTTGATCCAAAGCGTAGGTTTGCTCAACCCAAATGCGGTTCCAGGAACAACATAGAACTCAATATTGTGCTGTTCCATGACCTCAGAAAAGTAATCAATTTCTTCTGTGGCAGATTGAGAGCATGAAAATAAGCGCTTTGCCATATACTAATGAACCCCTAGTTTTACTGATAGAAAAAATGAATTTATCGATCTAAATCTCTTATGCGTTGTTTCCTAAGCTTTTATGAGCATTTCATATTCATTTCATTGAACAAATATTACCATGTTCGTCACGAATTCATAATTTTACTTATGCAATAAATAAATATGATAAAGGATTATGTGACAAATATTTAGATCAGTGCCTATAGTTAATGTAGGGCAATCGAAATATTCGTTTTTGTTCTCAGGGACTTCTACTCAAAAAACGGGGAGTGATAATATGGGAATTTCATATCAGGCGTTACAATCTAGCAGAATTTTTAAAGAGTCTATTTTGACTCAACCCGCACATCTTCAGGAGTCCAGTGTAACACTAGAAGACCCTGCAATTGTCGTCATGACCGATTTTAGGCGAACCATTCCACTAACCATTGAGGCGACTGCAACGATCGATTCTGCGAATGAGAAAATGATAACTGCGGGTGTCCGATTGCTCTTTGTCATAGACCATGATCGAGCAATATGCGGGATAATCACTGCCAATGACATATTGGGTGAACGGCCTGTTCAATACATAAAAGAACATGGTGGGTTGCATAAAGATATATTGGTTCTAGATATCATGACTCGAAAAGAGGCATTTGATGCAGTTAAAATTGATGATGTAGCGAGATATAAAGTTGGAGACATTGTAGAGACTATCAAAGACTCTGCTCGTCATCACGTGTTGGTAATTGATGATAAGGATGACCACGCTAGCATCCGAGGAATCTTTTCAATTACTCAAGTGTCACGCCAAATAGGTGAAAAAATCGAATTCAATAACCGTGCAAATACGTTTGCAGAATTGGAGCATGCCTTGGTGGCTAATAGTTAATTTTCAAATAGCTTGCGTTTTGCTAGCAAAACGCAAGCTTTCGCCGCAGTACATGGAGAGCTATGCGAATAGCGAGCGAAGTACTGCAAGCCCGCGGTAGGCATAGAGGCATTCGTGCGCCTTTCTGCAAGAAAGGGGTTAGCGATATGCACTACGACATGCCGTCA